>ENA-UOJM01000813-UOJM01000813.1-human-gut-metagenome-genome-assembly--contig:-P116-NODE-813-length-35096-cov-7.193659_pt1 | contig 35096 bp, 43 predicted proteins | sample MGYA00242349_ERZ723896 | MGnify/ENA metagenome assembly ERZ723896 | reverse complement strand
ATGTCGGAGATTTCCTCTTGCTTCAGCAGTTTCAGCCATTTCAGCAGTTCAGCCCTGCCGTTGGCAAAGTTACAGCAGCGCCCATCGGCGTATTCGATACGGTATCTCATAGACAGGCACCTCCTTAAACATAAATCATCTCAGACCGGATGATTTCCTCTGCCCGGCTGCGGATGCTGTTCATGGCTCCGACCCAGGCAAGCTGGTCACGGGCTTTCAGTTCCTCGGTGATACCCTCCACAGCCTGCATCTGCGAGATGATACACGCCAGCCGGTCATCGGCCTGCTCGTTCAGATCGGCAAGATACGTCCAGAGTTTTCCCGACAGAAGCAGTTCACTGTACTGGCCGGGACGGTGTTCTTGCAGAAACGCCTTGTGCATCCGCCCCCACCGCCCGATGGGGCGGCTTTCCTCCGGCAGCTTCAGATCGGGGATGTAGTAGTCTCCCACCAGCGTATAGCTGATGCCGTTGTGATGGATTTTCTTTGGTAAATGCTCCATGTTCGACCTCCTGTATTCAGTTTTTTCAGAATCCAGTTGATCGTGTCCCTGTTCATGATAAATTCAAGGCAACTGAACTCTTCACGAACAAGTATGGCACATCCCTGATCGTTACCGACAAATACGGACAACAGATCATTTCCAAAGAATACAACGCCGACATGCTGGCCGAAGCCATGTGCAAAATCTTGGGCTATCGCTATAAACCGGATAAGGAAATTTACTGGAAGCAGGGCTTTTCTTCCGAAAAGAACTTTATCTATACCACTACCATGAGCTTGCAGGAAAGTTCGCTTGACCGCCTTGCCGAAGAAATCGGCGACAACAACCTGCTGATTTGTTGCAGCGCCTTCGTCGGCAACAGCAGGATATATCCTAACATCTCGGTCAAAAAAATTCCCGCCGCTATTCTCAAAAAATGCGAATGGGGCCGCGAAGGCTACCCCCTAAACCTTCGCAACTACCACCCAACCGACGAAGAATTTGAGTTCGAAGAAGAAGAGGAGTAACCATGCCCAAACAAGATAGACGACAAATTTATCCTAAGTTTTCTAAAAAAGAAATTAATAAAGCAGCCTCTAATCTCGGACGAACTCTAAAAGAACATGGATTTATTTCTGCATCAGATGAAGACATTGTTGAAAATTGGAGAGCATCTCATACTCATATCCTAAACACCTGGCAAGTTGTTTTGAGAAATAGAATAAAAGGGAATAGTGTTATTTTTGCACAAAGACTAAAAAGAAAGAATACAATTTACGATAAATTGGAACGCTTTCCCGATATGCAATTAGCCAGAATGCATGATATTGCAGGCTGTCGCTTAATTTTTAAAAATGAAGCGGATATGTTGGAATATATAAGCAAGCTGCATAAGGCTACTGGATTTCATCATATAAGAAAAGAAGGACAATACAAAGACTATATAACAAATCCTAAAGAAAGTGGATATAGAGGCATTCATGATGTTTATGCTTATCAAAGTAAAAAAGGTTATGACCGCTCTGATAAATGGAATGGATTATTAGTTGAAATTCAATATCGTACTATATACCAACACGCATGGGCAACAGCTGTTGAGGTAGCAGATTATCTAACAAATTGCAGGGCTAAATTCAGTCAAGGGAATAGTGACCAGCAAGAATTTTTCAGATATGCAAGTGAAATCATTGCAAGAGCTTATGAAAATAGAGTATCTTGCAAAAATACATTATCAAACCAAGATCTTATAGCTAATTTTAAAAAATTAGAACAAAAAACCAATCTATTACAAAGACTAAAACAGTTAAAAAGCATTTCAAAAATACCAGAAATTTTTAAACAAAATTTAGTTATACATTTTACAATAAAAGATGATCAACCAAAATTTGATATTTATGGCTTTAATAGTTTGCCTGTTGCTGGTATCCATTACTTTATATTAGAAAAAAAATATCCAACCGATGATATTGTATTGGTAAAAAGCTCCGACAGGAAAAGTATATTAGAAGCATATAGGAACTATTTTGCAGATGCTAAGGATTTTACAGGATATATTGAAGAAGGTATAAAAAAACTTTCCTCTTAAATTTTCCAATAGTTTTATCTGGCAAATTCTAATATTTTCCCAATACTTTTCCAACATCAAATTATCAGCTTTTTACTTCCCAGGTAACATCAAACACCTGTTCAATGGTGTAATTCAATTTCAGATTGCGCTTTTTGCCGCCGATGAGGCGGTTGCATTTCTTTTCCAGCTCACGCTCAATGTCAAAAGTATTGAACTCGTTATCGTTCATTTCTTTTTGCAGACGTTTGATTTCTTCATCCAAAGCCAGTTTTTTTGCAAAATCTTTCTCCAACTTAAACTGGCGTTTCAGATTGCCGATCTTGTTTTTCATCTTTTCGCCTTTTAGATGAATGGCCTGTTTTTCATCCGCCAACCAACGAGTAAGCTTGTCTACCTCAATTTTTAACAAAACATCGACCCGGTGCTTTTCGGATTTCTCATATTCGGCAATATTCCTTTCGTGCAGCCGCCGAATCAAATCCTGATACCCCATCTCAACCGGCGCAGCCGTTTTCCGCACATTATCAAAAATGTCTTCCGGTTTTAAATTTAACGCTTCGCCGTGATCGTCAATAACTGCCGACAACAGACGAAAAGACTTTTCCGGCGCATTTTGCCTGAACAAAGACAAAATCAGCCGCCCGCGTTGTCCGGGTTTTAACTTGTCTCCCGCCTTCAACAGCAAATGGCACGCCTCAACCGGCTGCGCCAGCGCCTCCCGTAAAATAATCCGCCCGAACTCACTGTCCGGATTATACGGCGTAGCTCCCCGCCAAACGGCTTTGCGATCCTGCGGAGAAAGAAAACGATTATTGTCGCGGCTTGAAAAATCCAGACAGAAATTGAAATTCTTATTGAAAACAATGTCCGACGGCCGGTCAAAAACCTGTTCTTCAAAAGGGCCGAACACCTGCCGCGCCGGATTGATAAACATATCAGGATGATTTTTTTCCAGCATGATAACCGACAAATCCCAGAAAATTTGCTTGCGGCGTTCCAAATAATCTTCAACCCGCCGCTTGATGACCTGCAGTTTTTCCTGTGTGGTCGGGTTCAGGTTTTCCAGAACCAACTGGCGCGTTTCTTCCATTTTGGCATCACGCTTCACGCCAAGGCTTGCCTGTAATTCGTCAAAAGCACGGTTAATTTCCTCGGTTGTCCGGCACAATTCAAATATGGAGGCCACCGCACGCTCAAAATCCACGCCGTCGGACAATGTGCCCAAAATTTCGTCGCTGGCACCGAATACATCGTCAAACAATTTAAATTTATATTGCAAAATATCATAAAGGCGCACATCGGCAAGATTCTGTTTGTTGATAAAATTGATGATTACAACATCGCATTTTTGCTTATAACGATGAATACGCCCGATTCTCTGTTCTATTCTTTGCGGATTCCACGGCAAATCGTAATTGACCAGCAGCGAACAAAACTGCAAATTCAGCCCCTCGGCCGCCGCCTCGGTGGCAATCATGATCTCCGCCTCTTCCCTGAAAGCCGCAACCAGAGCTTTTTTCATATCGTTGGCTCGCGAACCGGTCAGCTCCGCCGAGTGATTTTCGACAAAATCGTTGTAAATCCGATTGCAAAGCGGGGAATTGTTCTGACCGTTAAAGGTAATGATTTTATCCTTAAAACCGTGAGCCGAAAGATAGTCGAAAAGATAATTCAAAGTCCGGTTGCTTTCCGTAAAAATAATTACCTTGCGCAAACCTCCCTTTTCCCTGATTTTTTCAAATCCCCGGTTGATCGCGCCGACAAGCTTTTCCGTCTTGCCGTCAACTTCGATTTTACCCGCCTTGTCAATCAACGACTGCAAAAATTCCTTTTCGGCTTTAAGGTCAGCATCCGTCGGATAATTCTTAGCATAAGCGTTGCGGCAGCGATCGTCAAAATCCGACAGGGAATCCTGATATTCTTCCAGCAAATCTTCATCAAACACAATAAGATCACCGGTGTTTCCGCCAAGTTTCTCAATACGGCACAGCCTTTCCATCAACTTTTCCAATGTTCCTTTGACCGCCGCGGTGGAAGAACTCATCAATTTGCGTATCATCAGAACAATCAGCGTACGATAACGGGTGGTAACGGCAATTTTTGAAACATCCTGAATATAAGCCGAAACTTCCCGGTAAAGTTCTTCTTCCGCAGGAGTCGGATTAAACGCAACAGTCATTGCCTCGCGATTGGTATATTTAATATACTCCGAAACATCTTTGCGCAAAGTGCGGTGCAAAACGCACTTTAAACGTTCTTTCAGCTCAATATGATGCCGTTCGGAATACAGGTAATTTTCCATAAAAGAATATTCATTGCCCAAAATATGCGGATCAATAATCGTTACCAGCGAAAAAATGTCCATCAGAGAATTTTGAATGGGTGTTGCCGTCAACAAAAGCTTTTTCTTGCCGTAAAAAGCCTCATTAATCCCGTCAGCCGTTTTGGTCTTGCCTTTATAAAAATTACGGAGCTTATGCGCTTCGTCCAAAACGACCAGATCCCAATCATATTGTTTCATGCAATCTTTCAGCTGCACCGCACAATTATACGAACAAACCGTCACGCCTTTAAACAACAGCGGATTTTCCTTTTCCGACTTCAAAGCCTTGCCATAAATCCCAGCCTCAATAACCCGGGTCGGCAAATTAAATTTCTCCTGCATTTCAGCCTGCCATTGCTGGCAAAGACTTGCCGGCGCAACAACCAGAACGGAAGTTCGCCCGCGCGAAAAATATTCGGAAATAACTATGCCTGCCTCAATCGTCTTTCCCAAACCGACTTCATCGGCCAGAATAACACCTTGCGACAACGGGGATTTCAAGGCAAACAACGCCGCTTCGATTTGATGCGGATTCATATCAATTTTAGATGTTTCCAATGAACCGGAAATGTTCCCCATATCCGCCTGGTTATTGGAAGCTAAAACTTCCAAAGCCCAATATTTTGCTTTTATTTCTTCTGTCGTTATCATACCAAAACCACAAACTATAAATATAAAAAGTCAGTTTTTCACCTAAAAACTTTTCCTCCACGCAAACCTGTAAAAATACAACTCCGTTTCATTCCGGCCGCGGACGGCAGCACCGTCCTGCGGCTTCCGTCCCGTCCGGCCATTGCATCGGCTTTGTCTTCCGGCCCTTCGGAAAAAACATTGAATAATTTTACACCCCCGGCATAACTTAACCGCACGACAAAACCCAACCGGCAGTGGTTTTTCCTTTCTCTCTCGGAGAGTATAGCCGAAGATCAAAAATTCGGCAAAACTAATTTTGACGTTTATAATCAATTATACGGATTTGAAGCAGAAAGTTAATTCACCTTGCAGTTGAAGCCTGACTGAACAGAAAGACTTTCAGGCATAAAAAATTGAGCCGGAAATCATCAGACTCATAAATCTTACCGGCCGCATGGGCAGGATCGGTTCTTCATTCGCCCTCTCCGTCGCTCCGCACCGCTTATCAGCTTCGCCGATCGTCATACCCGCATCTTGCTGCCGCCTGCCGTAAACCCGCTTCTTTGCGGGTTAAACTCCAGCCGCACAATTCAAAAAAAAGCCGGTCACAAGAACCGGCTTTTCATTAATGGTTGCGGGGGCAGGATTTGAACCTACGACCTTCAGGTTATGAGCCTGACGAGCTACCGGGCTGCTCCACCCCGCGATAAATGATGGTGCATAGATACGCTTTTTCTCCATTGATGTCAAGACAAAAAAACAAATTTCTCAAAAAAACAGCGAAATCAGGATCGCAAATATGAAAACCGCCACCACCAGCCAATGCCAAAGTTTCATTTCCATCTCCTTTTAATTAAAAAGAATCAGCGCCAAAGTCACCAGCAATACGACTGCTGCGGCGATTTTCCAATGTTTTTGTTCCCACATGCCGTTTTTCCCGCATCTGTTGTCTGCGGTTGATATAGTCCGAATTTTCGGCAAAACAAGAGGAAATGCGTCTATTTTTCAAACCGCCCGCAAAAATCCGCGGCATCCGGCGTTTTATCCCCGGATCCGGCAAAAAAGCCGCCTGCTTGCAGACGGCTCACAATACCTCTTACAGATAAATGGAAATAACATAAAGTATAACCGCCGCGTAGACGCCGGCAAAAATATCGTCCAGCATCACGCCCCAGGCGTTTAAGACCTTGGAATCCGCCCAGCGCGCCGGCTGCGGCTTGGTAATGTCAAATACCCTGAACAAGCCGAAACCGAACAAATACAGCAGAAAGGCCCGCCAGTCCGCCGCACCGGTCAGCTGATCCGCCACCGCAACAAAAGTAAACAGCTGACCGGCCGTTTCATCAATCACCACGATCGACGGATCGTGTTTGGTATATTTCAAGACCTCTTTGGTGGCCAGGGTTCCGGCAAAAAAGACGACAACCGCCGCTGCGGCAATTCCGACCGTGCCGCCGTAATAGGCAGCGGCAAAAGCAAACGGAAGCGTGGCAAGCGAACCGGCCGTACCCGACGCAAACGGACAATAACCGACCCCGAACATGGTGGCAACAAAATACGAAAACTTTTTATACATGCTGATTTTCCCGACAAATTAAGTTTATGGGAAAGGTATATGAAAAATTTTTTTCAATCAATTAAAAAAATATGTTGTCATATATTTTTTTTGTGGTAAATATACATCCGTTATCGGATTGTAGTTCAGCCTGGTAGAACGCTACGTTCGGGACGTAGAGGTCGCTGGTTCGAGTCCAGTCAATCCGACCAATATAAAAAAATAAAAACGGATACCTTTTAGGATCCGCTTTTTTTATACCTGCTTAAAGCCCTGTTTCAGCCACTATTCCCTCTTTCAAAATTTTATAAATAGTGTTTGTCGTTTTGATTGTAACACCTTTTAAAGTATACACCTGCCGCAAAAAGTATACACCGAGCACTTGGGCAATTTAATTTGTCCTCTTGCTATAGAACTCATTAAATTTACTCACTTTCTATAATTTATTATGCTGTTTGCGTTTCAAATCCAATGAGGTGACCCTCAGTGAGGATACTCGCCAAATGTTTTTTATTGTTCTAAATCAATGGCATATACTGTCAACGTGTTTTTTTTGAAAATTTTTTTATTTTTTTGAGGGGATTTTTTAGTCTCCGGGATTTTTACCTTTCGAAAGGAGGTCAAAATGACCCAAGTAGAAAAGTTAATTAAAATTATAATGCCAGACTTACTTAAGTATTTAAAAATTAAAGAAAGTGGTGAATTAGCGCAGAAAAGACTGGATAATCTTTCATTTCCAAGCATGTATCGTGTTGATAACGAAGAACGTCTTAATAATGGAGGTCAAGAATGCAAGTAGCAATGCAAGTAGCACTTTTAGAAAGGCAGTCGCTTACCCAGTTGCAAGAAATGTGGCAAAAGTATTTTGATACGCCGCCTATATCCAAAAATAAAGAATTCTATATTTCGAGGCTGGCCTACCGGATACAGGAACTTGCCTATGGAGGACTTTCAAGTCATCAGCAACAGGTCATAGCTAATATGCATGTTCCGTCTAGGTCACACAATAATTTGCCGCCGACAGGGACACGAATTGTCCGTGAGTATTTAGGTGTTGATCATGTTGTTGTGGTTCTGCCCGATGGGTTTGAATTCAATGGTCTGAAGTATCAAACCTTATCTGCGGTGGCAAAGAAAATAACCGGACGCAAAATATCCGGACGATATTTTTTTGGTTTAGATAAGCAAGAAAAATAAAGGAGAAACCAATGGAAAGTTTTAGCCCTATCAGATGTGCAATATATACACGTAAATCAACAGATGAAGGTCTCGAAAAAGAATTCAATACCTTGGAAGCCCAACGCGAAGCCGGTGAAAATTATATTAGAAGCATGAAACACCAAGGTTGGGTTATCCTGCCGGAACATTATGATGACGGAGGTTTTAGCGGAGGAAGCCTTAAAAGGCCTGCCCTGAAACAATTATTATCAGATGTAGAGGCCGGTAAAGTTGATATGATCGTTGTTTATAAAATCGATCGTCTAACCCGCTCTTTATTGGATTTTGCTCAGTTAGTGAAGATTTTTGAAAAACACTGTTGTTCATTTGTTTCTGTCACGCAACATTTTAATACCTGTGATTCCATGGGCAAGCTGACCTTAAATATATTGCTTTCATTTGCACAATTTGAGCGTGAGCTTGGGGCTGAACGTGTCCGGGATAAAATTGCGGCCAGTAAAAAGAAAGGAATGTGGACCGGTGGTCCGCTTCCTTTGGGCTATGATTCTAAAAATAAAAAACTGGTAATTAATAAAGAAGAAGCAGAAATTGTGCGTTTTATTTTTGAAGATTATAGGCGCACAGGATCGCAATTTCAGACAGTGCGTGATGTAAATGAAAAAGGATATAAGCCTAAAGAGCGCATTACTAAGACCGGAAAGAATATTTCAAAAGGAAGTTTTAATCATGCTATGATCAGCAACATACTTAATAATCCGGTTTATTTAGGAAAAGTTGTTTACAAAGGTGAATTGTATGACGGCCAGCACAAAGCAATCATTTCGCAAGAACTTTGGGACGAAACCAAAAGTCAGCGAAAAGCTAATTTAGGTGAAGCATTCCGGCCATCGCGTGTCATTAAGCACTCCTTATTAAAAGGATTGATAGAATGCGAATGTTGCGGTGCTATGACCCCAACGCGCAGTAAACATGGAAATAAGTATTACGAATATTACACACCACTGAAGACGGTAAAGGAAGGTGCAAAAATTGCACATTGCAAGGTTGGAAGCATTCCTGCCGGAGAAATTGAATCATTTGTTATTGATAAAATCAAAAGTATATTTCAGGCTCCTGAATTTCAGCAGGGATTATTAAAAGAATTTGAAAATCAAGGACATAATTGCAACGCGGCTGACATTCATAAAATTATCAGTGATATAGGTGATGCCATTAAATATTTTGAGCCTAGAACCATACACAATTTTATATCAGAACTAGTTAGAAAAGTAATTATTTGCCATGATCACATTGAAATTAAATTGCAACCGTTTGCGGCAACTTTGTATGAAAGCAGTTTGGTAAAACCTGATCCAGCCTTTAATAATAAGATTTTGGAATTAAAATATCCGGTGCGGTTTGGCCAAAAGCGCGGTCGCACAGTTATTGTTGAGCCGGCTTCTGTGGAAAGAATAACTCCTCATCGTGATGAAAAACTTTTTAATGCTGTTACACTGGCATTTTATTGGAAACAAATCATGGAAGAAAAACATTTATCCGTGACAGAATTAGCAAGGCGGGAAAATATAGACCGCGGGTATATGGGGCAAATCATTCGTCTGACAACGCTTGCCCCGGATATCATTATGGCAATAATCAACGGCACACAGCCTAAACTATTAAACTTACGCAAACTACTGCGTGAACGTTTTCCTTACTCTTGGGAAGAACAAAAACGCGAATTAGGCTTTGTATAGTTACGCCTTCTCCGTTTTATTTAAATTAAATTTAATGCAGATATTCTCGGCCTTTCAAATTTCAAGTGCTCATTGAAAGAAATTAAACTTATGAATATATAGCCTTTTGTATAAATCATTAACAAAAGGTTAAAATATGACACAAAATTTATTCAATGGACTACCGCCTAGGATAGTAACATATATCAAGATTCATTTGCGATATATTTTTTCAACAGGACTATTTAGTTATCAGGAACGAGAGGACTTAATTCAAGATTTAGTCCTCTTTTATTTAGAGCGATTTTATCGTAAGAAAGAAGTTCCTGATGATTACTTATTTGTATCAATAAAAACAAAAGCACAGCAAATTTTAAGAACCCGGTTGCGACAGTTGCAATCGGGTTTTTTCGCTACTATGTCATTAAATGATATGTCCGAAAAAGGTTTGGAGCCTTCTTCGGACTTTTCTTTAACTACATTTGAAAACAAAATGTCAATTCGAGAATTAAAGTCGATTGTTTCAGAAAAAGAATGGCAATTTGTGCAATTAATTTTGGATGGATACACAAACGATGAGGCAACTGCTAAGGCACATGTATCTAAAAATGTGTTGGAAAACATCAGGGGGAAAATAAGGGGAAAACAAAAAAATAAAAAATTTTGAATTTTTTTGAGGGGGTTTTCCTACCTCCGGGATTTTTACCTTTTGTATCAACCCAAACAAAAGGAGAAAAAAATGGTTAAGAATACAAAAACTGTATATGAAATTATCCAAAATATCCCGGTCGAAAGCATGATTGCCCTCTCTTTTACACAGTTGCGTGAATTTGAATCGCAACTGAAGGAGGAAGTAATTGCGCATACGCTGAAGCACAGAGAAAAGACCAAGGAATACCATCGCGCAGTTCTTGCTCTACGGTGGGTCCAAGGTGTGATCCGGATTAAAACAATGGATGAATCCCAAGGGGTGCATCATGGATAAAAAGACAACTATTTTGCTCGATACTGCCAGCTTCCTCGCGGCTGTGCATAACTATAAGAAAAGTGAAATCGCGGATTTAATTGTCGCGCTGTGCGAATTTAATTTATATGGATGCACTTCTGTAAAATTAACGGACATGAAAAAAATTCATTTTGATTCGATTCAAGAAGTGATTGAATTACGCAATTCGCGTTGGCTTAAAACCTGCGAGATTAACGCGCAAAACGCAAAAAAGCGAACTGCAAATCGCAAAGCGACCGCTGAGCGAAATTCGAGCGAGCCATCTGAACCAGCGCAAACCGACCGCCCGGAAGATAAAGAAAGAGATAAAGAGAACGATAGTGAACTAGATAAAGAAAAAGAGTCTGAAAGTGATTTTATAAATAAAAAGGATAAAGATAAAGAGCCGGAAAATGTGGATAAGTCACGATACGTTGGTGCTCCGAGCGTTGAAGAAGTAGCGATTTATTGCAAAGAAAGCGGTTATACCATCGACCCGGTCGCGTTTGTGAAGTGGAATTCCGAGCGTGGTTGGATGAACGGCAAGAAGTACATTGCGCTGGATTGGCGAAAGGCTGTCAGAAAATGGTTTTGCAAAGAAAACGGTTTGTCCTACTCCGAAATGGAGAGCATGTCGGACATCTGTCACGATATGCTCAGCAAAGTAAAGGGGGCGCAAGATGAAGCCAATCACGATTGAACAAATCAAAAAAGATCTGGAAACAGCGGCTTATGTAGAGCGGCTCATGCCTCCGGTACGACCTCCAAAATATCGGTGCTGTATGCCGGACGTTGTCTATACTCCGCAAGAGATTGCGTTCATGGACCGCCGTCCAGTTCCACCGCAGCCAACATCGGAACAAATTGCCATCTGGGAAAAGGTAATTTTACAATGGTTGCCTATTCTTGATGTTGAAGAAAGAAGTCTCGTCTGGAAGCGAGCCTGCCACATACCTTGGAAGTTGCTTTGTCGCGATTTTGGGCTCTCAAGACCTCAACTGAACATTCTATATTCTCGGATTATCAATTACTTACACGGTTACCTAACAGGAAAAATGTCTAGACATAAAAAGACAAGACATTTTCAAAAAAAAGTGCTATGAATCTTGGTATAATCGCGAGTGAGTGTGTAAACAGACATTCCGGTTATAACATTTTTACAATAGCATTGAAATCCGCTGGCGGCAAACCGGCGGATTTTTTTGTTGTAATTTTCCAATAAATCTACCATAATCAGAGCAACCTCGTCGGGTGACGTGGTGATGTGGATTTAGGCCAACTTGTCCTACTATAACGGACTAAACAGGAGAAAATAACATGCTGAAGACAGCTGAAGCGGTGTCGATCGGCCACCCGGATAAAACAGCCGATTACATTTCAAGTTACATTTTAGACAGACTTATCGAGCAGGATCCAGGCATTCATTACGCTGTGGAAGTTATGATCAAAGATAACTGCGTTATGCTCGGTGGAGAGGTCAAAGGTTCGGTAGATATGTCAGACATCGAAACATATGTCTGCGATGCCCTCCGAGAAATCGGTTATGATGAACATTACTCAGATATATGGAAAAATTATGCCATAGATGTTCGACATATAGAGGTCATAAACAAAATCGGGGTCCAATCGGCCGACATCAATCAAGGTGTTGAGCATGACGGCTGGGGTGATCAAGGCGTGTTTGTGGGCTATGCCTGCAAAGGCCCGGCTCTCATCAACCGCGAGTTATGGCTGGCTCGTAAACTAAATGATGCTCTTTATGAACATGCAAAGACATCATCTAACCTTGGCCTCGACATAAAAACACAAATTACCATAGATGATGCAACCGGTGACATAGTGACGGCCATAGTTGCCATACCTATGCTGGAACCGGAAGACATCAAACCATTTGTCGTTGATGCGCTTGGGACACAGCCAAAGTCCATCATCGTGAATGGCACAGGCATTTATCAATTCCATTCATCCATTGCCGACTGTGGTATTACCGGTCGGAAATTGGCGTGCGACTTCTACTCTACCGCCTGTCCGATTGGTGGCGGCTCGCCATGGACCAAGGACCCGAGCAAGGCTGACTTAACATTGAATGTCTACGCACGTTACCTTGCAACCGAACATCTTGGCGACAATGATGAATGCTTCGTCTACCTTTCATCTTGCATTGGCAAGTCTGAACTGCCCAGTGGCTTGATCAGGACCGTTAAGAACGGTGTTGTTACGAACAGTCCGCTTGTTTGCAACCAAAAACCGAATACTTTAATCAAGTTCTTCGGCTTGGATCGACCGATTTACACCAAATTATGCCGCAAGACTTTGCAGGCGTTGACGATCGTTCCGGTTCAGGAGGACAAGCTTATTGCCTAGTCCCATAGTCTCTGGGAAGTTTCGCCGGTTGAGCGTTCAACTTCGAGCGGCCGAATCCCATGGGTCCTTCCCCGCTCTTTTTCGTATGCGGGGCTCCAAGCCGCGGCATTTTTCTAGCAAAACACAAAAATTTTGGGTGGTCAGTGGTCACATAAAAACACAGTAATATCAAATAGTTATAACAACGAATTAAAATTTTGGGTGGTCACTTTATCATTTTGGGTGGTCACCCTTTGTTTTATCACACAAATTCAGGAGCAAAAATGGAATTTCAACAAAATTTTCCAGTGGATAAACTTATCCCTTACGCACGCAACTCGCGCACGCATAATGATGAACAAGTGGCGCAGATTATGGCCAGTATTAAGGAGTTCGGCTTTTCTAACCCGATCCTTATCGGCTCGGATAACGTTATTATTGCCGGACATGGCAGACTTTTGGCGGCTCAACGCTTAGGCATGACAGAAGTTCCGGTCATCGTCTTACCGGACTTAACTGAAACGCAACGTCGAGCCTTGGTCATTGCCGATAACCGGATCGCCCTCAACGCCGGTTGGGATGAAAAGATGTTGGCATTGGAAATCGGTGAGCTGAAGGATGAGGACTTTGACCTAACTAACCTCGGCTTTACCGATGATGAACTAAAGGCCCTCGAGAACTTTGGCGAAATTCAGGACACCGGTAATACCGAAGATGATGAGGTTCCCGAGGCACCGGTCGAACCTACCTCCAAGCATGGTGACGTATGGCAGTTGGGAAACCACCGGTTGATGTGCGGCGACACGACCATGATAGACGATTTCAAAAAGTTAATGCAAAACGACGTGGCCGATATGATCTTTACCGACCCGCCATACAATGTTAACTACGGCGCAACGATGAAAGACAAGCTCCGTTATCACACCAGTCCGAATCATGGCCGCACCATTATGAACGATAACCTGGGCGAAGATTTCGAACAATTCCTTTACGATGCCTGCACCAATATGTTGATGTATTGTAAAGGTGCCGCCTACGTTTGCATGAGTTCATCCGAACTTCACACCCTTTACTCGGCATTTGTGAAAGCCGGCGGCAAATGGTCCACCTTTATCATTTGGGCCAAGAACACCTTTACCTTGGGCCGGGCTGACTATCAGCGGCAATATGAGCCTATCCTCTACGGCTGGGTAAATAACAAATCTCATTATTGGTGCGGTGACCGGAACCAGTCCGACATTTGGGAATATAACAAGCCACAGCACAATGACCTACACCCGACCATGAAACCGGTCGAGCTTGTTGAGCGCGCTATCAACAACAGTTCCAAGGTTGGTGAGATTGTTTTGGACGGATTTGGCGGTTCCGGGTCGACTTTAATCGCCTGTGAGAAGACCGGTCGAGTCGCAAGATTGATGGAATTGGACCCGAAATACTGCGATGTTATCGTGAAAAGATGGGAAGATTGGACCGGTAAAAAGGCTGTTCTGTTAGAAAGTGGCGAAATATCAAAAAATAATGCAGAAACAAGCACTTATAATGCAGAATTAACTGGATAATTCTTCAAAAAAGAGCGTTCATTGACTTGTAAGATACAACAGCGAAAGGAAATTAAAATGAAAACAGTTAAAACTTACATGGTCCGCAAGCCAAGCGACCTCGACGAAGTAAAGAGCATAACCAGAGCCAACAGCGACAGACTTGAAACCGTGGCGGTGGTTGAAACCATTAACCTAACACCGGCCGAACATAAAAGAGTATGCCGCACCCCTTTAAACGACTACGGCTTCTTAAAAGGCAAAGGCGGCTACTGCGATGAGCACGAATACCGCCAGGTGGTTGAGATTACAGCAGACGGTCAGCCGACACTTTACGCTGACCCGTCAGGCTCAAGCTACTGCAGATACTTAGGCATAGAGGTTAAATAAGGAGGTCGCCATGATGAACAAGAAAGCAAACCTGAACCAAGCATTTAAAGAGCTCCGCAAGCTCGGATATTTTGCAAGACAAAACTTTTGGTGCTGTCAATCCTGCGCTTGGGCCGCGGTACCGATGGATGCCAAAAAGGTGGTCTTTTACCACAGGCAAGATACCGAGGAATTAAACAAGACCGGTGAATGTTACCTTGCCTGGTCTGGCGACCGGGACGAAATCGCCGAGGTCCTGGAACGCAACGGGGTCTTAAAAACAAAGCCGGAAGACGAAAGCCAAAGATTTGAAATCAGCATTAACTAGAAAGGAAAAACAATGACTGAGATTTTAAAGACACAAAACAAAACCTGGGGATTTTGGGGAACCGCCAGCAACCATATAGAACATAAAAAGGAAATGCAGGCATTTTGGGATAAGGCCGCCGAGATAATCCAATCCAAGGGCTTAACCCCGCAACAAACCCTGGGTCTTATGGACAGCCGCTGGGGCCGCCACATTGCTGACGAGTTCGCCGAAGAACTCAGCACTAACCTGGAAACATTCGCCTCGGTATTTAAAAGGCAAATGAGCACGATCCGCCTGATTAAGGAATACCGCTACTATGTGGACCCGAAAGCATTCCCGGACGTAAAGCCTCGCGCTTATGAGAACTTCGCCAAGGATTTAACCAAACTCTGCAAGACCTACGGCGTAACGATAAAGTGCATCGGCGGAGTAAACCTGCACTCACAAGACGAAATGAAAAAGCTCCTGGGTTACAGCTCAGACCTGGACAGCGGTGACATATTACCAATTTGGAGAGATTAAAATGTATAAAGAAGTACCGGAAGATTTGATGGCCAAGATTAAAGAGGCCGCAGGAACCATTAACAAACACAATTGTGTGGTTGATACCATGCTTATCGCTGTTGGAAATAATTACTATGGTTACCAACCGCAACCTCAGCCGAAGAAAAAGAAATACTGCCAAGTGGCAGACAAACGGCTCGAGGAACTGAGCCACACGTTCAACGAGGTCCATGATGCACTGGCAAAAGAAAACATCGACCTCTTGGTTTGCTTTGTGGCTCTAAAAGACGGAGGTGCAACGGTCTTTGTCGCACAAGAGGCTGTTAACCGCCGCCTTGACGTATTTAACGAACTCAAAAAAATGGAGGAACAGCATGCCAAAATATCCTGAGATAACGGTTAAACTTATTGGAGAAAACAGCAACGCATTTAACATATTAGGTATTTGTATTAAAGCAATGCGCAGAGCCGGTCTGACCGAGGAACAAGTTGATGAATTCAGAATGGAAGCAACATCGGGTGATTATCAACACTTACTAAATACCTGTGTGCGATATTTTGAAATAGGATAGAAACCGCACAAAAAATAAGGGGCCGATTTTAGTCGGTCCCTTTTTTACTGGATAATAATTTAGGCTTTGGTCTTAAGGTAATAAGTCCGAACGCCGTCTTTCTTTTCGGAGGCGATGGTTGCTTTAGTCTTTTTGGCGTAAAGTGACATCGCACCGCGGATCGAGTTTTCTTTCCACCCGAGGGCTTCAGCCATCTCTTTTAAGGTAGCTCCTTCCGGACGGCTGAGCATAACAACCATAAAGGCTGTTTTATCGCGACCGTCAATCTTAACCGGTTGCGGCTGTGTGGCAGTTGGCTCCGGCTCGGCTACCTTGGCCAGGGTTTCGGTCAGAACATTGTTTAACTCCTTAACTGTGATACTGGAGGTTGATTTTTTAGTTGTAGTCTTAGCTACTGGTTTTTTCTTTTGTGTTGTCATGTTTTTATCCTTTCTATCTGGTTAACACAACACAATACATGCTTGGAAATAAAATTATATCCAGTAAATCATGCAAGAAAGTGAAGAAATATGGCAAATAAAGTGTCAATGCGGGAATATGCGCGACTTAGGGGCGTAAATTTAAGCGCAGTTCAGAACGCAATCAAGTCCGGCCGCATTCATACCGAGCCTGATGGCAAAATAGACGTGGAAGAAGCCAATCGGGACTGGTTCATCAATACCGATCAGTCAAAACAGCGTAAACCCGACCCGATATTTGAATCTCAGATTGAAAGCCGGCCCAACAACATGGGAACCTTTCAACAGGCCAAAACGGCCGATATTTATTACCGAGCCATGATCGCCAAGGCAAAACTGAGGGTTTTGAATGGCGAAGTCGTAGATAAAAAGAAAGCCGCACAGTACGCATACACACTGGGCCGCTCCATCAGAGATCTGATGTTGAGCTTCCCGGTACGCTACGGTGCGATTATTGCTTCCGAGTTGAATACGGATGAACACACAACAACATTGATTTTGGAGAAATATATCAGTGAACTTCTTTCAAACAGCGAAGAACTCCTCAATCGAAACCTTTGATTTGCAGGGTTTTATTGCATCAGAGATATTCCGGGGATTAGAACCGGACAGCTATATGTCGGTGTCGGACTGGGCTGATGCTTACCGGACCTTGTCGTCAAAGTCAGCCGCAGAACCCGGTCGCTGGCGTACCAAACGTACACCTTACCTGAAAGAGATTATGGACTGCTTGTCGCCAAGGTCGCCAATTCAAAAAGTCGTCTTTATGAAAGGCGCACAGATCGGCGGCACTGAATGCGGCAATAACTGGATTGGCTATATCATTCATAAGGCACCCGGACCGATAATGGCTATCTCGCCGACTGTGGAAATGGCCAAGCGTAACTCGCGCCAGCGTATTGACCCGCTGATTGAGGACTGTCCGACACTTAAAAATCTGGTCAGTTCCGCCCGGTCACGCGATAAAGGCAATACGATGCTGTCAAAGGACTTCCAAGGCGGCGTTTTGGTGATGACCGGTGCGAATTCGGCCGTTGGCTTGCGTTCTATGCCGGCCCGATACCTGTTTATGGACGAGATTGACGGTTATCCGGCCGACATTGAGGGCGAAGGTGATCCGATCCTGCTGGCAGAGCGAAGAACGGCGACATTTAACACCAAGAAAAAGATATTCCTGGTTTCAACGCCAACAATAAAAGGAGTTTCGGCCATTGAGCGCGAGTTTTCGCACTCGGACCAAAGGCTCTATAAACTTCCTTGCCCGTTCTGTGGCGGTTTTCAGGCCCTTAAATGGGAACAAATTCGGCCACAGGAAAACGGCATAGTCTTTTATGAATGCGAGCATTGCCACAAGCTGATAGCGGAGCACTATAAAACGCAGATGCTTGAAGCCGGCCACTGGGAGGCAACATCGGAATCTATTGATGGCCTGACTGCAGGCTTTCATCTGTCCTCGCTTTACTCCCCGGTCGGGTGGCTGTCTTGGGCAGAATGCGTGCAAATTTACGAAAAAGCCAAGAAAGATGCCACACTGATGCAAGGCTTTCGGAATACGATTTTAGGCGAAACCTATGAGCAAGAAAGCGAGGCTCCGGAATGGCAACGGCTCTACGAAACTCGGGAAAATTACCCGATGGGTGTTGTGCCGCGCGATGGTTTATTCCTGACCGCCGGCGTTGATATTCAAAAGAACCGTATTGAATGCGAAGTGGTCGCTTGGGGCCGGCAAAAGCAAAGTTGGTCCGTTGACTATTATGTTTTAGACGGCGACACCGCCAAGCCGGAGGTTTGGGCCAAACTGGCCGATGTGGTCAATAAGGACTATCCGCACGAAAGCGGGATAACAATGCCGATCCGGGTGATGTGCGTTGACTCCGGTTATGCCACGCAAGACGTTTACGGCTTTGTGCGCCAGTTTAACCAAGCAGTTTGGGGTGGTAACGGTGCCAGGGCCAATGCGCCGCGAACCGTTGTTGCCATTAAAGGTCAAAGCCGCGATACCGCGATGATCCTGTCCACTTCAAAGGCCGATACGAAAAAGAAAGGCCTGAAGGTGTGGAACGTGTCCGGTCCGGTTATCAAAACCGAGCTTTACCGGTGGCTGAAGATGGAACGCGTGGGTGAAGATGCCTCACAGTTCGGCCGCTGTCACTTTCCGGCATACGCTGAGGAATATTTCAAACAGCTGACGGCTGAACGACAAATTGTCAAGGTGACCAACGGTTATCCGAGGTCAGTTTGGGAAAAAGACCCGACTCGGCGAAACGAAGCCTTGGACTGTCGCGTTTATGCGCGTGCCGGTGCGGCAATTTACGGTCTTGACCGGATATCTGAGCGCGCCTGGCAGGAACTGGAAGCGGCTATTCCAAAGGAACCGAACCAAAAGGTAAAAGTTAAAAAGCAACCGAAATTTATTCAAATCCAACCAACAAAGGTGAATGACCCATGGCTATAACAAACGTAGAAATTTTGAAAATAAGACTGATTGAGGCCGAAGAAGCCTATCACAAGTTGATGATCGGTGAAAAAGAAGTCTCGGTCAGCGTTGGCAACTTTGGCACCACAACCTATAACCAAGCGAACCGGACCGCCCTTGAAAGCTACATCAGCTCTCTTAAATTGCAAATTGCCGCGGCTGAAGGCACGCCAACATGCTGCCGCCGGATAATGAAAGTGAGTTTTTAATGACAGACACATCACATAAAGCAGCTTCGCAAACTTTGCGAGAAATTGCCTCTTGGCTTCCGGGCCGCGGTTCTGCCGACAGCGATTTATTGCCGGAATTGGACACGATTGTTGCCCGGTCGCGTGATTTAACGCGAAATCATGGAATTGCCGCCGGTGCAATGCAGACCTTGTCCGATAACATAGTCGGCACCGGGTTTCGTTTATCGGCCAAGCCGGACTATCGGCTACTGGGCAAAACCAAGGAATGGGAAGAAGAATGGCAGGCACATGTTGAAAGTTTATGGCGATCATGGTCCGAAACTTTTGAATGTGATGCGGCCAAGTCCTTAACTTTCCATGGCCTGACGACACAAGTTTTCAAGTCTTGCCTGATTAACGGCGAGGCTTTGGCTATTCCGCTATGGCTGAAGGACCGGAAGTTTTCTACCACCATTCAGTTGGTGGAACCTGACCGGTTGTCTAATCCAAACGGCCAAACGGATAGCAAAACCCTCCGCGGTGGTATTGAAATAGATAAATATGGCGCACCGATAGCCTACTATATTCAAAAAGACCACCCAGGCGACTTTTGGACAGGAACTGCATCTTGGGAGCGTATTCCGGCGTTTACTTTATTTGGAAGGCGTCGAGTTCTACACGTTCACGACATCAGCCGTATCGGTCAATCTCGTGGAAAGCCTATCCTCAGTTCCATAATGCCGATGTTCAAAATGTTGGACCATTACGAACGATCCGAGCTTCAGGCCGCGATTGTCAACGCAATGATAGCCGCATTTATTGAAACTCCGATGGATGGCGAAAGTCTGAACGAACTGTTCGGCGGCTCAAGTGATGATTACCTGTCTGCGAAAAAGGATTGGCAGGTTAAACTTGAAGGTGGCTCTATCATCCCTGTTTTTCCTGGTGATAAAGTCGCGCCATTCACACCATCACGACCGAACTCGGCTTATGGAGCTTTCGTTGAAAACTTGCTCCGCCATATCGGCACGGGATTAAACATTCCTTACGAATTGCTGTTGAAGGACTTTTCAAAGACCAATTACTCGTCTGCTCGGTCAGCGTTGTTAGAGGCTTGGCGATACTTTAACGGTCGCCGACAATGGCTTTCCACTTACTGGGCCACGCCGGTTTATGAGCTTTGGCTGGAAGAAGCAGTCAATAAAGGCTTGGTTGATGCACCGGACTTTTACGAGAACCGTTACGCTTACACAAGGTGTAAGTGGATCGGTCCGGGTCGCGGCTGGGTTGACCCGGTCAAAGAAGCTCAGGCTTGTCAAATCCGAATGGATATCGGGCTTTCAACATTAGAGGCCGAATGTGCCGGTCAAGGCTTGGACTGGGAAGAAGTTTTGGAACAACGTGCGAGAGAAAAAGCCAAACTCGCCGAATTAGGTTTAACAGCAGAAGATTTAACCCGAAAGGAGGAGAATACACAAGAAACAGATGAATCTGCTGACATCCAATAATGCGCATTTCTATTTTACAAAAATTGTAAAATGCAAAAAAAATAAAATAGGAGTTGATTTATGTATCGTAATTGGCTATAATCCATTTTATAAAATTTGTATTTTACGAAAAAAATAAAATAGGAGGATTTATGCAAATTAAAAGAGATTTTTATCTAAATCAGCTGATTGACCGAAAACATAACGGAATGATAAAAATTGTCAGTGGCATCAGACGTTGCGGTAAATCTTATTTATTATCTGAATTGTTTACCGGACATTTACTGGATAATGGATGTGCAAAAGATCACATTATTCACATTGATTTGGACACCAGAGACGATGTAAAATATCGTAATCCTGACACATGCAATGAGTATGTCAAATCTTGCATTAAAGACGATAAAATGTACTATCTCCTGCTGGATGAGGTTCAGATGATGGAAGATTTTGTCAGTGTCTTAAATGGCTTTTTGCATATCAGAAATTTAGATGTTTATGTTACTGGTAGCAATTCTAAATTTCTATCATCGGACGTAGTAACGGAATTTCGCGGACGTGGTGATGAAATACGCGTTTATCCGCTGAGTTTCTCTGAAATTTATCCGCTTTATCATGATAATTGGAAAAAAGCATGGGAAGATTACACCCTCTATGGTGGAATACCATTGGTTTTGACTTATCAGAAGGAAGAACAAAAGGTTAAGTATTTAAAAAATCTGTTTAAGGAAACTTATATTAAGGACATAATTGATAGAAATGGCATAAAAAACACAGCGGAATTTGAAGAACTGTTGGAAATACTGTCGTCTTCTATAGGTTCTTTGATAAATCCTAAAAAGTTGGAGAATACTTTCAAAAGTCTCAAACACGTTGATTTGACAGCCCCAACGATAAAACAGTATCTGGATTATCTACAAGATGCCTTTTTCATTAATAAGGTATTGCGGTATGATATAAAGGGTAAAAAATACATAAATACGCCGTTTAAATGTTATTTTACGGACATTGGTTTGAGGAATACTTGTATTGATTTTCGCCAGGCAGAAGAAAGTCATATTATGGAAAACATCATTTATAATGAATTAAAAATCAGGGGCTATAATGTCGATGTGGGCGAAGTAAATGTTACAGCAAAGACTTCGGCTGAAGTAGATTTCGTAGCAAATATCGGAAATAAACGATATTACATACAATCAGCTTTAGATCTGCCGACCCCACAAAAAATGATGCAGGAAGAAAAGTCTTTGCTTAATATTCGTGATGGGTTTAAGAAGATTATTATTACGAATAATGATCTTTTAAGACCTTATCTGGATGAAAACGGAATAACAATTATGAGCTTAAAAGAATTTTTATTGAATAAAGATAGCCTAGAAGTCTAACCGTATTTTACAAAAATAGCAAAATACGAAAAAAATAAAATAGCCTCACTTTTGTGGGGCTTTTTTGATGCCTTTACGAATGAGAAAGTAAAGGTTATTTGATTATCCTTTACTTTTTCAAAAAGAAAGTAAAGGTTTTTAATTTTTTGAAAGGAAAAAAATGAAACTCATGCAAAAAACAGTGTGGGCAATAACGCCCGAGATGCTCTCGACAATGATTTCGATAGCGCACCAAACGAACAAGAGCCCTGAAGAAGTCGCCAGTCAATTAGGTAAAGAGATGAAAAACACAAACGCCGTTTCAGTAAGAGACGGCGTTGCTGTTATCAGGGTAACCGGCCCCTTGTTCAGGTATGTGAACCTGTTCACTCGCATTTGTGGCGCGACATCTTATGAACTCTTGGCTCAAGACTTTAACAAAGCCCTGAACGACCCGAACATATCAGCCATTTTGTTTGATGTGGACAGTCCGGGTGGCGAAGTTAACGGTTGCTCCGAGTTGGCCGATATGATCTACAACGCCAGAGGTAAAAAGCCGATCCTCGCTTATGCATCAGGCTCTTGTTGCTCCGGTGCGTACTGGATCGCCTCTGCCTGCGACAAGATTATGGCGGCCGATACGGCTATCCTCGGTTCTATCGGAGTTGTGTCCATCTTTGAAAAAGAGGACGAGAAAAAGACCATTGAAATTGTTTCCTCACAAAGCCCAAACAAGCGGCCTGACGTGGAAACAGAAGAAGGGAAAGCCAAAATACAGGCTCATATTGATGCGCTGGCAGAGATTTTCATCAATAAAGTTGCGCTCCACAGGGATATATCGCCGAAAAATGTCATCGAAAACTTCGGTGGCGGTGATGTTTTTGTGGGCCAAAATGCTGTTCGGATCGGCCTGGCGGACAGCCTAGCTTCTTTTGAAGCCATTATCTCAGACCTTAACAATGGGACGTATCACTCGTTAATAGACGAAAATGGCAAGAATAAAAATTGTTTTAGAATAAGGGATTTTGATGAAAATGTAGTTGATTCTACATTTCAGAAAAATGCCACCGTTAAAAAGCAATTTTCATCTTGTCCGGACGGATGCGACAAAAATGGCTCGCCTGCTGCAGAATTTCTTCTTGATGATGTTCCCGCATCATCTGCGAATAAATCCCTAGCAGCCAATCCTTTTGGTCAGCACCATGTTCGTCAATTAGCGGGTGATACGTCCCCATCAACGGAGAAATCATTCATGAATGATACTTTAGAAAAAACGTCTGTTGACATCAAAGCACAGGAACGCGAACGCATGTCTCAAGTTCTGTCTGCCGAAAATGTCAAAGGCAAGGAAGCAACTGCTCAGGCATTGCTTGCCAAGACCGATTTGTCAGCATCTGACATTTTGGCCATTTTAGAAACGGTGCCTGTTGCCAAACAAACCAATGCGCTTGATGTGGCAATGGCACAAATCAAAAACCCGGCGATCACACCATCTGCCGAGGATAAAGAAGAAACACCCGAAGACGTTGCAAACCGCATCGCTTCTTACACAATTGGAGGTTAACACATGACTGTACAAGGATTTACGGACCAAGGGTCCACAACCGCCGATACCTTATTGGCCGGCGAATTCCCTCGCGTTTCTGAACTTGCAACCATTACCGGCGGCAGTTACACGCGAGGCACAGTATTAAAGGCATCAGGTGATGCTTTGACCATCTGTGGTGCATCTGACACACCTGAAGCCATTTTGGCTGAGGCTGTTGATGCTACAAGCGAAGATAAACAAGCCGTTGTCTATTTGACCGGCGAGTTTAACTCTGCGGCTCTGACTGTGGCAAGCGGTGCTTCCGCTGACGGCTTAAAGGCCAAACTCAGAGCGAAAAACATCTTTATTAAAACAAATCAAGCATACTGAAAGGAATAAATAATGGATATTTTTTCTACAAACGTGCTCGCAAAAGTCGTTGAACGTTTACACACGCCTTCGTCTTTCTTGCTCGACACCTTCTTCCCAAATGTGCAAACTTCGGATAAAGAAGAGATCTTTTTTGATGTGACGGACAGCAAGCCGCGCATCTCTCCGTTTGTTTCTCCACTTCTTCCCGGCAAGGTTGTTGATAGCGGTGGCTATCAGACCAAATCATTCAAGCCGGCTTATGTGAAAGACAAACGTCGCTTTGATGCAAACATTCCGTATAAACGCGTTGCCGGTGAGATTATCGGTGGCTCTCTGTCTCCATCTCAACGCTATGAACGCGCTTTGGCCACAACTTTGACCGACCAGTTGGAAAACCTGACCCGTCGTGAAGAAGTCATGGCGGCAGAAATCTTAAGAACCGGACAAGTTGTTGTTTCCGGCGATGGTTATCCATCTACAACGGTGAACTTCGGACGTGATGCGGCTTTGACAAAGGCCTTAACCGGTTCTGCCACATGGGAAACTGCGGCTGTTAACCCGATTGAGGACTTGGAGGACTGGGCAGATTTGGTTCAAACAAAGTCTGGTATGATCGCAAAAACGGTCATCATGGATCCTGAAGCTTGGAAAATCTTCCGCTCAAAGGACGATGTGAAGAAGTTCTTGGATTACCGCAGAGGCACCAACAACACTTTGAATGTTGACCCGATCATTCGTGGTGAAAACTCCAAAGTGCGTTACGTTGGTTCTATCGGTGATTTTGATATCTATGTTTACAATGACATTTATATCAATGATGCCGGTGTTGAAAGCAAACTCTTGCCGGCCAAAACCGTCATCATGGGAGCCAAAGACGGACTTGAAGGCACCCGTTGCTATGGGGCCATTCATGACGAAAAGGCAAACTGGACAGCCCACAGATACTTCACAAAATCCTGGGTTGAGGAAGATCCATCGGTTCGCTGGTTGCTGTTGCAATCCGCACCTTTGGTCGTTCCTTATCGTCCGAATGCTTCATTCTGTGCAACCATTGGCTAGGAGGTATAAATGCGTATTAAGGCTTTGATTACATTAGTTGTGTCTGCTGGCAAAGAAATCGCACCCGGTAAGGAGTACGATTTAAACGAAGCAGATGCAAAAAGTCTGATTGAACGTGGCTTTGCGGTGGCTGTTAAGGGTGGCCAAAAACCGGCAACTCAGCAACAGCCAAACAAGCCTGAAGAAACAGGAGGTAAAGATGCCCCTTCCTCTCAAAAAGGCGGTGGACAGCCTGTTTAATCGGTGCGGAACGATCGGGAATTATCAAGGACGAGAAGTCCTTTTTTTATTGATTGAACCTGACGAAGTTGTCGGTGTGGGTTTTGTTAAGGCTCACACCGATACGCATTTTATGAAGATACGGATTTCTGATGCGCCTGATTTAGCTGTCGGGGACACGATAGAAACAGATGCGGCAACTTACCGGGTGCATACGGAACCGGTCAAAGATATTCATAATCTAGTATGGAGTGTTGATGTGCTATGCAATTAAAACTTGCACTACAAGGAAAACTGTCTGATGTCATGGAAAAGCACTATTCAGAAGGTGCCAAGGCTGTGACGTTAGGAATATCGGCGGCAACGAATGGACTTAAAACGTCTTTGCGTGAACAGGTCCGCTCGGCCGGTATGAGTTCTCGCATGGCCAACACTTGGCGCGGTGTCGTCTATCCGAAAGGAAAAACGAGTATCAGCGCGGCCGGTCAGGTCTATTCTAATGCCGAAAAGATTATGCAGGGCTTTGAATACGCAAGCATTATCCGAGGCAAAAACGGTCTGTGGCTAGCCATTCCGACCGATGCAATCCCGAAAAAAGCACGCGGTAAACGTATGACACCGGGTCTTTATGAACAGATGAAAGGCGTGCGGCTACAGTTTGTGTATCGCCGCAATGTCTGTTCATTGCTTGTCCATACCAAAAAGAAAAAGACGGTCATCGCCTTTATTTTGGTGCCTCAGGTCAGAATGCCGAAATTAATTAACTTTGAAAGTGAAAGCGAGCGTTGGCAAAACAAAGTGCCAAGCTTGATTTTACAAAACTGGAGCGAAGATGAGTAAAAGAGAAATCGTATTAAACGCGTTATTTGAAAGGCTTTCAACGCTTGATGTGTCCGTTAAGCGCAATGATCCTCTGCCGCAAAAAATCCCTGATGGCGGTTTAGTCATCCTGCGCGATGGTAATGTCGGCGAGCCGGAGATTTTATTGTCGCCGCCTTGCTACATCTTCACACATCGGGCCGAACTGGAAGTAATTGTTCAAAAGGAAACACCGGCTGAGCGCGACCAAATCCTTGATGAAGTTTTGGTTCAAATCGGTGAACTTTTACAAGAAGATCCTCGCCTCGGTGGCGAAGTTGATTATATGCACGCAGATCCGCCCGAGTTTGTGGAAGAACCGGTCGAAGGTGGCGTAACCATCAAAGGTGCAATCGTTCCCATTGTCCTTGAATATACCTCAAATTCTAACTTAATTTAACAAAGGAGACAATTATGTCACGAGCATATGGCTGGAATGCCAAACTATTAATCGCTGAAGAAAGCACTTACGGCACTCTTTCTTCTGGACCTTATACCCAAGTGCCGTTTGCCTCAAGTGCAATTGACAGCGAGCAAGGCTTGATTTCCTCAAATGTTTTAGGCCTTGGCCGCGACCCGACCACACCTTTCCAAGACGTTATTAACGTTGAAGGTGATTTGGCGGTGCCGGTTGACCTCAGAAACATCGGAATTTGGCTGAAAGCTGTCTTCGGAGTTCCGGAAACAACTAACGAAAATGGCGTTTATACGCATACATTTGAAAGCGGTAAAACCACGCTTCCGAGCTACTCTCTTGAATTAGGACTTGCCGAAGTGCCTGAATACATCAGATTCCTTGGTGCACGTGCGAACTCTATTGCCTTTAACTTCGCCAGGTCCGGTGAAGCACAAGCAACCGTTTCTTTAATGGCCCAAAGTGAAACAGCATCTGAAACATCTGTTTCAGATGCACCGGAAGTTAAGAACTATACGCGCTTTTCACAGTTCCAAGGCTTTATTAAATCCGGTGGCGAAACATTGGCCAATGTGACCAGTGCCTCGGTTACCTATTCAAATAACCTTGAAAAAATTGAGACGATCCGGAGCGATGGCAAAGTTGAAGCGATTGATTTGGGCGTGGCCTCATTGTCCGGTTCGATTGCAGTTCGTTATGGTGACAATGCTTTAATGGACAAGGCTCGCGCCGGCGTTCCGGTTGACTTAGAGCTCGGTTATCAGTTATCTGATACGCAAAGGCTCGTTATTACTTGCCATGAAGTGTATCTGCCAAAACCGAAACGTTCTATTTCAGGCCCTGGCGGCATTGAATGTACCTATGATTTCCAAGGGGCTAAGAACGCAGAACTCGGCAAAATGGTAACTGTTCAATTGTATAACGATATGGAGGAATACTAATGTTAAAGTTAAAGTTTAAGAATGAGCCTTACTGGTTGGATTTGGGAATGGGTGTCCGGGTAAAAGTTAAACCCTGTACATCTTCCGTATTCTATGAGGCAAAAGCCTATATGAATTCAAAGGTCGCCGATATGGCCAAGCGCATTAAAGATGTTCGCGAAAACGGTGCAAAAGATGAAAACTTGCCGGATTTAGAGGATATCACAAAGCGTGAAGCCTTTGCCGATCAGCAGTTAATTTTGGGTCTTGCGCTGGCGGGCATTATTGAATGGGACGGCATTTTAGAAGCCGAAACAGACGAAAAAGCACCGCTGACACCGGTCAAAATTGAGGAACTCTTCACAAACTTTTGGAGTATCGCCGAAACATTCAGACAACAATATTGCGGCATTCAAGAAATACTCGAGGCCGAAAAAAACGCATATACGCCCGAGCAAGATGGCACTTCGGCTCCGGGCGAAACTACTGCCAAGGATGCGGCGAGCAAGAAATCAACTGCCCCATCTACAGATGCCGATACGTAGAAACAACCTTAAAAACTACAGAAGGACATCAGGCTTGGGAGGTTTTATTAAAACTTTCTGAGCCTGACCTTGGGGTTGCGCTGACGGTGGCTGAGAATTTGGGATTAAAAAGTGCGGTGATGACTGAACTGTTATCTGTCGGAATCCAAGGAATAAAGGCCGGCATGAATGATATGTCAGAAACTGGCAGAAGTTAAGTCCAATATATTGAAATTTTATTTTGTGTTTGATACTAATAGAGTAAAAAGAAAGGATTAGCCATGAAAAATATACTTTTTACTTTATGTTTCTGCTTGCTAGCAATTCAGGCTCAAGCCACAGTTCGTTGTTCTGAAGATAGTTTTGGCAATAGGAATTGCTATGGAACAAACTCTGACGGCGAATATGTACACACCCGTTCTCGGACCGATAGTTTCGGAAATACTAATACATACGGAACGATCGGCAACAAGAATGTCAATACACGATCCAGGACAGACAGTTTTGGTAACACCAATACCTATGGCACTATTGGAAACGATAATGTAAATACGCGGTCTCGAACCGACAGTTTTGGTAATACCAATATATACGGAACGATTGGTAACCAAAATGTAAATACCCGTTCCCGGACTGACAGCTTTGGTAATACAAATACCTATGGCACTATCGGGAATCGAAATATTCACACGCGCTCTCGTAAAGACAGCTTCGGGAACACAAACTACTACGACTATTAAGTAAAACAAATTTCAACAAGGCACCTCAACCGTTCGGTTGAGGTGTTTTTTATGGAAAAAACGAATGAACACAGCGAAAAAACTTTCAATCAGACTTGAAGCGGTGGGCGGCGACAAGGTTCGGCAAGAGTTCAAAAACATCGGCTCGGACGGACAGAAAGCCTTTCAGAGGATAACTCAGGTCATCACACCGGCAAACGATAACTTAAAGGTCTTGGACAACACAGCCAAGGCCTTTAATAATACCCTCAAACAGGCGGCATCGTTGGCCGGAGCCTACCTCGGGTTACGCGGACTGACGAACACTTTTAAGAGCATTGTAGAAACAAATAAAGAGTTTGAAAGACTTTCCGGTTCACTAAAAACAGTGACCGGCTCTGCAAAAGCGGCCAAAGAAGCCTTTACTTTGATTGAAGACTTTGCCACATCAACGCCATTCCAACTTGATGAAATCGTAGACAGTTTTATCCGGTTAAAGGCAATGGGCTTGGAACCTTCAATGGAAGCCTTAACCTCTTATGGTAACACAGCCTCTGCTTTTGGTAAGAACATATTGGAGTTTGTTTCGGCTGTTACCTCAGCAACTGTTGGTGAATTTGAAAGACTCAAAACGTTTGGTATCAAAGCAAAGGTCGAGGGAGAACGTGTAAAGTTTATTTTTCAAGGCATTACAACAGAAGTCGGTAAAAATGCTGTAGAAATCGAAAACTATCTTCGATCTATCGGTACAATAAACTTTGGTGGTGCCATGGCCGAGCAGATGAACACCATGGGCGGAACAATGTCAAACATTGAAGATGCTCTTGCAAAAGTTGCGCGAACCATCGGTGAAAACGGATTAAACAAAGCAACAAAAGAAGTTCTTGATCAGTTTAATAATTTAATATCAGGTACTGATGGTGCGGCTAAAACTATTGGTGAAACTTTAGCAAGCGCAGTAACTATCGCCGGTAAAGCGTTCTTTACATTGGCCAAATACATTGAGCCGATCATCACGCTTTTAACTGTCCGGTTGGGTGCAAGCCTGATTACAAAAGGAATTGACCTGTTAAAGGCAAGCGTTTATGCGCTGAATGTCGCTCTTATGGGGACCGGAACAGCCGGAGCCTCTGCCACACTCGGCCTTAAAATGATGTGGCAAGTTTCCAAAGTGGCCGCTGTTCAGATGTACGCAACGGCGGTGGCGGCCAAGGTTCTTGCCGGTGCTGTCGGACTTTTGAAAGGCATTATGGCTTTGCTTGGTGGCCCGGCCGGTCTTGTTATGTTGGTTGTTTATGGCCTTTATAAATTAATAGACAGTCATAACGTGGCAAAACGTGCGGCAAACGACCACGCGGACACCTTGGCTAAACTTAAGGAACAAATGGCTGAAACAGTCAAGGAAACAAACAACCTTGTGACCGCGCAAAGCAAAAACCAAGCCATTGCCGAATGGTCCTATAAATTAAAAGTGGCCGAAAAGAACATCAAGGACCTGAAGGAAGAATTAAAGAATACCGGCGGTTTGTCGTTCTTTCAACGTTACGCGCCGAACATGTTCCTGAAGGAATACCAGATTTTCGCAAACGATTTGGCGGATATTCTTTCGCAGTCAAAATATAACCTGGAGGAATACCAAAAGGAAGTATGGCGTTTGGCCGCTGAATATCCGGATTTTCAACCGCAGGCAAAAGCCATTCAGGAAAAGTTCCTACTTTTGAAAGCGGCCGAGATAGATGCGCAAAAGGCTCGTAATGAGTTGAAGTACATTCAAAACCCGGAATTAAGGCCGAAAGAAGAAAAGCCGGCAGTTCCGAAACCGCCTGTTTTGCCACAAACTGACACATCAGCTTACGAAAAGACCATTGAAGACATAAAACAAAAGGTCTTTGAGCTCAAGGATCCTTATGATCAGGCCATGCAAAAAGCGGCCGAATGGCGTGATAATGCTTTGGTGAACCTTGACAGCACAAAAGCCGGTTATGAGGATTTCAAAAATGATGTGAACCGCGTTTATGATGATATGGTCAAAAAAGCAGGAGTTGCCGCTCTTCAAAGTTCAAAGGACTGGAAAGACGGCGTAACCCGAGGAATGAAAAGCGTTTATGAAGATGCCTCGGATATGGCTTCAATGACCGAAAGCATGGTCAAGAACTCTTTCAAATCAATGGAAGATACGCTGACAAACTTCGTCATGACCGGTAAAGCGAACTTTGGAGACTTTGTTAACTCAGTTGTCGAGGGAATGGTCCGAATGGCCATGCAGTACGCTGTGATCAAACCGATCATGGGTGGTGTCATGGGTTACTTCGGCATACCGACAGCGCATACAGGAGGTGTCATTGGTACGGATACTTTATCACTTAAGGCTGTTAGTCCAAGTGTTTTTGAAAATGCTCCCCGTTTTCATACCGGGGGCTTGGTCGGCGGCGAGATCCCGATTATCGCGAAAAAAGGCGAAACGGTATTCACGCCGGGACAGATGAAAGCACTGGGCGCAGAGTTAAATTCAAAACCGCCGGTTTATGTCAATGTGAATGTGGTCAATAAGGCCTCAGGCACAAGGACAACGGCAAACCCGACACGCGACATGAACGGTAATGTCAACCTGGACATCATCGTTGAGCAGATCGAGGGTGCAATTGGTAAAAACATCAGTAAAGGTGAAGGTTTATCGCCGATCCTTGAACAAAGGTATGCGTTAAACCCGGCCTATGGGAGTTATAGATGACAGTAATTTTTCCTGAAAAACTACCTTACCCGACCACAGAGGGATATGCGATAAAACCCGGTGAAGCTATTGTGCGAACCGATATGGAGGCAGGCCCGGCGAGACAAAGGCGGCGTTATGAGCAAACGCCGTCTAAAATTTCTGTGCGCTGGGTGATGAATAGAGAACAATTCTCACTTTTTGAGGCCTGGTATAAATACTACGCAAAAGAAGGTGCTGAATGGTTCGTTGTTACGCTTTTGGGCGGTCTGGGATTATTAAAACAAGAAGCCAGGTTTACTCAACAGTTCGAAGCAAAACTCCTAAATGGATACCTTTGGGAAATCACATCAGAACTTGAAGTACGTGACCGACCGACACTTTCGGATGGTGCGTTGGCAATTTTACTAAAAAATGACTTTGATAGGCTTTCAAGTGCGGTTAATCATCTGCACTATTTCGTTCATACGGAATGCCCGCAATATATTGAGGATTTATAAAAATGGCAAATATGGAAGAAAGATTACAAGCCGTTATCACAAAAGCGGAAACAGATGCCTCTATATGGCACAATATCGTCCATGGCAATGATATAACGACTGTGCTAACGGAAAACGGTGCAGTCCCGACTGTGTCCAAGCAGTTAAAGGATGTTAGAGAGGCGATAACCGGTGGTGTTTTAGATGTGGTAGCAGAAGCTAAATCGGCTCGTGATGAAACTTTAGCGATTAAAAACGACACAAACACGTTAAAAGAGACAACCGAGAGCCTTAAATCAGAGACATTGACTTTACGTAATCAGGCGGAAAGTTTCAAAAATCAGTGCGAAACAACTTTTGCCTCAATTAGTAGCACTACTCAAACATCTGTTGCACAAATTCAAACGGAGACAACAACACAAATTAATAATATAACCACCGCCGGGACGACACAGATTTCCAATGTTAACTCGGCCGGTGCTACGCAAGTGGTGTTGGCAACCGAGCAAGCAGAACGAGCGAAAACATATGCTGACAACATGGGTGTAAAGGACTTGTCCTTATATCAGGCGATATCAGAACTATCCGGAACAGACATTGTTCTGCAGGATGAAGTGGTCATTTATACAAAAAGTGTCTCAACCTCAACGACTTTTACATTTAATGCAGCCGGTTTAACCAAAACCGACCGGGCAATTACTTTTGAACTGTATTTAACAGTAACGGCCGACAACTTAACGATGACCTTTCCGTCATCGGTTTCATGGCTGAACGGAATGGCTCCGGTTATTACAACGGCACAGAAGTATTTGTTTGCTTTTCGGAGTTTTGACAACGGGACGACATGGATCGGCAATCTGCAAGGAAGTTTCGCATGAGTTTAAGAACATCATTTTTTACAATCGGCGGTGGGGATGAATCCAACTGGACTATGATGACACATCCGGATTTATCAGACGGTGATGCCTATTTATTTCCCTCCACAACCCATAATTTGTTGGTTTATAACGCTCGGGGAACAAAAATATTTAAAACGGATTTAACAAACATCACATTTTTGGCCGATTTGCCGGTTTCCTATCCTGATGGTGTTTGTTATAATAATGCAACCAACCAATTAGTGTTACTTGATGAGGGGTGGTATAAGGATACGGTTTCTTATGTTTCAACGGACACGAATCTATCCACATATACAACGGGAGCACTTCCAACAGATGCGTATCGCACAGGTGCACAATTGAATAGCGAGCTTATTTATGGAAACGGCTATTATGTTATCGGTGGCGAATACAATCCCTCCAGTAGTGCACGGCAACCGGCTATTTTCTATTCAACAAACGGTATATCTTGGACCCGATTAATTTTTAATACATCAACATCGATAACAACGGGCACCGTTAAAGTCGTGGGATTTGGAAATAATAAGTTTGTTGCATTCGGATCGTATTTTACGGGAACTACGGATTACAGTTCCAAAGCAGTAGCCGGTTCAACACCAACAAGTTGGACGAAAGCCAAATCTGATTTTAGCGGTCATGTTCGGATATCCATCGTTTATTGTAACGGTTATTTTTATCATTACAACTGGAGTGATAAGTTTATCAGAAGTTCAGACGGAACAAATTGGAGTGAGTTAACAAAACCGGAAGGTTTTAATGCCGAGCACTATTCTTTTAATGTCCTTTATTATAACGGACTGTATTATATTATAGACCAATCAAGAATCTATTCGACTTCTGATTTTTCCACTTACAAAAAATATAAAATGCCATTTACCTCAACAACATGGTATCGGCAAAGTATGGTTATTGTTGGAGATACAATTGTCGTGATGCGAGGGAATAAGGTTTACCATTCAAAAATCTGTGAACTTGTTGAGGATATTTAAGGAAAAATGAAATGACAGATAACACTTTATCAGAAGCATTAAAAGAAGCCTATGCTTCGGCTCCCAGTGATGTGATTTTATTGCACACTTTGGAATTGAGGCATCCGGCATTTGTTGATGAAACAGGCAACCAGACCGCCATTCGGGTGGTGCGAGATAATGTCAACCATACTTGCACGCTTGAAAACTCGGCCCCTCTAAATCCGGGTGAAGCTGTGGAGTTTGTTGCCATGGCGTTTGATCTGGAATTGCCACCGGTCAACAACACGCCGACACCTGAGATTTCGGTCACGATTGATAACGTTTCAACTGAAATGATTGCTTATCTTGACCGGGCAATTGAAACACAGGATATAACTCCATTTTACGCCCACGAGTTTCATATCTTGAAAAAATTGATACAAAAAATACCATGGTTTATTTTGTAGATGCGCTGGGCGTTGAGTATTTAAGCTTTATTCTTGCGCAATGCAATAGCAATAATTTATTTGCAAACGTTACTGTTTGTCGCTCTGAATTACCATCCATAACCTGTATGAATAAGGAGTTTGTGGATGTATTTAGTTCCGCAGGCTGTAAGATCATTGATATAAAGGATCTTGATGAATTAAAGCACCATGGAACAAATGATTTTGATTATCAAATCACGAAGGAACCAATACATTTAATTGAAGAATTAAACATCATCGCCACAGTCTTGGAAAAAATTCGTACGAATATCGCCAGCGGAAAATGTGAAAAAGCAATTATAATCTCGGATCATGGGGCCAGTAGATTAGCAGTCATTAATGAGACAGAAAATAAATATGAGATGTCGGAAAAAGGCAAGCACTCGGGAAGGTGCTGTCCAGTCTCAGATATTGATGAAAAACCCGATTTTGCAACCGAGGAAAATGGCTACTGGGTATTAGCTAATTATGACCGATTTAAGGGTGGTAGAAAGGCTAATGTAGAAGTACATGGTGGTGCGGCTCTAGAAGAAGTTTGTGTGCCTATAATCGAGATTACGCCACAACATGAAAAGATTGATGTTCGTCTACTTGATTCTTACAAGAATATCACAGTCAGCTTCAGGAAAACAGCTCTCATTAAGTTCTTCATAAATAAAAAACTTACTAACCTGAAAGTTAAGATCGAAGGTAAGTATTATGATGCTCAGCCGACTGCAGAGGAGTTTGTGTATCAGGTAAGTATGCCGGATATCAGAAAGGCAAAGAATTATATATTTGACGTTTATGCATCGGAAAATATGATTGCATCCGGTTTGCAATTTAATGTCAAGAGTGAAGTAACAGTTGAAAAAGATCTATTTTAGAAAGGAATGTCCATGTCAATAGATGAAAAATTGAAAGAATATTTTGATGAAATGGTTG
>ENA-UOJM01000772-UOJM01000772.1-human-gut-metagenome-genome-assembly--contig:-P116-NODE-772-length-36671-cov-13.273542_pt1 | contig 36671 bp, 26 predicted proteins | sample MGYA00242349_ERZ723896 | MGnify/ENA metagenome assembly ERZ723896 | reverse complement strand
GCAGGAGAAAGCCAAGGTGTCGTGCGCGCACCTTGGCAGACACATCTGCCCGCAGTGCGGGCAGTTTGGGGCTTTCGGGCAGGGGTTGTTGAGAGGGCAAAAACAGCCCCATTGGGGTCGGAAGCGCAGATAGTCCCACCGTTTCAAGAAAAACAGCGGGGTTGCGCACAAAATTGGAGGGAAATTGGCATGGCAAACAAGAAAATCAAGTTTCCGCTCTGGCTCATGCCGGAAACCAAAGCGACGGTTGAACGTCTCTATCGACAGGACGGCTGCAGCAGCCAGAGCGAGTTCATGGAAAAGGCAATTCAGTTCTACTGCGGCTATCTGCAAAGCGAATACGCTGGTGACTTCTTGCCGAAGATCCTTGGCGAAACGCTCGAAGCCATCCTCAGCATGTTCGGAGATCGAATCGGCAAGCTGCTTCTCAAGCAGGCTGTCGAGCAGAACGTCTGCAATCATATCCTTGCTTCGGACACAGATATCGACGCGCAGACCTACCAGCAGATGCGCGGAAAAAGCTATCAGGAAGTGCTGCGGACGAACGGCCAGATCTCGTTTCCGGAGGTGCTTCGGCAGCAAAGCCGACTGTAACAGATGGCGCGGCTGATTCAAAAAACCGGCTTCATCAGCCGTAAAAGCGCAGGCGGATACATGAAGTATATCGCCACGCGCGAGGGCGTCGAAGTCTTGACCGGCAAGGGACCAGCAACCGAAAAGCAGAAAGAGATGGTCGCAAAGCTGCTCAAGGACTTCCCAGATGTGCGGGATTCCTTCGAGTATGAGGACTACAAGCAAGCGCCGACGCTGCACACTGCGTCGGCGCTCATTTCTGCGGCATTGGATTCACATATGCAGAATCTTCAATCCGAAAACGGCTATCTCAAGTACATTGCTACGCGCCCCGGCGCGGAAAAGCATGGCGCGCACGGCCTGTTCGGTCGGCAGGAAAATACAGATCTGACTGCGGCGATGCACGACTTGACCGCGCACGACGGAAACGTTTGGACGATCATATACTCTCTGCATCGCGAGGACGCGGAACGCTTGGGATACAACAACGCTGCCGCATGGCGCAAACTGCTCGTCAGCCAGCAGAATAAATTTGCGGAAGCGTTTCATGTCCCAGCGTCGGCGCTGCACTGGTATGCGGCTTACCACGATGCGGATACGCACCCGCATATTCACATGATGATCTGGACAGATCAGGAGACGGTTTTGAAACGGGATGCTGTTGTGAAATTGCGCTCTGCAATGACCAACAGCATCTTTCAGGCAGAGTTGGAAAATCTCTATATTCGGAAGGATGCAGCTTATAAGGACGTAACCGAAGCGGCGCGGACAGCCATGCACGGACTTGTTGACCGGCTAGAATCTATTGAAAATCCACCGGAATCAATTCAACAAAAGCTGCTGGAGCTTGCGCTGGAGCTGCGCACGACCAGCGGCAAAAAGCAGTACGCCTATCTCAAAAAAACGCTCAAGGACAAGGTGGATTCCATCGTGGACGAACTTGAAAAGCTGCCGGAGGTGGCGGCGTATTATTCCGTCTGGAACGGGCTGCGCGACACCTTGGAGGGCTACTACAAGAACCGCCCCCGGCAGCACAATCCGCTCTCGCAGCAGAAAGAATTCCGAGCCATCAAGAACGCCATCATTCAAGAAGCGGAGCGTTTGCGGCAGCAGATGGAGCAGGCACGGACAGCATCAGAACAGAGACCTTCGCAAGAGAAAGAACCGTCTTCGGAAGAAACATCTACCGGCGCTTCTGCAAATCCGACGCTTGCAAGCGAGAGTGCTTCGTCCGCAACTTCTTATTCTGTGCGGCTTCCGTCCGAATATCTTTTGAATTCAACCGTCAGATTATTTCACCAGATGGGGCAGATCTTCCGTGACAACGCCGCGCCGCCCAGCAATCCAATGGGCATCCGCATCGACTCCAAGCGCCGCAAAAAGCTCATGCAGAAGCGGCTGGCAATGGGTCATAAGCAGGATGACCACGAGCAAAATTACGGTCAGACATTACAATAACAGGAGGTGCATTTTGGCACAGTACATAGAATTTACCCCAGAACAAAAAGAACGTGCCGCAACCGTTGATCTCGAAGAATTTCTCCTTCGGCAAGGTGAAAAACTCATCAAATCCGGCCGTGAAAAGCGGCTTGCCAGAGACCACAGCGTCACGGTGCGCGGCTGCGAGTGGTTTGACCATGCCTCGAACGAGGGCGGTCGAGCCGTCAGCTTTGTGCAAAAATATTACGGCAAGAGTTACATTGAAGCGATGTCCATGTTGCTGGGCGAGAGCATGGAGCCGGTTTATCCGCAGGCGAAAAAGCAGGAAGTGATCCAGCAGAAGCCCTTCGCGCCGCCCGTTCCGAACGCGAATATGCACCGCGTGTTTGCATACCTTCTCAAAACGCGCGGGCTGGATGCCGACGTCGTTTCATATTTCGCCCGGAAGAAAATGCTCTACGAGGACGCGGCGCATCACAACGCCGTGTTCATCGGCACGGACGAAGGTGGATGCCCGCGCCACGCGCATCTGCGCAGCACGAACAGCTTCGGCAAAGCCTTTCGCCTGAATGTCGAATCCAGTGACCCGCGCTACAGTTTTCATTATGCCGGAACCGATGGGAGCCTTTATGTATTCGAGGCTCCCATTGATATGCTCTCCTACATCTCCATGAACCCGCATCAGTGGCAGGAGCATAGCTATGTGGCCTGCTGCGGCACGTCCCCAATTCCGGTGATGCAGATGCTGAAGCCCGACACAAAAATGGTATATCTTTGCCTTGATAACGACGATGCTGGGCACAAAGCCAGCGAACGGATGGAAGAACAATTACGCGAACGCGGCGTTATGACAGAGCGGCTTGTGCCGGAACTGAAAGACTGGAACGACGATCTTCTCCGCGCCCAGAAGGAGGAATTAGCCCCATGCCTGAGTCTGTAACGCCGCTGATTGCGGTCGGTGTGGTGATCGTTCTGTTCATCGTCCTGCTGTCTGCTCTCACGAACAATTGCTCGCTCAACGGCATCAAGTCCAAAACCGTGGGCGACGGTCAGCACGGAACTGCGCGATGGGCGACCACACAGGAGGTCAAAAAGACGTTTGCAAACGTGCCGTTTGACGTTGCATCATGGCGCGAAGGAAAGAATTTGCCGAAAGTGCAGGGACTGATTCTCGGCAGCACACAGCGCGGCAAGCAGCTCGATGCGCTGGTCGACTGCGACGATGTGCATTGCCTCATGATCGGCGCATCCGGCGTCGGCAAAACCGCCTTCTTTTTGTATCCAAATCTCGAATTTGCCTGCGCCAGCGGCATGAGCTATCTAGCTTTGGATACCAAGGGCGACCTCGCACGAAATTACGGCACGATTGCGAAAAAGTACTACGGCTACCACGTTTCCGTGATCGATCTTCGTAACCCGACGCGCTCGGATGGGAGCAATCTTTTGACGCTCATCAACCGCTATATGGACATTGCGCGGGAGCAACCGGACAACTTTGCAGCGCGGGCGAAAGCAGAAAAATATGCGAAGATCCTCGCCAAAACCATCATCAATCCGAGCGGCGATGAGCAGGATCGCGGGCAGAATGCGTTCTTCTATGATGCCGCCGAAGGACTTCTCACATCGGTCATTCTGCTCTTGGCAGAGTACGTTCCACCGGACAGTGCCGGTCACGAGAAGCGGCACATCGTGTCCGTGTTCAAGCTGGTGCAGGAGCTTCTCGCGCCCAGCGGTCAGGGCAAGAAAACCGGCTTTCAGGTTTTGATGGACAACCTGCCCTCGACGCACAAAGCCAGATGGTTCGCAGGTGCGGCACTCAACACATCGGAACAAGGCATGGCATCTGTCATGTCCACGGTTCTTTCTCGCTTGAATGCTTTTCTGGATTCCGAGCTGGAGCAGGTGCTTTGCTTTGACAGCGCCATCGACGCGGAACACTTTGCGGCAGAAAAATCCGCGATCTTTCTGGTGCTGCCGGAGGAAGACTCAACCAAAAACTTCATGGCGGGGCTGATGATTCAGAACCTCTCGCGGGAGCTGTTTTCTGTTGCGGACGAGCATGGCGGGAAGCTCCCAAACCGCGTTGTGTTCTACTGTGACGAGCTTGGCACGATGCCGCCGTTTGACATTCTGCCGCTGTTCTCCGCTGGGCGTTCCAGAAAGCTGACGCTCGTGCCGATCATCCAGAGTCTCGCACAGCTCGAAAAGAACTACGGAAAAGAGGGTGCGGAAATTATAGGCGATAACTGCCAGGACACGATCTTCGGCGGCTTCGCGCCCAACAGCCAGACGGCGGAGACACTGTCCAAAGCGCTTGGCAGCCGGACCGTTTTGACCGGCTCCATCAGCAAAGGTAAGGACAGCAACAGCCAGAGTCTGCAAATGGCGGAGCGAGCTTTGCTCTCGCCGGATGAGCTAAAAAGTCTCCCGAAGGGAGAATTTGTTGTCATGAAAACCGGCACGCACCCGATGCGCACGAAGCTGCAATTATATTTCAAATGGGGCATTAAGTTTGAAGAACCATATCAAACACCGGAGCGCGCCCAGCGCGAGGTCTACTACGCCGGAAAGGAGGAATTGCTGATGAATATCAAGAAAAGTCTGTATTCGCAACCGAGGCCAGTCTCAACGCCGAAAGCGGATGACTATATGAGCAGCTACGGCGAAAAATGAGCTTCTTCGGTGAAATTTACGTCGATCCCGACCTGCCGCACAGAGCTAGGACAGTTTATATGTACCTCCGTGACCGTGCAGGCGGCGGGAGCTGCTGGCCGGGCGTGAAAACCATTGCCCGCGACCTGCACCTCTCGCCGCGCACGGTGCAGCGTGCCTTGAATGACTTAGAACGTGCTGGATACGTCCAGCGCCAGCGGCGCTACCGCGAAAACGGCAGCTGCACATCGAATTTATACATTATAAATATAGATGGCAAATAGTGAATGCGGACGCTCCCCACCAAGGGGAACGTCCGCGCTTTTGCTGTCACCAGCGCCGCGACACCACGGCGCAGCTTGAAGGGCAAACTCTAGCTGGGAACCAATACAGAAAGAAGAAATCTGACTTTAAGCATAATTTGCTTGCGAAAATATGAGGTGTCAGAAGGGGGATTGAGTACACGTATTACGTTGAGTGAACGAAACACCAAAGAGTTCTTGAAATGGCCAAAGGATTTCGTTTCGAATTAACTTCAGAAGGACTGATGCTGTATAATGACCGAGTTCTTCCTTGGAATGGAATAGAGTGGTAAGTGCTGGATCGGTTGCTTCGGCTAAGAACGAATCATCAAAACCGATGACAGATATCTCTGATGGAATACTGCAATTTGCCTTGTGCAGATACGGATACTACGCTGTGCCAGTGCAGCGTTGAAACAAAAAATACCTGTGATATGTTCTGCGCAAATCATATTTGGAAGCTTGACATCAAGAACGCCATCTGTGTCACTCAGGATTGGCGTATACATACCAAATTATCACAAAAACCAGCATGGCCGAGGATATCCACACCGTACTGTATAGCTTCCTGCATATTCAGAAGGTATCTGTGTATGAAGTCAATAATGAAGTTTTTGACGTGGTCGCCAGGACGCTTGACAACAGTGCCGGCTTAGGCGGTAAACTACTGCGGAAAGTCTGGATTCATCATGCCGCCGCGGTTCTAAATTGCCATCGATATATCCCGATGGAACAGGTCACATAGGGGGCGATGCTATTTTTCAAACAAAATCATTTGGAAACATTGGCTTTTCCTTAAATTTTTTCTAAAATTACATATCCGAACGGCTCCAGCGTAAGCTGACCGTTTTCGATCCTGACGGTCTGATTTGCCAGTGCTGTCTTCCAGCCATCACCGACGGCATAGCCTTCTGGCACGTCGAGCGGGTTGATGCAGACCAGATATTCCTCGCTGCCGAGCCAGCGGCGGTAGACGAGCGGGTAGCCGTTGTGACGGCGATTGACGAATTCGATTTCACCGTCCGCGCAGAACGCCGGGCTGGACTTGCGCAGCGCAATGAGTTTCTGCATCGTGTGCAGCAGGGAATTTTCATCTGCAAGCTGTTTGGCTACATTCGCGCCATGCTCATCTACAGGTAAATAGAGTTTGTCTGCGTCGGCTTCCGAGAAGCCGGCGTTTTTGCCGTCTTCCCACTGCATTGGCGTGCGTGCGCCGGTGCGGTTGAAGCCGCCCTCCCTGGAAGGCAGATCGGCACGGTACGGAAGACCAATTTCGTCGCCGTAATAGACGAACGGAACGCCGGGCATGGTCATAAGGAACGCATACACGATCTCCAGCTCACGCTTCGTGCGCTGAACGCTGATGCGCGGCATATCATGATTGCCGGTCGGGATAGAGATATAGCCCTTGCCCTTCGTTGCGTCGTATTCGCGCAGATAATCAGACAGGAAATCGTCCAGACTGCCATTACCGTCCTTCTGGAAGAAGCTATGACCGCCGAACTGGTCGCTGACGTTCCGTCCCGGTTCGGCGCGGAACAGCTTCGTATAGGCGGGCAGATTAAAATGAATCAGGAAATCAATGTGGAAGCCTGCTGCGATGGCCTTCGTGGGATACGACCATTCGGAGATCAGGACGCATTCCGGGTGCTTTTCATCGAACATCTGCCGGATCTCCTGCCAGAATGCACGGATGCCGCTGCCGTCCGGATCGTTTTTGATGAGCGACGAGGCCATGTCCACGCGGAAGCCGTCTGCACCCAAAGAGAGCCAGAACTCCATGATGTTGATAAGCTCCTGCTTGGTTGCGCGGCAGTCCGGGTGATCCATCGGGAGCTGCCACGCCGGATCGTCGATCTGCGCGAAGCCGTAATTAAGCGCGGGCTGGCAATAGAAGAAATTCTTCATGTACATCCCGTCGCGCTGACTGTAACCGCCGATGCAGCTGCTGTCGTAGTTTTTCATCCAGTTGTCCGTCCAAACGTAACGGTTGGTGTATTCATTTTTCTCCGGCAGGGCGGATTTCTGGAACCACTCGCATTCCAGCGCGGTATGCCCCGCGACCAGATCGACAACGACCTTGATGCCGTATTCGTGCGCGGCCGTGCAGAGCGCGGCAAAGTCCTCATTCGTGCCGTAACGCGGCGCGACCTTGTAAAAGTCGGTGATGTCATAGCCCGCATCACGGAACGGCGATTCATAGAACGGATTCAGCCAGATCGCCGTAAAGCCCATATTGCGGATGTACGGCAGTTTCCTACGGATGCCGTTCAGATCGCCGATTCCATCGGCATTTGCGTCATAAAACGACTGCGGATAGATGTTGTAAAAAACTGCGGATGAAAGCCAGCTTGGTTTTTTCATAAGAATTAGACCTCCGATTTTTGTATACTCTGCATATAAGCAGAAAGATCCACGACGGCGCCGCCACGCAGGCGACTTTCCTCTGCGGCAAGCGCGATGGCGTGGCTTTCGACGGATAAATGAACCTTGAATTCTGTTTTGAATTATTGTAGCTGGAAATAAGAAGTGCTGTCAACGCATATGTGAAAAGAGGGTAAGAAAAGACAAGTTTTCATAGTTTTGTTGGCTGGGTTCACAAATTGATCTTTGCTATAATGAATTAATATAAAAGAGCAAAGACGAGGCGAATATAATGATACGAAACGAGAATATGCCGGCAATGATCTGGATTGATGCCATTGAGTTCCAAGAATATGGCGGGTGGAAAAAGGATACGCAGTTTACGCATCTGATGGGCAGCGCCTATCTTTTGGCTTGTGATATTCCCGGAAAACCAGTTGAAAATGCGCGTATGGCTGTATATGTCCCCCAAAATGGAATGTACAGAATTTGGACTCGCGCGAAGAATTGGTATGCGCCATATGCGCCCGGAAAGTTCACGGTTGCAGTTGATGGAAAACGTGCGGCAGCTGTCCTTGGGGCTGCGCCATCCAGACGGTGGGTTTGGCAGATTGCAGACGATTTTTTTCTGGAAAAGGGCGAGCATGTACTGGAATTGATTGACCTGACCGGATATATGGGCCGGTGTTCTACGCTCTTGCTGACGACAGATATGGATTACTTGCCGCAGAGTGATATCGCAGCTTTTGAAAAGGAGCGGGCACGCCTAAAGAGATTGCCGAATATGCCGACAAATGGCGGAAACTACGACGTGATTGTTGTGGGAGGAGGTCCAGGCGGAACTGCTTCGGCAATTATGGCTGCGCGAGGCGGTGCCAAGACGCTGCTGCTGCAGGACAGACCGATCCTGGGCGGCAATGCAAGTACGGAGGCAGGAATCGGCTACAACGGGGCGTCTTCACAGCAATTCAATGCCAGAGAAGGCGGAATCGTAGAAGAAATTATCAGACGGAAAACAAACAAACAGATGAGTTGGACCCAGACGCTGATGCAGATGTGTTCCGAAGAAACAAATCTGACGGTGTTTTGTAACCAGCGTGTGCTTTCTGTTGATGTGGAGAATATGCAAATCCGCAGCTTGACTGCCCGTCATACAGAAAACGGGACTTATACAACTTTCTACGGGAAAGTTTTTTTAGACTGTACCGGAGACTCGGAACTGGCATATCAGGCTGGTGCAAAGATACGCTGCGGCAGGGAAGCAAAGTGGCAGTATCATGAGGCGTTTGCACCGCAGACACCTGATACTTGTACAATGAGCGGGTGTCTATGGGGAACGCGCTTCGTTGATACTGGCATCCCGCAGGAGTATCTTGCGCCAGAGTGGGTTCCGCGTTTCCCCAAAGGGAAGAAATTCGGACGAAATATTGTGGGGATTTATCCGGACTGGTGGCTGGAGGCACCCAATGATATTGATGATATTTATGATGCCGAGGAAGCCAGAGATGAGTTATATCGGATTATTCTCGGATATTTTAATTACTTGAAGAATGATTGGGAGGAAAAAGAACGGGCGACAACATACGCAATTGGTCCAATGAAATGGATCGATGCAAAGCGTGAGTCGCGCAGAATCATTGGTGATTACGTACTAAACCAGAACGACTGTGTTCAGGGGACAAAATTCCAAGACACGATTGCATATGCCGGATGGCCAATCGATCTGCACAATCTGAAAGGCATTTATTCTGGGGAGGAGGGCCCCTTCTTTTCTAATGCGCATGTTCCGCTGGTCAGCATCCCATACAGGTGCATTTATTCAAAGAATATTTCAAATCTGATGATGGCAGGAAGAAATATCAGCGTCAGCCATATTGCGCTTGGAACAACAAGAGTTCAGGCAACAATTGCCTCGATTGGACAGGCTTGCGGCACAGCAGCGGCTATGTGTGTAAAGAAACATTTGACACCCAAAGCTCTTGGCGAACAATGCCTGGAGGAACTGCGGCAGCAGCTTTTGAAAGACGATCAGTATATTCCGGGCTTACGCAATGCAGATCCATTGGATTTGGCACGGAAAGCAAAAATCACAGCCTCCAGCGTCAGCCGGGAAGAGGTGTACGTCCAAGAGATCGGTGTGCGGGATGCGTGGCTTCCGTTGAATTGCACTCGCGGCAGTTTTCTGCCACGGCGTGAACGAACGCAGATACAAGAATTGTATCTAATGCTGAAAAATGAAACGAGCCGAGCAATCGATGTACAGCTTTCAGTCCGAGAGCAGATAGCGCAAGATGTATCGTATGTTTCGGATACAAGTGTGATGGATGTACAACGTGTTCCGGCTGGGTATCAGGGATGGATTGCATTTCATGTGCCTATGACGCTGCGAGGGAATGGTATCTGGGCCGTGCTGGAACCGGTGGAAGGAATCAAGTGGCGGGTTCTAAAGATGGCGCCGATCGACTGCACCAGATCCGTGTGGGATGCGAAGTGGAGGCGATTCCCAACAATACCGAATGAATGCCATATGGTTGCATTTGAAAAACCAGTAGAGAAGACCGCAAACTGTGAGGCTGGAAATATTATAAATGGGTATAGCAGAGCGGTTAGCAGCGAGGACTACTGCTGGGTGTCTGATTCAAATCAAAAACTTCCACAATGGATCGAACTCGAATTTGAGCAGCCGGTAACATTGAACCTGATTCAAATCACATTTGATACGGATATGACGAATCCGTCCATGTTGAATGGAGCAGAGAAAATCCCATCAAAGGTCGTAACAGACTATTCAGTTGAAATAGACGATGGAATTGGGTGGATAACAATAGCGAAGGTCGCAGGAAACTATCTTCGTCAAAAACGCCATAAATTTAAGAAGCATATTGTAAAAAAAGTTCGGATTACAGTATACGATACTGGCAATCATGGCAGCGCCAGAATTTTCGAGATCCGCTGCTATTGTGAATAAAGGAAGGAGAATATGGATGAAGAAAACAGGAAAGTGGCTTTGCGCGATATTAGCTTTTTGCATGATTCTTGGGATTTTTTCGGAAAGCGTAATAGCAGCAAATGCAAGTCCGTTTGAGGATGTTCTGCCTAAAGACTGGTTTTATTCAGATGTACAGGATGTCTGTAAACGAGGACTTATGAATGGAACCGATGAGAATCGATTCAGTCCGGAAGAACGGACAACACGTGCGATGATCGTAACCATTCTGTGGCGAATGGAGAAGCAGCCCGTAAACGAATACGACGGTTTCGTCGATGTTGCACCTGCAGCCTATTATGCAGATGCCGTCACGTGGGCTGCATATAATCAAATCGTAAGCGGCTATGGCGAAGGGAAATTTGGTCCGGCAGATCCAATCACAAGAGAGCAACTTGCCGTAATTTTGTTTCGTTATTTGCAGTATAAAAAAATGCAGCCGGATCGGGCAGACGAAAATGTGTTGAATGATTTTGCGGATCAAAATCAAATTGGTTCCTATGCACGCACGGCAGTATGCTGGGCAGTAGAAGCAGGCATATTACGTGGCAGCACGAGGCTCTTGAATCCACAGGGAACTGCGACCAGAGCACAGGTCGCAGCAATTTTGAGCCGGTTTTGTAAACTATATGAAATTCAGGAGGATTCACGGATTGACGCCACAGCACCAAGCGCGCCTGTAGCACCGCCAAATCCGTCAGAGAATCCTGATATTCCGACGCAGCCGGAAGAATCGGAAAAGTGCTTTGAGATCACCTTTAATGAAACAAGTGTCATGATCAGAAACCCTGTTGAAGAAAATGGCTGCCTGTATCTTCCTCTGCAGGATATGTTGGAGCTGTTTGGCTACGAATATTTTTGGGTTGAGGAATACCAGACAATTGTAGCTTTACGCAACGGAACAGTACTTCGACTGTATATTGGCTCTGAAGAAGTTGAAGAACAAGGTACGAAGAAAACGATTCCGACAGCACCGGTTGTGCGGAATGGGATACCGATGATAGCGGCTAATTGCCTGGAAAGTCTGTTTGACTGCAAAGCGATATGGCAGTTGTCTCCAATGACACTCAGCGTGACTGGAACGGTACCGCCGCTGATCGACTATTATGTGGCTGATTCGTTCGGTGAACTTGGAACGTGGAAGCGGGATGGCGTGTATTTACAAGGCACATCGGTTGCAGATGCGGAAACGAGACCTGCTGTTCTGGAAGTATTGGTTAAGGCGAGCGGCACGTATCGTCTGTGGGTAAATGCCAGAGATTTTTCAACAAACCAGCCGGGAACTCGTTATTTCAATGTTGCAGTAGATGGTATAGAATCCCAAACTACGTTTGGACAGCATGGCGGGGATGGATTCAAATGGACAGATGGCGGAACGTTTGAGTTGGAGAAGGGAATCCACAAGATTGCGCTCTTGGATACCTCGCGCTTCTATGCCAGATGCAGCGGAATCCTGCTTTCACAGGAGCTGGATTTCCAGCCGTACGACGATGAGCAGATGGCGGATACCGTAGTTCCGTATGACTCGTTCGCGCCGTTGGTGACCCCTGTTTTCCCGGAATGGGCGAAAAAAGACATTCCTGCAACGGAAACACTGGAGCTTGTAAATGATGCGGTGAAAGTTGTGTTTTATGAGGGAACGTCGGAGGAATCGGGGAATTCTCTTGTCCAAAATGAGATTTATATCAAGCACGAGGGAAAATGGATTAAAGTAAAAGAGAAAACGGAAGAACTTGGCTATTTGATGCTGGACGCCAGCGATAGCCAATATGTTGGTGTGGAGTCTGAAATCGTTTCCAATTTGCAGACGTTTGAGCTTGGCGGAAAAACGGTCAGTATGGCCACAAAGAATTTTTATAAATCCGGAAATTCCACATGGTTTATTCCGTCCGGTATGGAGCTGGTAAATGATGATACGGTCAAACTGATATTTGCACATAATCAGAAGGCTGATGTAGAGGTCCTGTTCTCGTTGCCGGAAGACGCGCAGGATCCGAAGGTTACGCTGAATGCCAGTTTCCATCATGACGGCGCATACTCCTTCCTCCTGTCCAGCGGCGATGCAGTGGAATATGATGCGTTTGAGCGTGTGACAGCACCATTGCTCTATGTAAAAAAAGCATTTCCGAAGGGAATTGGCAGTGTTACCGCAGAATGCTATATGTTCACCCCTATGTCAACGTTTACCTATAGCGATACACAAGTCGGGACAAAACGCACGTCCGGTCTTGTTGTGGATCCAGAGGAGATCACAATGGAGGATAATTACTCTTACCCAGATACGTCGAAATTTGGATTCACCTTTCAGACGACAGATGGAAAGTACAGAAACCAGCTGGTCGCGCCAATGTTCGGTACAGAGCATTGCAAATTCAAAGCAGGAGAGACTGCTTCGATTTCCTTCCGTATTGTAAATCGGTTGGAGGATTGGTTTGATACTTATCAGTACATTACGCAGAACATGTACAATCTGAGTGATGTGCGAACGAACTGGAACAGTTCCATCAATGAAGCAATCTACAATGCCACCGATCTAATGATGTATGACGATTATGGCGGATGGGATGAAAATGCCATGTCGTTCTACAACATGGAAAACAAAGATCTTGTTACGACAGGAAACCCGATGGCAATTGTGCAGCGGTATTTGTTGACGGAGAATGAGGAATGGCTTGAAAAACGCGCGATTCCTACGTTGGCGTATGCGCTGAGCCGCCCCAGCTACCACTGCCTGCCGACGAAAGAAAACGGCGGTGTCTATGTACCAGCAGGTGGGCCGACAGATGTTGGAAGCCCAATGGTGCAGTTTGGCACAAATGTTTATGGCGGCCTGTATGAGATGACGCAGGGACGAGTACCGTATTTGCTGGACTATGCCGTAAAAAATGTAAAAGTTGAGGAAAATCTATCCGGTATCAACTCCATGATTGCAATGTACAAGTACACTGGACAGGAGCTTTACAAGAACAAACTGATTGAACTTGCAGACCAATATCTGCAGACGAATCCGCTCAAGCGCATGAATGTTGCATTTGTGGATGGGTTTGTTTACGGCGATTATATTAGCACTGCCACAGCTTTTACAAATGCATATGAATGTACCGGCAAGCAGGAATATCTGGAGGCGGCGAAGCAGAGTGCGCAGATGCTCATGACCAGCCTCTGGACAACCGGATATCAGGGTGAGCGACTGACAACAAATTATACGATCGACCCAGATGCAACCATGCAGAGACTGCTGCATTGCGACGAGAATAATGCAAAGTTCTGGTATCATGGGGATAAGGTTTGGCGCCTTGGCAATGTTGACGGAGAAGCAAAAAAACCGCAGGATCTCCCTTTGAAGATCCCGGCAGAAACAGTTCCGGCGTGGCTGCTTGCGAAGGCAGGCATGGGAACGGAACATACCCGTACCCCCGGCGCGGGCGATGTTATTACGATGAATGTGTGGGCTGGTACCCTAGAACGTCTGGCAAAGTACACAAACGAACCGTATTTTGAGATGCAGGCACGCAATGCAATGCTGGGGCGTTTTGGAAATTATCCTGGATACTATCAGGATAGAAACATTGTACACCAGATGGCGGCAACTTACCCATATACAGGCCCGGATTATACATTGATCTATTGGCACCATATTCCGGTGTTTGTAACAATGCTGGAGGACTACCTGATCAACTCTGTTTGGAGCAAGTCTAACGGTAAAATTGAGTTCCCAAGCGTTCATCAGGACGGGTATGCCTATTTTGCAACTTCACAGTATGGACAGGCTGCGGGAAAGTTCTATGATCAGACCGATATGTGGCTCTGGCTGGATCGTGGAATTGTGAATGTCAAGGATGTGAACTTGGATTATATTGCAGCGCGGAAGGATGGCGTTCTTGGGCTTGCATTTGTGAATGAAGCAAATGCTGAAACGACCGCAGAAATCAGCCTTGGCGAAAAAGTCCCGGGCGGCAGCAGTTATACCGGCGATGCGACTTTGTATGCTGCTGATGGCAGCAAGTCTGTATGCAAGGTTAAAAACGGAAAGTTCACACTGACGATTCCTGCGAAAGAACTTTGCGCTGTGGTTTTGAATCTTGATGGCATCAAAAAACCTGTATATGCACGGACATATTCGTATTCCAATACACTTGGGAATACTTATGTTGAACATGAGAATGCGCGGGCGCATGTACTTCAAATGACGGATGATAGCTATTATGCTTATGTCTATACAACATTGAAGGAAGATGCAATTATTGGTCTAACCGTTGAGTATGCCTATGGGGATGTTACGGGCACTGTTGAAGATGCGCAGTATCCATTTGAAGCTATCATTAAAGTCCTCGATTCCAGCCAGGAAATTAAGTACAAACTGACTGTAAAAAAGAGCGATGGAACGACAGAAAGTATTGGCGAAGGAACTTTGAAAGCAAGCGTTGTCGGCTCTGGTGTGAGCGTACCTGGTTCCACAGAGGATGCCTCTAAACCGCGTGTGGATTTCAGCAATCAGGAAGCGTTCAAAGTCCCTGTCATTTCATCGGGTTCAACAGGACATGATGTACGGTTCGTGACAAACAAAGCCGACTATCCGGAAAGGATTCAGGAAAACTTCGGCGCAAACGTGTTAGCAGGGATGAAGATTTACGCGGTATTGCGTGATAAAGCGACAGGAACCGTAAAAATCATGGACACAGTTGTACAGGCCAATTCCGTTCGTGCGCAAAATGGAATTTCACAGACAATTATTGTTTGTGATGAGACTGACTCTGTACCGGCGGGCGACTATCGCGGATACACGATTGAACTTGCCATGTGTGGAGCACAGGTCGAGACGAATCTGAGCAGCTTGTTTGATCTGGAAGAACAGGTATATCCATTCCAGATGAAACTTCTGGAACAGAACAGGACTGACGATGACATTGAGTTTTCTGTATTGAAAAAGGCCTGCTTTTCCAATACAAAGGAGAGCGACCTGGTAGGAATAAGTTTGCAGATCGAGTGGAAGAATGAGAGCGGAGAAGAGAAAAAAGCACTGACTCCGATTCTCGCAGCAACGATTGGCTCGGATCGTGTGACATTGAAAGTTGCAGGAGATGCGATTCCAAACGGAATATCCGTGGAGCGTCTTGCATTAAAACCGGTACTGACACCACAAGTTGTGACAACGGGTGTGACAACACAGCTTAAAATCGTAACGGATAATCAGAGCTACTGCCTGATGCCAGATATTACGCAGCTCGTGGGGTTCAAAATGTATGCTGGTTTTGTAAATAAAACGACTGGAGAGGCGGTCTATGTAGATGCCATTATCCGCGGCGCGGAACGCCGTGCTTATGATGGAAATGTGACACTGACAGTTGATGCGCCGGCGGGTAGCACACTATCAGAGCTGAGCGGGTGGACAACGAAGACCCATTTAATGGCGATAGCACTGGCGGAAGCTGATAATACTGCTGATCTTAAGGCGATTGTAGACGGTGCGCTGAATGAAGCAAGCCCAAGTAAAGAACCAATCCAGCTTACGCTGAAAGGGCAAGGCTCCGGGGTGGATAGTGGAAGTGCAGTTTTTCGGTTTGTTGTCGCAAAAAAGGAAATCTCGGATTATGCAGAGGCAGGAAAAATGAATGGAATGTGGCTGGAGGCTGTGTTTATGCCGAAAAGCGGCAGCGGTGATACACTCCGGCTTACTGGAAGAATCATCAGAAATGAAGACCATTCCAACGTGGAGAACACAGTGCTGATCATGCCGGGAACCGGCGCCGTTCCGGCGGCCGTATATAACGACCGGTATCAGATTGCGCTGACGCTTCATCCAGAATATGATGATACAGCGGTCGATAAAAGAAGTTTTCCTGCAACTGACCTGTATCTAGTGAAAATGGGGCAGGGAGCAAGCGGGGAAGAGTTCCGCTTAGTTACAGCGAAAAACCATGTGCCATTTGCACCGGATGCTGGATCCATGAACGGCATGAAGCTGACCGTCATTTTTACACCTAAATCCGGCGGGACGACGAAGACGCTGTCAGGGGAAATTATCCGAAATGAAGATCGTCCGAATGAACCTAACAATACAACGATTGTGATGGCTCAGACGGCGGATGTCCCATACGAAAGTGTTGACTGTACAAATTATTCTGTACGCATGATTCTTGAACCTGCCGAGGATTAAACCATGCAGGAGGAGCTGCCTGCCGAGGCAGCTCCTCTTTGCACCTTGCAAGAACGGGACGATAGATTTATAATAGATAATAAAAAATCGGAGGACCGGAGGTAAATATGCGGCTTTATTCATTGCTGATTGCAGAAGATGAAGATAATACACGAGAAGGCCTTACAAATTATATTGACTGGCCAGAATTGGGCTTTCAAGCGGTAGCATCTGTACGGGACGGAAAAGAAGCAATCCAGTTCATAGAACAGCGGACAGAATCGGTCGATGTGATTTTGTCCGATATTCGGATGGATAAAGTATCAGGCTTGGAGCTCGCGAAATATATTTGTGAGCATGAATATAGAACAAAAGTGGTTTTATTGACTGCCTACAAGGATTTTGAGTACGCAAGGAAAGCAATTACGTATCATGTCGTTGAATACTTGCTGAAACCGGTTAGGATTCAGGAACTGAAGCAAACGTTCCAAAAACTGAGAAATCTAATAGAATTGTCTGAAACGCAGAATGCTGAATCGGAAGAATATATGAGCGTGGATCTGGTTGAAAAAGCAAAGCGCTACATTGATCAGCACTATATGGAGAAAAACTGTTCATTGGAACGCGTAGCTGAAAATGTGGGGGTTGTGCCAAGCCACTTGTCGAAGCTTTTCAGACAAAAGACAGGTAAGACATTCACAGATTATATCACGCAGGAGAGAATTGACACGGCGAAAGACCTTCTTCGGCATACAAACCGAAAAGTACACGAAATAAGTGTACAGCTTGGGTACGGAAGTGCACGGCATTTTTCAAAGATCTTCCGTAATTCAACAGGGATGCTTCCGAAGGAATATAGGGAATGTGAAGAGGAAGCAAAATGAAACATGGTTATTTCTACTATATCCGCCGATATGGTGTAAAGAGCATATTTGTCCGTTGCGCAATCATTATTCTTCTTTTGCTGGTTGTACCGTTTGCATTGTTTATGAGCGGGATCCACTCCTTTTATGCTGGGTATATGCGGAAAGATATCGCAAAAGCCTATCAGTATGCTTTGGAGAAAAGCCGTGAGGCACTGGATATTCAATTGAGCGAAGCCGTAAATATGAGCGATGCCATGATATATAATACGGAGTTGATGGCGTTTGCGCAGTACGCTAAAATGAATCGCATTGATTATAGTACACTGCGGGGTACCGTACAGATCGAACGCGATCTTTCCAGTGCGCTGACATTGCAGAAGATGGTGCAGTCGATTTATGTGTATTATGAATCAGTCGGGTTGGTTTGCTCTACAAAGTACGGAAGCAAACCGATACAGAATTTTAAGGACTTATCCTGGAAAGATACCTGCGATGCGATAGATGTGGATCGAAAGACACATATTTTTTATCGTATCGATGATGAGGGACATAAAACAGTCTCGCTACTCCGAAAGCACCTTTCTGGGGATAAAGTGCTCTGTACCGTTATCAATATGGATATGGATCGTTTAGCTGAATACATGCTAAATGTAGATGAGAAATTAGAGCAGGTCTACTTACTGGACGAAGATGGCTCAGTCCTTTATCCGGAAGCTGTGCAAAACCAAGTGACTGTGGATGAAGCACATGAGGTTGAAAGCACTGTACAATTAAAAACAATTCCATGGTCGCTAGTGTCAGTTGTTTCGGCAGATACAGTTGAAGCGCAGCTTTCCACAATCAATAAATGGTTGTATTTCGGATTTGTTGGAGTCATTTTAATTGGGTTTATTGTTGCTGCTGCAATGTCACGTTGGCTGTTTTATGCACTGCGGCTTTTACCGGACGTTTTGATGAACGATATTGGAACGGATGAGGCATATGTTCACAAGGCCAACCTTGGAGAGGTGAACGAACTAATCCGTTCAGCAACGACCCAGAAGAATACACTGCCAGAACTCCTTCGGCGTACACAGTTGAATGCGTTGCAGGCGCAGATCAATCCACATTTTATCTATAACACGCTTGATGCGATTTCCTGGCGCACGATTGGATACCTTGGTGATGAAAATGAGGTTACTGAAATGATTGGCAAGATGGCCGACCTGATGCGGATGAGTATGTCACAAACGGCTGTCATGACAACGCTGCGCGAAGAACTTCACTGTGCCGAGCTATATCTGGAAATTATGCAGTTCCGGTTCCGAAATAGATTTATCTATCGAAGTGAGATCGACGAATCTTTGCTATCTGCTGCGCTGCCGCCGTTTTCGCTTCAGCCGTTGATTGAGAATGCGATTCTGCATGGCGGCAAAGACGATGATAAACCGCTTTTAATTGTGCTTGCAGCGAAGAAGATGGAAAACCTGCTTGAGATTAGCATTACAGATAATGGAATTGGAATGACGCGGGAAAAACTGGAAGAGATACGCCAGCGCATGAATCGGGAAACTGGAAAAGGGTTGGGACTATACAATGTTCAACGACGTATCCAGATCCTCTTTGGAGAACAGTATGGGCTGGTAATCCAGTCTGAACCGCGAACAGGAACGAAGATGACCATACGGCTCCCGGTTGGCTGACCAATAAACGTATTTTATTTTATGCACAAAACAAGAAAAAGCACCAACCGGTGCTTTTTCTTGTTTTTTATAACAAACAAAATTAAATGGGGGACATCGAAAAAAAATGTGCATAATGTTAAAATATCATTGCTGGTTTGAGAGAGAAGTATGAGAGGGTGACAAAAATGTTAGCGGAAAGGAAACTGGAACGCAAAGAAAGAAAGACGGAAAAAGCGGCAAGTCGTGCTGATTTTTTGCGCTATTTCAAATCACATTACTGGCTGTATATAATGGTACTGCCGGGCTTGATATACCTGCTTATCTTTCACTATTTACCGATGTATGGAATTGCGATTCCGTTCTTTGATTATAGTCCGGTAAAAGGTTTGCTGGGCAGCAAATATGTTGGGCTGGACAATTTCAAGTATTTGTTTAAATCTCCGGATTTTCTGAATGTCCTGAAAAATTCACTGGTTCTGAGTTTTGAGAAGCTGCTTTTCGGGTTTCCTGCACCATTGATTTTGGCGCTGATTATTAATGAAATTCGGAGAACAAGAATTAAGAAAGTTGTACAGACGGTAGTCTATATTCCGCATTTTGTTTCGTGGGTCGTCATGTCTGGAATTATTATCAGTCTGCTCTCCACAGATGGCGGCATTGTCAATAAAATTGTTGTTGCGCTTGGTGGAGAAAAGGTGAACTATCTGATCAATTCCAAATACTTCAGACCTATTTTGGTCATTACAGATATTTGGAAAGAGGTCGGCTGGGGAACGATCGTTTACTTGGCCGCAATGAGCGGTATTGATGTAAGTTTGTATGAAGCTGCCGATATGGATGGAGCTGGGCGTTTTAAGCAAATCATTTATGTCACGATTCCCAGCATTGTTCCAACGATGATTGTGCTGTTGGTTCTTCGGATGGGAAGCGTGCTCTCCAATGGTTTTGAGCAAGTGTTCCTGCTGTACAGTCCATCTGTTTACGATGTCGGTGACGTGCTGGAAACCTTCTCTTACAGATTGGGCTTGCTTGAAGGGCGCTACAGCTTTGCAACTGCAGTTGGCATGTTCCAGTCTTTGGTTGGATTGATCTTTATTTCTATTTCAAATAAACTGGCGGCAAAGGCGGGAGGTGCATTGTGGTAAACCCGATTCGAAAAAAACGGATAAAAGAGGCTCGATGGAGTTTTGCAATGACAACTATCGCAATTCTAATTGCGCTTATAATTGTTTATCCGTTTGTAAATGTACTTGCTGTGTCTTTTTCGTCTTCGGCTGAAGTGTACAAAAATCCGATGATGATTTGGCCGCACGGTTTTACGTTGAATGCCTATCACGATCTGCTCAAAAATAATTTGATATGGACGGGATATAAGAACACCATTATAACAACCCTTGTTGGCACGGTGCTCGCACTGATCCTTTCGGTTCTGCTGTCGTATCCGCTTTCCAGAAAAGATTTTCGTGGGAGGAAAGTCGTCTCGGGAATCCTAATCTTTACCATGCTTTTTAATGGCGGATTGATTCCGAACTTCCTCCTGATCAAGAATTTGAAACTCTACAATACAATATGGGCGTTGATCCTGCCAGGCGCAGTTTCTGCGTATAACTGTATTTTGATCCGCTCTTTCTTCCAGTCTATTCCAGACTCTTTGACAGAAGCGGCTGCGATAGACGGCGCTTCCGACATTCGTATCCTGTTCGATATTATTTTGCCATTGTCAAAACCAATTCTTGCAACAATTACGCTTTTTACAGCTGTTGGAAAATGGAATTCGTTTTTTTCCTCTATTGTGTACACTAAAGACAGAAATCTCTGGACGTTGCAGCTCGTTTTGCGTGAAATGCTGATCGCTGTAAAGCAGCAGTCGCAGGATATTTTGGATGCATCACAGATGGTAGCTTCAAAATCGATGGATTATGCAGCAATCATTGTGGCAACTGTTCCGATACTTTGCATCTATCCGTTTGTCCAGAAATACTTTATTTCCGGCATGACCCTTGGCGCGGTCAAGGAATAATTGGCTCAGGAACTTCCAAAATGAAAGTTGGAGGTTTTTGATAAAAAACAAATGAAGGAGAAACACGATGAAAAAAGCAATCGCATTGCTGCTTGTCCTGTGCTTGGTGTTAGGTACCCTCGTTGGCTGCACCAATAATGCAGCGACAGAACCGGAAGACACACAGCAGGCAGAGCAGCAGAATCAGCAGGCTTCGGACAATAAGACTGAAGAGTCTGCACCGGAAGACAGCAGTGACACCGAAAGCCCGACGGAAATCAACTTGATGGTCTATGCACCCGAGAATTTTGATCCGGCGACATTCCCCTCGGTCAAAGCAATCGAAGAAGCTTGCAACGTTAAGCTGAACTATGAGGTTCCGCCGATGAGCAGCTATGAAGAGAAGCTGCAGATTACGATGGCTTCCGGCGAATATCCCGACCTCATTATGTTCCCCAGTCATGACAGCCAGGTGTTCAAGGATGCGGTTAGTGACGGCATTGTTGTTCCGCTGAATGAATATCTCAAGAGCGCAGAAAACCTGAACAAGTATATTTCTGATGTTTCATGGGACTGCATGAAGATTGAGGGTGACGACCAGATTTATGGCATTCCCAGAAGCACACCGTTCCGCTGCGATCAGTATTATGTGAGAAAAGACTGGTGTGATAATCTGGGGATTGAACTTCCTGAAGATGGAATTATCACAAGAGACCAGTTCGTTGATATTATGACGCGCTTTACCTTCGATGATCCGGATGGTAATGGCGTTGATGATACCTATGGCTTTACATGGTACACAGATGGCAACGGAAACCTGGATCCGCAGGTATTTGCTCCGGGTTTTGGTCTGGTTGGTTGGCAGAAGTCGAACGGAACATATGAGTACATGAAGGCAATCTATGATTGTGAGAGCGATACCTACACAGAATTGCTGTCTTTTGCAGCAGATTGCTGGAAGAAGGGGATCATTGATCCGAATGCCCCGCTTAATAAATCTTCCGCAGAAGCCTTGACGCGGATGCTTGAAGGCTCGGTAGGCATGGTGAAGGACTTTGCAGGCAACCTTCCTGCACAGCTGAAAAATCTCCAGGAAGTTAACCCCGATGCTGACCTGACCTATCTCTTCGTGAAGAATGATGATGGCGAAGTAAAAGGCGATGCATATGGCGGCGGTTATTGGTTCCTGAATGCGATTACTGTTGCAGCCGAAGGAAAGGAACAGGCAATCGTAGATATGCTGGATTATCTGCTGTCTGATGATGGCTGGCGGTTGCTCCAGTATGGTCCGGAAAATGTTACGTGGCACTATGAAGGTGATGAAATTGTTGTTGACCGTGAAGCATACGATGAGTTGATTGATCCTGTGCGCAATAATTTCACGCCTGTTAGAAGAGCAGATGACGCAAACTTCTTCCTGCCGGTGTATTACGATGAAGATCAGGCTGCACTGATTGATTCTTGCAGAGAATGGGTTCAGAAAGCAATTGACACGGCTGTTCCGTCTATGGATTCCGGCTATGTACCCAAGGCGGCTGATGATCCTTCGTTTATCGACTACAATGATAAGCTGCTGAATACGGTCACAAAGGTGATTCTTGGGAATGCGACTGTTGATGATTATAAGCAGGCTTTAGACGATTGGTACAACAATGGTGGTATCGCGTATCTTGAGGAAATGAATACCTGGATTGCAAGTAAGTAAGCCTGGTATGCAGTAAATCACGGGCGCCAGGCGGTCGGTTACGACCACCTGGCGCTTGATCTATCTGATGGAGGATAATATGGAAATAAACAACATGTTTTCTATGGATCGTACAGCACAAATCATTTTGGAGGGTCAGCCGGATAAGATTGCACGGCTGATTCAGGACAGGCAGTTGAAGGATAGAAGAATCTGGAGCCTGTTTGTCAAGCAGTTCCGGGAAAACCCGGACGATGAGAACAAATCATGGAAGGGTGAGTATTGGGGAAAGCTCATGCGCGGCGGATGTATCACCTGGCAGTATACGCACGACAAAGAGCTTTATGATGTCCTGGAATGGACGGTCCGGGATATGCTGACAACGCAGGACACGGAAGGGCGCATTTCCACTTACAGCAAAGCAGCGGAGTTCCACGGATGGGACATCTGGTGCCGAAAATACGTGCTGCTCGGCTTCCTTTATTTCTGCGAGATTTGTCAGGATGATGCACTGCGCGGACAGATTCTTGCGGCAGCGTGTCGACACGCGGATTATATCTGCGCCAATATCGGAGATGGGAAGATCGACATTACGGCAACATCCAATCTTTGGGGAGGAATCAATTCCAGTTCTATTCTGGAGCCGATTGTAAAACTGTTTCAGTGGACAGAGAAAACAAAGTATCTGGAATTTGCGGATTATATTGTTCGCCGCGGCGGTTCTTCCAACGGCAATATTTTTGAGCTGGCGTATCGGGATGAGATTGACCCGTACCAATATCCGGACATCAAGGCATACGAATTGATGTCATGCTTTGAGGGGCTTCTGCTGTACAGCCAGATTACCGGAAGTGAGAAATGGAAAACTGCGGTTTGCCGCTTCGCAGAGCGGCTTCGTCAGTCAGATATCACCGTGATTGGATGTGCTGGCTGTACGCATGAGTTGCTGGATCATTCTGCTGTAGCACAGACTGACCCAGACAGAACAGGAATTATGCAGGAAACCTGCGTTACAGTTACATGGATGAAATTGTGTGCGAAGCTGCTGCTCCTGACCGGTGATTCAGTATGGGCGGACGAGATCGAGAAATCTGCGTATAACGCGCTCTATGGAAGCGTGAATCTGCATCAGAATCCGGAAAATGGCGGCCTGCCGTTCGACAGCTACAGCCCCCTGCGTGCAAACAAGCGTGCCCGGTTTATTGGCGGATTTCAGAAGATGGAAAACGGGACTTTTTTCTATGGCTGCTGCGCGGCGATCGGCGCTGCGGGAACGGGACTGTTTCCAAATCTGCATCTTCTGCGCGCGGGTGACGAGATCGTGCTTGAATTTTATACACAGGGCAAAATTAAGTTTACACTTCAGAACGGACATCCTGTGACAATTCGCACACGGACTGCATATCCGTATGATGGGACGATCAAGCTGACGGTTCAAACGGAAGAACCGGAAGCATTTGCGCTGAAGCTGCGTGTTCCGGGCTACTGCCGCTGGAGCGAGTACCGGATCGACGCGGAGCCGATATGCAGAACGGAGCATAAAGAAACATACATCAGACTGGAGCGGACATGGAATCCCGGCAGCAGCATTACATTGTGTCTGGATCTGCATCCGAGAGCAGTCTGCGATCCGAGACCGGAAAATGTCCAAAGCGGAAAGCAGTTTATCGCATTTTGCGATGGACCGATCGTTCTGGCGCGGGACGCCAGAATCAATGCAGACGTGGGAATGCCGGTTACATTTGTACCGGAAGCATTCCGCATTGAGAAATCCGAAGATTTTGGCATTGAGAGCGGCGGAAATTATCTGGTACGGACGGATAAGGATGAGACAATTCGGATGGTCGATTATGCCTCGGCCGGCGCAACATGGAATGAAGCATCAGAAATGGAATGCTGGCTGCCGATACGGACAGATGGCACAGACAGGTGATGAAGAAATGCAAAGCGGTGAGATATTTGTGAAATTCGATCAGAAAAATGACCTGCTGCTTTGTGTGATAGCTGAACAGAATCTGCTCCTTTTGAATTTGCCCCTTTCATTTGATGAAATACAACGGCGGCTTCAAGCAATGTGGGAGGAATCTCCTCAAAATATAGGCAATGGCGACGCGCAGACACTTAATGCGGTTTTTTTCAGAATGAATGATTTGATGCGCCAAAAATATAATCTTCATGTCACTTATGCGCAGATTCACTCAACAACAGAAAATAAAGCGGAAGCCTATCTGCAGGGAATGAATGCTTTCTATCAGGCTTTGCAGCGGGTGAACAGCAAGAATGCGACCATCAGTGAACAAGCAAAGTCGCTGGTTATGAAAGAGGACAGAAGGACGATCTCACTCGCTGAGGCAGCAGAACAAATCAATATCAGTCCAAACTACTTGTGTAGGGTGTTTAAAGAGGAAACGGGCGAAACGTTTCGGAGTTACTGCATCCGGGTTAAGATGGGACGTGCGGCAGCCCTTTTGAAAGAGTCCAATCTTAGGATCAATGAAATTGGAACTGCGGTTGGTTATCCGAATACAGCGTATTTCAATAAACTGTTTAAGCGAAACTTTCGATGTACTCCGCGGGAGTACAAGAAAACTTTCAGATGAAAGAAATGTAGAGAAAATAGCCTGGCACAGTGAAAAAGAAAGTGAGAAACATATCGTTATGGTAAAAGCGGTTATTTTTGATTTAGACGGCGTCCTGGTATCTACGGATGAATTGCATTATAAAGCATGGAAACAGCTCAGTACGGAACTTGGCATTCATAATTTTACAAGAAAAGATAATCTCAGACAAAGAGGCGTAAGCCGGATGGAGTCATTGGAAGTCCTATTGGAAAAAACAGATCAAGTATACACAGAAGAAGAAAAAATATGTCTGGCGAAGCGAAAAAATGAAAAATATGTTGCAGCGTTGGAGATGCTGGGACCAGATGCAATTCTTCCCGGGGTAACGTCATTCTTGTCTTTTCTGAAACAAAAGCGGATTCGGATTGCAGTAGGCTCGTCTAGCAAAAATGCACCTTTAATATTGAAGAAAATCGGACTGTATGAACAGTTTGACGCGATAAGCTGCGGCTTGGATACAGACCGGTCAAAGCCGGAACCGGATGTTTTCCTTATAGCTTCCAAGAAACTGGGAATACCACCGGAGGAATGTGTTGTTATAGAAGATGCACATGCCGGAATTGCTGCGGCAAGACGTGCGGGAATGTACGCTGTTGCAGTTGGTGCAGCAAGCGATAGCCGCAAGGCGGATTATTGTGCACGTTCACTGCAAACACTTCCGTATCAATCGCTGGAGTTATTTAACGAGGAACCCTTTTGCATCACGGAAAGCGGATATGATGAGGGTAAAATCGCATGGTTTGGGAATAAGTTCTTGACGGGTAACGGATACTTCGGGGTCAGGGGCACGATGGAAGAATATACAAAAGAACAGATGTGTGCGATTAATCTGGCGAGAATTTATGACCGTGTGGGTGAATCGTGGCGAGAATCAATAAATGCGCCAAATCCATTTTACATGCGGGTAAACGTCGATGGGACGGAATATGCGCTGCCGGAGAACAGACCGCTTTCTCAATTACAGCAATTAAACTTCCGATATGGACTACAGCGCAGGAGAACACAATGGCAGACAGAAAAAGGAACATTGCTGGTACGAAGCGAACGCTTTGCCAGTATGAGCAGACAACATCTGCTTGCTATGCGTTATTCGATTTCTGCTGATTATGACTGCCAAATCACAATCTATGCTGGAATCGATGCGAATGTGTGGGATATACATGGTCCGCATTTTGTGGAAAAGATTCAGGAAAGCAACGGGTTAGTGCTTCAAATGACTGGAATTACTGGAGAAAAGCGAATCGGCGTAACCACAATGGCTGTCATTTCATCAGATGGGATGGCAAATCAGGAGTGTGCAAGTGAGTGCGCGTATCAGCGTATTTCGATTTGTGCAAAGGCTGGTCATACCTATTGGATAGAGGAAATTGCGGCGGTTCGGACAACTGCGGATAACTTGGCATTTACCGATCAGATAGAGAAGACTACCTATTCTCAGCTGAAACAGGAACAGATTCGCGCATGGAATGCAATCTGGGCCATATCAGAAGTGAAAATTGATGGAGATGCAGATGCAGAACTTGCAATCAATTATTCAATTTATCATTTGAACTGTATTGCACCGAGAAACCTGCCTGGAACATCTATTCCTGCCAGAGGCCTGTCTGGGCAAGTGTATAAAGGAGCGATTTTCTGGGACACAGAAATGTTTATGATGGATTATTATATTGCCGCTGCACCAGAGATCGCAAAAACACTGCTGCAATATCGAATTGACACACTCGATGGAGCAAGAAGGAAAGCAAAGGAGTACGGACTGCAGGGAGCCTACTACGCATGGGAAAGCCAGGAGGGAGGCTATGAGGCCTGCTCGGACTTCAATCTTGTGGATGTGTTTACAAAGCGCCCGGTACGAACCTATTTCCGAGATAAACAATATCACGTTTCGGCAGCAATTGTATATGGCTTTGTTAAATACTTACGAGCGACAGGCGATACGTCGATTCTGGATGACGGCGGCTTGGAGGTGATTGTTGAATGTGCAAGGTTTTATCGGTCAATCCTGATCCGCCAAGTGGACTCGGAGATTTATGAGATTCGGGATGTCGTCGGACCAGATGAATATCATGAGCGAGTCAATAACAATGCCTATACGAATCGGATGGCAAAATTCGTTTTTGAGACGGCTGCCGATTTGCTCAATCAGATGCCGTATACAGATGCCTCCGGAGAATCCGGAAACCAACTGCGGGAACTTTTTTTGGATGCTGCAGAAAAACTCATCCAAAAGACAGAAAATCGTGAGATGCTGATCGAACAGTTCGACCATTATTTTGAACTGGAGGATGTCGATATTGAAACAGTCAGATCCAGACTGTGTGATCCAAAGGAATATTGGGGCGGCGCACACGGTGTTGCCAGCGATACGCAGATTCTGAAACAAGCCGATGTTGTGGCTATGCTTGGAATGTTCCATGGGGAGTACAGTCAGGAAACGATGAAAAAGAACCTGCAGTATTATGAACCGAGGACAGAGCATGGGTCGTCGCTTTCTGCATGCATGTATGCACTGGTAGCCTGTTATACGGGACAAGGAGATTCTGCATATCCGTTGTTTATGAAATCAGCACAGATTGATTTAATGCCGCCGGCAAAAGAATGGCTTGGACTTGTTTATATCGGCGGAACACATCCGGCATCTGCGGGTGGTGCATGGATTGTAGCAGTTAAAGGGTTTGCAGGTGTTTATGAAGACAGCGATGGTATTCATTGCAGACCAGCTCTGCCGGAAAAATGGAAAGAAATGTATTTTAAGCTGTATTATAAAGGGACACTCTATGGATTTAGAGTAACACATTCGGAAATAGTTATCAGAAAGCTGCACACATAAACCAGCGCAAACGGAAGGAGCAAAATGGTGAAAAAGATAGAACGACAGATTCCATATGCCATTGTTGCAGAGACAGAGGAATATGCGAGAAACTGGACACGATCAGGAAAAGTGTGGAACCTGCAGATACAGAAGGAAAATGGGAAATTCCAAACCGAACATCTGACGATCCTGTGCGCGCTGAAACAAAACGGGAAAACGGTACAGCAGATTACGACTGTAAAAAACCGTTTGGATAAACCCGTTGTACTTGAGCAGGTAAGCTCTGCATATATTGCAGGTATCGGTCTGGGAGGAATTCGGCCGTGGTATGACGAGGAACGTTTTAAATTATATTTTTGTCGGATGTGTTGGCAGGGAGAAGGCCAGTGGAGCTACGGTACACTACCAGAACTGGGACTTTACCGGGCTTCAAACCATAATCCCGCCAATGCGATTGCTATTTCGTCCGTCGGGAATATGAGTACGTCTGTGTTTTATCCATTGCTATATCTGGAGGACAAGGAATGCGGACAAACGTGGTTTTTTGAGATTTTGTCCAGTGGGAATTGGCATATAGAACTTGGAGCGAACGAAGATGGAGGACTGTATGTTGAAATGAATGCCGCATGGTGTAATCATGACGGCTGGCATATAACGCTGCAACCAGATGCATATTATACTGCTGTCCCAGCTATTTACGGTGTCGTAGATGGAGGCATTGAGGCTGCAATCCAAGAACGCTTACGCTGGCACAGGCAATGCAGTGACGTATCAATTCTGCGCCCGGCGGCTTGCTTTAACGATTATATGAACTGTCTTTGGGCGAATCCGAGCGATCAAAAACTGATCTCATTGATCGATGCAGCGGCAGATGCCGGCTGTGAAGTATTTTGCATCGATGACGGCTGGCAAAAAGACGGAACGGGAACATGGATACCGAATCAGGCGCGGTTTGGCTCAAAGGGGCTGCAGGGGGTGATTGACTATATCCGCAAAAAGGGCATGCGCCCCGGAGTCTGGCTAGAGCTTGAGAGCGTTTCCCATGAGAATATGACCGCGCCGAAGCAAGGCCGAATGACAAGAACTGGTCACGAAATTGGATGTAATGGGCGATACCAGTTCGACTTTCGCAGTCAGGATGTACAAACGTATATGGAATCTGTCATAGAACGGCTGTATGCAATGGGCATTCGCTATATCAAAAATGATTTTAACCAGACTGCTGGAATTGGCTGTGATGATCCAAATTCAGTTTCTGAAGGCTTACGCCGGGAAACAGAGGCTTTCTATAGATTTGTTGATGAGATCCGCGCGAAGTATCCTGATTTGTGGATTGAAACCTGCGCCAGTGGGGGTATGCGGGCAGATAATGGAGCATTGCGGCATTTTCATCTTTACAGCAGCAGCGATCAGGAATTTTTTTGGAACAATCCTTCCATTCTGACGGGTATGATAGCCTGTGTACAGCCAGAAAAATGCGGGATCTGGTCATACCCGTATGCGTTGCCTTGCGAGGCCAGAATGCAGCCAATCAAGGAGTATTTCAAAGAACACGAATGCGAGACTTATCTGGATGGTGAATGGACTGCGTTCAATATGGTCAGTTCCATGCTCGGTGTTCTATATTTATCGGGACATATTGAGGAAGCGGACGAAAGAAACCGCACATTGATTCGAGAAGCGATTGCTGTCTATAAGCAAAAGCGTGAGTTTTTGACACACGCATATCCGGTTTACCCATCTGGTTTCTTCCGGATTTCTGAGGAAGGTATGTATGCATTTGGGCTGACAAACGGAAAGAAATTATTGCTTTCCGTCTGGAAAATTGGTGGGAACAAAAATACGGTCAGCTTTTCGTTAAAGAATTATCTGCATGGACAGCTGAAGGGGAAGCTTCTGTATCCTATCAGCCTGCCTACGGACTACAATGAGTCGAATGGTATTCTGACGGTGCGACTGGAGGCAAGATACAGCGCGAGACTGTTTGAATTTGAAGGAGATGAAATACAATGAATATAGAACAGATTCAATTATCTGAGCGTGGAACGCTGACCGCGTTGCTGCATGAAAAGAGTAATGAGATGAAAAACGCAGCGGCTGAGAGGCTGGCTGTGATTCTCTGCCCGGGTGGAGCATATTCATTTTGCTCTGATCGTGAATGCGATCCGCCCGCGATTGCGTTTTTAAACATGGGATGTCAGGTGTTTGTGCTTCGGTACAGCGTTGAACCTTATGCCGGGAACAAACGTCCATTACAAGAAGTTGCAGCCAGCGTAAAGATTGTGCGAGAACGTGCAGATCGGTGGCAGGTGGATAAACACAAAATTGTAGTTTGCGGATTTTCGGCAGGCGGACATTTGGCGGCAAGTTTGGGCGTTCATTGGAATGATCCGGATATCATGCGTCGGTGCGAAGTGAAAGATGCGCAGATGCTGCGTCCAGACGCGATGATCCTAGGATATCCAGTTATTACTGCGGGAATATTCGCACATCGCGAAAGCATTCAACGGGTGAGTCAAGACTGTCATGAAGATGAATGCTATTGGAGTCTTGAAACGCAAGTCACAGAGCAGACACCACCTGCTTTTTTATGGCACACAATGAATGATCCCGCGGTACCGATTGAAAATAGTTTCCTGTTTGCGGAACAACTGCATCAGGCTGGTGTAGACTGCGAATGCCATTTTTTGAAAACGGACCACATGGTATGTCGATAGCTACGGAAGAAGTAGGAACACCATCAAAGCGAGTACATCAATGGGTATCCCTTTGCCAAAGTTGGTTGGCAGAGAAATTCGCGCTAGACAATTGAACTGCAATAAAGTGTATAAGAATAAGAGGATGAATGGCACTCTCGCACATGAGAAAAATATGGGGAATGGGTGAACGAAGAAACATGAAAAGAATTTTAGTGTTAGGCGGCGCGGGCTACATCGGCAGCTACACGGTATATGAGCTGATTGACAACGGCTACGACGTGGTCGTAGCGGACAATCTGGAGACCGGATTCCGGGCAGCGGTGCATCCAAAGGCGCGCTTCTATCAGGGCGACATCCGCAACAAGGAATTCTGCGACCATGTGTTCTCGTCTGAGAAAATTGACGCAGTCATCCACTTCGCCGCGAACTCTCAGGTCGGCGAGAGCATGGTCAATCCGCTCAAGTATTACGACAACAACCTCGGCGGCACGCGCACGATGCTCCAGAGCATGATCGAGCATGGCGTGAAGTACATTGTCTTCTCCTCCACCGCCGCGACCTACGGCGAACCGGAGCGAGTGCCGATTCTGGAAACCGACCCGACGCATCCCACGAACTGCTACGGCGACACGAAGCTGGCGATGGAGCGGATGTTCTACTGGGCTTCCGTCGCACACGGCATTCATTTTGTCGCGCTGCGCTACTTCAACGCCTGCGGCGCACACATGTCGGGCAAGATCGGCGAGGCGCATAATCCGGAAACGCACCTGATTCCGATCGTGCTGCAGGTCCCGAACGGCCAGCGCGACCACATGAACATCTTCGGCGACGATTATCCCACGCGCGACGGCACGTGCGTGCGCGACTACATCCACGTCACCGACCTTGCTTCCGCGCACATCCTCGCCGCGGAATATCTGATGAACGGCGGCGAGAATAACGTGTTCAACCTCGGCAACGGCGTCGGCTTCACGGTTAAGGAGATCATCACGACGGCGGAAAAGGTCGTCGGGAAGCCCATCAAGTGCGAGATGGCAGCTCGCCGTGCGGGCGACCCGGCGCAGCTCGTCGCGTCCTCGGAAAAGGCGAAGACCGTCCTCGGCTGGAAGCCGAAGTATGACGATATTGAGACGATCATCGGTTCCGCGTGGAACTGGCACAAGGAGCATCCGCATGGCTATGAAGACTGAAACAGTCTGGGCGGCGATCGATTCGCTGCTCGACTATGCAAAAGACTGTGAACTCCTGCACCCGCTGGACGAGACGTTTGCGCGGAATTCGATTCTGGCAGAACTCGGACTGGACAGCTATGAAAAGGAGGAAGAGCGCCATAGTTTTCCGGAATGTCTGAACCTTTTGTGCGACTACGCCGCCGAAAACGGGCAGATCCACGACACGATTGCCGAGCGTGACCTGTTTGACACAAAGCTCATGGGCTGCGTCACGCCGCGCCCATCTGAAGTTGTTCGGAAGTTCTGGTCGCTTTACGCAGAATCCCCGAAAGCGGCAACCGATTATTTCTACAAGCTCAGTCAGGATTGCAACTATATTCGCAGAGAACGCATTGCGAAGGACGAACACTGGACGGCACAGACAAAGTACGGCGAACTCGAAATTTCCATCAACCTTTCAAAACCAGAGAAAGACCCGCGTGACATTGCGGCGGCGAAGCTGAAAAAGGCGTCGGGGTATCCGAAATGCCTGCTGTGCGTCGAAAACGTCGGCTACGCGGGCACGATTTCGCACCCGGCGCGGCAGAATCTGCGCGTGATGCCCGTGACCGTGGATGGTCAGCCGTGGGGTTTCCAGTATTCGCCGTATGTCTATTATAATGAACACGCCATCGTCATGAACACCGAGCACACGCCGATGGTCATCGACCGCTCGGCGTTTGACAAGCTGTTTTCGTTTGTGGAGCAGTTCCCGCACTATTTCCTCGGCTCGAATGCCGATCTGCCCATTGTGGGCGGCAGCATTCTGGCGCATGAGCATTTCCAGGGCGGACATCACACGTTCCCGATGGAGAAAGCAGCGTCGGAATTTTCGTTCGAGGTTCCGGGCTTTGAAGATGTGGACTGCTGCGTCGTGAAGTATCCGATGACGGTGCTGCGCCTGAACGCTGAAAATAAAAACCAGCTCTGCGAGCTGGCGGGCAAAATTCTCTCCAAGTGGCGCGGCTATTCTGACCCCGACGCGATGATCTTCGCGGAAACCGACGGCGAGCCGCACAACACGATCACGCCGATTGCCAGAATGAGAAATGGCAAGTACGAATTGGATTTGGTGCTGCGCAACAACCTGACCACACCAGAACATCCGATGGGCCTCTATCATCCGCATGAGGAGCTGCACCACATCAAGAAGGAAAACATCGGTCTGATCGAGGTCATGGGTCTGGCGATTCTGCCGGGCAGACTCAAAAAGGAGATGGCCGACCTCAGAGCCGCACTTCTGAACGGTGAAGATCTTCGCGCGAACGACGAGCTTGCCAAGCACGTCGACTGGGCAGAGGGCTTCCTAAAGCGCCACCCGGAATTCAACGCCGAAAACGCGGAAGACATCATCAAGTTCGAAATCGGACAGGTCTTTGTACAGGTGCTTGAATGTGCGGGCGTCTACAAATGCACGGCGGAGGGTCGCGAACACCTCAAAAAGTTCCTGACGGAGGTTCAGAATGGATAAGGTTTATCATTTTTCCGCGCCGGGGCGCACGGAGATCGGCGGCAACCACACCGACCACCAGCACGGCTGCGTGATCGCGGCGGCAGTGGATATGACGACAACGGCAGAGGTTCGCCTGAACGGTACGAACATCATCCGCATCGATTCCGAGGGCTATAAGCCGGTTGAGATTGACCTTGGCGACCTCACGATCAAAGAAGCCGAAAAGAATACCACCGCTGCATTGATTCGCGGCGTGGCGGCGGCGTTTGCCCAGCGCGGCTACAAGCTCGCGGGCTTTGACGCGAAGGTGAAGTCCACGGTGCTGCCGGGTTCCGGCCTCTCCAGCTCGGCGGCGTTCGAAGTTCTCATTGGCCGTATTCTGAACGGACTGTTCGCGGACAACGCCGTGTCGGCGATTGAGATCGCGCAGATCGGGCAGTACGCCGAGAACGTGTACTACGGCAAGCCGTCCGGTCTGATGGATCAGATGGCGTCGAGCGTTGGCGGTCTGGTGTTCATCGACTTCCATGACCCGAAAACTCCGATTGTCGAGAAGGTCGACTACGATTTTGCGCACAGTGGTTATACGCTCTGCACGATCGACTCCGGCGCGGATCATGCTGATTTGACCGACGAATATGCGGCAATGCCGATTGAAATGAAAAAAGTCGCAGCGTTCTTCGGAAAAGAAGTCCTCCGTGAGGTCGATGAGCAGGAGTTTTACGCAAAGATTGCGGAAATCCGCAAGGAAACCGGCGACCGTGCCGCCCTTCGCGCGATGCACTTCTTCGATAAGAACCGGCGCGTACAGATGCAGGTGCGGGCGCTGAAGAACGACAACTTTGCAGCGTTCTTGAACTACGTCAACGAATCCGGCAACGCATCATGGGAACTCTTACAGAACATCACGCCGCTCGGCGCAACGGCCCATCAGGAGATGGCCCTCACGCTGGCGCTGTGCCGGAAGCTGCTCGGCGGCGAAGGAGCCGTCCGCGTCCACGGCGGCGGCTTCGCTGGAACAGTTCTTGCGTTTGTGTCGAATGAGAAGTTTGGGCAGTTCAAAAACGCGATTGACTCTGCAATAGGCAACGGCAGAACACAGGAGTTGCATATTCGATAGTATTTGTATAAATTATTCTCCTACAGCTTTGACATTCAATATAAAATACTGGAAAATATAATTACAAGATGGCGAGATACAAAGAAGAATACTTGGATACAGAACGTCTTTATGCGCTTGTTGGTTGGAATATTCAACGCCTTCGGCAGCAAGCTGGGATGACACAAGAGGAGTTAGCTGGAGCGCTGTATTGCACGCAAAAGCAGATTTCGCAAGTCGAGGCAGGGCGTGCACACCCGGCGTTGGATTTCTACCTGCGGACGGCAAATATATTCCATGTATCCGCAGATTACTTGCTGAAGGGCGTTGTTGAACTGAGCGATATTCAACTCAGCGGAACAGATGCCGAGAGAATCTTCATCGAAGATGTCTTTCATGCAATTCATCGGTACATTGAGAAAAAATAACGGTGTTCCAGCGAACACCGCTATTTTTAACCCTCATACTTCTGTTTTCGCATCAGGCGCATAATACCCAGCAGGAATTCCTGCTGTTCGTCCGAGAATGTAGCAGCCAAATGGGATATCTCGCGTAAGCGGGTATTTTGTTCCTCAAACTCTGGATAGATGAGCCACTCGGTCGGTGCGCCCAGCGTCCGCAGCAGCTTTTCCATTGTATTGAGCGTCGGCCGCCGCTCACCTCGTTCCAATGCGGCGATATGCCTCGCGGTAAGCCCGACCTGCTCCGCAAGCTGTTCGCGCGTCATATTCTTTCCCTCGCGCAATTCTTCCAGTTTTTCACCGAAACGCTCCTCTAATGGAGTATTATAAATCGACACCAGTAGTTCACCTCCGACACGAGTATTGTACAGAATACCCGCTGTTTCAGAAATGCTCTAATGGTGTCGAATTTTGTTCACTATCAGAGGACGAAATAAGGAAATACCTCCAGCGCCGCATATAAAAAAACGGCAGTGCTGGAGGGCAATCCGTGCGACTAAGACGCTCCATTCCTGCCGGGATGGAGCGTTTTATGCTATTTTCCCCTAAAAAGAGGCGCGGGCTGCGCCTCCGATGGTGACCAGCAGCCCAGAACACCGGTAGATTCCGCTCGTGCCGCAAGGCCGCTTTCAAACAAGTGGCAGTTGTACGGCGTCGAGTGGAACTACTGGTGAATATTTTTAGCGTCCGTCAGTGTGCATGCGCTGCAAATTGCAGCCGAAGCGCGCTGACGGATTTTTATTACCCCATTCGCGCCCCTCCGTTTCTGACATTTGCCCATCCGCGCAAATGAAATTCAGAAATGGAGGCAGCGATATGCTGATTAAAATTGTCCAAAATGGAATCGAATCTGACTGGTTCCAGCTCACGAAAAAGGCCCACCGCGAACTGATCAAAATAAAGCCGGAAGCGGCGATCATACATATCGAGGATGTCTACCCGGAATCTCCGGATGCCGGGCGCGTGATCCGCTTGGACTTCCGGCTGTTTACGGTTTTGACGCGGGAATTCAAGCTGGAAGATCTCAAACAGGAGAAGCGCGATGAGCGCCATATAGAAAAGCTCCGGCTGGAAGCCAGACCTGCCAATGCGCCAGAGTTGGCATCAAAGACGCTGGACGAACAGTACATCCGTCAGGAGATCAAGGATTTGCTGGAGTCCGCGCCTGCACTTGCAGGGCTGACACCAACACAGTTGCGGCGATTTCAATTATTTGTCGAGAGCGGTAAGTCTTTTCGAGAAATCGCGGAGATCGAACACTGCAAATACAGCACTGTAAAGGACTCCGTCGATGCCGCAAAAAAGAAAATAAAAAAATTTTTCAAAAATGACCGCTCAAAACGCGATTTTCTGTCGGATTAAATAGAGGGACATTTACCTCTGTTGTTCTTTGAAAAAAGAATATCCGATTCAACAGTACATCAGTTGGCAGAACCCGATGAGGGAAAGCGATTTGGCGGATGCGCGAAGACCACCTGTACAGCTTTGCTGTATAAAGACGGCCCAATAAGGTGACGAGCGGACCCATCCAGCCGGAAGCAGCCGTGGCAAGCTGTTTTGCGATGACCCTGCCAACCTATAATGGTACACCTGTCCAGCCACAACGGAACGTAATGGGGGCAGCTCGGAGAGATCCTCGGAGGGGTGCA
>ENA-UOJM01000759-UOJM01000759.1-human-gut-metagenome-genome-assembly--contig:-P116-NODE-759-length-37541-cov-27.316065_pt1 | contig 37541 bp, 37 predicted proteins | sample MGYA00242349_ERZ723896 | MGnify/ENA metagenome assembly ERZ723896 | reverse complement strand
GGTATGCTGCCGCTATGGGTCAAATGAAAATGTCCTTGACTTGGGGAGCACTTTAAAAAGTTAGAGACAAATGTGTGGAAATTTCGGGGTAAAAAACGCCTCTTTTGAACGAAAAAACAGTTTGACCACTTGTGTGCGTATCAAGAGGCTGCAGGTTCGAATTGAAATAGGCGTCGAAATCAGGTATAATTTGTCTGCAGGCTCTATGTCTGCAAAGAGCGTGTGGCAAGATTTTGTACTTGTGTTTCGCAAGTGTTGACTAAACTGGGTGGCGCTTTAGCGTATTGCCCTTTCCTGCCATGATGTTACTTGTGTTAGCTCATGTTGACTTATCCTTTCGCGCAATGAGTTGCCACACGCTCTCCCTCTGGGGAGGTGCCTATGAAAAAATTCTGTGATATCCAATCGAGAAATGAGTTAGCGGACTATTTGAGCGTTCCTCGCAACAAGCTAACTCACATTCTTTATGTAAAAAAGCCGGATAGTTATTACACCACCTTTGAAATCCCGAAGCGCAATGGTGAAACTCGAACCATCTGCGCTCCTTCCGGTGATCTGAAGACTCTGCAGGAAAAACTCTCAAACATGTTGTGGCTCTACCAGAAAAGCATCTGGGAAGAGAAAGGCATCAAACCCAACATTTCCATAAGGAAAACGAGCGACAACTACTCATGCCGCAGGTGGGGACAAGCCATCTCCACGGCCACGATCTGCAACGAGCCGCAAGGAATAAGCTGGCAACTTATTCGCTCCGATTTGCCGCACAATCCAGCGGGGGTGCTGGCTGAAATCATTGTTGTCTTGCGACAGGCCGAACATACAGGGCCAGCGCCTCCAGCTTTATAAGAAAGAAGGTCTTGACCATGAACGAGGAATGGAGCAACGACGCTTGCCGTGGCTATGTTATCAAAGCCATGGAAAACTGTGGGTTCCATGCAAAGGACATTCATCAGGTGCTCGTCGAGCTTTATGAAGTCTTTGACTTCTGTGCTGTTGAGGAGGCGGCGCACTACTACGAAAATTGGCAATACTGACCTCGGGCCAACTTGGCCCGAGGTGTGGAGAAGAACGAAAGGGCAGCACTCTTTGCCGGGTGCTGTCCTTTCGCTTTTCCCCACAGGGACAATGCGGGAAATACTGGCAGTCAACCAACTACGCAAAGGAGGCTTCAATGGTACAATCCGTTACTTATCAGAGTGAAACCAAAACCGTCCATTTTCAGGGGAAAAGCATTGTGCTGGAAAGTCTTACGCCGGTACTCTCTCCGAAGGAAAAGGAAAAGCGGAAAAAGGAGATTGAACGCTGTCTTTATGAGGTGTTCAGCAAGTACAGAAGGGCCAACGATACCCCGGCCTGACCATCGACAACATTGTTCTTCGGGGCTATCAATGGTATAATATACTTGTAGGTTGGTAGCTCCATTCCACAGGAAAGGAGCCCAACATGAATATCAGAGAAGATGTAATTTATGCAAGACAATCCGTAGACCGCAAGGACAGTATCAGCATTGAGAGCCAGATTGATTTCTGCAAGTATGAGTTGAAAGGCGGCAGTTGCCGGGTTTTCAAAGACAAGGGTTATTCCGGCAAGAATACCGACAGGCCCGAGTTTCAAAAGCTCCTTGGTGAGATACGCAAAGGCAAGGTACGCCGGGTAGTTGTCTACAAGCTGGACAGAATAAGCCGCTCCATTTTGGACTTTGCGAATATGATGGAGCTATTTCAGGAATATGATGTGGAGTTTGTTTCTTCCACAGAGAAGTTCGATACCTCGACCCCCATGGGCCGGGCCATGCTGAATATCTGTATCGTATTCGCCCAGCTTGAACGGGAAACAATTCAGAAGCGTGTCACAGACGCTTATTACTCCCGGTGCCTGAAAGGCTTTCACATGAGCGGCCAAGCCCCCTATGGCTTTGAATTGGAGCCTACGGTGGTAGAGGGTATCCGCACAAAGATGATGGCGGCTGACCCCGTGGCCGCAAACCATGTGCGGCTGATGTTTGAAATGTATGCCGAGCCGGAAACCTCCTTTGGAGACATTACCCGATATTTTGAGGAACAGGGTATCAAGATTTATGGGAAGTCATTGACACGCCCCTTCTTGTCCCAGCTACTCCGAAACCCGGTCTATGCACAGGCCGATTTGGAATTGTACGAGTTCTTCAAAAGTCAGGGTGCGGTGGTAGTCAATGACGCCGCCGACTTTGCCGGGACAAATGGCTGCTATCTCTATCAGGGCCGGGATGTGAAGGAGGACAAGGACAAAAGCCTGAAAGACCAGATACTTGTGATTGCTCCCCATGAGGGCTTTGTACCCTCCGACATTTGGTTACGGTGCCGCAAGAAGCTGATGACAAACATCACCTTCCAGAACGGACGCAAGGCCCGGAACACTTGGCTGGCCGGGAAAATCAAATGCGGGAAATGCGGGTACGCTCTCAAAACGACCCACAACCCCTCCGGCTATGAATATCTGCGCTGTTCCAAACGGGCCGACCACAAGGGCTGTCCGGGGTGCGGTACGCTCCGCAAGAATGAATTTGAACAGTTCATTTTCACCGCTATGGGAGAAAAGTTCCGGGAGTTCAAGCTACTCCGGGGCGGCGAAGAAAAGGCCAACCCGAAGATCACCGCCTATCAGGTGGAGCTTGCACAGGTTGAAGCCGAGATTGAAAAACTGCTTGATACGCTGACCGGGGCCAACGCCACCTTGCTTGCCTACGCTAACAAGAAAATCGAGGACTTGGACAACCGCCGCAAAACGCTGTCCAAGGCGATTGCAGACCTGTCCGTTGAAACGCTATCCTCCCAGCAGATTGAATTGCTGTCCGGCTATCTGGACGATTGGGAGAACATCAGCTTTGAGGACAAACGAAAAGCCGCTGACGGCCTGATTTCATCAATCAGCGCAACCAGCGACTATGTAAAGATAGAGTGGAAAATCTGACGCTCTTTCCACTCTATCATCCCACTTGTTTCTTTATATCGTTTGTAGCCCCTTGTAAACCGTTGCTTAGAAAACTTTTTTGACAGTTTTCACTTCGGACGTATTCAAGGCTATTTCGAAAAAAATAACAGTTTCAAACTGCCGCACGATGTTGCTGTTGTGCTTGCACAATTGACCTGCTATCAAGGCCGTTTACCACAGGGCGCTCCCAGCTCTCCAATCATCACAAATCTAATCTGCCAGCCTCTTGACACTTATCTTTTAAGGATAGCCAAGAAATACAAGCTGGACTACACCAGATATGATGAGCGTGAACAGCGCCGCGATGGCCGCGGGCGAGATCGTGTGCGCGTAGAAGACCTCGAGCAGCTCAATGTCCGACGTGATGACGGAGATGAGGTCGCCGCGGTCGCGGCCCTCGAGCTTCGCGGGGCAGAGACGGCGCAGTGCGCGGAAGGCCTTGTCGCGGATCAGCGCAAGCAGCTTGAAGGCGATGAAGTGGTTGCAGGACTGCTCGGCGTAGCGGAAGATGCCGCGCACGAGCGCGAAGAGCAGCACACAGACGAACGTCGTCTTGAGCGCGACGGGCGTTGCGAAGCCGAGCAGGTCAAACACGGCAAAGCCGCCGAAAATCGTGATGAACGCGGCACAGAGGTGGCCGACAAGGCCCATCAAAATGGCGAGCACCATGTAGCCGCTCAGGGGCTTCACGAGTCTGATGAGCCGCGCCATGACGGTAAAACCGCTTCTCTTTTTCATTTTGCCGCCTCCTCTCCGTAGTGCTCCAACACCTGCTGGGCTGACCACAGCGCGGCGTAAGCACCGCCCTGCTTCAGCAGCGCCTCGTGCGTGCCGTGCTGAACGATATTGCCGCGCTCCAGCACGTAAATTTCATCCGACGCTGTGACGTTCGCCAAACGGTGCGAAATGAGCAGCACCGTCTTGCGCTCCGCGAGCGCGTGAATTTGCGCCATGATGTCGTTCTCGCTCTCAACGTCGATGTTCGACGTAGCCTCGTCGAAGATGTACACCGGACTGTCGTGCAGCAGCGCGCGGGCGAGCGCAAGGCGCTGGCGCTGACCGCCCGAAAGGTTCTCGCCGCGCTCGGAAAGTAAGGTGTCGAGCCCCGCTTCCCCTCTGAGGAAGTCCGCGAGGTTGACCTGTGTCAGCGCGCTCCAGAGCTTGCCATCGCTTGCATCAGGTTTTCCCATCAACAAATTGTCGCGCACCGTGCCCTTGAAGAGATAGCTCTGGTGGCTGACATAGGTGACGCAGCGCATCAGGCTCGCTTCTTCAATGTCGCGCAGCGCCGCGCCGCCGATTGCCACAGAGCCGGTGTAGCCCTTGTTTCTACCCATCAAAAGCGCGGAGATCGTCGACTTGCCGCAGCCCGACTCGCCGACGAGCGAGACAAATTTGCCCTGCGGGATCGTCAGATCAACGCCGTGCAGAATTTCGCGCTCCGGTTCGTAGGAAAAGCGCAGGCCGCGGCAGACAATGTCGCCCGCGGGACAGCTGACGCCGCCGTGTGCGGGCTCAGACAGGTCGAGCAGGCGGAAAATCTTATCGCTCGCGGCCATGCCGTTCATGGCAATATGGAAAAACGAGCCGAGCTGGCGCATGGGGATGAAAAAGTCCGTCGCCAGCAGGATGATGAGCAGCGCGCCCGCAAGGTCGATCTTCCCCGCGCGCAGCTGCGTTGCGGCCATGACGACGCCGAGCGCCGCGCCGCCGTAGGCGATGAGGTCCATGATCGTGATGGAGTTGAGCTGCATCGTAAGAACCTTCATCGTGATCTTGCGGAACTTTTCGGCCTCGACGTTCATCTCATCATTTTTGAAGGCGTCGGCCTGATAGATTTTCAAGGTCGTCAAGCCCTGCAAATTTTCAAGAAACGTGTCGCCGAGCGCCGTGTACTGCCCCCAGTATTTCGAGAGCAGCTTCTTCGCCCATGTCTGTACCGCCGCGATGGCGACGGGGATGAGCGGCACGCAGACGAGCAGCACGACCGCCGCCGGCACGCTCACGAAGCACAGCACGACAAAAAGCGTCAGCGGCGCGAGCGGCGCGTAGAAAAACTGCGGCAGATACGCGCCGAAGTACGTTTCGAGCTGGTCGACGCCCTCGACCGCAACCTGCACGACCTCCGACGTTTTGACCTGCTCGGAATACGACGCGCCGAGGCACAGGAGCTTGTCATAGATCACGCCGCGCAGAGTCTTCTTGACCGCCTTGGACGATAGATACCCCATGCGCGACGCGCCGACGGTACAGCCGTATCGCACGGCGACAGCTGCAAGCGCGATCACGGCGGTCGTGACGATCTTACTCTGCGTCACCTCGCCCGCGAACAGCGCGGCGAGCAGCGCCGTCACGGCGCTCATCATCGCGATGTTCGCGCACAGCGAGCACCATTGCAGCGCGACGTTGCCCGCGATATATTTTTTGCTCTCCGGCACCGCGCCGATGAGCCGTTTGTTGATCATCATAAGAAAAAGCCCTGCCTTTCGGTGGCCGTTTAGTTAGAGAATGTGAACCGCCGGTCGAAAACGGCCGACGGACACATGGTTCAGGATACCATATCCGCCCCCATTCCGCAAGCAGAAAATGCAGAAAACACAAGTATACGAGAGGCAATACGCCTCTTTCGCCCCTTTCGGTTAAAAAAGAAAAGCCGCGGCGATTTTTCTCTCAGGTTCAATTCCCTTTACTCCTCCGGTTTTCCTACACAAAGCGCTTGTCTGCGCGCGCCACGGCTGGTACAATAGAGGCAATACAATATTCGGGCAGTGCTCGAGCAAAGACACAGGAGGTCGCCATGGTACTCTATTTCACCGGCACCGGCAACAGCCGCCACATCGCCGAGCGCATCGCACACGCGCTGAACGATACGCTCATCAGCCTGAATGACCGCATCAAATCAGGCGACATAACACCACTCGCCGTCAACGGACGGCTCGTCCTCGTCATGCCGACCTACGCCTGGCGCATCCCGCGCATCGTGCGCGACCATCTGCTGCGAACAGAGCTGCGCGGCGCGAGGGAAACGTGGTTCGTCATGGACTGCGGCAGCGAGATCGGCAACGCCGCGAAGTACAACCGCGCGCTCTGCCGCAAAAAGGGTCTCGTCTACATGGGCACGGCGCAGATCGTCATGCCGGAGAATTTCATCGCCATGTTCAACGCACCAACCGTCGAGGAGGCGCGCCGAATCGTCGCCAAAGCCGAGCCGTTCATCGACCGCGCGATCGCCGCGATCCGCGCAGGACACATGTTCTCACCGCCGCACAAAAAACTCTACGACCGCATCGCGAGCAGCGCGGTGAACCCGGTTTTCTACCCGCTGTTTGTGAAGGCAAATTCCTTTACTGCAAGCGATGTCTGCATCGGCTGCGGCAAATGCGAAAAGCTCTGCCCGCTGAATAACATCACACTGCAAAACGCCCGTCCCGTCTGGGGAACCAACTGCACACAGTGCATGGCCTGCATCTGCTATTGCCCGACAAGAGCCATCGAATATGGCAAGAAAAGCGCCGGCAAGCCGCGCTACCATTTTGAAGAATTGTAAAATGGTTTCACTTTACAGAAGTTCAGCAAGCAAAGCGCGTCTCTTACAAAAGTTTTTCTCTTTCGACATGGTTTTCCCATATGGGCAAAAACCTCGTGCTTTCTCAAAAATGTCATCCCTTTGCCGCGCATTTCGATCAGCGGCGATACCTCACAAAACTTATCAAAAGCCGCGCGCCTAAGGGCGCGCGGCTTTTGATGTTTACATAATATCACGTTCTGCTGCTTTCTGCTTTTTCTCCATCCTCCATTTAACAAAGGTCCACAGCGCGTTGACCAGCACCCAGCCGAGGCCTGTTGCCAGCGCGACGGCGGGGAGGCCCATTTTGCCGACCAGCAGCCACGAGAGGACGACTCGCAGCGCGATGTGGCTCGTCGCACCGAGGAACGGGACGGACACCTTCCCGATGCCGTTAAAATAGCCAACGAATGTGCTGCCGGTGAAGCAGAGCGTGTAGAAAAGCGCCACGAGCTTCAGATAGTCGCGCGCATTCTCAAACGCCGCGCCGCTGCGCGTCCCGAGCATAAAGCCGACCAACGTGCTCGCGCTAACGTACATGATGAGCGACATCGCAAGCCCCATCGCAAGCATCAGAAAAAGGCTGCTGCGAAACGATTCTTTCACGCGCTCTTCCTTCCCAGCACCCCGGTTCTGCGCCACGAGCACGGACGTCGCGGCGCTGCCGCTGTCGCCAAACGAGTTGGCAAAGCCCTCGATGCGCGTCGTCGCCGTGTAGGCGGAGATCATGTCCGTGCCGCCGGTGTTGACCGCGCCCTGCACCAGGAGCTTTCCGATGTACAGGCTCGACTGGTGCAGCGCCGTGACGAAGCTAAAATGCGCCGTCTGCTTCAATAGCTAGCTCTCCATCCATACGGCAGTCCGCGCGGGCAAAAATGAGCTCCGGTGCCTTGCGCCGCAGGTAGAGGATGCACAGCACCGCCGAAATGGCCTGCGACGCCGCCGTCGCCCACGCCGCGCCCGCGATGCCCAACTGAAAGCGCGCAACAAAGCAGTAGTCGAGCGCGACATTGACCGTCACCGCCGCGGCGAGCGCCATCAGCGCCGCGTTCGCCCGCTCGATGGCACGCGGCAGCGCGCCATCGAGGTTGTAGAGAAACGCCGCGGGCAGGCTCGCTAAAATGATCGTCAGATACGCTGACGCAAAGGTCTTGAGCTCGCTTGGCGTCTGGATGAGCCGCAGCAGCGGCGAGAGCAGCAAAAATCCGAGGCTGCTGCACACAAGCGTCACTGCCAGCCCGCACGAGAGTGACAGCCAGTGCTCGCGGCGGAATCGCTCGCGCTCACCCGCACCGTAGAGCTGGGCGAAGATGACGGAAATACCCGTGCACGCGCCCGTGATCATGAAGAGAAAGAGGTTCATCACCGAGCCCGCAACGCCGACAGCGGCGAACTCCAAATCGCCCGCAAAGCGCCCGAGGATAAAGGCGTCCACCGTATTGTAGAGCTGCTGCAAAATATTGCCCATGATGAGCGGCGCGGCCAGACGCAGCAAATGCTGCGGGATGCTGCCGCTCGTCAAATCGTAAGAGCGTGCCATAGTTTCCCCCATTTCCAAGGATTTGACTACAGCATACACCCGCGCTATACTTTGCGTAAACCGATGATCCATCAAGCCATCTTTGACAATTTCGCAAAGGAGAACGCCATGGAACTCGATCGCTACCGCGCGCTCGTCTGCGCCATTGAGACCGGAAGCCTGTCCGCCGCCGCGGAGGCGCTGCAATACACGCCCTCCGGTGTGAGCCGCATGGTCGCGGCGCTTGAGGAGGAGACGGGCGTTCCGCTCCTGCTGCGCGAGCACAGCGGCGTTCGCCCGACAAAGGAGTGCGAAAAGCTGCTGCCCGCCATCCGCGACCTACTGCACGCGGGCGAGAGCTGCGCCCAGCTCTCCGCGCAGCTGCGCGGGCTGGATGTCGGCACGGTTACCGTCGGCACGGCATACAGCGCGTTTTATTCGCCGCTCGCGCGCATCATATTGGATTTCCACGCGCGCTACGGCGGCATTCAGGTGCAGCTGCGCGGTGGGTACAGCACAGAGCTGATCACACAGCTCAACGCGCACCAACTCGATCTGTGCTTCATCTCCGCGCGCGAGGGTGGGCACGACTGGCTCCCCATCGGCTACGATGAGCTGACGGCCTGGGTTCCCACTGCGCATCCGATGGCATGGCTGCCCGCGCTGCCGGTCGCGGCGTTCGACAAAGAGCCGTACATCGAGACCTATCCCGACAAGGACATCGACAACGCGCGCGTTTTCGCGCGCTGCGGCATCACGCCGAATCTCAAATTTTCCACGATGGATTCCCTTGCGACCTACTCGATGATCGAGGCCGGTCTCGCCCTCGCCATGAACAACGCGCTCAATGGCCGCGCTTGGTCGGGCGGCGTGCGCATCCTGCCGCTCGACCCGCCGCAGATCGTCGAGATCGGCGCGGCGACGCTGCCGGACCTCTCCCCCGCCGCGCGGACGTTCCTCGATTTTTTGGAACCTCACCTTGTGGAATTCCTCTCGGAAAAATCTTAAGATTTTCTTAGCACCACGTTCATAATGCATTCACTTCCCTCATGTAGGCTATGCCACAGTGCAAACAGAAAGGGTGATTTTTTTGCGTAAGCAACTGAGCAAAAAGGCCACGGCGCAGGTACTGCTCCTGCTGCTCAGCGCGGCATTCCTCGTCTACGGCGCATCTCGCGGCGAGGCGGGCGTCGTGCTGAACAAGGCCGTTAAGCTGTGTCTGGAGTGTGTGGGCATTGGATAGCAAGAAACCGTTTTCCCCCCTGCTCGCCCGCTGGCGCGGTCTGGTACAGGCCTGTGCGGCACTGCTCACCAATCTCCACCTGCCGAACTTTTTCAAAGGCGAGCTCTACCGCGGTGCGGGCAAGACCGTCTGCGTGCCTGGGCTGAACTGCTACTCCTGTCCGGGAGCGGCGGGCGCGTGCCCCATCGGCGCGTTTCAGGCTGTCGTCGGCTCGTCCAAATTTCAGTTTTCCTATTACATCACCGGCATCCTCATCCTGCTTGGCGTGCTGCTGGGCCGCTTCATCTGCGGCTTCCTCTGCCCGTTCGGCTGGTTTCAGGAGCTGTTGCACAAGATCCCGACCAAAAAGCTCTCCACCAAGCGCCTAAAGCCGCTGACCTACCTCAAATACGTCATCTTGGTGGTGATGGTCTTCCTGCTTCCCGTGCTTGTTGTAAACGAAGCGGGGCTCGGCAACCCGTTTTTCTGCAAATACCTCTGCCCGCAGGGCGTGCTCGAGGGCGCGATCCCACTCTCGCTGACGAACGCCCCCATCCGCGCGGCGCTCGGCAAGCTCTTTTCGTGGAAGCTCTGCGTGCTCGTGACAGTCGTCGTGCTCAGCGTCGTTTTCTACCGGCCGTTCTGCAAGTGGATCTGCCCGCTCGGCGCGGTCTACGCGCTCTTCAACCGCGTATCGCTACTGTCGATGCAGGTTGACCATAACAAGTGTATTTCCTGCGGGAAGTGCGCCCGGGTCTGCGGGATGGACGTGGACGTCTGCAAAACACCCAACAGCACTGAATGCATCCGCTGCGGCAAATGTGTGAGCGCCTGTCCGACGCAGGCTGTGCGCTTCCGCTACGGCTTCGACCGCGGCGGCGCATATTCAAAACTATCGCAAAAAACCACCATTGATGAGAGAAAAGGAGATTAAAACCATGAACCTGAAGAAATTTTTGACGCTGGCACTTGCTTTCACGTTGGTGCTGTCCCTCGCCGCCTGCGGCAGCAAGGGCGATGACAAAACGGACGATACCACCGACCAGACCATGACCGCCGAAGAGCTCAACGCGAAAATCCAGGAGCTTGCCGACAAGGAAAACGCCATCATGGAGGAGGATCTCGAGCTGTGGCAGAAGCTCTTCGCCGCTATGAACGAAAAGCGTGATGAGCTTGCGCAGGAGTCGAATTATGGCACTTATCTGCTCGACGGCATCGAACTGGTAAAGGATCAATTCACCGACGATGAGATCAAGACCCTGACCGATGGTGCGGAGAAGATCCGTGACATTGAAGACGAGATTCAGCCGCTGCAGGAGCAGTACGCCGCGCTTCAGCCCGCGGATGACGGCAATGCGGATACCGAAGGGCAGGCTTTCCCCGCTTTCACCGGCAAAGACCTTGACGGCAACGATGTCGACAGCAGTCTCTTCTCCAAGAATGCCGTGACGGTCGTGAACTTCTGGTTCAGCGGCTGCTCGCCCTGCGTGACGGAACTGAGCGAACTCAACGCCCTCAATGAAAAGCTCAAGCAGCAGGGGGGCGCGGTCATCGGCATCAACACCGACACGCTGGGTGGCTACGCCGACCAGATCAGCGAGGCCAAGGGCATCCTTGAAAAAAAGGAAGCCACCTATCAGAACATCTACTTTGACTCTGACAGCGACGCGGGCAAGTTTGCCTCCGGCATCATGGCCTTCCCGACCACCTACGTCGTCGACCGCAGCGGCAACATCGTCGGCGAGGCGCTGCTCGGCGGCATCGACAACGAGGACAACATGGCGACGCTCCAGACGATCATCGATCAGGTGCTCGCGAGCGACAGCGCAAAGTAAGCTTTCCATCACAGCAAAAATACGCCCCGCGGATGATCCGCGGGGCGTATTTTGTTTCTCTCTATCTTTTTACCCGAGCGATACCTCGCGGTAGAACGCGGCGTATGCCGCCTCCTGATAGGGGCGCAGCGCAAGGTTGCCAAGGCCGAACGTCAGCGAGCTGAGGAGCATCCAGCCGATGAAACTGAATTGCAGGCAGAACAGCCGCCAGCGGTTGCCCTCCATCATCGCCTTCGAGCCCTTCATCACCTCGCCCGGCGTCATGTCCGGGTGCTCGGCCAAAATGTAGTCCGTCATCGCGTAGGTGTAGCCCATAATCAGTCCCGGAATGACGAGCAGGATCGTCCCCAGCAGAATATAGAGGCCCTCCCAAAGCCGCGTCAGCGTCGTCGTCTTCCAGTTCGGAAGATAGGCGAACAGCGCCTCAAAGCCCGGCTCCGTGCGGTCGACAAGGCCGAGGTTATATTTGGCATACCCCACGCCCACGATGCTGCCGAGGATGAAGTACGCCGCCGCCAACACGAGCGCGATCACGATGAGATAGACCGCACCGCCGATGAGCAGTCCGCTCCACTTCGGGTCCAAACCGTAGCCTGTGGAGTAAATCGTCTGTCCGCCGTAGCCAAACGTCGTCGACACGCCCGAGGACACATCGTAATTGAATTTGACCTCCGGACCGCCGCTCCCCGCGCCGCCGAGCAGCACCGCCACAAGGCCGATCAGAATGGCGATGGGCCACTTGCCGCGCAGCGCCTCGCGCGCCGCCTGCCGAAAATCCGCCGCAAGCTTCATAAATTCTCCTCTCCGCCCTCCGCATGGGAGGGTCTCTCTCAAATTTTCTTGCTTCTGCTTATTTAGACGCATTCCGCGCCCGTTTTGTTTCACCGGGCGCCAAATTTTCTCGCATTCATGATATCATATGCCGCTGGGAACGGGAATCTCTCTTCTTTCTTTTCCTTGCAAGTCGTTTCCGCCTCTGATAAAATACCAGAAAACGACAATGGAGGAGACGCATGAGACCAAGCGAACTGCTCGCCGCGCTGCACACGGCGGAAAAATTGAAGGACACCACCCGCCACTGCTACACCTCCGGCGGGCGGCACGAGAGCGTTGCCGAGCACAGCTGGCGCATCGCACTGATGGCGTTTTTCCTGCGCGATGAATTTCCCGAGGCCGACATGGACAAGGTGACGCGCATGTGCCTCATCCACGACCTCGGCGAGTGCTTCACGGGCGATATCCCCGCCTTTGACAAGACCGCACAGGACGAATCGACGGAGGAAGCGCTGCTCTACCAGTGGGTCGCATCGCTTCCCTCCCCCTGCCGCGAGGAGATGCGCGCACTCTACGACGAGATGGCCGCACTTGAAACGCAGGAGGCCCAAATCTACAAGGCTCTCGACAAGCTCGAGGCCGTGATTTCCCACAACGAGTCCGACATTTCGACCTGGGAGGACCACGAATACGACCTCCAGCTCACCTACGGCGAGCAGAACGTCGCCTTTTCGCCCTACCTGACGGCGCTTCGTCAGGCTGTCCGGCAGGAATCGCTCGACAAGATCGCACGCGAGGGTGACCGGCGCAAATAAAATCTTTCGCGGCCCATGTACAGCAAAAAGCACTTCCCGCCGCTGGCGGGAAGTGCTTTTCTACGTCTTTTATTCCACGATCTCCGCGTCCAGCAGGTCAAGGATCGCCTGGTCGGCGCTCCAGAAGTAGGACTCCTCGCCGAGAAGCTCGGTGATGCCCGCGCGGTCAAAGTAGCTGCGCACCGCCTCGGTCATACCGCAGCAGGCGACCGTCTTGCCCTGACTCTTGAGCGACTCGCACAGTTCGAGCATCGCCTGCGCGCCGGAGACGTCCACGCTCGGCATACCGCGCATGGAAATGACAAGGTGGTCATAGCATGGCATCTCCGCCATGCGGTGATTGAACTCATCCACCGCGCCGAAAAAGAGCGGCCCCGTGATATACGCCACGCCCGAGGTCTCGAGGATCGGCGGCTTGCCGTCGACCGAGCGGAGCTTGTTCGTGTCGATGCTCGAGAAGTTGATGCGGATGTGACTGGACTTTGCCATGTACAAAATGGCGGAGTACACCACGCCGAGGATGATGGCGACCGTCAGATCAAAAACGACCGTCGCAACCATCGTGACAAGGAACTGACTGATGCCGGACTTGAACTTGCGGCGGAAGACGTAGCGAATACCCTCCCAGTCGTTCATGCGCCATGCCGTGACCATCAGCACACCCGCGAGCGCCGAGAGCGGCAGGCGCGCCATCACGCCGCCGAGCAGGAACATCGAGGCAAGCAGGAACAGCGAATGGAACACGCTCGTAAGGCGCGTCTGCTGGCCGGACTTGACCGCTACGCTCGTGCGTGCGATGGCTGCGGTCGCGGGAACACCGCCAAAAAGCGGCAGCAAAATATTACCCACGCCCTGTGCGATCAGCTCCTGATCGGCGTTGAACGCTTCGCCCTTCATGCGCGAGGCCGACGCGCCGCAAAGCAGGCTCTCGATCATGCCGAGCGCCGCAATGGTCACGATGGGAGAGATCAGGTTTTCGAGCATCGTGAAGCTCAGGCCGCCGAGCGACAGGCGGTCGGCGAGCAGGAGCGTCTTGGGAATGTCGCCGACGACAGCGAGCTGATCCATGCCCGCGACTGTCGCGACGATCGTCGCAAGGATGATGCCGACAAGCGAGCCCGGCACACGCGCGCCCCATTTTTTCGGCCAGAAGACCATCACCAGCACGACGAGAAGGCCGATGAGCACCGCCTGCATGTTCGGATGGAAGCCAAGACGGCCATAGGACGCGATCTTTTCCAAATTCGAGCCGCCCTCCGACACCGTGCCGAAGAAGTTGTCGATCTGGCCCATCGCAATGATGATGGCAATGCCCGAGGTGAAGCCCATGATGACGGGCATCGGGATGAAGCTAATTAAGCGACCCAGCTTGAAGACGCCCGCAAGCAGCAGCAGAACGCCCGCGGCAAAGCAGGCAAAAAACACGCCCTGCAGGCCGTATTCCGCGACGATGCCGACGAGCACCGCGCTCATCGCGCCCGTCGGGCCCGAGATCTGGTACGACGCGCCGCCGAGAATGGCGATAACCACGCCCGCGATGATGGCCGTGACAAGCCCGGACGCCGCGCTCGCGCCGGATGAAACGCCGAACGCCAATGCCAGCGGCAGCGCAACAGCGCAGACCGTCAGGCCCGCCATCATGTCGGCGAGCAGCTTTTTCGAGTTGTAGCCTGCAAATTCCTGCTTCAGGCTGCAAAAAAAGGCAGAAAACATATTGATCCTCCTAAAAAACACATGCCTGTTTACTATACCACCTGTCCCGCGCCCGTGCCAGTAGTAAAAGGGACGGTTTTTAACGAGATTTTAACACTAATGCGTCGGTTTTGCACAAACAAAGTTGAAATCCTGACCGAAACGGCAAAAAAGCGCCGCGTCCCGAAGAAAATACGGGACGCGGCGCTTTCTGTTTTGCCGGATTTACTTGAATTTTTTGCCATCCTCGAACGCGCTGGCGACCTTCTCGCCCAAGACATAATAGCCGTGGTTGGCGTAGTCAAAGGTGATGACGTGCAGCTTTTCGACAGCGAGCTTGCCGTTTTCGTCGAGCGCGCGCTCGTCCACGCTGACGTTCACGATCTCGCCGGTCAGGAGTCTTGTCTCCTCGTCGTAGCTCACGAGCTTGCACTCGAGCGCGAGCGGGAACTCGTCGATCACCGGCGCGTCCACATGCTCGCTCTTCGTCACGTGGAAGCCCGCGCGCGCCACCTTGTCGGGCACGCTGTTGCCGGACTCGATGCCCACATAGTCGCAGGCCGCCGCATGCTCTGCGTCGCCCATGCTCACGGTGAACGCACCGCGCTTTAAGATGTTCTTCACGGTCTTGTGGCCGCCGCTTAAATACATTGCGACGCGGCTGCTGTTGGCCACGCCGCCCCAGGCGGCGTTCATTTCGTCGGGCGTGCCGTCCTCGCCGTAGCTTGCGATGATGAGCACGGGCTGCGGATAGACCTAGGGCTGTGCACCAAAATTCTTTCTCATGTCGAAATCCCTCCAAAATAAATCTGTCAATTGATTTTATGGCCCGATCTTTTCGAGCTTCGCGCGCAGCGAAATGCTGCGCGGCGTTCCCATGCCGTCAAACTGGATGACGTGCGCGCCCTTGTTCAGGTCCACGTCCAGCACCGTTCCCTCGCCGAACACCGCGTGGCGCACGCGCTGCCCGATGGGCAGCGTGCCGTCGCCGTCGTCCTCGCGCAGATACTTGTCTCGCCGCGTGACGTCATCCGCCGCTTCACGCAGAAGTGTCTCGTCGACCTCGTGCGTGAACGACAGAAGCTCGCGGTCGATATCCAGCAGAAAGCGCGAGGGATAGCGCGGCGAGCCGTCAAAATTCCACCCGTCGGCCTCGGAGAGGTAAAGCCCCTTCTCCGCGCGCGTCAGCGCAACGAAAGCGAGCCGCCGCTCCTCCTCCATGCCGGGGAGCGTTCGCACCTTGCGCGAGGGGAAAATGCCCTCGTTCATGCCGCAGAGGAACACATACGGGAATTCGAGGCCCTTCGCCGCGTGGACGGTCATCAGCTTCACCTTGTCGCCCTGCTCGGCGACATCGCCGTTGCTGAAAAGCGCGATGTGGGCAAGGTAATGCTCCATCGTGCTCTCCTCGCCGCAGCTCGTCTCGTATTCGTAGATGGACTGCTTGAGCTCGGCCAGATCGTCCAGCCGCTCCTGACTGCCCTCGGTGCGCAGCGCCTTTTCATACCCGCTCTTGTCCAGAATATCCGAGAGCACCTCAGAGATGGGCCGACCCTGATACGAGTGCGAAAAGCGCTCGATCAGATCGACGAACTGCTTTGCCTTCGTGCCGCTGAACACGCTGTCTTCGAGGTGGTTTTTGAGCGTTACATAGAGGCTCGTCCCCTCTTTTTCCGCCGTCTCCTGTAAAAAGGCCATGCGCCGCTTGCCGAGGTTCCGCTTCGGCGCGTTGGCAATGCGCCGGAACGACAGATCGTCCTGATAGGCGATCATCCGCAAATATGAAAGTGCGTCCTTGATCTCCATGCGATCGAAAAACTGCACGCCGGAGTAGATCGTATAGGGAATTTTTTCGTGCATCAACGCCTCTTCCACCGCGCGCGTCACATAGTGCGCGCGGTAGAGGACGGTCATATCCCGCAGCGGCAGGCCGCGATCATGCAGCCGCTTCATCTCGCCCGCCATCCACTGCGCCTCCGCCTCCTGCGTGTCGGCAAAGTGGCAGACGACCTTCTCGCCCGAGGGCTTCGTCGGGAGCAGGTTCTTTTTGATGCGGTGGCCGTTTTTTGCGATCAGCGAGTTCGCCGCCGCCAAAATCTCCGGCGTGGAACGGTAGTTTTCCATCATCATGATGGTCTGCACGTTTGGAAAGACCTTGTCGAAATCCAGCAGATACTTGACGTTCGCGCCGCGCCAGGTGTAGATCGTCTGGTCCGGGTCGCCCACGATGAAGAGGTTGCCGTGATAGCCGCACAGCACCTCCATCAGCTCATATTGCAGCGCGTCGATATCCTGAAACTCGTCGATCATGATGTATTCGAGCCGCTGCTGCCACTTGAGCCTGATGTCCTCGTGCTGCTCGAAAATATAGAGCGAGAACTTGATGAGGTCGTTGTAGTCGAGGCCGAAGCACTTTTTCTCCTGATAGAGATAGCCGTAGAAGATGATGTCCCCCGCCGTGTCGGCGCGCTTGTACTTTTCGCGCAGCGTGTCGAGCGACATCGTGATCATGTCCTTGTAATACTCCGGCTCCTTAAAGAGCTTTCGGATCTCGATCATGTCCCGTGCGGCGGAATAGGTCATGTCGCGCAGTGTGAGGCCGCGCTCTTCGTAGATGATGCCGAGCATCGCGTCGATGTCGGAATTATCCAGCACCAGAAAGCTCTTCGGGTACTGCACCGCATGGCTGTCCTCCTGCAAAACGGAGACACAGAAGCCGTGGAACGTGTTGATATAGCCCGTGTCGTTGTCGCCGGTCAAGGCGTGGATACGCTGGCGCATCTCGTTGGCTGACTTGTTCGTAAACGTTACGCACAGGATGTTCCCCGGCAGGATGCCGAGCTCGTTGACAAGATACGCAAAGCGGTGCGACAGCGCACGCGTCTTACCCGAGCCCGCGCCCGCGATGACGCGGACATACCCCTCCGTCGCCGTGACGGCCTCGTGCTGCGCGCGGTTCAGTCCCGCAAGCAGATGCTCCATGCGCTGTCCCCTCCCCTCTGCAAATTTCTGAATGGCGGTATTATAGCACGGTTTTGATAGTCAAACAAGTGTTCGCTTGAAAACTTCTTCTCTATTGCACGGCGAGCTTGCTGCTTCAAGCTTCATTCCACCGCAAAATGTGCGGCAGGAGCTTTTCAAGAAGCGCGTCACGGTTCTGCTCGTCAATGAAGACAAACTCCGCGTTCTCGTGCCCGCGCACGGCGCGCAGGAACGGTGTGTCTTTCGGCTTGACCGCGGCAAGCACCGGCGTGTCGCCGTCCAGTGCGCACAGCACCGCGGACTGGAACACCTTGGCGTCATTTTCGAGAAAGCCGAGTTCGTCCATCAGGATGATACCGCCGCTCGGTGCGGACTTAATGAGCTGCGTGCCAAGGCCGTCAAAGACCTCCGGATGGCGGATGCTCGAGCGGCTGTCGCACGTTCCGACGAGATTCGCCGCTTCATTGTGCCGCTCGTCCTCTTTCTGCGATGCGGGATAGAGATAAATTAGAAAAAAGCCGTTTTTGTCCGCGATTGGCAGACGTTTTGTCACAAAGCCTCCGACCTCCCGCGTGTTCTTCTCCAGCAGGCGGCGGATCAGCGTCGACTTGCCGACGCCGCGCTCCCCGCAGATCAAAAGATGCCGTTTCATACTGCTTCCTCCTTCGAAATAGCCGCCGTCTCAATGGTGAACAGGCACAACGCCTTTTTGTGCGGCAGGTAGTAGGGAAATTCCGCCGACGGCCCCGCGGTCAGGCGCGCTCTGATTTCATCTTTCGAGAGTACTTCGCTTTCGCTGCGGTTGTAGAGGGCGAAAAAGCGCTCCGCCGCCTCGAGCGAGCGGAACGGCTGTCCGAACTCCGCCGTGAAGCGCTCCACGGTGTAAGGGATACCTTTTTCGCGCAGAACATTCTCCGTACTCCCCGCCGTGTACTCGCCGAGGCTTACCTTTCCCGCGCTGAAGCGGTGATGCGAATAGTCCCGCTTGACGAGGAAAATTCTCCCGCGGCACTGCTTTTTCGCGATCCGTAATGTATCCTGCGTGCGGCCAAAGAGACAGAACACCATCGCGTCGTAGGGCTTCTCCGGCGCAAGCGTCTCCATATCGCCGCAGCGCGCGGTGACGCCTTTTATCAGGTGAGCTTCCAGCGTTTTGATGGCCAGCTCGTCGGCGTCCACCGCCGTGACATGGCGGCAGTACGGCTTCAGAGCAAGGCTCAGCTCGCCGATGCCGCAGCCCGCGTCGCAGACGTGCGCGTTTTCTTGGAGCTACGGCGTGATCTTCTCCGCGAAGGTCTCATAATAGCGGTTCATCGCCGCCGCATCACGCAAAAACGCAATGCTCTCGTCCGTCCACTGCATGCCGCATTTCCCTTTTCCCATTCAACCTGTTTCACGGGCAAACCGATACCAGCGCAAAGCACCGCTTTCACGCAAGACATAGCCGCTGAATATCAATATACCTTTATAGAATCACTATAATTCGCCGTGCCGTCTGTTGTCAAGGTACAGCGAGTACCGGTGTCGTTTGAAAGCGTCGTTGCTATTTTTAATCGCTGACTCAAAGAGGATATTTAAGAAAAAACAGCAGGAAGCCGGTGCGATACGCCGGCTTCCTGCTGTTTCTGATTTTTATAGAGGCTCAGCCCTTTTTGAAGAATGCGACCGCCACCACGCCGGGGCCAGTGTGCGTGCCGATCACGCTGCAAATGAGCGTGGAGTCGAGCGAGTCCGCCTTGTCCTGCCAGATGTCGCGGCTGTCCTCGACATATTTTTTGAGATACGAATCGCTCAGCCCGCTGTATCCGAGGATGATCGGCTCGTCGAAGTCGATGCCGCCGCTCTCATGAATTTTCTGTACGAGCAGGTTGTTGCCCTGCTTCGACCCTCTCGCCTTGCCGATAACCTGAATTTCGCCGTCGACCACGGTAATGACCGGCTTGATGTTGAGAAGTCCGCCCGCAAACGCGACAGTCTTCGAGATACGCCCGCCCTTTTTGAGGTATTCGAGCGTGTCGAGCAGCGCGATGAGGCAAATTTCGTCGCGCTTTTTCTCCAGCGTTTCGGCGATGGTCTTCGCGTCCATGCCCTTGTCCACGCACTCGAGCGCGTACTCGGCGAGGATGCCAGAGCCGATAGCCGCGCTCTTGCTGTCCACAATGTAGATGTTGTCGTACTCCGCCGCGGCGATGCACGCGCTCTGATACGTGCCGGAGAACTTCGACGCGAGCGTCACAACGACCGCGCTGTCGCCCACCGACGCAACGTCGGAGAAGATCGCGTCGAATGCCGCGGGCGACGCCTGACTGGTCGTCGGCAGCTCGTCGCGCTCGACAAGGAGCTCGTAAAAGCGGTGCTTGTCGATGGTCACGCCGTCGATGAACTCCTCCGCGCCAAAATGCACCGTGAGCGGCACGATGCGAAAACGGTCCTTCATGCGCTCGGGCATGTCGACCGTCGAATCCACAATGATCTGAACACTCATGCTTTTCCTCCGTTATTGTTCGTCGCGGGCGGCTCTGTCGCCCGCGGTCTTCTTATGGGTATAAATCCGTTCCAAATTCTCGCTCACGAGCGCGAGCGCGCGGTACATCGTCTGCCGCTCGGCCTCGCTCAGGCCCTCGGATGCCGCCTCGACGATGCGCGTGATCTTCTCCCCGATCGCACGTCCAACCGCCTTTCCCTGCTCTGTCAGGCGCAGTGGGCTCTTATAGCGCTTGCCCGCGCCGCTTGCGCAGGTGATGTAACCGTTTTTCTCGAGGTCGTCCAGCGAGCGGGAGATAGCCGCCTTGTCCTCGTCGCAGCGCTCGCAGAGCTCGGCGGCTGTCATGCCGCCTCGCTGGGAGAGGTAGTAGAGGCAGGACACATGCGGCCCTTTCAGTTCGAAGTCCGCCATTTCGTCCGCCTTGATGCGCTTGATGCTGCGGCTGATACGCGCAATCAGGACGGTAAAGGTCTCAAAGCGCTCCTCCATTGGTAATTCTCCTTTTTCCTATTTGTTGACAAATCAACAAGTTTACCTATTATAGCGTATCGATGTTGATTTGTCAACAAGTTTGGTAAAAAAGAGAGTCTGCGTGATGCGCAGACTCTCTTTCGATATTCTATTTCGCATGCTCTCCTTTTGCGCTTTTCGGTCCGATTAAAACGCTTTTCCCTCAGAATGCCACGTGCATGAACAGCGCCACGCAGCACAGGATGACCGCGAGCGGCACGTAGACGAAGCGGCCCACGTTGTACCACAGCGCACCGCGCTCTTTCTTGCTGCCGGTGTTCACGGCGGCGAGCAACTCGTCCTTTTTCATCACGTAGAACCACGAGATCGCGCCGAGCGTTGCGCCGATGGGGATAATATAGATGGAAACAAGGTCCATCCACGGGCCCCACTTGCTGATGGGCTCCATGAAAATGCCGATGCCGAGGCACAGCACACACAGGATCGCCAGCACCGCCGTGCGGCTGAGCTTGGGGAACTTGTGCAGCAGCGATTCCGCCACGGCCTCGAACATGTTCTGCAGCGAGCTCACGCCCGCGAAGATCATCGCAAGGTAGAGGATGATGGCGAACAGCCGCCCCATCGGGATATCCTGTAAAATGGTCGGCAACGTAACGAACAGCAGGCTCGGGCCCGCGCCGACGTCCAGCCCGTAGGAGAAGCATGCGGGGATGATGACGAGCGCCGCAACGACGGCGGCGATCGTGTCAAACAGCGCCGTGTGCTGCGCGACGCCGACGACGTCCTCGTCCTTCGAGAGGTACGCGCCGTACACGATCATGCCGCTGCCCGTAACGGAGAGGGAGAAGAACGCCTGTCCCATCGCCCAGATCCAGATCATCGGGTCCTTGAGCGCCTCCCAGCGCGGAGTGAACATGAAGCGGTAGCCCTCGCTTACGCCCGGCAGCATCGCCACGCGCACCGCAAGGATCAGGAAGATGATGAAAAACAGCGGCATCATGATCTTGTTGGTTTTTTCGATGCTGTGCGCGCCCAAATAGAGCGTCAGCAGCGTCCCCACGACCACGATGATGTGGTACGGAATGACGGAATACGGTGTGGAGGAGAACGTGCCGAACCACGACGCGGTGTCCGTCGTCATCAGCGTGCCGACGAGCGAATCCACCAGCGCCTTTAAGATATATGTCACGATGACGGCGTAGCCGAACGCAATGCACAGCGAGCCCGCGAGCGGCAGCCAGCCAAGAAGGCCTCCTACCTTGCCTGCCCCCTTGCCGCGCGTCGACCATGCCTTTTCATACGCGCCGAGTGTGCCCGTCGCCGCGTGGCGGCCCATGGCGAATTCCGCGGGCAGACCCACGTAGCTGAAAATGAAAATAAACAGCAGATAAATGAGCAAAAATGCCCCGCCGCCGTTGCTGCCAAGCTTGTTGGGAAAGCCCCAGACATTCGCCATGCCGACCGCTGAACCGACGGATGCCAGAATAAAGCCCCACCGGCTCGCAAAGTTTTTGGTGTTCTTCATGTTTTCTCCCATCCAGGTGAAAAAATAACCGCGTAAGCATTCCTCGGCTCACGCGGGCATCAGCCTGTCTCTCATCAGAATTTGTACGCAGGATACACAACGCATGAAAATTCCTGCTCTTATGTTTTATACATTTTAATGCCGCTGCACAAAAAAGTCAAGCGCTCGAGCGGTTTATATTATGGCTGTTCCAGCCTTTTCCTCACCGGCGCGCGTTCTTCCCGCACCGCGGCGCAAGGGTCTCATAACAGCATCGCAGTAGATTTGTTCATATCTTTTATGATATGATCGCCGTACCAAAAGGAAAATGAGGCATTACAGGAGGATCATGATGAGCGCCTGCATCTTTTTCGCTTCCGACGCGCCGCTGCCGGAAGTCTTTCCTCCGCCGGAGTACGACTACCTCGCCATCAATGTGGACGACGGTACAATCGACGACGGCGGCGCGGACGACAACTTCGCGCTGCGCACTTACCCAGACAGTTTTCTCTATACCGACAAAGCCTTTGCCGTCTGCCTCGACTGGGCCTACTATACCGAGGGCCGCGCACGGCAGCTGATCGACTACATTGGCTCTGCCCTCGAATCCGCGCCCTGCGTGGAACTCTGGCACGTCTGGCAGGGCGGCTTCTACTTGTTCGATGAGCGTCCCGTCGTTCACCGCGCTGCTGTGCGATTCGATGAATTCGTCGAGGACGATCTGCGCGAGCTCGGCGAAACTGACCTCTGGAACAACAAGGAGACAAACCGGTTATCATTTTACTGCCTGACCGTCACACGGTGAGCAGTATTTTCCATACTTTACAAAACGAGGTGACTCCCATGTCTCATTGCACCACATTCGCCGAAGCAGGCCGCCTTGTGGACGCCGGCCGCCGTGCACCGTTTCTCCTGACGCTGTGTGAGGAGGATGAAAACGAGCTGCACATCACCATCTGCTGCGCTAAAGCGGAGCCAAATGCACAGACTTCGTCCACAGGAAATGCCGCCCTCGACGACATTCTCGCGCACTGTACGCCGCTGTGCCCCGATGAAAACGCCAAGATCGAGCTCATCTTTGAAAATTACCTGCTCTATCAGGTGCGCAACGAATCCTACTGCGTATTTGACGCAGACGAAGTCCACAGCGGCACCTATCTTTGCACGTTCGAACGGTCCAAACTGCTCGACTATCTTCCCCGTGCCATTGATGTCCATCTTATACCCGATGGAACGGACGCTCCCGCATCGTGGAAGCACTACGGCATTTACACGCAGAATCAGATCATCGACATCGTTGCCCCGTCCGAGCCCACGGTGCGCACGTCCTTTTGACGTACACGCGCATATATTATGTCAACAGATGTTCTATTCCATAAGACAGTCAAAAAGAAAAAGCCCGTGTCTCACGACACGGGCTTTTTGAACCTCGCAGTAGGGTGAGATTACTTGATCTCGACCTTCGCGCCAGCCTCTTCGAGCTGCTTCTTGAAGTTCTCGGCATCCTCCTTGGACACGCCCTCCTTCAGAGCCTTCGGAGCGGACTCGACGAAAGCCTTGGCCTCGGCCAGACCCAGACCAGCGATCTCGCGGACAGCCTTGATGACCTTGATCTTGGCAGCAGCGTCGAAACCGGCGAGGACGACGTCGAACTCGGTCTTCTCCTCGGCAGCGGGGGCAGCACCGCCGGCAGCGGGAGCAGCCATAGCAGCGGCGGAAACGCCGAACTCTTCCTCGAGAGCGTGGACAAGCTCAGAGAGCTCCAGGACGGTAAGGCCCTTGATTTCTTCGATCATAGCGGTAACTTTCTCGCTCATTGTAATGATCCTCCAATTTTAAGATATTTGTTTTAGTTTTTGAGTTGGGTGCAGACGATTACTCTGCGGATGCTTCCTCGGCGGGAGCACCGTTCTTCTCGGCGATCTGCTTGAGGACGCAAGCCAGGCCCGAAATGGGAGCCAGCATGGTGCCAAGCACCTGTGCCTGCAGGACAGGCAGTGCGGGGATCGCGGCCAGAGCATTGACGGTGGCCATGTCGACGACCTTGCCGTCCATGAAGCCGCCCTTGATCTCGAACTTACCGTTGAGCTTCTTGGCAAAGTCGGCGATCACGCGCGCGGGGGCGACGGGATCGGCAGCGATGGCAAGAGACGTGGTACCGTTCAGCTGATCATCGAGCTCATTGAGGCCGACGTTGTTGAAAGCAAAGCGGAGCAGGGTGTTCTTGACAACTGCATACTCGACATCGTTCTTACGGCACTCAGCGCGGAGCTCGGTGTCTTCCGCGACGGTGATGCCCTTGTAGTCAACGATAACGCCGGCAGCTGCGCCCTGCAGCTTCTCGGTCAGAGAGGCCACGATCGCCTGCTTTTCAGACAGAACTTTTGCGTTAGGCATTTCTTGAGTTCACCTCCATTGGATTTTGCGGCACGCCTCGCGTGCCAAGGGAAAGAGGCGTTCTAAAAAGGAAACCGTCCTCATGCAGGACATGAGGACGGTAAAGCAATCAATAAATGTTTGCCATCCTCGGCAGGACTTACGAGACGAATCTCACCTGCTGTCTTTGGAACGCTCTAATAGTATATCCAGAGTTGGCAGCATTGTCAACCCCAAATATCGTTTTTTCCGCAAAATACCCCATATTTGCGCCGCGCACAGCACAAATCAACTTAAATCACAATTTGCCGCGACATGCGCGCCAAAAATAATCCAATTTGATTTTTCTGACGACATGCGCGTCAGAAAAATTCCTCTCGCGGAGCGAGTGTCGAGCCGCGCACGCGCGGCGAGGCACAGAGCGGAGTGCGATCCTGAATCAAAAAAGCCCGAACGGGCTTTTTTGAAATCTTTTAGATCTTTGCGGTGTTCATCTTGACGCCGGGGCCCATGGTGGAGGCGGCGACGCAGGACTTGATATACTGGCCCTTGGAAGCGGCGGGCTTGGCCTTGATGATAGCACCCATGAGAGCGTTGAAGTTCTCAGCGAGCTTCTCGGGGCCGAAGGAAACCTTACCGATGGGGCAGTGGATGATGTTGGTCTTGTCGAGACGATACTCGACCTTACCGGCCTTGGACTCCTGAACAGCCTTGGCGACGTCGGGAGTGACGGTACCGGCCTTCGGGGACGGCATCAGGCCCTTAGGACCGAGCACCTTACCGAGACGGCCGACAACACCCATCATGTCAGGGGAAGCGACGACGACGTCGAAGTCGAACCAGTTTTCCTTCTGGATCTTCTCGACGAGGTCCATCTCGCCGACATAGTCAGCGCCGGCAGCCTTGGCAGCCTCGGCCTTGTCGCCCTTGGCGAAGACGAGAACGCGGACGTTCTTGCCGGTGCCGTTGGGGAGGACGATGGCGCCGCGGACCTGCTGGTCAGCGTGACGGGAGTCGACGCCCAGCTTGACGTGCAGCTCGACGGTCTCGTCGAACTTCGCGGAAGCGGTCTTGCAGATCAGGCCGAAGCCCTCTGCGGCGTCATACTGAGTGTTCTTTTCGATCTGCTTTGCAGCATCCTGATACTTTTTACCTCTAAACATTGTTCACACCCTCCTTATTCTTCGACGACAACGCCCATGGAGCGTGCGGTACCGGCGATCATGCTCATCGCGGACTCGAGAGTGCTCGCGTTGAGGTCACGCATCTTCATCTCAGCGATCTTCTGGACAGAGGCCTTGGAAATGGTAGCGACCTTGGTCTTGTTGGGGACGCCGGAGCCAGACTCGATGTTGCATTCCTTCTTGATGAGGACGGCAGCGGGAGGAGTCTTGGTGACGAAGGAGAAGGAACGGTCGGCATACACCGTGATGACAACGGGGATGATAAGGCCCATGTCGTTCTTGGTGCGCTCGTTGAATTCCTTGGTGAACGCAGCGATGTTGACGCCGTGCTGACCGAGCGCGGGGCCAACGGGGGGTGCGGGAGTTGCTTTGCCTGCAGGGATCTGCAGCTTAACGTAACCGGTGATCTTCTGTGCCATGAGAGGCACCTCCTTAATATTGAATGTGGTAACGACCGGCGATTCCGGCCGCCCTTGGCGAGACTGAACGTCTCTCCCACGTTTGCCGCATACGCGGCTCATCGCTTTTAGCGGTGATTACGGTTCTACGACCTCGACCTGGTCGAGCTCCAGCTCGACCGGCGTTTCGCGTCCGAACATGGACACGACCACGCACACCTTGTTCTTCTCTGCGTCGATCTCTTCGACCGTGCCGAGGAAGGACGAAAGCGGGCCGTCGGTGATCTTGACCTGATCGCCGACATTGTAGCGCACGACGATCTCTCGCCGTTCCATGCCGAGCGCCAGGACTTCCTCTTCCGTCAGAGGAATGGGTTCATTGTTCGCCGTGCCGACAAAGCCGGTCACACCGCGAATGTTGCGGATCAGATGCCAGGTGTCGTCCGTCATAATCATCTTGACGAGCACGTAGCCCGGGAAGACCTTGCGTTCGACTTCCTTCATATCGCCCGAGTCGGTCACTTCCGTGACGGTCTCCAGCGGGATCTGGATGTCGAGGATCATGTCCTCCAGATGACGGTTGGCGACGAACTTCTCGATGGCCGTCTTGACTGCGTTTTCATAGCCGGAGTAAGTATGCGCAACATACCACTTAGCATTATCAGCCATGACTGCTCTCCTGTCAGCCCGCGAGACCGATCAGCAGGTGCACTGCGGAAACGGCCACGTAGTCGAAGATCCAGATGCAGGCGCCGACAACGAGGGAGCACAGCAGCACAGTGCCGGTGTTCTTCGCAGTGGTGGATGCGGTGGGCCATACGACCTTTTTCAGTTCGCTTCTCATTTCACGGAACCACTTGCTGCGGTCCTTTTTCTTCTTTTCTTCTGCCATGTTTCAACAGCCTTTCCTAATTACTTGGTTTCGGTGTGGACGGTGTGCTTCTTGCAGAAGGGGCAGTACTTGTTCAGCTCAAGCTTGTCCGGGGTGTTCTTCTTGTTCTTCATCGTGTTGTAGTTTCTCTGCTTGCACTCGTTGCATCTGAGCGTGATCTTAATGCGCATCTAACGGCACCTCCTTATTTACTCAGCTCCGTTTGCCAAAAGCGGCATGAAGCTGGCGATTGCCTCCCTGCTCTCAAATTTGAGGGGTGCTTTTCCCTTGCGTGCCGAGAAGCAAAAGCGCGCAAAAAGAAAGCCCTCTTTCACAGGTAAGTAAGATGATACCACATGTCATGTCCAGCCGTCAAGCACTTTTTGCACGTTTTTGCAGAAAATCGCGCAGATTTTGCTCTCTTTCCCCTGTTTTTTTCTCCCGCTGCCTCTCTTGACGCGATTTTTTCCGTTTCCGCACGCCACTTCCCTGCCCCGCGCTTGCTTTTTGGGTGAAAATCCTGTATGCTGGCAGTCAAAAGAAACGCTCAGGAGGCAATTTTATGAAAATCATGGCCATCGACTACGGCGACGCGCACACCGGCGTCGCGATCTCCGATCGCACGCTGACGCTCACTGGATTTTCGACCGTTATCACCGCGTACCGGCCCGAAGCGGTCATCGAAAAGCTGCTGCCGCTCATCTCCGAGCACGAGGTCACAGAGCTCGTGCTCGGCCACCCGCTCAACATGGACGGCACGCGCGGCCCCCGCGCAGAAAAGGCCGAGGGCTTTGCCGAGATGCTGCGCGAGGCCACATCGCTCCCCGTCACGCTCTGGGATGAGCGCCGCACGACCGTCGACGCGCACAATATTCTATTGAATAATGGCAAGCGCGCCAAGGAGCGCAAGAAAACCGTCGACGCCGTCGCGGCGAGCCTGATGCTTGAAGGTTACTTAACCTTCAAAAACCGTCAAGGGTAACATATCACAGCGCGGCAGCGCTGTACTTTGTTCCCCTGCGCCGCGCAGGGGAGCGGGACAAAGGGGCCATTCTCTTTTGCAAAAGAGAATGGCCCCTTTGAAACCCCAGGAGAAAGGCTTTTGATTGGCAGTCTGAGGCTTGAATGACACTTATACCTCCGGAATGGGAATGCCTGCGCGCGGCGTTGCCGCGGTTAGTGTTGCTATACGATTTGTCTCTGCTTCTATTATCCGCTGCCGCTCTGCCAGTCTCGTAGAAGTGCAGCCTAATTTCCGTCTACCGCCAGTCTCATCAATGCGGCGAGCGAAGCAATGCCGCATTCGGCACGCAGTCTGCCGCCCAGCTACCGTCACTCGCGCCTCACGATAGTAAGGCGCAGTTGCAAGCGGTAACGACTCGCAGGGATTCATGGCGAAGCCATGTACACCGCACTTACATTGCGCAGCGCGTGCAGTCATTCAAGCTACAAACTGCCAATGTCGGGGGTCGAGGGGAACTCCCCTCGCGTTCTCTTGGGGGGTAAGGGGGCCATTCTCTCACGTGAGGGAATGGCCCCCTTTGCCGCGTCCCCACACGGTGTGGAGATAAATCCCAAAAAGTATCACTTTTTGAACTTCTTAATCGTATCAGCAATGATATTCTGCTTCAAAATCATGCTGACCAGCACATAAACAACGCACCCCACAACGCCCGTCAGGCCGCACTTGACGACGAGCATCAGCTTGCTGTCATCCGCCGCGACAAGAAGCGAACGCCCGCCGTAGAGCACGACCGCCATCGCTGCCGTGGCGGCAAGGCCCTTGAAGAGCGGCACCAGGCGCACGATCTTCGTCCCGTGGAAGAGCTGGATCGTCATCGCGATCGCGCCGATCGTCAGCGCAAGCGAAGTTGCCAGCGCGACGCCGGTATCGGTGTAGAACACGCGGTTCAAAATGAGATTCAGCACCAGAACGCCGAGGTTGATGAGCAGCGGCACCAGCGTCTTTTTCATCGCGTAGTAGGCCTTGTTCAAAAGGTCGAGCACGGCGAAGGCGCTCATGCCGAGCGCGTAGCGGGCGAAGATGCTGCCCGTCATCTCGGTCGACTCAGCGGTGAAGCTGCCGCTTTCAAAGATGACGCGGATGATATCCGTGCCGAACGCGCACATCATCGCGCAGACCGGCAGGATGAAAAGCAGCGTGTTTTCCGTCACGTTCCAGATGTAGCCAAGATAGCCCTTCGAGTCCTCCTTCGTAAACTCGCGGTTAAAGCGCGGGAACATGACCGCGCTGATGCTGTAGAGCACGCTCGTCGTAAGCGGGGTGAAGAGCTTATCGGCATAGTAGAACGCGCTGACGGCGCTGTCGTTGAGCGCCGTGGCGGTCGCCGTGTCGATGAGGTAGCAGAACAGGAAGATCGACGTCGTCAGCACCGTGACGAGCGCGGTCTTGAAGTAGGTGCCGACGTAGTCCGCCTTGCGGTCGAGCATCGGCCGGTAGACATAATGTTCCTTTTTCGCATACGGGATGCTCATGGCAAGCTGCAAGAGCCACGCGCATGAGCTCGCGATGACGACGCCCTTGATGCCCCACTTTGCGCCCAGCGTCACAAGGAAGATCGCAAGGAACGCATTGTACGGGATGCTCATGCTGCCCTGCAATTCATAGTGGTCGGTCGCCTGAAAGATGGCGACGTTCAGATACGCCGCCGCCACAACCGGCAGCGCGCAGGCCATGATGCGGATATAGCTCGCAAGGCGCGGCAGCTCGGCTGCGTCAAGGTCCCAGATCGTGCCGACGAGCGGCGTCGAGGCAAATATCTGCCACAAAACGACCGCCGCGAGCGAGCCGAGCAGCGTGATGGTCAACAGGTTGTTGGCCGCTTTCTCGCCGCGCTTGCGGTCGGCAGCAAATTCCTTCGTCAAAATCGGCACCGCCGCGATGCACAGCGCGTAGCACATCGTCGTGAAAAGATAGAGCGTCGAGTTATACGACGCGGTGTAGAGGTCCGCGTCGATGCCGGTGCCGAAGATGTTGGCCTGCATCATCTCGCGCACCACGCCGAGGAGCTTGGCGAACAGCGTCAGCAGAAAGACGAAGCTGATCGCGCCCGCCGTGCGGACGCCCGATTTATCCTTCTTTTCCGTATTGTTTTGAGGGTCTTGCATGGTATGTTTCCTCGATTTCTCCATGATCGCGCAGATCATTTTCTCGTTCGTGTCGAGCTTGCGCGAAAGCTTGGCCATATGCGATCCGACGCACTGCACCTGCTCCTTGCCCGTTTCGAGCACACGCTCGGCCTCGGGCATAAAGAGCTCCGCCGTGAAGTTCTCCTTCGTGCTCAGCTTGTCGAGCCCCACGGAGTTTAAAAACGCCGTGCACTTGGGGTCATACGAAATGCCGATGAGCGGCACGCCCATGATGGCGGCATAGATGAGCGAATGCAGGCGCACGCCGACGAGCAGGTCCATGTTGCCGATGATGGAGAGCATATCCTCGGAGAGGTACTTTTCATTCAGGCACACCGCCGTGTCGTCCGGAAGCTGCGCCGCGATGTGGCGGCAGACCTCGCCGTCCTCTTCATAGTGGAACGGGATGAGCACGGACTGCGCGTTGTACTTGTCCTTCATCATCTGGATGGAGCGCAAAAGCTCTTTGACAAAGCGGCTGTCTGTGTCCCGCTCACGGATGGCCCAGCCGACAGTTAGACGGCCATCCAGCGAGACACCTGCCTTTCGCAGGACCTCCGCGCCGACATCGCCGTCGGGCTTTTTCATGCGGATGACGGGGTCCGCCGTGATGACGACCTTGTCGCGCGCGATGCCGATTTCCTCCAAAAGCGCCGCAGACCGCTCGTCGCGCACGACGATACCGTCCGCCCGCTTGAGCGCCGCCGCCGCGGCGCGGCGGTTGCCGGGGCGGTCGATGGGGCCGATGCCCTGGGAATAGATGAAGACCTTTTTATGGAAGAATTCCGCGCAGCGGATGATGGAGAGGTAATAGTGTAAGCTCTTGCTGCTCGTCACATCCTGCAAAAGGCTGCCGCCGCCGGAAATGAGCATGTCGCACTTTTTCACCACGCGTAAAATCGCCATCGGCGACATGCGGTCCACCGCCTCGACGCCGTATTTTTCGCGCGTGGAGGCGGGATTGTGCGAGAGCACTGTGAGCGAGCAGTCGGGAATGTGCTCGCGCAGCGACGAGACGAGCGTGCGCAGGATGGACTCGTCGCCGATGTTGTCGAAGCCGTAATAGCCCGAGATCAGAATGTTAACCATTCGTCACCCCGCAGATCCTGCGCACAAGGCGGTAAATGAGCTCCGCCACAATGACCACGGCTGTGCCGATGAGAAGTCCAAAGAGGATGCCCCAGCCGGTGCGCAGCAGGCTCAGCAAAAACGGCGTGCGGATGTGCAGGAACGTGTTGACCACGCTGACAAGACCGATGGTCATGCCCGTGCCGAAGATCATCGGCAGGAACTTCATTCTGCGGCGCAGCGACCAGATGAAAAGCATCAGCATCGGCCAGCCGACGATCATTTCCTTCGTGCGCGGGCGGGCAATGAGCGTATTTTCCAGGAAGTTGCGGAACGCAAGCTCCCTTGCCGACGTCGTGGTCGAGTTGCCGGTGCGGTACATATAGTAGGCGAACACCAGCAGCATGAACACCGCCGCCACCGCGATGACGACGATCGCGAGGAACCAGCCGAGTTTCATCGGCGTCTGCATCAGCTCGCCGAAATAGGCGTTGAATCGCTTGACGCGGTTTTTCTCCCCGCGCTGTCCTGCGTGGGCGAGGACGGCCTCGCGCGCACCGGTCTCCTCATAGGCGTAGACCAGAAGGTAGGCAAGCATGAAAAGCGCGATGGGGATGAGCTGCATGATCTTGACGCCGCGGTACAGGTCGATCTCGAGAATATACGAGAGCTGCGAGAGCGCAGACGACGCGAGCAGCGACCCGCAGAACGCCGTCAGAATGGTCACGATGGCTGTGCCAAGCGTAAAGCCAAGCAGCTTGCCGAACTTGATCTGCGGCTCGCTGCGTCTCTTTTCGAGCAGTACGCGGCACAGACCGACAGCGGCAATCGACGGCATCACGATACCGCCGGACATCGAAAGGATCAGTCGGAACATCGAGGGCTTCAGCACCGCGAGGCCGGCAAGGCCGAGCGCGCCGACGGCAAACAGGATCGTGCGCCAGCGCTTGCCGATAAAGAAGAATAGATCAAGCAGGATCACGATGAGCGCCGCCGTGCCGATGCCCTGCAGCACCTTGAGCGCCATGGACGGCGCTTTCAGCTCCATCGCGGGCACGGTCGCGTGCGTGTAGCTGAGGGGCTTCAAGCGCGCGTCGAGATCCGTGAGCATCTGCTCATAGTCGGCAGGGTCGGTGATGTAGACCCACTCCTTCTCGTCGGCGTCCCAGCTGACATCGGTATCCGGCTCTAAGATCATCTTGAGGAAGATGATCTTGCAGTTGCGCTCGGCGATGGCACGGAAGAACGTGTTCGTGATCTCTTCTGGGCCCTCATAGCCGCAATACTGATAGCGGTTCTGGATGTAGGCCCACTCATTGAACACGCGCACACCGCGATAGCCCGTGTTGTCGAGCAGTTCTTCAACGCCGGGCCAGACAAGGTTCTGGCTCTGATCGTTCTGCTCCATCATGGCGACGCTCGCGCCGCTCTCGTTGAGATACTGCGTCAGAAGCTCCAGGCTCTCGTCATCCTCATAGCCGACGAGCTCGTCGCCGTTGTTCATAAAGTACGGCGCGTTGAAGTGCTTGAGCACTTCGATATAGGCCTCGGCAAATTTCGTGCCGTTCATGTTCTTTTCTGTCACAGAGCGCGGGATGATCTGGTAGCCGTGGCGCTCAAACAGCTCCACCGTGTCCGGCCAGATGCCGAGGCGCAGGTCGAGCAGCTTTTCGCCCTTCATGCCGTTTTTCTGCTGCTGGATGAAGATGAAGCCGTGCTCGCCCTCCAGATACGTCTTGGCCTCAAAGTCCTCAAAACGGGCCTCGAAAGCGTTCAGGATCCACTCATAGCTCGCGGTGGTCTCCGTCCAGATGATCGCGTCGCTCACATCGGTGCTCTCACGCAGCCATTGCGCGACCTCGGCGGGGTACTGATCTTCCCATCCGTAGCTCTCCGCCGCCTTTTTCACGGTCATCGCGTGGACGGGGATGGCCGCGTTATCGTGCAGGTTGAGGGCGCTCGCCTCGCTGAGCGCGACCTTGTCGACGCCGAGCGACTTGAAGAGATCGATCCACTCGTCCTCTGACTGCGAGGATTGGCGCGCCATCGAGCGCATGCTGTTGTAGTCGAGGACGATGTCGTAATACTTGTTGCTCTCCTCCGCCTGCACACGCGAAATGAGCGGCACGAGCGAAGCGAGCAGGCCGATCAGTGCAATGACGGCCAGAACGCGGTTTCTTTTCAGTATGCTTTTCATTTGTGTTCTCCTTGTGCATTCTCCGCACTGTTTTTCTCGTTAAAGAGAGGCAATCTCCACCGGCGTGCCGAGGACCTTGGAAAAGGTGTAGACCTTGGCGACATCTTCGATGTATTCCGCGCGCAGATATGCCTGCGCAAGGTCCTTCCCCACGGCGAGCACGCCGTGATTGGCAAGCGTGCAGCCGCCGCGGTCCCTGAGCACGGGGATGGCGTTCGTGCCGACACTCTCGGTCCCCGGCGCGGCATAGGCCGCGCAGCGGATGTCGCCGCCCAAAAAGATGCACGATTCGATCAATACCGCGGGGATGCTCTTCCGCACGACGGCAAACGCCGTGGCATAGGGTGAGTGCGTGTGGAAAACGGCGTTCGTCTCGCCATACGCCTTGTAGACCGCCGCGTGCATGCGCCACTCGCTCGAGGGCTGCAATCCCCCCTCGAGCACCGTGCCGTCGAGCTTCATGCGCACGATGTCCTGCGCACGCAATACGTCATAGCGCACGGACGTCGGCGTGATGAGCATTTCGTCGGGCGCGACGCGGCAGCTCATGTTGCCGCTCGTGCCGGAAAACAGGCCCTCGCGGAACGCCTCAAGCGATTTGTCCACGATCTCCTGACGAAGAATGTCCAGATTTTGTTCCATTTAGATCACCAGATTGTCCTTGCCGATGCTGCCGTCCGTAAAATAGCGGTGCAGATCGTAGGGAGAGTAGATACCAAGGTCGGTCACGACGCCCGAGACGAGATGCGGCGGCGTGATATCGAAGGCGGGATAATAGCCCTTCACACCCTCCATCGCCGTGCGCACGCCCATGGCTTGGAGCGTGAAATTCGGGTCGCGCATTTCGATGTGAATGCTGTCCACCGTCTCATGTCCCTGATCGGGCGCGCCGGTGACGAAGTACGGGATGCCCATGTACTTGGCGACGATGGCGTTCTGGAACGTGCCGACCTTATTGACGACGTGGCCGTCGCAGCAGATGGCGTCCGCCGCGGTGGTGAAAACGTCGACCTTTTCGTTCTGCATGACGAACGCCGGCATATTGTCGGAGATGACCGTCACGTCAAAGCCCATGTCGTGGCAGACGGACGCCGTCAGGCGCGCGCCCTGAAAATACGGGCGCGTTTCGGGGCAGAACAGCCGGATGTTTTTGCCGCGGCTGCGGCACTCACGAAGCATCGTGCCGACGATGGTCTCGGCGAAGCAGTGCGTCATCACCGTTCCGTTGTCGGGGAACATATCGACTAAGTACGAGCCGATCTTCGCCATTCTGTTATAGCGCACGTTGTTGAGCTCGATGGTCTTATTCTTGATGGCCTCGGCCACATTCTCCCCCGCTGAAAGCGCGCGCTCGGCCTCTTTCAGGCAGATGTCGCACAGAAGCGTCATGCGCTTTTGCGTCGTGGGGCGCGCGTGGGAAATGGTGTAAGCCGCTTTCTTGAGGTATTCCATCTGCTCGTCCGCCGATTTGCCGCGGCATTCCCACGCCGCGAGCGCCATGCCCATCGGCGCCGCCGTGTAGGGGCCCGCGCTCTGCGTCACCATGTCGGTGATGGCCTGCGCGACTTCCTGATGTGTGCGGCAGGTGACAAATTCGACCTTTGCGGGGTAAATGCGCCGGTCCAAGATGCGCACCTCGCCGTCTTCAAACCACGCAACATTCTCGTAGCGCAGCAAAAAGGCGAGGTCTTTATCCGCTCTCTCCATGTTTCTTTTCTCTCACTTTCTATAAAGGCGCTCAACGGCACGCTCCATGTCGGCGCGCACCTTGTTCTCGTCCAGCGTCTTAAATTCACCGTTTTCGTACAGGATCTTGCCGTCCACCATCGTCATGCACACGTCGCCCGCCTGCGCCGAGCAGGTCAGGAGCGCGGGCGTGTCGAAATTGGGGTAAAGGTGGGGCTTGCTTAAATCAAGCGCAATGATGTCGGCCTTTTTGCCGACGGCCAGCACGCCGGTGTCGTCGCGGCCCTGCAATTTCGCGCCGTTGACCGTCGCCATATCGAGCACCTCCTGCGTGGAGATCAGCGTCGGGTCGTTGTGATAGCCGTCGTGCATGATCTCAGCGAGGTGCATCTCCTCGAACATATTTAAATTGTTGTTGCTGGCCGTGCCGTCGGTGCCGAGCGTCACGTTGATGCCCTTGTCCATCATCTGGCGGATGGGGGCAAAGCCGCTGCCGAGCTTTAAGTTCGACGTCGGGTTGTGGATGACGCTGACGCCGTGGGCCTTCAGAATGTCCATGTCGCGCTCCGTCACGGCGACGCAGTGCGCCGCCGCCGTAGGTGAATCGAACGTGCCGAGCGATTCGAACCACTCCGTCGGCGTTTTGCCGTAGCGCTCGATGCACTCGCGCTGCTCACGCGCGGTCTCGGCGAGGTGGATGTGCATGCGCCCGCCCTTTTCGCGGCAGAGGTCACTGTATGCCTTGACGATATGGCTCTTGCAGGTATACTCCGCGTGGATGGAAAAGTCAATGTGAATGCGCCCGTCCGCCGCGCCGTGGTACTTTTCAAAAAGCGCGAGCGATTCAGGGATCTGCGTGTTCTGCTCCACGGTCTGGTTTTCGTCAAAGCACTGCACACAGCGGTTCAGGTTCGCCTTGATCCCCGCCTCTTCGACCGCCCAGACGGTCTCCTCGGGGAAAAAGTACATATCGGAAAAGCTCGTCGTGCCGCCCGCGATCATCTCGATCAGGGCAAAGCGGCTCGCTGCGGCGATATCCTCGCGCACGAGCTTGTCCTCGATCGGGAAAATGGCCTTGAAGAGCCAGTCCTGCAAAGGCAGTCCGCTGCCGATGCCGCGCATCAGCGTCATGGCGATATGGCTGTGGCAGTTGATGAGTCCCGGGGCAAGGAGCCTGCCGCTCATGTCCTTTTCAAGGTCATAGGCCTTTTCGGGTTTTTCCTCACCGATATAGTCGATCTTCGCCTCATCGACGCCGAGATAGGCGCCGTGCAGCGTTTCATATCCGTTTTCCTTGCGCAGCAGAATGTCCGCGCCTTTCAAGAGTGTTCTCACAAAAGAGCCTCCTATCTGCATTTTATCTCATTATGCAGTCTATCACGCGTGCTTTCAGATTGCAACGGGCAAAAGGATTAAGTTTTTCCATATTGCTGACCATGTCGACAAAAATTTCTCATTTTGCAAGCTCAACTACTTAAAATTTCACTATTGAATTTCCTAATATGCCTGATTATAATTAGCGCATACTTTTTCTTAAGGAGTGAAACCGGTATGAGCAAAGTCTATATCCCGCAGGACTACCACACCCCGCTGTCTGTCTATGAAATGCAGCGCGCCATCGAATTCATCAAGAGCAATTTTCAGGTCAATCTGAGCAATGCCCTCAATCTCCGCCGGGTTTCTGCTCCGCTGTTCGTGGATGAAAATTCTGGTCTGAACGACAACCTCAACGGCGTCGAGCGTCCCGTCTCCTTTGACATTCCCGACGTCGGCACCAATGCCCAGGTCGTTCATTCGCTGGCCAAGTGGAAGCGTCTTGCGCTCAAGCGCTACGACTTCAAGGTCGGCAAGGGCCTGTTCACCGACATGAACGCCATCCGCCGCGACGAAGAGGTCGACAACCTCCACTCCGTCTATGTGGACCAGTGGGACTGGGAAAAGGTCATCTCCGCCGAGGACCGCAACGTCGCTTATCTCAAGCGCACCGTGCGCGATATCGTCTCCGCCGTCAGCGAGACGAGCAGCGCGCTGAATGTCGCTTTCCCCTCCCTGCACACCAAGCTCCCCAGTGAGGTCTTCTTCATCACCACGCAGGAGCTCGAAGACCTCTATCCCGACCTGACACCCAAGCAGCGCGAGGATGAGATCTGCAAGAAGAAGGGCGTCGTCTTCCTGATGCAGATCGGCAAGATCTTAAAGTCCGGCATCAAGCACGACGGCCGCGCCCCCGACTATGACGATTGGGAGCTCAACGGCGATATCCTCTACTGGAACGAAGTGCTCGGCCATGCGTTCGAGATCTCTTCCATGGGTATCCGCGTCGACCCCAAGTCCCTCGACTCCCAGCTGACGATCGCCGGCTGCGACGACCGCCGCGCGCTCCCCTTCCACAAGATGCTGCTGAATGGCGAGTTGCCCCTGACCATGGGCGGCGGCATCGGCCAGAGCCGCCTGTGCATGCTGCTCATCGGCACCGCGCACATCGGCGAGGTACAGGTCTCCCTGTGGGATGAAGCCACGCGCAAGACCTGCGAGGATGCGGGCGTCATGCTGCTGTAAAGCATATTTTAATTTGTCACCATTCTTTTTCTCTTTTTCTCAATGTAGCACAAAAGCCGGCAGGTCCTCCTCCCCGCCGGCTTTTGTGCGCTCTTCTGCCACTTTCCATCCACTATCCATCGGCGCAAAGCAAAACAGCAGCACAAAGAGGGCGCTTCCCAGCTTGAAGTGACCCCAAAAAGTTAGACAATATTCTGAAGTAAAAATTGTTCAAGCAG
>ENA-UOJM01000748-UOJM01000748.1-human-gut-metagenome-genome-assembly--contig:-P116-NODE-748-length-37899-cov-10.165442_pt1 | contig 37899 bp, 46 predicted proteins | sample MGYA00242349_ERZ723896 | MGnify/ENA metagenome assembly ERZ723896 | reverse complement strand
TATTTTATCAGAATAGGAGGCGTTGTCAATGGGCGAATATATCAGAAAGACCGCCGGCCCCTTGTCAAGTGATTTGCGAAAATTTTAGTAATTTATTTTTCAAAGGCTGTTCATGCAGGCCTCGAACACCTCCGCCGCCGTGTGGAAATTGAATATCTTCCGGGGATAATTATTGATCCATTCCTCCGTTTTTTTCAGAGTAGAGGCCGGAATAGTTGCAAAATCTGTCCCTTTCGGGTGCTTGCGGCGGATCATGCCGTTTTGGCGCTCGTTCGATCCTCTTTCCCATGAGCTATACGGGTGGCAGTAATAGACCGTCGTCCGGGCACCTTTCCGCCGACAAGCCTTTTCCATGCCCGCGCAGTCGGCAAACTCCGGGCCATTGTCTACGGTGATCGACCGAAATACCTTGTAGAAAAGGGCGCCGTATTTGCGCTCGAGCGTGTTTAGGGCCTTTACCACGCTTTCGGTGGTGTTCGTCTTTATCGGGATCATAATTTCATGGCGAGAGAGCCGCTCCGTGAGTACCAGCAAGCGGGGGCGGCTCTTTTGTATGCCCTGTACGGTGTCCATTTCCCAATGTCCGAAAGTCTCCCGGGAGTTGATCTCCTCCGGGCGCTGTTCAATGCTCAAGCCTTTAGGGGCCCGGGCCGCACGGACGCGGCGATAACCCCTCTTTTTCGCCGCCTTATGAGGGAGGTCTTTATTCGTTATCCCGAGGAAAAGGCCGAGGTCGATATAGCGATAGAGAGTGCGGACGGAAATCTCGGTATCGAATACGAGGCCCTTTGCCTTGATCTCGCCGAGGGCGGCCTCCGGCGATCTGTTCCCGCCTTTGATGGCGGCCTCGAGGTATCGGGCGAGGCGGTGATCCTTGCCGATTTTGAGACCCGGCCCCTTGTCCGGGTAGTGATCCTCGTACCGAGCTTGTGCAATATCGGGGATATAGCACTCCCGGTCTATGAGCTCGGTCGTGCGCTGAATACCGAGGCCGCGCTTGATCTCCCGGTAGATAGTGGAGACATGGCGGCCCAACTCGTCGGCGATCCGCTGTTTCGACCACCCATCTTTGAGGCGTGTCTCGATAATAAGGCGCTCTCTCCAAGTCAAGTGCTGGTAGTTTTCTCCCATTTCCAAACCCTCCTGGTAAATCAAAGCCCCGCCGCGGCCATGTAGACCGGGCGGGGCGTGGTTTATTTCTGTAAAAATTCCTCTATCGCTCGTTTGATAATTTGAGCCTGGACGGCCCCCTCAGCGTCGCACTTTTCCCGAAATGCCGCCGCGAGGTCTTTCGGCACACGGACGGAAATCACGTCATAGGCTTTTTGGTTGTATCTCGACTTTACCGCCGTCGAGGTCTTAGTCTTTCTCTTGCTTTCTTCCACGTTTCCGCCTCCTCACGTTGATAACGATAGAGCATACCGCGAGGGTGATACTCACTCCGCACAAAATATAAATGACTGTGTCCATGACGGTTTGACATTGAGCCCGTTTCATGTTACTATGCAAGGGCGAGGGGGATTGCTCCCCTTGCCCTTTACTCGGTGAGCTTTTCTATCAGCAGTAGAATGGCAATCACGAGGTTTAGGATCGCGGTAACAAGGTTTATGTAGCTGTCCGGCTTGGCCTTGTTGCCGCTTTTCTTTTTGTGTTTTTTGCTCAATGCTTTATCCTCCTTTCGCTTATTATAATACCATACTGCTTGCAGTATGTCAATAGTTTTTTTGCAAAAAATATCCGCCTCGGGAAATCAATCCCGGGGCGGGTTTTTGTCTGCACCTATGAGCCAATCGGCGGAGACGTGGAAAATTCTCGTCAGGACGAGGAGCTCGTAATCCGTCACGAGGCGAGAGCCGCTCTCGATCCGACTAACTGCGTCTTGTTCAATGATCGCGCCCTCTGTCTGCATTTTCGCCGCGAGGGCTGTTTGTGATAGGCGGGCCCGGAGGCGTAGCTCCCGGACGCGGTCGCCCGATACGTTCCCCTTGCCCTCAAATTGAAATTTTCTCACTCGCCCGAGTTCCTCCTATGGTAATATCCAATATTCTAATTGACATTAACATATTTTCCTCGGGTTCTTATGGGAATACTCCATAGCTCGAAAAAATAAGGGCCGGAGTTTCCTCCGGCCCGCTCGGGTTATGCTTCCTCTCTGGCCTCGTGGTACATGACGGCCACGATTGCGGCCTTGAGGGTCTCCTTGCGGAGGTTGAGGTCGGTCGCGCATACCTCTTTCGGCGTCCCGCCGTTGACGGCGCCGGAGTCCAGCAAGGCCGCCGCGGCGCCTTTCCAGTATTCCGGGACGTCTTTCAAGTCCTTATAGACAGGGTTTTCCTCGTCGAGGACTTCTTTCACGGTCTGACGGATCAGGGCCTTTAATTCTTCGTTGCTCATGTCGATTTCCTCCTCGTAGGTAACGTAGGGGATTTTTCCCCACTTTTTCCACTTCCGGGCGTTGTACCCGGATTTACTTCCGATATTTGCGACGGCGGTAATCTGTACGCCGTTTTTCCATGCGGGCGTACACTCTACCGCGAGCCCGCCGCCGACATAAATTCCGATATGGCCCGTCGTCCACACCGCCGCCCCGGGCGCGATCCCGGAGAAATCGGTCGAGACGCCGGAACAAATCGAGATCATACCGTCCGCCGAAATGTCTGGGCAGGCGCCCGCGAGTACCTGGTTCATGGTCGGATAGGTGGCGCCGCCGTAGGTTCTGGCGCTATCCCCGCTCCACCCCCACAAGATCGTCTTAATGAGGCCCACGCAATCGAAATAAAACGCCTTGGGGTTTCCGGCGTAGCGGCGAGCGGCGTCAATCCACCCCTTTTCTGTATTCTTTGCGTAGGCGTTCGCCGCCCGGGTGAGGCTCGCGTCGGTGATCGGCGAGCCGAGGCCGCCCCAAATATACGAGGTCTTATAGTCCCGGGCGATAGAGAGCGCCTTTGCGATAAAGTCGGCCGAGTTCATTTACTTTCCCTCCTCGGTGGTCTGAGTCCCGTCCGTGGCGCTCTGTTCGCGCTGGGTCTGAGTGCCGAAATAGAACGCGATCACGACGGCGTACACGGTCATAAAGTCCTGCGCGATTTTGTTCGTAACGGCGAGGTAGGCAAAAACCGCCGTGAGGGTGATCGTGACAATGGATTTCACGGAGAGGAGGTTTGCGATACGCTTGATGATCTTTTCATTCATGGTGTAGTCCTTTCCCCGGGTCAAATCCCGGTGTCCCCTAAATCTTTTGTTGTTGGTTCTTCCTTGTCGTCCTTTTTGAGGACGGTTTTCAGGCATAGCAAGAGGAGCTCGCCGCCGAAAAAGCCGAGGATCACGCCCAGGAGGGCCGCGGGGTCGTTTCCCGTCCTGGACATGATACGGAGCGCGTACCAGCTCGCCCCGGAGGCGGCGGCCACACAATAGGCGATTGTCACCTTTGCGAATAGGTGAGGAATTTTCCCGATCCGCTTCACGAGCCGGGAGAGACGAGAGGGCGTTTTCGCCTCATATTTCCCGCTCATAGCCCCACCCGGGCCAATATGTAGCCCACCACCGCCGCGGTGACGAGGAGGATCACTTTCTCGACGAGGGTTTTCCAGCGGTTCCCCGGCTCCGCTTCGATCTTCTCCACCTTGCCGGAGAGATCGGAGAGGTCGGTTTTAACCTCCTTGATCGCCTCCGTTTGGTGCTTCTGCTCTTTCGCCATAACCTCGACCGAGGTCGCGAGGCGGTTTATTGCCTCCGTGCTTTTCTCGAGGTGGTCGAGCCTGTGCGTGTTCGATTTACTGCGGGCCTCCGTCTCGGCCAGCTTTACGGCCATTTCTTCGCCCGTCATGCCGTCACCCCCTCGGCGGTCTTGATCGCCGCTAAAATATCCGCCTTTAGTGTTAAGCCCGTGAGCGCGATCCCGTTCTCGGAGGCGTACTCCTTGAGCTCCGCGACGGTCATAGCGTCCAGGTCCTTAACCTCCGTCCACCCGTAAACCCCGGGCTCCCATACGTTATTGTCGAGATCGGACGTCCATTTCTTTTCAGAGTGGGAGACCTTGGCCCCGGCGCTATATGCGTCATGGGCCCCGATGGGCTGGGCCCACTTCGGCCACTCTTCGGAGGGATCGGCGATCTCGGCCCACAAGCTCGCCGCGGCGTCCGGCGTCCAATTCTCCTGTGAGGTGTGAGCCTGGACGCAACGATAGAGGCGGCCCGCGTGGAGGCGGATCGCTCCGGCCTTATATGCAACGGGATAGGCCCATTCGGCAAACTGCGAGGCGTTCTCCGCCGCCGTGGTGTCGTCGATCTGTCCCGCCTCGGCCATAACGGTAAAGACGATAGAGGCGGCCACGGTTGCTTGTGCCATGTCCTCGACCTCCGCCGCGAGCTGTGGCGTGTGATCGGTCTCGACAAGGACGCTCTCGACCTCATACCACCGATAAAAGAGCCCGTCGCCGGACTCCTCGCGGAGGAGATCGCCGACGATCACCTCGTAGACGCTTACCTTGTCCTCCTGGGTCTGCGTGAATGTGACGAGGTCGCCCGTGAGGCCGATCTCGGCGTCGGACTTGATACGGAGATAGCGGAGGCTTTTCCCGTTCCGTCTCGTGGTTCCGATCATGTACTCGAGCATAATATTCTCTCCTTTCGCGACGCCTCCCGGACGACGCTCTTTATTGTTTTCTCGATAGGCCGGACGTGCTTATCGTAGAGGCTCCACCCGGCACAATGCTTTAGCTGTCCCGACCGTGATAAAATTCCCCGTGCCTGGATCGGCGCTATTTTGCGGTGGGCCGCGATCCGTTTCCGGGCCCGGGTGCATTGTCTTTTCAGGCGGAGGAGGTTTTTCTTGCGGATCAGAGTTAGGCCCCGCTTGTAGCGGTAGCCGACCGCGTTCACCATGCGTTTGCGGGTGTTGTAGAGTTGCCAATTCTCCTTTAGGCGGAGGCCCATTCTCCCCAAAAACTCCATGATCGACCGGATCGCCCGATGTAGTTTCTTTTTGTTGTGTCCGAAAATAGTCAGGTTGTCAATATAACGGACGTAATGACGGACGCCGTCTCCGAGCTTTTCCCGGATATAGTGGTCGAGCGGCTCGAGGACTGCGTTCGCGAGCCATTGAGAAATGTAAAACCCGATCTTGATACCGTCCTTGATGATCCGCCAAATGAGACCGAGAAAAGCCTCGTCCTTGATCTTTCGCCGGAGAAACCGCATAACCTCTCGCGGAGAGAGGGAGGGATAAAATTTCTTTATGTCCAGCTCGGCGGCGTACTTTGTGCCTTTCTGGTCTTTCTCGAGCCACTTCTCAATAGCTTTCCGGGCGCGGTGCGGGCCCCGGCCTGGTATGCTCCCGCAACAATAGAAATCCATTCCGCGCATGAGGACAGGGGCCAGGACTTGAACGATCATGTGGTGAACGTATTGATCCGGCCATAGGGCGGGCTCGTTGATCTCGCGCCATTTCCCCGCCGTGGAGTCGTAGCGAGGAAATGTCCGGGGCTTTTTCGGGCGGAAATCCCGTAGGAGTTCGCAAAGCTCGTCCGCCCGGGCCTCTTTCGTGCTCTCCACCCATTGAGCCGTTTTATTCTTCTTCCGGGGCTCATTGACTGCCTCGATTGCTAAAAGGGCGTTCTCACGAGTGCAAAGTTTCTCCATGAGATACCCGATCCGTTTTGTATTTTTCATGCTGTGGTCGCCTTTCGGACGTAAATAATTTTTCTTATTCACCTCACGGCCTTTCAAATCCATATCGGGCTTACTTGGCCGTGTCCCTGCGGCGAAATTTTCACCGAGCGGTGAGGAAAAGACTACGCGGAGTTTCGGGTATGGAATAAGTAGCCGCGAGCCGAGGTTGGAGTTCGTGTTGGAGGGCGCGTTGTTGCCGTTGAGGTAGAACGGCCCCGCGTTGGTGCCGTTGTTGTAGTTGCCGCCCACATAGAGCCCACGGACGCCGGAGTTATAGTTGCAATAATCCGGGCCCGGAAAACGGAGACCCCGGTCGCATGGCGTAGCCAGTCCCTAAATTGCGAGGTTTTTTATGGGGGTTGCGACCCCCAAACCCCCGGGCGGCTTACGCCGCCGAGGGGAGTTTTTGAAGCCGCGAGCCGAGGTAGGAGCCCGTGCTGGAGGGCGCGCTGCCGCCGTTGAGGTAGAACGGCCCCGCGTAGGTGCCGTTGTTGCAGCTGCCGCCCACATAGAGCCCACGGACGCCGGAGCTATAGTAGCAATAATCCGGGACGTAGGTCGTGTCGGAGCCGCCGACCGTGTTCGGGTAGATAAAGGAATTATCGGAGGAGTCATGCCCCCACGCCTTGATCCACCCGCCCGAGGTCGCTCGCGTGTTGCTTCTTACGGTGGCGCCTGTGCCGTTGTAGGTGTCAACGAAATTCGCCGGGTTGTTGTAGGTGCAGATATTCGCGCCGGAGAAAATAATTCCGTCGCGCCACTCGAGCACATTTCCCCACCAATTTTCAATATTGCGATACTGGATCGCGACGTTTCCGTCCGTGCCCGCGGCGCGGCCCGTGTGGTAGGTCATGGAGTCGGTTCCGCCCGTATTGATAACGGAGCCGGAGTCCACGTTTCCGCGCCCGATCTTGGTTTGTCCGTTCCAGTTCGCGAACTCGACGAGGTAGAGATACCAAAGCGTGAGTTGCAAGGCGAAATCCGCTTGATAATATCCGGTTCCGAGGGCCTTAATCCCGCTCCTGAACGAGGAGAGGGAGGTATTCACTTTCGGAGACTGGCCCGTCCTGGACTGATAGGAGGAATTGCACTCGTAGCGGCCAATATAGACGACGTCGCGCTCTCCGACGCCGTCGCCGCGGTCTCGGTGGGCCGGGGAGACCTGGAAACCGTCTGTCGCCTGGTCTGCGATCTGCACCTTAAAGGGCGAGTGCGTCACCTTTACCCAAAATTTCGGGATTTTTACGAGGGTGTTATTTCCGTCCGTTACCTTTGTCATGCCCGACCACGGGAGGCAGTTATCAAAGGGAGAGCTCCCGGCCCCGGTTCCCACCGCGGGGACGGGATCAGCAAAGAGGGCCGAGTCGTCCGTCCTGGTGAGGGCCGTCGTGCTCGAGCCGTCCCAGGTGACGCCGTAAATACGGACAAAGGCCGCCGTCACGTTGCAAGTCTTATTCGCGGGGGCGTTGTGGTTGGTGCCCGCGGAGACCTTGATCGTGATAACCGCGGAGCCGCTCTTTTGATTGACGCCGGAAACCGTGACTTTCGTCCCGCTCACGCTGACGGTTGCGACGCTGGTATTACTGGACTCGGCGGAGATCGTACCGTTACCCGCCCGCGTGACGGTGATCGTCCTGGTCGGGTTCGAGCTGTCCAGCGTGAGGGAGGTCGGGGAAATGCTCAGACTGCCCGCGGCCTTGCCGATAGTCCAGTTTACGGACTTCGCCGCCGTGGTTCCGTCGCTCCACTCATAGTTAGAGGTCGGAGTAAAGGTCGCGGCGTAGGTTCCGGCGTTCGTGGCTGACGTCGTCCCGCCGAGCGTCAGTTGTGCCGAATTGTAGTTGTTCCAGTTCGGCGAGAGCGAGGAGCCCGTATAGGTGAGGCTCCCGCTCTGGCTCGGGACTGTGGAGATCACTGCACGGGAGACGGTGACGGGCGTTGTCACCGCCGCCGAGACGCCGTTTTCCGTATATTTCACGGTGACGCTCTGACTCCCGAGGGAGGTAAAGGTCGAGGGGCTCGTCGTGTAGCCCGTTACCGCCGCCGTGCTCCCGTCCGTATAGGTGGCCTTTACGACCATTCCCGCCGTGGAAAACGCCTCTCCGTAGCGATACGCCGTCTTTGTGGGCGGCGTGGTGACTGCAATCGAGACGAGTTTCGGGATCACGGTCACGGCCTGGGAGGCTGTGACGCTCTTTCCGCCCTCGGTATATCGGATCGTGACACTCGTCACGCCGTCCAGTAAAGGCCCGCTCGGCTCCACGGCGTAGCCCGTGGCGGCCAGCTTGGCGCCGTTGGAATAGGTCGCCGTTACCACCATTCCCGCGGGGTCGAAACTCTCGCCGGAGAGGTATCTCGTTTTCGTGGGCGGCGTCGTGACGGCAATCGAGACGAGCTTGATCCCACCTCCGCCGCCGACCATGTTATACACGTTTCCCATATTTAACCCTCCACTTTGATTTTCATAATCGAGACCTTGAGGGCCTCGGTCGGTGTTTCTTCACAACGGAATGTGATCTGTCCCTCCGTGGTGACGCTGTCCGCATAGATCACGGCGGAGGTATAGGCGCCGTAGCTGTCCGGGTCGGGGGTGATGATATACCCGTAGCCGGAGACGACGAGGCCCGCGTTCTGCACGGTCTGAGCGCCGTTCGACCACCCGCTCACGGGAAGCGTGACGACGATCTCATTCGCACCCGGGCCCGCGGGGCCCTGTTCGCCTCGGTCGCCCCTGCCGCCCTTGAGCTCCCCGGAGTTATATTTCTCCTGAAATGTCTCGCCGTCGTCAAAGGTGACGCCGTCCGCCTCCGCGGTCTTGGCCGCATCTTTGATATTGTCGATCATGGCCGCGTGATCCGCCGCGGTGTAGTTGCGACCGATCAGCTCACCCGCGTTCCAGGACTTCGCGGAGCCCTCGACGCCGCGGGTGCACCCGGAGAGGGCGTTTGCCGTCTTGGCTGTATAGAGGATCGTCTCGCCGCCCTCGTCGGTGCCGATTGTGGCGTAGTTCGGAGCGTCGGGAAATGCCGAGACGTCCGAGACTTTTATGATGGTGTCCGCCGCGCCGATGGTGTCCGTGAGGGTGGCTTGAGGCGAGAACGGAATACCGTAATACATGGGTTTCATGGGTTGCACCTCCGTCAAACTGTGTTATCGCCGCGGGACTGTATGAAGCCCTGGACGATAAGGTCGATACTGATATAGGCGAGGTCGTCCGGCCTCACCTCGAGCGATAGCCAGCTCCCGCGGGGGATCATGTTGTCCGAGCCTACCAAAAAGGCCGTTATATCGAGCTCGGCATTTCTCCCGGCGAAATCCGCCTTTTTCTCCCCGTTGACGTAGAGGGAAAAATTCTGAGGGTTGCCGTACTCGAAAATACCGGGCGTGATCTTGTGCTCGTGGCCGGGGATCGTGACCTTATGGGAATGGCCGGGGATCGTAATATCGTGCGTATGGGCCGGGATCGTTACCTTGTGGGAGTGATCGTCGATCTCTACCTCGTGGTTGTGCCGCGGGATCGTGATTTCGTGGTCGTGCTCTCCGTGGGAGTGGGCGCCGGACTCGATAAAGGTCGCGTAGCCGTCCGCGATCACGTTCCCGTTGGCGTCCTTTCCGCCGTAAACGGCCAGCTTTACGCGGTCGGGTATGCCGTGGTTATGCTTCGCGGCGTTATACATGGCCGCCTCGGTCGGATAGATGTTTTCGGCGGAAAGAATAACCGCGGTCGCCGTAAGCGTCTTTTTCGCCTCGTAGGTGGTGGAGGTGTACGTCCCGCCGCCCGATGTGGTCGTCGCGGTGGTTCTGCCGCCCGACGAGCTCGTCCGGGTGTCCTCGTCGCTCGTGCTCGAGGTGATGGTCTTACTCTCCGCCGCCTCCGTGGCCTTGGAGTATGCGCGGAACTTTTTTATACGTACCTTTACGAGAACTTTATTCACGATCCGCATTTCCGAGGGGAGAAAGAAATCCATTGTCGCCCCGGAGTCCGGGGCGCTGTTGGCTTGGAGGGCTTGACTGTAAATCTGCGTCGCGCCCTGGGCGTAGGTCTGCTCGATCCGCTGACGATCCGCCATATCGGCCAGAGAGGCCGCGATAGAGGTCTCCCGGTTGGCGACGGTGATCGTGGACTCTTTCAAATCGTCCCGTTTCCTGGTTAGCTCGGTTATGTAGGTATCGACGGAGTCCCCGACCTCCGGGAAGATAATACGGACGCGCTTCCCGACTGCGGCCTTATCATAGTCCGAGGCCGTGAGTTCGTGAAAACCCACGGAGTAGGAAACGAGCGGCTCTTGCAGTTCTGAGAGCATGATCTCCGCCGCCGCCTTGAGGGAGGCCGCGTCCTCATACCGCCGATCTATCCACACCCTTTCAATGATCCCGTACTTGTCCGTGATTTCTTTCGGGCTCTGAATGTACGGGACGCCGTCGTTTACGCCCTTAATATTGAGCTGGTTTATGCCCTCGCCGTAGCCCAGCGGATAAAGCCGGGTAACGATATTCTGAGGATCACGGCCTCGTGTGTAGCTCGTCATATTGTAGCGGCGCCGGACGTACATTTCAGGCCGCCCGGTCGTGACGAGCTTTTTCAGGGAGAGGCGCCACGGGTAAACGGTGGTATCTGTGACGATCATAGGGGACGAGAGCGGAGAGAGGACGGAGAAAAGCGCCGAGAGGAGCGACTCTTGCTCCCACCCGTATTCAAATTGATTTCGGAAATCGCACTCGTCGAGCACCCAATTTTTCACGAGCTGGTGATCCAGGATATAACGGATCACGTCGGCTGTGTAGACGCCCAGGTTTCCGACGACATGGTAGCCGAAAAGGACATTGTCGATCAGTGTCGCGAGGACGTGCTCGCATTGATAGGAAATCCCGCCCGACTCGGAGACGGATAGTGTCTCCGGCATGATCCGATAGAGCTCCCCGCCGTCCGGGCGGACGTAATAGAACGGCTTACAATACTCGTTTTTTGAGTCTCCGTATGGGAGGGAAAAATAGAAATACCACACGGAGTTGATTTTCTGCGACTCGGAGGCCGCGTAGGCGTTCTCAAGGATCGCCACGCGCCGCCGCGTCTTGTCGAATACTTCAATCATAAATATCTCTCCGTATAGATGATCTGTCCCTCGAGATCGCCCCCGGTCGCGCTTTCCACGATCAGGCGGAGGAGCTCTCTCGAGACGTTGATCCAGTCTCCCGACTGAGCATAGAGCACGTTTTCCCCGTCCAGCATGGCGAGGAAAACGTCGCTATCAAGCCGGAGCTCGCCCCCGGGCGGAATGGTGACTTGCATAAGCACGACCTCCGCCGTCTGAGAGGTGGCGTCCATGATCGCCGTGAGAATATCCGCCGCCACAAAGGCGGTGCAAATATTTTTCGAGGCGCTCCCGCTGGCGTTTAGGGCCTCGTAGGCCGCGAGTATTGTCGGGATATGCTTCGATCCCTGCACCGCCGCCGCGAGGCTGTCAGCGGACGCCAGGGCGGCGCGGAGGTTCTTTATTGCCTCCACCTCCGCCGCGAGCCGTTCTGCCGCCGTAAACCGGGCGACAATGTTCGCCGACATTTTCACCGCGGAGGAGAGGGCCTCGGTCGCGCTCATGGTGGAGACGACCGAGATCGTCCCTCGGGTGTAGCCCTGGACGGCGTCGGCGTACCGTTCGCGGACGTCTACGGGGATCGCCACGCCCGCGACGGAGTTCAAAGCCTCGGAGAACGTCTCCGCGATCTCGATTGTTTTCGTCTCGAGATTGACGGAAAATTTCGCGAGGCTATATCTCCTCTCAAACATCAGTTAATCCCCACCTCGATAGCGGCCTCGGCAATCGTCGGCATATATCCTTTCTTGATCTCCACCGACTCGACAAGGGCCTTGATATACACGGGCTCGCCGGACGAGGAGGCCGAGTAGATGGCCGAATGTGTCCAGGTGCCCCACGCCGTAGAGGGACGGTTGAACGCGGTCGCAACGGAGTTCCGGGCGATAATCTGTCCCGAGGTCTGCTCCGCGGGGGCGCCGAACGTGAGCGCGGCGCGGGCGTAGTTGTCGCCGGAGAGCTCGGAGCCGCCCGCCTCCGGCGATCCGTTCCAGAGGGAGAAATAAGGCGCGATCCCCTGGATCGACTGGCCGCGGAGAATGTTCAAAACCTTAGTTTTCCACGCTCTCGAGAGGTTTCCCGTGAGATAGAAAAGGACGTCTCCGGCAAGGAACACGGGAGGCTCGTCGGCGCCGATTACGAGGGGTTCCACGAGCTCGCCGCGGCAAAGCATATTGCCGCCCGCGAGGGAGTCCAAAATACCGACGTGTGTAATGGTGCCCGCCGCGGTGACGGGCGTCGGGAAAGTAATGTCCTCGAGGTTTTGGACGCCGATACCGCCGTTTGTCTCTGCGGGGGAGGAGAAATCAATCTCGATCCGCTTATATCCCGCATAGCTTACCTCCGTACCGCTTGCCCCGTCCTCGCCGGGGTCGTTGAGGTAGAGAGCGAGGTAGACTTTCGCGGGGGCCGCAAAGGTGACGCCGCGGAGGACGTTCAGGACGCCGTTTTCTAGGTAGTCGCAAGCATACATGATTAAACACTCCTTTTTATGGCTGTAATGGTTACGTTTGAAATATCTGTTTCCGACGTGTTGCGGAGCACGATCACGCAAGGGGCTTCCGCCGTCCCCTGGTAGTCGATCACGTTCTCGCCGTTCTTGAGCGGCTCGGTGATCGTTTTCCCAAATGCAAAGGGCGGGTTATACGACCAGGTAATCGTAAACTCGCCATATTTGAGGTGTTGGGACATGGGCGGCCCGCCCGACAATCGGGCGAGATAATACTTGTCCGGCTCGCGGTCGAAAATCAGCCGCCCGGAGCCCGAGAGCCAATAGGCAATTTCCCGGCATACCTCCGGGACGGTCTTTCCCTCCGGGCAGACGAACGAACAAAGGACGCTCTCGGCCCGCTCGTTATAGACCGCTCCGACGTCGTCGTAATAGCCAGAGCGCCCGGGGATCGTGATTTTCCCCTCCCGCTTGGGCGGGAGGAGCGTCCGGCTTTGATCCTGTGTGTAAATGCCGAATTTGCTACTATGGACGCCCTTAAAGGAAAATCCGCTCATAGGCTACCGCCTCCTCTCGATCTTTTTTCCCGCTCCGTCATGTAATAGAGCTCTTGGGCCACGCGCTCGACGTCCTGGTCGTCCCGGACTTCCATTTTCTCAATATGGAATTGATAGGTCAGGCCCCCGCCGCCCGCTTTCTCGGTTGCCGCGGCGACGACTGCGGCGGTCTGCCTCTGCTGGGCGGCGACGGCGTCGGCCTCTGTGCCTTTCGGCTGCGCCCGCTCATAGGCCCGGATCGCGGATTTTGCGAGGGACTCATACGTCTGCTCGAGTTGGCTCCGCATATCCTCGCCGCCCTCAATGGCACCGAGGATCGTATTCCGACCGTCGTCGCGGAATACGCGGGACGGGGAATGAATGTCCAGGGTAGATTTATAGGCGTTGTTTGCCGCCCGGGCGAGGGATCGGTAGGTCGATACCAGAGAGGAGCGCATACTTTCGGCGCCCTCGATATATCCCTCAATGGTGGCGGCGCCCGCGGCCCCGGCCTCTACGGAGACGTCGAGCTCGTCCGCGCAATCTTTCATGCGCTTCTCGATGTCGGCCATTTTTTCGGAGAAATCCGTCTCCATTTCGGCGACGGTATCTCCAAAGGCATTTTTACCCTCCTCGACCTTTGCGAGCTGTTCGTTCAGGGCCGCGATCTCGTCCTCGCCGCCCTCGACAATGGCCGCGAGGATCTGAGCGGACTCCTCGGAGCCGTCCGCGAGCTTTTTTACGAGGCCCTCGTCTACGCCGAGTTCCATAGCCTTTTGAATGTTGGCGGCGTAGGTCTCCATATAGGAAACCTGGCCCTTGAGGGTCTCGATCAGGCTATCAATGGAGGTTTTGGCCGTGCCGTCGAGATCATTAAAGAGCCCGAGTTGTCCCTCGATACTCTCGACCGCTTTCGCGTGGCTCTCCTCGTAGGCCGTTTGTAGAGCCTCCATTTCGGAGATCAGGCCGTTTACTGTGGAGGTCATTTCCTCGGTGGCCTGGGCGCTTTTTTCTTGCCACGCGCCGAACTCCGCCGACTCCTCCTCGAGGGCGGCAATCTGCGCTTGATTATCCTCGAGGGCCGTTGTGAGCTCGTCTATGTTGTTTTGGAGCGTCCGGGTATTCCCGGAGCCCGTTTCCTGGGCCTCTGCAAGGGCCGCTTGCGCTTCTTCGAGGCGGGCGGTTATCTCCGCTTGTTCGGTGTAAAGCTCCGAGAGGCGGGCGACCTGGGCCTCGTATTCCTCTTGATCCGCCGCGTGTTCGACCAGGGCGTCGAGGGCCTCGGTCGTCATGTTGATCGAGTCCGTGGCGGCGTCGTAGGCGAGGCCGAGGTTCGGAACGTCCTCGTTAAGCTGGGCCACCATTTCGGCGATTGCGGCCTTTTGGGCGGCGGATTTCTCCTCTACCTCGAGGAGGGATTGCAGGGAGTCCGCCGTCGCGGCGGTCGTGGCCTGTTCCTCGGCCATAGAGTCGGAGAGTTCCTCATAGGCTGACTTTGTTTCCTGGAGGGACTCGGTAAAGGCCCGCGTCTCCTCGTCCGCATTGTCCAGGGTGAGGATAAAGGTTCCGATAGCGGCCACGAGGGCCGTTACCCCCGCCGCCACCAAAAAGGCCGGATTTGCCACCATTACGGCGTTAAGTACGCCTTGCGCCACGGCGGCAATATTCGCGGCGTTGGCCGCGAGGGTTACTCCCGCCGCGAGAGTGCCGATCCCGACCGTTACCGCCGTGATCGCCTTGACGAGCCACGGGTTTTCATTGACGAAATCGGTCGCCCAGGTAAAGGCGTCCGCACCCACGGAATACAATTTCTCGAGGGCCGGGTTCAGTTGGTCGCCGATGGCGATTTTCAGGTTTTCCGAGGCCGTCGTCATTCGCTGTTGTGCAAATTCCGTTGTATCGGCCATTGTCTCGAAATTCCGCTCGACGGCGCCGGAGCTGTTTTGCATTTTTACGAGGGTATCGTTAAATTTCTCCGATCCCTGGTTGAGGAGCGTTAGGGCGGCCTGTCCGGCTGTGGTAGAGCTCCACAAGTTCGAGAACGCGGTCGAGTTCCCGTCTACGCTGTCCGAGAGGATCGAGATAACGTCGCCCAGGCTCGCGCCGTCCGCCATGAGTTCGGCAAAGGATTTCCCGGTCTGCTCCTCGAGGATCGTCGCGACGGTGCCGCCCTCGGAGGCCAGCTCGTTAAACATGGCGCCGAGGTTCGTCGTCGCTATGGCCGTATTCGTGCCGCTTGCGGTGATGATCGCATAGGAGGCGGAGAGCTGGTCGAGGCTCACGTTATACGCCGCCGCGGTCGGGATCACACGGCCCATAGTGGCCGCGAGCTCGCCGACGCTGGTTTTACCGAGGTCTTGCGTCTTTACGAGCATGGAGGCGACCTTTTCGGCGTCCGATCCCGCGAGGCCGTAGGCATTGAGGGCGGTCGTGACGACGTCAACGGCGGTCGCGGACTCCGTAAAGCCCGCGACGGATAGCTTTGTCGCGGTAGAGACGAAATCGACCACGTTCGCGGTGTCCACGCCCGCCGACAAGGCTTGATAGGTGGCCTCGGCGAGAGACTCCACCGCGACGCCCGTCTCGCCGGAGAGGCTCACGAGCTGGGCTTTGATTGTGTCCATAGAGACGACGGAGGTATCGGCAAGGGTGGAGACCTTGGCGAGGGCCGTCTCGAAACCCGCCGCGGCCTGAGAGCACTCCATGAGGGCGTCCGCGATCTCTTTCACGCTCTTAGCGACGCCCGCCGCGGCCAGGGCGGCGGCAAGCTGGGTTATTCCGTCCTTGGAGTCTTTGACCTTGTTCCCGAATTTGTCGATAGAGGTCGCGCACCCGTCCGTTGACTTCTTGGCCTCGTCGAGGTATTTATCGTTTTCGCTTATGGCCTCGTTCGTCTCGTTGAGCTCGATCTTTGCCTTGTTTAACTGCTGTTGCCAGTTCTCGACGCCCCGCTCGGCGGCGGTCTGTCCGGCTTCGGCGTTTGCGAGCTCCTCTTTCCACTTTTCGAGCTCGGCGGTGAGGGCCGCTTGCTCCTCCGAGGTGTCCCCGGTCGAGTCTTTCAGCTCCGCGAGGGCTTGCTCATACTTCGAGACGTTGGCCTCCGCCGCCGCGACGCGGTCGGCGTAGGCTGTTTGTGCCTTTTGGCAGTTCTCGAGGGCCTTTTCGAGCTCGGCGACCTTTTTCGCCTGGGCCGTCTGCATAGCAGAGAGGGCCTCACCTTTCGCCGTGAGGGCCTCCATGCTGTTCGCGTTGTTCTTATATTCGCTCTGCACCAGGGCGAGGGACGACTTGAGCGTCTTTAACTCTGAGTTGCAAGAGGCTATTTTCTGTTTATACTCGGCCTCGCCCTCAACGGCGAGTTTGGTCGAAATCGTTCTTACTGCCATACGGCGAGGCTCCTTTCGTGTATGGGAATACTCAATAATTTACTTGCTATTCCCATAAAGGCGGGTTATACTTGGCCTATGAATTGCAAAAATATTTGTGTTAGGGGTGCTATGATGAAATCAATTATCGGAGTCAACGGGACTATGGAGCTATACGAGGATCATATCGTATTGAAAAGGGGCCGGTTACTTGGCAATTTTGATAAAACAACGTACCTAAAAGACGTTATCGAGGTTCAGCTCAAGAAACCGGGCCTCACCCGCGCCGCCCTTGTGGTGTCTACCGCCTTAGATCACAATGGCGGAAATCTGACCTCGCCCGACGCAAACGCTATTTTTCTCGCCTCGAAACAATGGGACGAGGGCGTCGCGTTCAAAATGCTTGTAGAGGATCAGGTTTCCAGGATAAAGGGCTCCGCGGAAAGTTCTCCCCATTCGCCCGCGGACGAACTTACAAAGTTCAAAAAACTGTTTGATGATGGTGTTATTACGGAGGCGGAGTTTTCCGCCAAAAAGAAACAATTACTCGGTATCTGAATTATTCGCCGGAGGGTGGCCGCCCTCCGGCCTTTTAATCGTCCTGAGTGGCCTTTTTGCCGCGGGCCCGGAGCCATAGCTCCCACATATCGAACAATTCCCCCGGAGGCATGAGGAGCGCCTCTTTCCGGGAGACGCCACATAACGCCGCGATCCGCCCGTAGTGGGCGCGTGTCACGTCGTTTTTTTTTGCGCGTTCAGCTCGGCGAGGCCGAGGTCGATCTCGTCGTTTTCTTCGACGACTTCCCGGCCATAGCCGAGCTCCATAGCGGCGGGGATCGCGAGCTTGAGGGCCGCGATCTCGCTCGGTGTAATAGTGGCCCGGATCGTGGCCGCCTCGATGATCGGCCCCTTGTCGTAGCCCAGGTGTCGGCGGGCGAGCTCGCCTTGCTCGGCCAAAATGGCCGCGGCCTCACAAGCTACGGAGAGGCCGTCCCGCGTGTTTTTGCCAATGGCCCCGAGGAGTTCCGCCGCGGTGCCGAATTTTTCTTGCAGTTGAAACATGGCCTCCCCGGTATAGGCGAGGTATTGCGTTCTCCCGGCGAGGGTGATTTTTACGGCTTTCATGGTATGCCCTCCAAAGTGTGAAAATAGGGAGGCGAGGGAAATCCCCGCCCCCCTGCGTCAGCTTTAGCCGCCCGGTGTGACGGTTCCCTTGAGCTGTTCCTTAACCCAGGCTTTCGCCGCGGCCTCGGTGGTGAGCTCCTCCGTAATTCTCCAATCATCGGAGTTGCAACGGAAAACCGTAAAGGTCGTGGAGTTCGTACCGAACGTGATAGAGTCCGCCTTGGTGGCGGCGTTATCATTTCCGAGCACGGCCTTAACCCTGGGGTAGAAATAGCCCTTAAAGAGCTTCACACCCTTACGCATAAGGACTTTGTAATAGGCGAGACCGCCCAGCGGCGCGGAGTCGCCCGCCTTGTAGTGGACTTTCTTCTCCTCGACGGTGCACCCGTAGACCTCTGCCGCGACGTCGTCCGTCATGTCGTCGGTCTCCATAGCCACCGATCCGGACGAGAACTCGTCCACGCTCTCGGCGAGCTCGTCGTCGGCGTAGAGCTTGCCGGAGGCAAGGTTTACGGTGAGATCAGCCTTGACGAGGCGGCCAATATTGACCGGGCCCTCGTAGGTTGGGAGGGCGTCGTCCGGCTCGGTCTTGATCTTGGAAAAATGCGGATACTTAGCTCCGAAACTTGCCATAGTAAAACCTCCTATTGAGAATTAAAGTTTTTTGCCGTCCAGGTAGGCGTGATAGACTTTCTCGCCCGCCGCAACGGCTTCTTGTTCTTTCCGCTCGTTCGCGGTTTTGAGGGCAGGGCGGCCCGGTTGGCCTCTTTTGCCGAACTCATTCACAAAGGCGACCTCCGCGTTACGGGTGCCGCGCTTGTTGTGGCCCTGCGGGGCGACGGTGATCGACTTGTCGAGCCCCGTCCGCTTGATCTTGCCCTTTTTGATCGAGGCGGCGGTCGTGCCCGTATAATACGGGCCTTTCCACATTCTCGACGCCTCCGACCGCTGGGCGGCCTCGATTACGTCGGCCTCTGCATTGAGCATTTGATCCGTTACGGAGTCCGGGAGGCGGGCCAGTTCGTCGAGATCGCCGATCAGGTCGTCGAGGCCGGAAACGGACATGGTTCCCATTATTCCGCCCCCACTCCCCGGGCGAGCTGACACTCGAAAACGTGGTGCTGTCCCTCTTTGTCCGAGGCGTTTGTATAGCTCGGCCAGGTAGTACCCGCCGCGGCCAGGGCTTTTTTAATGGCCCGCCGCTTCTCGATAGTGTCCTCGCCTGTCGGGGCGAATAGGTGGACGGAGATCGAGAAAAGCTCATGCTCCGGCTCGTCGTCGCCGAAATCGGTCGGGGTGGATATGTACCCGAATGTGATATAGGTCGGCTCGGTGCCCTCGTAGGTGTCGGCCTCGACGGGCGCCACGGGCTCGAGAGCGGCTTTCAGTAGGCTATTGACCGTCATACCGCCGCCCCCTCTCCGCCGCCGTCCTGGGCGCCCTTGGCGGGCTTCGGGGCCTCTTTGCAATTAAGCTCGATAACCTCGCCCGCTCGGGTGTACGTCCTCACGACCTCGTAGGGGTTTCCGCCGTATTCGATCCGGGTCTCGCTCTCATAGTCCGATCCTCGCACCTCGAGGACAAGGGCGATTTTGTCTCCGGCCTGTTTGGCGGCGTAGAACTCGGATCGGGTCGCGGATTTCTTGTTGACGAAAACCTCCCGCCGCGCTTCGGTCTCGACCTTGTAGCCGTTTTCGTTGACCGTTTTTTTCACGCCGACGAGGGTCGCAATATCTCGCCAATACACGAGAGCTACACCTCCTCCGTGGGTTCGATATACTCCGAGGCCATAGAGAGCGCGATCTTTTGGTTCCTGAACGAGGCGCGGTATTTATCCGCGTCGTCGTTGTCGAGGCCAAACTCCGCCTTGACATAGGTTGAAATCGCTTGCTTTACGAGCGGATCGGTCTCGTCCGCCGCCCTGGCCGGGAGGACGCCGCCGCGCACGAGATCGGCGCGGGCGGCGAGGATCAGGTCTTTAATTTCCCCGTCCAGCTTATCGACGGACGAGCGCACCCGGAGACGAATATCGGAGAGGTACTCCGAGGAGACCTCCGCCGCGGCGGTTGTGTTCGCTTGCTCGCTCATGGCGTCCTCCTTAACCCGAGATCGTGTACTCCGCCGTCAGGACGTCCGAGGCGGTATGCCCGTCCGCGTAGGCTTTCGCCTTGATCGTCACGGCCTCCGTAATGGTGATCTTGTTCTCGTAGAGGGTGGACGACTGCGTCGGGTTAGACTCGTCCAGCGTGTAATAAATCCTCGCTCCATCGGTCGCAGAGGAGAGCTCTACCTCCGTACCGCTGGCGACCGGGCCCGCGGCAGGGTTCGCCGCGGGCGTCTCAGTCTTGGCCGATGGAACTACGCTTTTTTTACGCGGATAAAGCCGTTTTCGGTGACGACGTTACCGCCGATCATGGCCTCGCCCATGACAGCGAGGAGGCCCTCGGCGAATTTGTAATCGCGGGAGACTTCCACGGAGTAGGGGCCGAACAAATCGAGCTGATAGGCGTAGGGCTTGCCGTATGCCATGCAGTAGGACGCCGCGGCGGTGCCGGAGGCAGACAGCGCGGGAAGATCGTCCACAATGCAGAACTTCACGACGAGGCCGCCGTCCTTGATGGTGCCCGTTGTGGTGCTTTCCTCGGAGAACTCGATCTCATAGACCGCCTTTTTCTCGTTGGTGCCGCGGACGTCACCGAACGCGATCAGGTCGGTCTTGTTCAACAGGAGGACGCCGCCGCCCTCGACGTTCTTCGCGCCGCCGTAGCTGAGAGCAATCTTGCGGAGCGTGGTCTCGTCAATGGAGGAAATCTCGAGGTCGGTTCCGGCGCTGATGGCCGCGGCCTTGAGAATACCCGTAGGCTCGGGGATCGTGGCGGCAGGATTACCCGTAACGATCAGGGTTCCCGTCTTGGCGCGGAGAGCGTTCAGGGCGGACGCGGAAACGCGATCCTGATAGTTGAGCGGGGTCGTGCGCTGGATATTGCGGGAGACATATGAGAGGGTCGTTACCAGGGTCGGCACGATCTTAGCGATCTTGAGGTTCGGAGTGCTTTCGGGGGTGGCGGAGCCGTCGTCTTTCTTGGTGGCCGCGGTCTGACCGCCGCTTACCTCGTAGGCTACGGAGTCCTCGCCCATACCGTCAGCGGGGACGACGCGCACCATATCGACGATCCCGGAAACGACATTCTGACCGGGGTTAATGCCGGAGACGCGGGACGGCTGGGCGATATTGCCCCCGGACAGCGTCAGGGAACGGTGGAGGGCCTCGGTCGTGATCTCCATGCGGTGCTCAGTCGCGAAACGCTTGGCGCGGGCCTCGACCTCACCGACGCCGATACCCTGCAAGTCGGCCATGCGGGCCGCGCGAGCGTTTACGCCATAAGGCAGGCCACCGCCCGCCGCTTCACCGTGAGCGCCGCCGCGGCCAGTAATGGGATTGACGGGGCCCGTGGTGGGATTGCCCTCGTCGCCGGAGCCACGGTCGCCGTGGCCGCCGCGCTCGCCCTGGTGGGGATCAATGCCGCCATTGAGGCGGCGGGTCGCGGCCTCTCTGCGGTCGAGCTCGCGCTCCTCTTTGTCCAGGTCGTCAAGCTCACGCTCGAGGGCGTCCATATCGACCTCGTCGGTTCCGGCCAGCATGGCGCGGATTTCGGCGCGGCGCTTTGCGATTTCCTTACGTCTTTTTTCAAACATGGTTCTTTCCTCCTGTCATTCGTCAGTATGTGAGTAGGTACGAGTGCGAGCTAAAAGCCTCCGCCGCCTCGCGGCTTGCTCCAAAACCTTAACCTCTTTCGAGTGCTCCACCTCGAAAAAGGATCGTGCGGAGAGGGACGTCTCCTCATACGCGGGAATATCCACCGCGGAGACGTCGTATAGCTTGCGGATTTTAGTAATCGTCCGGGTGTGCGTGACGTTGTCATACTTGGACTCGCGCACGGAGAACGAAAAACTCATTTTGTCGATATAGCCGCCGTCGATCTCCTCGTAGAGATCGCGGCCCGCGGCGGTGCCGGAGAGATCGGCCTCCATATCGACGCCGCGGTCGGTGATATTGAGGCTCAGAGTCTTATTACGGAGGCGGGCGACCACCTTTCCGCCGTGGTTGTAATTCATAATCACGTCGGACATATCGCACCCGTCAAAGGCGTGGCGGTCGATCACCTCGTAATATTTGACTCCGTCATACTCATAAAGGCACGTCGGGGAGTCGAACACTACCGCCGTACCACGGACGCGATATGCGTCGTTTTCTCCCTCGCGTGGAATGAGGGAGAAATCTTGCAAGGCTCTATATTCTCGGCCTTTCTTGATAGGCATTTACTGCCCCTCCTTTCCTGTTTTCGGCTCTGTCGGCTCGGGGTCTTTCGGCGGATCGTCGGGCGGAGGGTCGGTCTCCGTCGTCTGGCCCGTGCTCCCGAGCTGGTATTTGTCGATAATATCGGCGTTTACCATGTTCAACGTCTGCACCCTGCGGGCGCCCTCCTCGCCGCCGATGGGTGGGAAGCCGAAAATATCGAGAACTTGATCCAGGGAGACGGCGCCGATATTTGTCAAGAACTGAGCCGCCGAGACGCGCTTGTCGAGGGTTTCAAACTGAATACGATCCAGCTCGCAAACGATCTCATTTCCGAAACCCTGCTCCCGCTCCGTAAAGAGGGCATTTGTGAGGCCTTGGGCCAGTTGCATATAAAACGGGGCGAGCTGGCCGCGATAAAAGGCGTCCATTTTTTCGGCGTCGGCCTTGTTCTGAACGATGTCCTCATTCACGCCGAAATAGTCGTAAATCTCCCGCCGCACAAACTCGAGTTGTCCGACCGGGAGGGGCGTTTCCTTTTGCGTGATGGGCGTATATTCGTACTTGTTATCAATGACGATCACGCCCGCGCCGTTCGTCTCCATGCGGAGGTTATCTCGAATGAAGTCGTCGCGGCGGCTGTTCAAATCCTCCTGTTTGGTGACGCTGTTCGCCTTGAGTATGCCGCGGATCACTGAGACGAGCTTTGCAAACTTGCTCATACTCTTGTTGAACGAGTCCGCGGTCTCGAGGGTGGGCGTCAACGGCGTGTTGTTGTCGCCGAAAATATCGTTATCGAGATAGTGACGGCGGAGGTGGATAATCTGCTCGTAGGGGACGGTATAGACCGAGCCCGTGGCAAAGGTGAGACGGGCGTACATTTGGCCCATGTACTCGACGAGATCGACGCGGGAGGCGTTGATCGGGTAAAGGGCCGTGAGCTTTCCGCCGTCGAATACGGGCAGAATAAAGGCGTTGTTGTAAACCGCAAATTGAGCGGCCACCCGGTAATAAAAGGCGTAGGCCGTCATATACGGGTTGGGCTTGCTCTGCAAAAGGCGGTTTATGTAGTCGGACATATCCTCGCGGCGCCCGCTCGCCCGTCGAATGTGCCTCGGCTGGATTTTGGCCGCGTTTCGCGCCCAGGCGTCCACCGCGGCGCGGACGGTCGCAATATCCCAGGCCCGCCCGGAGAACGGCGTAAAGCTCGAGTCGAAAGAGGAGAGGAGCCGAAACGCCGGGAGGTTTGAGCCTCCGTCGCCCGTGGGGCGTTTCCCGAAAATGCTTTGAAATAGGCCTCGAATGTTCATTTTTTCACCCCACGTTATACATGAAATCTTCGTAATACTTGACGTAGATCGTCCAGGCGTTGAGGAGCGAGACCATACCGTCGATCCTGCGCTTTTCGGTGATCTTTACGGGCTGAATGTTGTTGAGGCCCGATTTTTTGACGCCCGTATTCGTCAAGCACCATACGAGCATAGGGTTTCCGTTGTAATTGACCTGTTTCCCCTCGAGAGCGGCGCCCATTTCCCGCATGGGTTGACTCCATGTATAGGGGCCCTGGGCGACGGCCTCCATGTCGAAACCGTTCGATTTCATTTCGTCTACCCAATAACCCGCGAGGGCCCGGTCGTAGCCGACTTTTATGCAGTCGATTTTGTACTCGTCCCGCATTTGGCAAAACCAGGCCGTGACGTCGGAATAATTGACGCGGTTTCCCGGGCAGATTGTGAGGAGGCCGCGGTCGGCCCATTTTCGATATGGGGCCTCGTTGGTGTTCTTCTCCTCGAGGTGTGCGACGCGCTTTTCAGGGAGGAAATATTGTTGCAGAACATAGACAATCGGGTCTCCCGGCTTGCGTATGAGGAGCGTTGCCGCGGTGAGGTCGGTCGTGGCCGAGAGGTCGCACCCGCCGAGGGCGTAGGTGTTATAGACGTCCTGGAACTCAAAACGGAGATCGCTCTTGATGGCGTCGAAAGATAACCAAACCGCCGCCGACACTTCCCGGATATTGAAATCCTTGCAGAGGACGCCGGGGAGATCGTCTGGGCTGTTCTTCGCCCGCTGGACAAAGTCGGCGAGGGTCTTATACTTCTTGATCGTCCCGAGGCCCGGGTTTGCCTTTTGCCATTTGGTCGGGTCTGTCCACTCCTCGCGGGCGTCCAGCTCGTAGAGGATCGGGAGGAAAGTCGGCTCCTCCATTTCGCCGTCCGCAATTCTGCAAGCGATCTCATAGAGGCTATCAAAAACGCTCTCGCGGACGGTGCCCGCGGTGGTAATCATCACGACGAGCGGTTGACGGCGCGAGGAGGTGGACTGTTTCATAACCTCGTAGAGGCCGCGATCCTTTATCGCGTGGAGCTCGTCAATGATTACGGCGTGAGAATTCAGGCCGTCCAGGGTGTTAGAGTCCGAGGCGAGGGCCTCAAAGGTCGAGGCCGTGGCCGGAAAATAGAGATCATTCCGCCGCTTTTTCAGGACGGCCCGGAGCTCCGGCGACTGCTTCACCATGTTTATAGCTTCGGTGAGGACTTTTTTCGCCTGGTCTCGTTTGGTGGCGACGGAGTAGATTTCCGCCGCGCCCTCATAATCCGCGATCAGCATATAGAGCGCAATCGCGGCGAGGAGTGTCGATTTGCCATTTTTACGGCCCACAAGAAACATTGTCTCGCGGTATCTGCGGAAACCCGTCTCCCGCTCAAGGAAACCGAAAAGGGCTTGAATATAGGCCTTTTGGAAAAGCTCGAGCTTGAGAGGGGCGCCGATCACGCCTTGAGACTGCTTGCAAAACCGCTCCGCGAATAGGATCGGGCGCTCGCCGACGTCCTCGTCGAAATAGTACGGAGAGGCCGGATCGGGCTCGCGGATTTCCCGGGCGAGGCGCTCGTAAACGGCACGGACGCGCCGGGAGGTGACTACCTTTCCGCTCTCGATTGCCTCCCAATACTCGAGAATGTAATTCACCGCTTACCAGCTCCCGCGGGCTTCGTGGCGAAATTCATAAGCTCCTCTCCGGCCTGTTTCTGAGTTTTCTCCGGGAGGAGGTCGAGGAGGCTTTTCGAGAGGGAGGTAAACGACTTGATCGTCGTATTGTAGCTCTTGAGGGCCGGGGTTTCGCGGCGTAACTGCTGGGCGCCCTGCTTAAAATCTTCGATCAGATCGCCCGCGTTGATCTCCTCGACGAGGCGCTCGAGAGTGACGGTCGTAACGGCAAATTGATAGATCAGGCCGTCCGCAAATTGCTTTCTTTCGGCGGGTAGATCACGGAAAAGACGCTGAATTTTCTTTCTTTTTACCTCGATTTTGTCGGAGATAGAGAGGCTTTCATAGGGGATTTTTGATTTTGCCATTAGATGTGTGACCTCCTCTCTTTTTGTGCTATACCCCCCCTTATGTATGCGCCCGGGGGGTTCTAAACGAGGGTGGAAAGCGGTTCGGAATGGCTATCCCCCGGGGTGTCGAGGTGGGGGGGAGGGCCTCGAGGCCGGAACTCCGCCGCGGATCGTGTTTCATTTCCGCCGCTTCGCTTTTTTGTCCACATTTCCCGTGGCGCTTGTGGATAACCCGGGAGGCGTGGGGGTTGCGGAGAGGTGTACTTTCTGCGTCTGCGATCTGTGCGGGCCGCCGTCGCTCGTTCTTGTGCTTATGACAAAAGCTCACGCTCGACAAGGTTGCCCTCCTCGTCGAACATGAGGCCGCGATCTGTGGGTAGGTCGGAGGCGTGGGCGAGGGCGTGGCAATCTCGGCAAAGTAACTCGAGATTATTCTCACCGAGCGCGATCTCCGGCGTGTTGATGTTCTCCGGCGTCAAGTGCTCTTTGTGGTGGACAATCTCTCCGGGGCGCCCACACTTCACGCATAGGCCATGATCCCGGGCCACGATATAAGCACGAGTGCGGCGCCATTCTTTCGAGAGATAAAAACCTCGTGCAAACTCTCTCAAACGCTCGCCTCCAAATGGTGTGAAAGAGGCGCCCCTCCCGGCCTCGGGCGGCCTCACGCATAGAGCGCAAGGCCTCGGCAGAAAAGGGCGCACGGCGACGGGCTTTCCCGCCCTCTTTCACGTTACCAGCGTAACACAAGGGCGCGGTCTTGTCCGTACAGACTTTTTTCAATTTTCCGGGCGCGGCTAAATGGAGGCGAGAGCCCCCGCCCCATAGTACAAAACCGCAAAGGCCGCGACGGCCTTATTCCTGAGATCATAGATCGACGTCTTGGAGCTATACGAGAGCTCGTCCGCGATCTGCTCTTTACTCTTGTGCTCGATATACCAGGCGCGGAGGAGCTCGGCGTCCGCGTCGTCCAGTTGAGCGAGGACGCGGTCGATCTCCGCTATTGTGCTCCGGGTGGCTACGATCTCCCGGTTTATCTCGGCCAGTTCCAGGCGGGCGGAGGTGTGCGCGTTGATACCGCCGCTCGAGGCATAGGGCCGAGGCTTGATATTATCTCTCTCGGCCTTTGCCTGAGTGGAGGCAAGCTCACGCCGCCGCCCGAGGTTCTCGAGTGCTTGCTCAAGGTTTCCGCGCTGTGCAAGCAATCTCTCGGCGGCTTTGAAATAATTTATCATATCCGTTTCCCTCCGTGGCGGTATTCGCGTCCGAGGTTGTAGCGGTGTTTTGCCATGACAACGGCGTCAACGTCTACCCCGAGCGCGGCCATGAGGTCGAGGGTTCGGAGGATCACGTCGGCCAGCTCGACCGCGATCCCCTCCGGCTTGCAGGCTCCGGCCTTTTCCCCTCCGGCGTCAGGGTGGCCCACGTTCTCACAAGTGAGGGCAAAATCGCAATCGTCCGGCGAGAGCGCACACGTCCCATAGACGAGAGGGCTCCCGTTTCTGTATTCCTCGAGAGCCTCGGACAGCTCGGCATGGATCAGACAAAGGGCCTCCGGGAGAGAGGGCGGCTTTTCCCACCACCCATGATTGACCGCGTTCTCGTGGACTTCCTTTGCGAGCTCGTTAATATTCATAGCTTGCACTCCTTTCCCTGGGCTTCGTTCCCAAACTTTACGCATTTACAAGGCCATAAAAGGCCGATCACTCAATCGGTCGTTTTCGGCGCCGCTCATGCTTCGGCGGCGTCAACACATACTTAAAATAGAGGTAGCCCCATTGAGTTTCTTTACTCTCGACTAAAACATAGCCTTTCGGCGGGCGAGGAGGGCGCGTCGTCGAGTAGTTCCGTTTTACGACGGTCGGCTCCTCGCGCTCCGGGCGCTTGATGTTCTTCGTCTGTTTCCAGCGGTGGCCGCCCTGCTCCGGCGTCCAATGGTCGAAAAGGTAATTTGCGAGGCCCGTATAATCGCGGCCATAGTCTACACCATTATAATAATTGTGCTCTCTGAGGTGCTCGATCCTCAACACGTCACCGAGGCCCCAAAGATCGCGGATCAGCTTTTCCGAGACGCCCTCGGAAATCATGTGAAAATGTATACGGAAAGTCGTCTTGCCGCGGCCCATGTAAATATTGATCTTCGCGTCGGGCGCGTGGTATTTCAGGCGCCGGACGTAGAGGTCGCGAATACGACGGGCCTCGTCGAATGTATGTACTTCGCTCTCATTGTCGAGCGTGAGGGTGCTATATAATGATGTAGGGCCGTAATTCTCATTTATGAGGCGAGCGTGTTTCCGCCGCGAAATGCCGATCCTGTGTAGCTCCCGCTCCTCCTCATTTTTGAAGCGCGGGCGGGGCTCCGCCTTTTCGAGGCTCTTGATCCGATCCGGGACGTTATAAACTTCCTGCTCGCAAACGACCCCCGAGAATGTGCGTCGTTTCACTCGTTGCATATCAAAAACCGCCTTTCGGGCGTAGGGCCGAGGCCCCTTGCATTTTCTTCCCGGAGGTGATAATATAATAAAGGTATGGCAATCTCCCTCCGGGTGGTTGCGCCCCCGACGCTCTCGTCAAGCGTCGGGGGCTTTTTCTTTTACCCGTTTTCCACGAGGCCGCGGGCCGTCGCGGTATAGTCTTTTCCGTCCGCAAGGCCTACGCCGACATAATAGGCGCGGTCGGGAGGCGTGATCCTTGCGGTGTTGGCCTGGGCCCGATCCGCCGCGGCGGTCTCTTTGCAGTCGCACCGCTCGCCCGCGTCCAGGTGAGCCCCGCAAGACGGGCACTCCTTAAAGGGTGTACTCACTTTCTGCGCTCCTTTCTCGGCGGCCCTTGGCTCGCCGGAGGTCTGCGATCCAGTCGAGGAGCGTTCTTTTCGCGGCGTAGTAGATAGGCGGGATCAGGAGGAGGAGATACTCTCCGCCGCGAGCCTGATAGCCCCGCTCGAGATAGGCGTAAATCACGCCCAGGCGAAACGCCGTCAGAGTTACCAGGATCACGAGCGACCACTCGATCAGCGGGCCCGGATAGATATAAAGGGCGAGGCCGCGGGCGGCCAGCCGAAACGCACTCTTGCGGCGGTTCCACCTGATATTGAAACGCTCCCGCGGGTGCTTCGTCGTGTAGAGTCTCAAGACTTTTCCTCCTTTTCTATGTCCTCGACCGTCTCGTATTTGCGGAGATCGCACTCCCACGCCGGGAGGAGGCGGTTTAAGCCCGGGATCAGGTTCCACGCCGAGAGCCACCAATAACGGGCCTGTCGGCGAGCGCATAGGAAAGAGCCGTATTTTTTATGTAGGCTCCGGCAATCGTGGCACGGTGGCGGGAGTTCGGCCTCCGCCGTCTCTGGCTTGTCCATCATTCCGCCGCCACCTCCTCGAGGCGCTCAAAGGTACACTCGCGGGCAATCTGCGTCCAGCGGGCGGCCCACTTTCTCGCGGCAGAGATCACGGCCTCGTATTTCCGCGGGCCCGTCACCTCGACGGAGCCATAGGCCGGGTGAGATACTTTCCAACGATAAACAGGGCTTTTCATCCTTTTATCTCCTCCTCAAGCTCAAGAAAACCATTCTTCGGCGAGATTTCGGGCGTCCATCATGGCCGCGTGGTCTGCTATTGAAATCACCTTTTCTACCTCTGCGGGCTTATCTTCGGCGTAAATCGTTGCCTCCGAAACGGTGGTCGCGTCGAGGATTTTTTTGCACAAATTCCCATGCTTTTCGCATAAGCGGTCGTAATCTGCGCTCATTTCTCGTTCGAGAGAGGCTTTTTCTCTCTGATACTCGCGGAAAAGGTCGTATTCCTCCGGGTACATTTTTACGGTAACTTCCATACCCCGCCTCACTCTCCGTCCTCAAGGTCGCAAGAGCGGGTTTCGCTCCGGGAGACCTTGATTTTTCCCTTGCTCGTGACGGAGAATTTCGCCTTACACCGCCCGCGGACGTTCAGGCTCGCGGAGGAGATCGGGCCGCGGGCGATCATTTCGACCACGTTCTCGAGGAGGCCGACCGCCTCGTCGGGGATCGGCTTAAAACCGAGGCTCTCGGCGTCGTCGCCGAAAAGACGTTGCACACGCTCGCAAGCGTCCGCCACCTGTTCATGTACGCGACGTTCTTGCCGTGCAGTCGGGCAGTTGCAAACCTCCGTCGCCGTGTCGTCTGCGGCGGCCTGGGACGGGTGTGGCCCGACTTCCTGGATTTGACCGCAATACCGACAAGCGCCCGTTGTGACGGCCATAGCGACGCCGATAACTGGGGCCCGGTTGGCAACGGCCTCCTCACAATCGCAAAGGCGGGTAGCGGCGGCGTCTGCGGTTCGCTGGGTCGGGAAACCGCCCTCACGGGCGCCCTCGAGGGTTACGCCCCACTCACGCCCGCAATACTTACACTTTCCGAGCCTAAACGATCCGATCTCCTCGTCCTCCTCCGTAGGAGCGGGATCAGGTTCGGCGGCGTCGGCCTTGTCGTACTGCTCAAGGTATCGGGCGAGCTCTTGCTCCTCTGCCTTGATGGCGTCATAGTCGCCGAGGGTCGGGATCGCGTCGGACGGGCCAGAGAGGATCGCGGAAATGTTGGTGTATTTCTCTCGGGCGTGTTCCTCGACGGTCGGGGCCGGGGCCTTTGCGTCCTCGAGGGCGGCGCGGAGATCGGCCTCCTCGCGGGCGAGGTCGCCTTGCTCCTCGTCGAGAGCCGTATTTTCTGCGTCGAGGGCGGCGCGGTCGTTGGGATCGACCTTGTCCCGCTCCTCAAACATGAGGGCGGAGAGATCGCGGCGGCGGAGATCAATCCGAATGAGGCGATCTTGCACCTCGGCCAAACGGGCGCGGTCGGCGTCGATCTTGGCGACCATGCGGTCGCGATCCTCGGCGCTCATGTCTCCGGCGTAGGCGTAATAGCTCGAGGCCTCCTCCGGGTCGTCCGAGGCGGAGAGCGGAGTCCCGACCTCCGCCGCCGTGGCCTCCTCTTTCGTAATCGCCACGAGCTCGATCAACCAGGCGGGCGTTACGTTTTCACCGTAGGCGGGCTCGATAGATTTCACCCGCGCAAAGCGGCGGGCGGCGTTCTGCGGCATAGAGACCGGGGAGGCCCACTTATAGGCGGCCTGTTCCGGCTGAACGACGGAGTCTGCGGCCAGGATCACGCGCTCGGACTCTCCGCCCTGCGGGTTCTTGAGGCGATACCAGGGCTCGCGGATAAATACGACGTCCGAGACCTCGACGGGAGAGGCGAACACGTCCGCGACGCCGTCTCCCGCTCCGAGACGGTTTCCGTCCTGGCCTACGAGGTGCCAAATGTCGGCGCAATCGGCCTCACGGGAAAACGAGGCGCCCTCGATATAGCGCGGCGCGGGTTTAATGGGCTTCGTAATGGTGAGCCCGCCGAGCTTGTCCAGCTCCCGGGCGTCCTGGGTGGTTAAAATCAGGCTTTTCATGGTATGGCGATCTCCTTTCATTTTTCCTTTCTCCGTAGCTCGGCCCGGAGAGCTTTTTCTTTCGTTTTGACCTCGCGGCGGCCCTCAATGATTTTCAGAGTTTCCCGGATTTCCGCCGCCGTGGCTCTTTTTAGGTTCGTCTTGAAATTCATGTCGCTTGCCGGAGTCCCTACAAGCCACTTTATAACCTCGTTATTCATGCGTTTTTACCTTTCCGCCGATGGTGACGAGGAGGATCGGGGCCGGAGTGTCCGGCCAGTCGTCCACGTCAACGGCGATCCGTTCGACGATATTATTTCCGCACACCTCGACACACCGCGTTCTTTCGAGCTCCTCGACCGTGCCTCCGGCCACCGCCTCGGAAATATCGGCTCCGAGGTGGTGGATCACAAAGAGGCGTTCTTTCGGGAGGAGCAGGGCCATGAGGCCGGATAGAGTGAGGGCCTTACTCATGCTCTACCTCCGCCGCCTTGTGGAGGGCGGCTATTTCCTTGCGCTGACGGAGAATAATAGCCTCTGCCCGCGAGAGGAGGCCAGCGAGGCGGACGCCCGTCGTTTTCTTATTTATGAGTTCTTCTATCGACTCGCAAGTACGCTTTATGGTGAGATCGTCGATAGGCTGTTTCTTGATCGTATCGGCCCATAGTTCCGCCGCCGTTTTCATACGTCCGCCTCCTCGATAGAAATACTCGTGAGATCGGCGATCTTTTCCGCCGCCTTGTCGAGCTCCGCCGAGAGACGTTCCCGCTCCTTGCGCCAATATTCGAGACGGTTTTTGAGGTCGGCCTTGAGGAGATAGGCCCGGGTTTCCTCAATCGTCAAGCCCTGCAAATCCTCGCGGAACTGTACTCGGATCGACTTAACCACGCCGGGGCCGCCGAATTTATACCGCTTATCTCTTTTGATTTCCACATTCACCGAGGCGACGGGCTCATAACCTACGCGCAAATCGCCTGGGCCGTCGATCTCGGCGACGATTTTCCAGGTAGCGGCCCGGAAAATTTCAATGCCGCGGGACTCGAGTTCCGACTCGATTTCGTGCATATACCAGCGGTGATAAACTGGGGTAGACGCCTCTTTCCCGGTATATTTCTCTCCGTCAAACTTTTCGAGGCGTCCGTTTAATGCGTCCTGCAATTCTTTGTTCGTCATGGTATGGTAATCTCCTTTCGGGTGGTCGGCCTTATAGGGCCGCCTGTCGTTTGCCGCGGGACTTCTGGAAATTCCGCTCGGCGGTGATCTGCGCGACCTTTGCGCTATACACGCGGAAACCGTACTTGTCTACGGCCCCGGTGTAACCGTTCCTCAATTCGCGGTAGATCGTCGCGGGGTGGACGCCGATTTTCTCGGCTATGAGGGCCACCGGGGCCCGGTCATTGTGGAGCCGCTCAATAGTCGCCCGATCTTCCGGCCCGAGGTATCGGAGTTTTTGACCCATTTCTCCGGCCTCCTTTCGTGTAAAACAAAAAAGTGAAGTGCGTCCGAGGCCTTGCGACCTCTTTCGCACTTCACTATACAATCAACAAAGCGCGGCTTTCAGACAGGCCATGCTTGACGTCTTATCAATTTTGTACTACAATAGCTTCCCAGAATCTATTTTGAATTTGCAGTTTATCCTATTCTTCCCCGTCCGAAAGATACTCGAGCGGGGATAGAGGGGATCTCATATGCTTTTCATTCTGCCGCAAGGAGATGAGTTTTATCAAACGCGTTGCCATTATAACTGGCTTCTTAGCCCTCTTCCTCGGATTTTTTGTGGGCACCCTGTGCCCCGCCCAGTACCTTCCCTGGAAAGAGCGGGAGACGGCCATGACCCCGTCTGTGGTCAACTCCATTATTGTCTCCGCAGGGTCTGCCTCCGCTTCCGGCAGCAGCTCTGCAAATACCTTGCCAGCGTTCAATTCCAGCGACAACTTTCCCCTGCTCAGCTCTGCCTGTGCAGTGGTCCGCGCCATTCAGGAGCGGGATTATGATACTCTGGCCGCTTTCGTCCACCCGGAGGAGGGCGTTACCTTTACGCCCTATTCCACTGTTGACCGGGACAGCGACCTCCGCTTCACTGCCGCTCAGGTCCGGCAGTTCTCCACTGATCAGACGGTGTACACCTGGGGCGTGTCCGACGGCTTGGGCAGCCTGATCGAGCTGACTCCAGCCGAATATTTCTCCACCTATGTGTTCAATACCGACTACACCCAGGCCCCTGAGATCGGAGTGGACCGTATTCTGCAGAGCGGCAACGCTTTGGAAAATTTGACCGAGGCATACCCCGGCTGCCGTTTCGTTGAGTTTCATTTTCCCGGCCTGGATCCCGCCAACGCCGGGCTGGACTGGTGTTCCCTGAAGCTGGTCTTCTCCCCTTCCGACTCCTGCTGGCAGCTGGTAGGCATCATCCACAGTCAGTGGACGATCTAGTCCCTTTTAAAACGCGCCCTCTCCAGCTCCGGTTCGGTCGAGGGCGCATTTTTCTTTGCTTGGGCCCGGATACGGCTGGGCCTCATATTCTTTTGCTTTTTGCCGTAAATCTTTTCCAGGATGTGCTGCGTTTTGGATATCATCATCGTTGGCAATGGAAAAATGGGCTTCAGCCTGGCCGACCAGCTCGCCAGTGAGGACCACAGCATCACCATCGTGGACACCCATGAGGCCGCCCTGCGCCGTGCCTCTGACACGCTGGATGTGATGTCCGTCAAGGGAAATGGTGTCTCTGCCGCCGTCCTTCGGGAAGCTGGGGCAGAGCACGCCGATCTGTTGATCGCTGCCACCAGCACCGATGAGGTCAACATGGTCTGCTGCCTCACAGCCAAAAAAATGGGCACCAGCTACACCATCGCCCGGATCCGGAACCAGGAGTACACCTCTGGCCTGGCGGAGCTGAAGCGGGACCTGGGCATCGACATGGTCATCAATCCGGAGAATGCCACCGCTGTGGAGATCTCCCGGCTGCTGCGCTTCCCCTCCGCCGCCAATATCGAGACCTTCTGTCGGGGCCGGGTGGAGCTGATGGGCTTCCGCCTGATGGAGGAAGACTTTCTGGTGGGCAATCCGCTCCAGGACCTGTCCAGCCAGGTCAAAAAGCTCTCCCTCCTGTTCTGCGCCGTAGACCGGGACGGCGAGGTCATCATCCCCAACGGCTCCTTTGTCCCCCAGGCAGGGGATAATCTCTACCTCATCGGCCGTCCCACCGGCCTGGATCAGTTCTTCCGCCTTCTGGGCCGCTACACCCCCAAGGTGCGGCGGGTCTTTCTCGTGGGCGGCGGCAAGATCTCTCTGTATCTGGCCATCCTGCTGGAGAAGATGCAGATGCAGGTCAAGATCGTAGAACTCAGCGAGGCCCGCTGCCGTTTTCTCAGTGAACTGCTCCCCCATTCCACCATCATCTGCGGCGACGGCACCGATCAGGAGCTTCTGGACTCAGAGAACCTCTCCTCCTGTGATGCCTTCGTGGCTCTCACCGACCGGGATGAAGACAACCTCATCATCTCCCTGTACGCCGCCCAGCTGGGCCTTTCCAAAGTCATCACCAAATCCAACCGGCAGAACTACAACCGTATCGCCCAGGCCGTTGGTCTGGACAGCATCATCTCCCCCAAGCAGCTGGCCACCTCCCACATTCTCCAGGTGGTCCGGGGGATGCAGAACTCCCAGGGCAGCGTGATGAACGCTCTGTACCGCATCGCGGATGGGGCCGCCGAGGCCATGGAGTTTACCGTCACCGCCTCCACCCGCCATCTGGGCACGCCCCTGCGGGACCTGTCCCTGAAGCCCGGTATTCTGGTGGCCGTGGTGGCCCGGGGAGGCGAGATCATTATCCCGGAAGGCTCCACGTCCATCCAAGAGGGGGACTCTGTCATCCTCATCTCCCGAGACAGGCGTCTTCAGGATCTCAACGACATCTATGACGAGGGCGAGCACACCTTCTCTGCCCCGGGGGGCATGTCATGAATCTGAAATTGGTATCCCGGCTGGTGGGCCGCGTCCTGCTGGTCGAGGCATTCTTTATGCTCCTGCCGCTGGCGGTCGCCCTGCTGTACCAGGAGGACCCCGCCCCCTTCCTGTTGACCATCCTGCTGATGGCCATTCTGGGACTGGCCCTGTCCGCTGTACCCGCCACCCGGCATTTCTACGCCCGGGAGGGCTTCTTTGCCGTGGGCCTGATCTGGCTGGTCACCGGCGTGATGGGGGCGCTCCCTTTCTACTTCTCCGGCACCTTCCCCTCCTTTGTGGACTGCCTGTTTGAGTCGGTGTCCGGCTTCACTACCACCGGTGCCACCATCCTCACTGACATCGAGGCCCAGCCCCGTGGCATCCTCTTCTGGAGGGCATTCACCCACTGGATGGGCGGCATGGGCGTGCTGGTGCTGCTCACCGCTCTGCTCCCCTCCCTGGGCATCCGTTCTCACTACCTCACCCAAGCGGAAACCCCGGGCCCGGTCTTTTCCAAGCTGGTCCCCAAGCAGTCCCAGACCTCCAAGATCCTCTACGGGATCTACTGCGCCATGACACTGGCCGAGGTCGCCCTGCTGAAGCTGGCCGGCATGCCTCTGTACGACTCCTTTATCCACGCCTTCTCCACGGCGGGCACCGGCGGCTTCTCCAACCGCAATGCCAGTGTAGGCGCCTATGGCGACCCCGTGCTGGAGATGATCATCGCCGTCTTCGCCCTGCTGTTCTCCATCAATTTCGCCATGTACTTCCTGTTGCTGTGCCGCCGCTTCCGGGAAGTGCTTCAGAGCGATGAGCTGCGCTTTTTCCTGGTGGTGGTGGGCCTGTCCACCGCCGTCATCGCCTTCAACATCCGGCACCTGTACCAGGGGCCCCTCCAGTGCCTGCGCTATGCCTTTTTTCAGGTCTCCTCCATCATCTCCACCACCGGCTTCGCCACGGCAGACTTCTGCCTGTGGCCTCAGTTCTCTCAAATTATCTTTATCCTGCTGATGCTGTGCGGCGCCTGTGCCGGTTCCACCGGCGGCGGCATCAAATGCTCCCGCATCCTGCTGGCTGGCCGGGCCATCCGCCGGGAGGTCCACCGCATCATCCACCCCCGCTCTGTGGAGATCGTGAAGCTGGACGGCAAGCCGGTGGACGAGTCCACGCTCGCCTCCGTGCTCCTTTTTATCTCCTGTTATGCCATGATCACCCTGGGTGCCTCCCTGGTGGTCGCCCTGAACGATTTTCCCTTTACCGAGACCCTTACCTCCGTCATCACCTGCATCAGCAACACAGGCCCGGGACTGGGCGCGGTGGGACCGGCCGGCAATTTCTCCGCTTTCTCCCCCTTGAGCAAGCTGGTCCTCTCCCTGTGCATGATCATCGGCCGCCTGGAGATCTTCCCAATTTTAGTCATGTTCAGCCGCAGCACTTGGCGCCGGGTCTAGGCAGATCTCTGCGTTTTTTCTCCATTCCTGCGGTTTGTTTTTTACTTAACGATAAATTTTCTATTGCAAAGCCCGTCTAGTATGGTACAATATGACCATAACAGCGGTTGCATGGAAGGGCCTCCGCTCTGGCGGGGGCCCTTTTTCCAAGCGCGAAGGAGTGTGTTGAATGATGGACAATCTGTTCTGGATCGGTTTCGTGGGCGCGGCCATTGCCATTGCGTTTGCCTGGCTCCAAAGCCGCAGGGTCATGACCTTCTCCGAAGGCAGTGACAAAATGGCCAAGATCGCCGCCTCCATTCGGGAGGGGGCCAACGCCTATCTGAAGCACCAGTACACCACTGTGGCGAAGGTCTTTCTGGTGGTCTTCCTCGTCCTGCTGGTGATGGCCTTTGCCACCGGGGGAGAGATGCTCTCTCAGTTCACCCCCTTCGCCTTTCTCACCGGAGGTATCTGGTCCATGCTGGCCGGCTTCGTGGGCATGAAAATTGCCACCAGCTCCAACGCCCGCACCGCTCAGGCCGCCAGCGAGAGTCTGAACAAGGGCCTGCGGGTGGCCTTCTCCTCCGGCTCTGTCATGGGTTTCACTGTGGTGGGTCTGGGCATGCTGGACATCTCCATCTGGTTCGTCATCCTCCGCTTCGTGGCCGGCATCGACGACCCCCTCACCCTGGGGAACATCATGGTGATGAACGGCATGGGCGCCTCCTTCATGGCCCTGTTCGCCCGGGTGGGCGGGGGCATCTACACCAAGGCGGCCGACGTGGGCGCCGATCTGGTGGGCAAGGTGGAGGCTGGCATCCCGGAGGATGACCCCCGCAACCCAGCCACCATCGCGGACAACGTGGGCGACAACGTGGGCGATGTGGCCGGCATGGGTGCCGACCTGTACGAGTCCTATGTGGGCTCTATCCTGGCCACCTTCTCCCTGGGCGCCATCGCCGGGTACGGCTGGGCGGGCATGATCCTGCCCATGATGCTGGCCGTCTGCGGCATCGTCTGCTCCATCATCGGCTCTTTCTTCGTCAAGACCAAGGAGGATGCCACCCAGAAGTCCCTGCTCACCTCCCTCCGCACCGGAACTTATCTGGCTGCGGCCCTCTCCGCCGTGGCCGCCGCCCCCCTGACCTATCTCATGCTGGGGAACTGGGGGGTCTACATCGCCATCCTCTGCGGGCTGGTGGGCGGCTGCGCCATCGGCTATTTCACCGAGTATTACACCTCTGACACCTACAAGCCCACCCAGCAGCTGGCCGACGCCTCTGAGACCGGCTCCGCCACCATCATCATCGGCGGCATCTCCCTGGGGTTGAAGTCCACCATGGCCTCCATCCTCATCGTGGCCGCGGCGGTCATCGTCAGCTTCTACGCCGCCGGCGGCAGCCAGTCCTTCAACCTGGGCCTGTACGGCATCGGCATCGCCGCAGTGGGAATGCTCTCCACTCTGGGCATCACCCTGGCCACCGATGCCTACGGTCCCGTGGCTGACAACGCCGGAGGCATCGCCGAGATGTCCGGCCTGCCTGAGGCCGTTCGGGAGCGCACCGACGCTCTGGACTCCTTGGGCAACACCACTGCAGCCACCGGCAAGGGCTTCGCCATCGGCTCCGCCTCCCTCACCGCCCTGGCCCTGCTGGTGTCCTATGTGAGCATCGTCCAGGAGAAGACCCCGGAGACCCTGGACCTGTCCCTCACCAATCCCTTGATGCTGGTGGGGCTGTTCATCGGCGCCATGCTCACCTTCGTCTTCTCCGCCTACACCATGAGCGCGGTGCAGACCGCCGCCCAGTCCATCGTGCTGGAGGTCCGCCGCCAGTTCCGGGAGATCGCCGGCATCATGGAGTACAAGGCAGACCCCGACTACGCCTCCTGCGTGGCCCTGTGCACCAAGGGCGCTCTGCGGGAGATGGTGAAGCCCGCCCTGCTGGCCATCATCGTCCCCATCCTCACCGGCCTGATCCTGGGCCCCGTCGGTGTGGCGGGCCTGCTGGGCGGCGTCTCCGTCACCGGCTTTGCCATGGCCGTGTTCATGTCCAACGCCGGCGGTGCCTGGGACAACGCCAAGAAGTACATCGAATCCGGCCATCACGGGGGCAAGGGCTCCGAGTGCCACAAGGCCGCCGTGGTGGGAGACACCGTGGGCGATCCCTTCAAGGACACCTCCGGCCCCTCCCTGAACATCCTCATCAAGCTCTGCTCCACCGTGTCCATCGTGTTCTCCGGCCTGATTC
>ENA-UOJM01000737-UOJM01000737.1-human-gut-metagenome-genome-assembly--contig:-P116-NODE-737-length-38634-cov-22.387154_pt1 | contig 38634 bp, 33 predicted proteins | sample MGYA00242349_ERZ723896 | MGnify/ENA metagenome assembly ERZ723896 | reverse complement strand
ACCCTCACAATTTTCGATTTCTCAGTTTCAAAAATTGGAAGTTATCAATTTTCCATATCGATAATTTCTTTCCATTGGCGATACTCTGGTATCTCATCCCATTCCAACGCTTTGCTAATGTAGAACTCTGCCAGTTCGTGAGATGCAGGCGGCGTTAGAGGCGTAAAAAGATAATAGGCCATCAAAAACGCACACCGTGCAGCCGCTTTTCTATTTTCTTTGCCGTGCAGTCGGTGCAACGATGCCTCCAAAATAAAAAACAGATTCAAGCTGCTTACTTCATCTGCGTCAGCGTAAAAACAATCCAGATCCGCAATAGTCAGTTCTTCGATGATTTTCGCGTCCATATAGGGATGCTCGAAGTTTATTTCGATTTTCATTGTGGTTCCCCTGTAAATTCCGATTTGTCCTCCTGATCATATCACAAAAAAGCGCCCATGCCAAAACCCGGCATGGGCGCTGCCTTTACTGCTTTAGTTTTTCAGTGCCTGCATCGGGGCGGGGATGCGGCCGCCGCGGTGGATCATGACCGCAGGGCTGAACTTGCTGATGGGCATGATGGGCGCGTGGCCCAGCAGGCCGCCAAAGTCCAGCACATCGCCGGCCTTGTGGCCGATGGCGGGGATGACGCGCACCGCCGTCGTCTTGCTGTTCACCATGCCGATGGCGGCTTCATCCGCAATCAGGGCACTGATGACCTCGGCGGTGGTATCGCCCGGGATGACCACCATGTCGATACCGACCGAGCAGACCGCCGTCATGGCCTCGAGCTTTTCCAGCGTCAGGCTGCCGCAGTTGGCGGCGTTGATCATGCCGTCGTCCTCCGACACCGGGATGAACGCGCCGGACAGGCCGCCGACATGGTTGGATGCCATGACGCCGCCCTTCTTGACCGCGTCGTTCAGCAGGGCCAGGCAGGCCGTGGTGCCGCAGCAGCCGCAGCTTTCCAGGCCCATCTCTTCCAGAATGTTCGCAACGCTGTCGCCGATGGCGGGCGTCGGGGCCAGCGACAGGTCGATAATGCCCGCAGGCACGCCGAGACGCTCGCTGGCGAGATTTGCCACCAGCTGGCCCAGGCGGGTAATTTTGAACGCCGTGCGCTTGACCAGCTCGGCCACCTCATCCATCGGGGCGTCCTTCGGCAGCTTGGCCAGCGCGGCACGCACCGCACCGGGGCCGGAAACGCCGACGTGGATCTCGCAGTCTGGCTCGCCCGCGCCGTGGAACGCGCCCGCCATGAAGGGGTTGTCCTCAGGCGCATTACAGAACACGACGAGCTTTGCGTCGCCCATGCACATATTGTCCTTGGTCAGCTCGGCGGTCTCGCGCACGACCTGGCCCATCAGTTTGACGGCGTCCATATTGATGCCGGACTTGGTGGAGCCGATATTGACGCTGGAACATACAATATCGGTCTCGGCCAGCGCACGGGGGATAGCCTCGATCAGGCGCTTGTCGCCCGCCGAAAAGCCCTTGTGTACCAGCGCACCGAAGCCGCCGATGAAGTTGACCCCCACGGCCTTGGCCGCGCGGTCCAGCGCCTTGGCGTACTGCACCGGGTCGGCATCAGGCGCAGCGCCCAGCAACATGGCAATCGGCGTGACGCTGATGCGCTTGTTGACGATAGGGATGCCGAACTCGGCGCTGATGCCGTCCACGACCGGGACGAGATTGCCCGCCAGACGGACGATCTTGTTGTAGATTTTTTCGCAGGCTTTGTCGCCGTCCGGGTCGATGCAGTCCAACAGACTGATGCCCATGGTGACGGTGCGCACATCGAGATTTTCTGCGGTGAGCATCTCGATGGTTTCCATAATGTCGCGGCTGTTGATGATTCTCATACTGCCGCCCCCTTAAATGGTGTGCATGGCGTCAAAGACTTCCTGGCGGGTCACAGTGACCTGCATCTTCATCTCTTTGCCCAGCTCGGCGAAGCGGTCGCGCACAGCGGCGGCCTCGGCGGTCGATTTGCTCAGATCCACCAGCATGATCATGCAGAACATCTCCTGCATGATGGACTGGGAGACGTCCTCAATGTTGATATTCAGCTCGGCACACACCGCGCTGACCTTGGCAACGACACCCACGGTGTCCCGCCCAATGACCGTGATAACTGCTTTCATAGTATGACCCCCTCAAAATGTCCGGTGATAAACGGAATACTGCCATTATAACAAAATTCTGCAAAAGAGTAAAGAATTTAACGAAAAGTGATACTTTTTTAAATGGGCGAACAGCCAACAAGCTGCCGCTTTGCAGGGGCCGCACAGGTGCGGCCCGCAACTGTACGGCGGACGACCGCTTGCCCTTCACGCGCGGGCCGGCCATGCCCGGCGGCCCCACAGGGCGTCGGAAATGTCAAAACTCCACCGAATGTTCCGTGCCGCGTACATCATCCCGCTGCAATTCGGCCAGCAGTTCATCCTCGCCGCCGTGGAGCAGCAGCTTCTCGCTGTACTGCTCAAACCGCTCACACTCGTTCTCGGCCAAGAACGGCGCGGAGTCGGGGCCGAGGGCCAACTCGTTGACAAACACGACCATCTCCTGGCCGTCTTCAAACGCCTGCTCCATAAAGTCAAAGGCGCATTCCAGCGCGTCGCCCGCAGTGGAAACCGCTTCCTCCCGGTGGCGCACCTGCGCATTGAACGCCCCGCGCACCGTGTCAAAGGCGTCGTCAGCATCCAGGGCGCTGTCCAGGTGCCTGCTCCACTCTTCCAGCAGGGCCAGCGTGCGGGTGCGGGCGGCGGCTTCATCGGGCAGCAGTGCCCCGGCAGCCTTGTCGGTGTCCAGCCGGGCGCGGTAATTCTCGCACTGGGCAGCAAACAGCGCAGCGGGGTCGGCGCCGTCCTGCTGGGTCAGTGTGCGCTTAAAGCTGCGCAGCTGCTGGTAGCAGGCATCCGTCACCGCGCCGGTGGCCGTGGCGGCGGCAAAGCGGGTGTTCAGCCCCGCCAGCAACAGGCTGACCAGGCTGATGCGCTCGTCAAAGCTCGCGTCCATGGCGCGGGCCACCACCGTGTCAAAGGGCTTGCCCTGCAGGATATCCTCGACGCCGTAGTCCTGGTGGTACTTGCGGTAGAGCACCCAGTAGGCCGCAAAATCCCGCGCGACCTCCGGGTGGCGCAGGTATTGCCCGATGACGCCCTCGTCGATGGGCAGATCCAGCTTGTCCGCCGCCTGCAAGAAGGCGGACAGATCCTCCCACCCGCGGGCGGTCACAAACTGTACGCCGTCCACATCGTTCTCGATTTTGTAAAAGTGCTGGGGGCGCAGTTCCAGATAGGCCGTCACGGCGGGGTGCAGCCGGTGGGCGCGGGCGTAGTCCTGCCAGACGCTCAGCTTCGGCTCAACGTCGATGCGCCGTACGCGGTCCAGCGTGACGAGGTCAAATTCCCGCACACTCTTGTTGTACTCCGGCGGGTTGCCCGCCGCCACAATGACCCAGCCTTCCGGCACGGCCTGGTTGCCGAAGGTCTTGCACTGCAAAAATTGCAGCATCGTCGGGGCCAGCGTCTCGCTGACGCAGTTGATCTCGTCGATGAACAGGATACCGTTTTTCTTGCCGGTGCGCTCCATGGCCGCGTAGACGCTGGCGATGATCTCACTCATCGTGTACTCGGTCACGCTGCGGGTCTTGCCGCCAAAATCCCGCTCCCGGATGAAGGGCAGGCCCACGGCACTCTGCCGCGTGTGGTGGGTGATGGTATAGGCAACCAGCGCAATGTCGCACTCCTGCGCAATCTGCTCCATAATTTGGGTTTTGCCTACGCCCGGCGGGCCCATCAGCAAAATGGGGCGCTGGCGGATGGGCGGTATCAGCGGGCGGCCAATATCGTCTGTGGCAAGGTAGGCTTGCACAGAACGCTTGATTTCCTCTTTGGCACGTTGGATATCCATGGTTCATCGTCCTTTCGGGTCAAATTCTTCCGGCTGCAAAACAAGGCGCATGGCCCAGGGCGGCACATCGGGCGGGGTGGTGCCGTCCTCCAGAAACAAAAACGCAACATCGAACGCCGGGCGGCGTGTGGGATAGACACCCTTGCCGTCGGTGAAGTATAAAACGCCCTGCAAGTCCCGCAGTGCGCCGTCCTGGCGCAGTTCTTCAATGCGGGCGAATGCGGGGCGGAAGTCCGTTCCGCCGCCGCCCACCAGCGTAAACTGGGCCGTGTAGCGGTCGAGGGCGTCCAAATCGTTCAGCCAGGTTTCGTCCCGCACGGCGTTGTCCGCCTGCATGACCAAAATGCGGCACTGGCGGAAAAAGCTGTCCTGGCTTTTTAACAAGGTGAAGGTCTCTTTCAAAAACGCCTTGACCAGCTCGCCCGCGGTGGACTCGCTGGTGTCCACCACAATGACAAAGTCGCGGATCTTTTTCACCTCGCGGCTTTCCAGCGGCTCAATTAGGGGCATATTGCCGTAGGTGCGCAGGCCGTAGCTGTAAAAGCCCAGGTCAAATTCCTCGGGGTCAAGGTGCGGCTCCTCATGCCAGACGGCGAAGCGGCGCAGGAAGTCGCGGTAGGTGCGGCGGCTGCGCCCGGCCTGCACCTGGGCCTGCAAAGCCTGGGCGGTGGTGTCCTGCCCGGCGCACTGGCCGTTTTCCTCCATGCTCAATTCGGTCTGGCGGCCCAGGTTTTCCCACTGCTTGCCGCGCATCTGGGCCTCGGGGCTGGTGGGGTCGGCAGGCCACAGGCGGTGGCTGTCGGTGTAAAACTCCCGCTGCCACTTGTTCAACGTTTCGGCGTCGGTCTTAGTCAGCACACGGTAGATTGGCCCGGCGGCCAGAAATTTGCATGACTGCCGCAGTTGTGTATAACATTGCTGCCGCACCCAGCCCACCGGGCGCTTCGTGGCGGCGGTGTTCAAGGTGTCCAGCGTGCTTTCCACGGCAATGTCACAGGCCAGGCCCCACAGGTCGGGGTCGCGCTTGTCCCGCAGCCACAGGTGGCGGAAGATGCAGTGGAACAAACTGTGCAGGTAGGCCCGGGGCAGGTAGCGGCGGTTTTTGCGGTAGGTGTCCAGCACCCAGGGCGCAGGGTAGTAGAGCGCCCCGCCGTCGGTGGCAAAACTGCCGCCGCTCTCCGTCTGTGCGGCGGGCAGTGCCCCCAGCGCCGCCGTCAGGTAGCGCTGGTCCAGATACAACTCCCCGCGCAGCTGTTCCATGACCCGGCGGGCCATCGTCTGTTCCCATTCGGTTTGGGTTTGGATGTGTTTGGGCATTTTTACAAATCCTCAAAATCATAGGTCTTTTTCACCCGCCTGGGGCGGCCCAACAAAATGGCTGCCCCGGCGCTCCAACCGGCGCGGGAACAATAGACGGCGGCGTCAGCGGTGGGCAGGCCTAGGCCCACCAGCAGCCGCAGCGCGGCTTCGTCCCGGGTGTCGATGGCCAACTTGAACGCATCCGCCGGGTGGGCGGTCAGATACAATTCATAGTCTGCGCGGGCGTTGTCGCTCAGGCCGAACGGCTGCACCAGCCGCCCCAGCGCCAGGCGGCAGAGCGTATCCGCGCTCTCGCCGACGCAGGCCTGCGTGAACGATGCGTCAAACGCCGCGTAATCTACTGCGCCGCCGGGCGTAAAGCACTGCCGCATCCGGTAGCCCTCGCCCTCAATGCTGTGATTGAAAATATGCGCGGGGGTGTTCTCGTCCAAAAACTCCGAATACTCGGGGTAAAATAGCCGCGCACCATCCAATTCTGCCGTGATATCGGCGCTGACGGCCCCCAGCAGCTTTTTCAGCCCGGTGGGGGCGTCCGCTGCGGCCCGCAGCGTAAACACCCGTAACTGGCGGCAGTTCGTGAACAAATCGCTGCCCAAGGATTCCACCCCGGCCCCCAGCGTGACCCGGCGCAGCTTGCGGCAGTTGTAAAATGCCGCGCTGTGCAAGACCCGCACCGTGTCCGGCAGAGTGACTTCCTCCACAAAATTGCCGGTGATCTCGTGGGTGTCGGTGCCGGTGCATTGCGCCCCGGGCCTGACAGGCTTTTCCGCAAAGCAGTAGGGGCCGATCTCCACAACGGGCAGACCGCCAATAACGCCGGGCACGGCGGGGCAGGGGGTATCCCCCAGCAGGCGCAGCACCCGTACGCCGCCCGCGCATGGCTCCCAGAAAACCGTCACAAAAAAGCCCCCTTTACATTACCGCCATTATAGCATAAAATAGGGACGCGAGAAACAGAAAAGTGAGAGAAATCTATGAGAAGTGTCAAGCAAACGGATATTTTGACCGGCAGCATCCCCAAACAGCTGCTGCTGTTCTTTCTGCCCATCTGGTTCGGTACGCTGTTCCAACAGCTGTACAACACGGCGGATACTCTGATCGTCGGCAACTTTGTGGGCACCAACGCGCTGGCAGCGGTGGGCGCAACCAGCTCTTTTGTCAATCTGTTGGTGGGCCTGTTCGTCGGTCTGTGCAGCGGCGCGGGCGTTGTCATTGCCCAAAGCTGGGGCGCCCACGATGCCGACGCCGTTGACCGCCAGGTACACACGGCGCTGGTGCTCAGCGTGGTCATCGGTGCGCTGCTGACGGTGCTGGGCCTGCTGACCGCTGAGCCGATGATGCGCCTGATGGGTACGCCTGCGGAAATACTGGACGATGCAGCGCTGTATCTGCGCATCTACTTTTTGGGCATGATCCCCCAGATGCTCTACAACATGGGCACAAATATTCTGCGTGCCATCGGCGATTCCAAGCGGCCGCTGTACTTTTTGATGGCGGCGTCGCTCGTCAATATCGCGCTGGACGTTGTGTTTATCGCGGTGTTCGGCTGGGGCGTTGCGGGCGCGGCGTGGGCCACGGTACTCAGCCAGGTAGCCAGCGCGGCGCTGACGCTGCGGTGCATCGTCGGCTCCCAGGGAATGCCCTGGCACGTCCGGCCCGAAAAACTGCGGCTGCACGGCGATGTGTTCGCGGCCATCTGCACCATCGGCGTGCCCGCTGCAGCCCAGAGCGCCATGTACAACATCAGCAACATTTTCATCCAGAGCAGCATGAACAGCTTCGGCACCAGCACGATTGCGGCGTGGGGTGTCTACGGCAAGATCGATTTTGTGTTCTGGATGACGATCAACTCGCTGGGCATCGCCATCACGACCTTTGCGGGGCAGAACTTTGGCGCACGGCAGTACGACCGCGTGCGGCGCGGCGTGCGGGTCTGCCTTGCCATGGCGGCGGGCATCACGCTGTTCATCAGCGTTACGTTCTACAACCTGGCGGAGCCGCTGTTCCGGCTGTTCAGCCAGGATGACGCGGTCGTGGCCGTGGGCGTCGGCATGATGCACGTCCTGACGCCGGTGTACATCACCTATATCTGCATCGAGGTGTTGGCCGGGGCGCTGCGCGGCTGCGGCGATGTGCGCATCCCGACGCTGATCACGGTGTTTTTTGTCTGCGGCCTGCGGATGCTGTGGCTGTTTGTGGCCGTGCCAATCCGCCACGAGGTCGCCACGGTGGAGTTGAGTTATCCCATCACCTGGACGCTGGCATCCGCGCTGTTTGTTGTGTACTACCTCAAGGGCGGCTGGATGCAGCGCTGCGCGGAGAAGTGGGAGAAAAAACAGAAAGCGTAACAACAAAACCCCCATCGGGAAAATTTCCGATGGGGGTCATTTTTACAAATTACAGCTTAAAGCTATCCTTCAGTGTGACAATGCGGTTGTACACGCCCTCGTGCTTGCTGTCCGGCGTAAAGTAGCCGTTGCGCACGAACTGGAAGCGGTCGCCGGGTTTGGCATCCTTCAGGCTCTCCTCGAGCTTCGCACCCTGCAGCACCTTGACGCTGTCCGGGTTCAGGTAATCCTTGAAGTCGGCATCGTCGGGGATGCTGTTCATGTTGGACTCGGTGAACAGTTTGTCGTACAGCTCAACCTCGGCGTCCAGGCAGTGGGCGCAGCTGACCCAGTGGATGGTGCCGCGCACTTTGCGGCCGTCGGCGGGGTTGCCGTTGCGGGTCTCCAGGTCAGCCTCGGCGTGGATCGCCACGACCTTGCCGTTCTCATCCTTGTCCACGCCGGTGCAGCGGACCAGGTACGCACCCATCAGGCGGACTTCGCTGCCCAGGGTCAGGCGCTTGAACTTCGGCGGCGGCACCTCAAAGAAGTCGCTGTTCTCGATCCACAGCTCCTTGGTGAAGGCGACCTTGCGGGTCGTTGAGTCGTTGGCGTCGCGGTTCGGGTTGTTGGGCAGGTCAAAATACTCGCACTGGTCGGCGGGGTAGTTGTCGATGATGAGCTTGACGGGGTCCAGCACGGCCACGCGGCGCTGGGCGTTCAGCTCCAGCTCGGCACGCAGCACGGCCTCCAGCTGGCGCATATCAACGAGGTTGTCCGCCTTGGAGATACCGGCCTCTTTGACAAACGTGAAGATGCTCGTCGGCGTGTAGCCGCGGCGGCGCAGGCCAGACAGGGTGGGCATACGGGGGTCGTCCCAGCCGTCCACGATGTTTTTCTCCACCAGCTCACGCAGGTAGCGTTTGCTCATGACGGTGTTCGTCACGTTCAGGCGGGCAAATTCGCGCTGCTTCGGGAACTCTTTGCCGAACAGATTGGTGATGACCCACTCGTACAGGGGGCGGTGGTTCTCAAATTCCAGGCTGCACAGGCTGAAGGTGATACCCTCGATGGCGTCCTGGATCGGGTGTGCGAAGTCGTACATCGGATAGATGCACCACTTGTCGCCCTGGCGGTGATGCTCGACGTGCTTGATGCGGTAGATGGTCGGGTCGCGCATATTCATGTTCGGGCTTGCCAGGTCTATCTTGGCGCGCAGCGTCTTTTCGCCGTCGGCAAACTCGCCCGCGCGCATACGGCGGAAGAGGTCAAGGTTTTCTTCCGGCGTGCGGTCGCGGTAGGGGCTGGGGCGGCTGGGCTTGCCGGCGTCGTTGCCGCGGTACTCCTGCATCTGCTCGCGGGTCAGGTCGTCCACATAGGCCTTGCCCTCCTTGATGAGCTGCTCGGCGTACTCGTAGCAGCGCTCAAAATAATCACTGCCGTAGAAAATGCCGCCGTTCGGCTCAGCACCCAGCCATTTCAGGTCCTGCAGGATACTCTGCACGTACTCGTCACCCTCGCGGGCGGGGTTCGTGTCGTCAAAGCGCAGGTTGAACAGGCCGCCGTAGTGCTTGGCGATGGTATAGTTGATGAAGATCGCCTTGGCGGAACCGATGTGCAGGTAGCCGTTCGGTTCCGGCGGGAAGCGGGTATGCACAACATCGACCTTGCCCTCAGCGAGGTCGGCGTCGATGATATCCGTCAAAAAGTTGGAAAATTTTTCGTCTGCCATGATTACACCCCAAATTATATGCCGCAGCGCCACACCGCAGGGGTGGATGCTCGCATCGACCCCCACAAGCGCCCGGCAATGCTATTTTTAACTATTTTACTATTATACCGTGTACAACAGCATTTAGCAAGGGGCAAAAACTTCTGCGCGCCTACTGTTATTTATAAAAGGTTTGTGCTATAATCAATACTGATTTACTATGTTGCCATGAAAGGGGGCATCCGCTATGCCGACCCCGCAAAACAGGGAGCCGGGCCGCCGCCCGCGCAACCCCGATACAGAACGCTACACGATGCAGGGCGATTGGGCTGTGCCCAACCAGCACCCCACGGCCCCGCCCCAGCGGCGCGCCCCCACGCAGGAACAGCGCCGCGCCGCCGCCCGCCGACGGCGGGAAATTCGCCGCCGACGCCGCAGGCTGGCCGTGCTGGGCACGGTGGGCGGCGTGCTGGTGCTGTCCGGCATCATCACGGTGCTGCTGCCCAAAAGCATGAAGGGTGAGACCGAAGCCGCGCCCCTGCCTACCGCAGACCCCGCAGGCACCCGCCTGGTGGCCCCGCTGCCCTACGCCGGGGCGGGGGACAGCGGCAGCCAGAACGCCCAGACGCTGAACTGGGGCACCGTCGGCCCGCAGCGCCAGACCGCTGATACCGGCTACACCTACACGGCGCTGCCCGCAAAGCCTGCCGCCCTGCCGGAGTTTGGCCGGGTGGATACCAGCTGGTTCGCCGACGCAGCCTTCCTGGGTGACTCGCTCACCGCTGGCTTCTGCGCCAATGAGTACAACATTGATGTGGGTGGTGCGCTGATCTGTGGGTATGAGGGCATCAGCCCCAACACCGTTGTCAACCGCACCACCGTTACCAGCCCCGACCGGGGCGAGGAAGTCCCGCTGGATGTGCTGGCCGCCGCCCAACCTGCCAAGCTGTATATTTTGATCGGTACAAACGCCCTCGTCCAGCCCGGCAACGATGACAGCTTTTTGGCCTACTACGGAAAAATGCTGGACGACCTGCGCACGGCGCTGCCTGACACGACGTTCTATGTGCAGTCGGTGCTGACTGCCACACAGGAAAAGGTCAGCGACAGCCTCCCGGGCCTGGCACCGGACCGGCTGGCGGCCATCAACGCGGCCATCCAGCAGCTTTGCGCCGAGCGCGGCTGTTATTACCTCGACCTGAACGCAGAGTTCGCCGACGATGCCGGGTATTTGCAGACCGATTTCTCTCAGCCCGACGGCGTACACCTGACGGTGTCCGGGTACAGCAAGTGGGTCAGCTACCTGTGTACCCACGTCCCATACAGCAAGAACAACCCCTACCAGGCCGGAAGCACCTACTATTTAAGTGATGATATGAAGAATTTGCTGAACGATATTCCGTAAAGGAGCCACCCATGCCCAACGAAAACGAACATCCGCGCTACACGGATCCGGACCATCCCTACTCCGGCAGCGGCCTGCGCTACCAGAACAACTACAACCGCAATGAATACCACGCCGGGGACGGCCCGTTCCAGTTCCCCTGGTGGGCCATCGTCATTGGCTTTGTGGTGTGGTGGCCGCTGGGCTTTATCTTCATCGGCCTGAATGCCGCTATGAAAAACGGTAAGCTGGGCAGCTTTGAGCAGAAAGCCCGTACCCGGACCCAGAGCTACCGCAGCGGCCCATCGGTGCAGGAGGGACAGTTCCGTCCTATCTACGCCCAGCAGGATAAGGAGAGCGCGGGCAAAACTGCCGCCGCACCTCGGGATGCCGAGAAAAAGCGCAAGGGCATGGCCCTTGCCAACGGCTTGACCGCGGCGGGCGTTTTGCTGCTGCTGGGCGCGCTGGCCGCGCTGCCCGGAGGTACCTACTGGCTGCCCGACGCCCTGACGGGGGATCTCGAGTACATCCGCTGGTTCTTGGCGGATATGATGCCTGTGTTTGTCTCGGCCACGGCGGGCGTTGGCTGTCTGTTCGGCGCGCACCACATCCGCACCAGCCGCCGCTTGCGCAAAAAGATTGACAATATTGTCGGTGATGCGCAGTATATGTACATTCAGGATATCGCCGACGCCATCCCGTGCAGCTATGAAAAATGCTGCAAGCACCTGGAAAACTGCATCGACGACGGCGTGTTCGGCCCCGAAGCCTACCTGGATATGCGCCGCAAATGTCTCGTCGTGACCGGCAAGCCCCCCGAGCCGACCCCGAAAAAGGCGAAGAAACCCAAGGTCGAAAAAGCCAACCCGATGCCCGAGAAGGACCAGTACCAGAAAATCCTCGACGAGCTGCGCCGGGTCAACGACGCCATCCCCGACGAGGAGATGACCGACAAGATCAGCCGTCTGGAAGCGGTCTCGGCCAAAATTTTTGAGCAGGCCAAGTCCGACCCCGACAAGCTGCCCCAGATGCGCAAGTTCATGGATTATTACCTTCCTACGTCGTTAAAGCTGCTGAACACCTACGCTGAGCTGGACAACCAGGGCGTGGAAGGTGAGAACATTTCGGAGTCGAAGCGCCGCATTGAGCTGACGATGGATACGCTGGTCAAAGCGTTTGAAAACCAGCTCGACCGCCTGTTCGCCAGCGACGCCCTCGACGTCAGCGCCGACATCGATGTGATGCAGAATATGTTGCGGGCTGACGGCCTGACCGATGATGCACCGTTTAAGATGTAACCACCAAAAGCCTCCCTTGTCAAAGGGAGACATTATCCCCATACTACTAAGGAGCCAATATCCCTATGCAAAAATCCACCGGCCAGTTCCATAACAGCTGGCGCAACTTTTCCAAATATCGGCCGCTCATCCGGGAGCTGGTCACACGCGACCTCAAGGTCAAATACCGCCGCAGCGTGCTCGGCTATGTGTGGAGCATCTTAAACCCGCTGCTCATGATGCTGCTGCAGACCCTCGTTTTCTCCTATATGTTCCGGTTCGATATCCCGAACTTCCCGCTTTACCTCATCTGCGGCAACACTCTGTTCAACTTTTTTAACGAGAGCACGAACATGGGCATGGGCAGCGTGCTGGGAAATTCGTCTCTTATCAAAAAAGTGTACGTGCCCAAGTTTATTTTTCCCATCAGCCGCGTGGTGTCCAGCTTTGTCAACCTGCTGTTCAGCCTGGCGGCCATTATCCTGGTCATGCTCATCACCCGGTCGCCGTTTTACTGGACGATTCTGCTCGTCTGGGCGCCGCTTTTGCTGCTGCTGGCGTTCTGCTGCGGCATGGCCGTACTGCTCTCGGCGCTGGCTGTCTACTTCCGCGATTTGCAGTATCTCTACGGCATCGTGACGATGGCCTGGATGTACGCGACGCCGCTGTTTTACCCGATCTCGGCGCTGCCGCCGTTTTTGATCCCCATCATTAAGCTGAACCCGCTGTACCACTACATCAACTGTATGCGGTGCCTGGTCATGTACGGCACCGTGCCCGGCCCCAACACCTGGATTGCCTGCATCGGCAGCGCAGCCGTCATGCTGGCTGTAGGCCTGGCGGCGTTCCGCAAATTGCAGCGCAACTTTATTCTGTATCTGTAAGGAGTTTCCCCCATGCCCATCATTCAGGTGGAGGACGTCTCGATGCGCTTTAACCTAGCGCAGGAGAAAACCGAGACCCTCAAGGAATATACCGTCAAGCTGCTGAAACATCAGCTTTTTTTCAATGAATTTTATGCGCTGCAAGACGTCTCGTTCAGCATCGAACCCGGCGAATCCGTAGCGCTGATTGGCCGCAACGGCAGCGGCAAAAGCACGATGCTCAAACTTATTGCGGGCGTCATGTACCCCACCAGGGGTACCGTCGCCGTCAACGGCGAAATTGCGCCGCTGATCGAGCTGGGCGCGGGCTTTGACCTCGATTTGACCGCGCGGGAAAACGTGTTTTTGAATGGTGCGGTGCTGGGCCACGACCGCACTTATATGGAAGAGCACTTCAAAAATATCATCGACTTTGCTGAACTGTGGGATTTTGTCGATGTGCCGGTGAAAAACTATTCCAGCGGCATGATTGCGCGGCTGGGATTCTCCATTGCGACCGAGGTCAAGGCGGATATCTTGGCCTGCGATGAGATTCTGTCAGTGGGTGACTTTATGTTCCAGCAAAAGTGCCACCAGCGGATGGAACAGATGTTATCCGGCGGTACAACGCTGCTTTTTGTCAGCCATGATATCAACCAGGTCAAGCAGCTCTGCAAACGCGCCATCTGGATAGACCATGGCCACATCCGCGGCGACGGCCCGGCGGAGGAAGTCTGCAACGCCTATGTGGAGGCCATGCAGAGAGGGGAATGACCCCAAAGGTTTCCCCCCAGGGGGAAGGCAGAACTTTTAAAGGAGACCCCATGCCAAAATCAAAACAAAACCTGGCCAGGGAAATTCTGACCGTCGCGCTGCTGCTGGCGGCGGTGGCGGCCAGCGAATACTGGTTTTTCCAGCTGTGGCGGCTCGATTGGTCGGTGCCCATGCTCTACGGCGGCGACGGCATCTACTGGGTGGGTCAGGTGCAGCGCAGCTACGGCGAGTTGTCCGGCTCCCTGGGCTGGCCGTTCTATGAGGTCGCGGGCAAATATGACCCGAACTACGACCTGATTTATGATATCTTCGTCTGGTTCGTTGGCCTGTTTACGAAAGACACCGGCATCGTGTTCAACCTGTATGTGCTGGTCATCCCCTTTGCCAACGCGCTGGCGGCCTACGCCGTGTTCCGCATGGTGGGTATGCGCCGCTGGCTCAGCTTTGCCTTTGGCATCACCTTCGGTATGACGCCCTACGTGCAGCAGCGGATGGCCGGGCATATGATGCTGGCCGCCTGCGAGTTCGTACCCTTCTCGGTGCTGCTCTGCCTCTGGTGTGCCGAGGATGAAGGCTTCAACCGCCCGGGCAAGGGCTTTTTCAAGAATAAGCGCAACTGGCTGGCCCTGGCTATGGCCTGGGGCATCGCCAACAACGGCGCGGCCTATTATCCCTATTTCACCTGCTTTTTCCTCTGCGTCACGGCGCTCTGCCTGATTTTGCGCGGCCACAAGTGGAGCGTGGGTGTGCCCTGCCTGGTCACGATCGCGGAGATCGTCGCCTGGATGATACCCGATTTCTTCCCCATGGTGCTGGGCATCCTCAGCGGCCAGGGCAGCACCCTGACCAACGGCGTATACCGCAGCCCGGTCGGCGCGGACATTTACAGCCTGCGCATCAGCAGCCTGCTGTTGTCGCCCAACGGTTTCGGCCTGCAAAAGCTCGCCAACTGGATGGGCCGCTACTTCCACATCCTGGCTACCGATGAAGGCCCGATGTACAACGAGAACGGCTACGGCTATCTCGGCGTCGTGGGCATTTTTGGATTTTTGGCGCTGCTGCTCATGCTGCTGCGCAACTGGGACTGGAAGGCCGGCCGCACCGAGAAGCCGCAGCTGGGCGACCGCCTCTGGCTGCTGAGCCGTCTGAACGTCATGGCGCTGCTGTTAGCCAGCATTGCCGGCTTTGGCAGCATCATCGGTATCTTTGTGCGGTTCATCCGCGGGTACAACCGCATCAGCCCTTACATTGCGTTCTTCGCACTGCTGGCCGTCGGCCTGACGGCGGAAATGCGGCTGGCCCAGCGCGCCGGAAAAGACCGCAAAAAGCTCATCCTCGTTATGGTGGTGCTGCTGGCCTACGGCTACTGGGAGCAGCAGGGCCTTTTCAGCCCGAAATATGAGGAAGTGCAAAAGACCTGGCACCAGGACGCGGCCTTTATGGCCGAGGTCGAGGACGCGGCAGGGAAGGGGGCTATGCTCTTCCAGCTGCCGTACATGAAAAACTTTGAGAACGGCCCGCTGAACAATATGTGGGACTATACGCTGCTGCGCGGCCCGCTGCACAGCAAGACGCTGAAATTCAGCTACGGCGCGGGCTACGGCACCGAGAATGACGCCTGGTATCAGTCCACAAGCGAGTTGGAGCCGGACGCCATGGTGGCTGAGCTGCGCACCCAGGGCATGGCGGGCATCTACCTGGATCTGGACGGCTACACCGAGGACGAGCAGCAGCCCACCCTGGCAGCGCTGATTCAGGCGGCGGGCTGTGCCGAGGACGACGTCATCATCAGCGAGAGCGGCAAGCTCTGCTATATCCCGCTGGGGCAGGAGTGAGCAATGAAACTGCAAAAACTGACGGAAAAACGATGGTTCTGGCCGCTGATCTGCGCTGTGTCGGTCGTGTTCGGCTGGTGGTATCTCAGCATCGTGACCTGTGCGCCCCTGGGCGGCGACGATGAACTCATCAACCTGCAAAACTACTATTATATTACCCACACATCCTTTGGGCAGAGCGTGCTGGATTATATCGGCGACCTGTGGACCCAGTTCAGCTTGCAGCAGGGGCGGTTCCGGCCCTTCTCCTCGCCGCCGGTGCGCGGGCTGACGAGCTGGTTTTTGGGTGATCTGGTGGGCTATCGGCTCTACATCCTGACCTGGACCTACGCGGATATCCTGCTGACCGGCTGGCTCGTGGGCAAGGCCAGCCACAACAAAAAGCTGGGCATCGCCTGTATCTGCCTGCTGCCCATGATGTTCAGTGTCTGGCAGGACTCCACCGGCAACAGCTTGTATTCCTACGGTGCGCTGGTGCAAAGTACGCTGCTGCCCGCACTGGTGGCAGGGCTGGCTGTGCTGCGTTTGCAGGATACCGGGCACAAGCGGTGGGCCGTGTTGGCGGGGTACTGCGCGTTCCAGTGCTGTGCCACGTTTGAAATTGGTTTTACCTATATTGTGCCGATTTTCGGCCTGGCCTGGCTCTACACCGACAAGGCCCGCGACGCCTTGCGGCTGAGCATTCCGGTGTTTGTGGGCGAGTGCGTGACGCTGGCCTTCAACCTGGGGGCGCGGCTCGTCAACACCTTGCAGGAGATGGGCGTTCTGGCCGGGGATGCCCAGCCAATCGGCGGTGTATCGCCGAACTTTGACATCCCGGCGGTGCTCAAGACCTGGGCCATGCAGATGTCGGCGGGCTTCCCGCTCAATGCACTGTTCGCGGGCAAGGTCCGCCCCGGCACGATCTACCCGGTGGATATCCTCTGCGGCGTCATGGTGGCCGGGGCTGCGGTGGCGGCGCTGGCTGCCCTGCGTGAGCTGCCAAACCGCAAGCAAAACCTGCTGCTGTTCTTGACCGGCCTTGCCATGCTGTCCGCACCGTCGCTGCTCATCGGGCTTTCGCCTAAATATCAGCAGGCGGGGCAGATCGATTGGCGGCACGGCTACATCCCGCAGACGGTGGAAAGCTACGGCGTCGGCCTGATGGCCCTGGTGCTGCTGGTGCTGCTGCTGCGCTGGGCACGGAGCAAAACCTGGTGGCCCAAGAACCGCGCGGTGCTCTACTGCCTGCTGGCTGTCGGCATGGCGGGCACGGTGGTCTGGCAGCGCGCCGCGACCCGCTCAGCCTACGCCGAGGGTGGCCGCGCCTACACGGTCTTTGGCGAGACGGTAGCCGCCGGTGCGGCTGACGCCGCAGGGACCGAGATGCCCATTGTGACGGATTACATGATTTGGGGCGGCAACGAGGTCGCCGAGAACGCGTTCTTCCTGCGCTATGGAGAGCAGGACGCCGACGCCCACGCCTTGCAGGTCTGGCGCACCGAGGACCACGCCGATGAGACTGCCTACCGCCTGGGCTTTACCCTGGGCCAGACCAGCCGCTATGACATCGGCTGGTGCGGCCTTGGCAGCGGCAATGCGCTGGATGAGCTGACGGATGTGGTCGTATGCCTGCCCGCAGGTACGGCGCAGCAGACCACGCTTTGCTACACCACAGCGGACGGCGAAGAAGTACGAACCGAGATATACGCCGAAAAAAACGCCACCCTGGTGCAGTTGGAAGGCACAGTGCTGGCGGAGAGTATTCGGCTGGAGTAATTTCTTTGCCTTCCCCTTTTGGGGAAGGTGGCGCCGCAGCGCCGGATGAGGGGCGCGTGTGCCACAGCAACCCGTGAACGGTCTGCATCGGCAAGGCCGCCCCTCATCAGTCAGCGGTCAAGCCGCTGACAGCTTCCCCCGTGGGGGAAGCCATTACACACCAAGGAGGTGTCGCTTTGGCACAAAACAAGAAACAACGTCTGCTGTGGGGCCTGGGGCTGCTGGGCACAGCGGTCTTTACCCTGCTGATGGGGTGGCTGCACTACCAACAGCTGCTCTCCACCGGGTACTATTACTCTGATATCCCGGCCCACATGGCGGGCCATGCCATGGGCAATACCGGCTTTTCGCTGGTCACGGTCCTGCTGCGGGGCGTGTTCGCCATCGGCGGCAACCTGGGCACGGCGGTGTTTTTGGCTGTCGTCAACCTGCTGACGCTGCTGATATTTGCCTGGGCCATCCGTAAGGCTGTGCCGCAGGTCTGCCCTGGCGCAGCGCTGCTCTGGTCGCTGGCTGCGAACCTCTGTCAGGCGGTCTGGATGCCAAACGGCGGCTACTGGTACTTTGGTGCCATCACCGGCACGATCTACCACAACACTACCTACATTATGCTGCAACCGTTGGCGCTTATCGCGTTTTTCCTCTTCCTCTCGCTGGCAGAGCACCATGGTCAGCTGCAATGGCGCAGTTGGGCCGCGTTGACGGTGCTGCTTACGGTGGCAACGGCTATCAAGCCCAGCTACCTTTTCGTCTTTGCCCCAGCCCTGCTTGTGGCGCTGGTCGTTGACCTGATCCGCACCCACGGCAAGGCCCTCCAATGGGAAGTCTGGCTCGGCTGTACGGTGCTGCCGGGCATTCTGCTCTGCATCATTCAGGCTAAGGTGCTGTTCACCGGCGGGGATGATTCCGGCATGGCACTGATCTTCACCACCGACTTCGACCCAGAAAAAGTGCTGTGGGGTGTCTTTAATTACAGCGCCAAGCACGGCCTGGTGCGCTCACTGGTGTTCGTGGGTGCGGTGGTTTTGCTGCTGTTCCGGCAGTGGCGCGGCGCTTACGCCTATAAGTTCAGCCTGCTTCTGTTTGCCATCTCGCTGGCCGAGGGCATCTGCCTGACCGAGACCGGCAGCCGTATGTACGACGGCAACCTGTGGTGGGGCGCGTTCATCTGCTATGACATCCTGCTGCTGGAATCGCTGATTCAGCTGCTGCGCCGCCTGCACAAAAAGCCGCGCACCCCGGTGGAGACCGGCACGTCGGTTTTGTGCTGCGGGGCGCTGGCCTGGCATATTGCCAGCGGCATTGTGTTCCTGGGGCTGATGCTGGCCGGTATCTCCTATGCGGTCATGATCGGCACCGAAAGCTACCTGCTGCAAGAAATGTGGGGCATTGTACTGTGACGAAGAACAAGCAACAGAAAAACGCCCTGCTGACGATTTTATGCGTGCTGGCGCTGGCGGCGTTCGGCGCAGCCATGGTGTGGCTGCACTACCAGCAGCTTTGCTCGCCCGGCGGCGGGGATGACCCCTACACGTCGGATTTAGGGCAGCATCTGGCGTTTGCCCAGCGGGGCATGGTCTACTCGACCGTGTCGCTGCTCATCGGCCCGGCGTACAATCTGGCTGGGCGCATGGGGATCGCCGTGCTGCTGGCGGTGTTCCACTTGGCGGCGGTGGCGGTGTTTGCCTGCGGCCTGCGGGCCGCGCTGTCGGACGTCCCGCGCCCGGTGCGGCTGCTGGTCAGCCTGGTGGTCAACCTGGCAACGGCAGTCTGGATGCCCAGGGGCGGCTACTGGTACCAGGGCACCATCGGCGGCACGATCTACCACAACACCACCTACATTATGCTAGCCCCCTTTGCGCTGCTGGCAATGCTGGCGTTCTACCGTGTCTGGCCCACAATGCGGGGCAAGCTGGACCTGCGTGCCTACGCGGTCTATACGGTGCTGCTGACGGTGGCGACGAGCTTTAAGGCCAGCCTGATTTTCGCCTTTGCCCCGGCGCTGCTGGTGCTGCTGATTGTGGATTTTGTGCGCACCCGCGCGAAAAATCTAAAAAATGAGATCATTATGGGGTGCAGTGTGTTCCCCGGCGTGGCGCTCTGCGTCATCCAGGCCAGCGTTCTGTTTGCCGAGGACGACTCCGGCGTCAAACTGATTTTCACCGTGCCCTTTGACCACCACCGTATGCTGTGGGGCCCCTTCAACGAGGCCGGTGTGCTGGGGCTGGCGCGGTCATTCGTCTTTGTGGCGGCGGTGGGGCTGCTGCTGGGGCGCGCCGCGTGGCAGAGCTTTCGCTATCGGTTCAGCCTGTTTACCTTTGCCGTCTCGCTGGCCGAGGCGCTGTTGCTGGTGGAAAGCGGTGAGCGGCTGTACCACGCCAATCTCTGGTGGGGGCCGTTCATCTGCTTCTGGGTGTTCTGGCTGGAATCCGTCAGCGTGTTTTTGCAGCAGCTGCGGGCGAAAGCCGCCCCGTGCTGGCGGCTGGTTTTGTGTGCCGCCGCGCTGGCGTGGCATGTTATCAGCGGCGTGTGTTTCCTGGTCATGCTGATGCGGGGCGTAAGCTACAACGTGCCGATTTTGACGTATAATTTGTGGTAAAAACTAAAAAAGGCTTCCCCCACGGGGGAAGCTGTCTGCGAAGCGGACGAATGAGGGGCGGGCTGGCCGTTACTGCGCTTTAACGTGCAATAACGGCTGACCCGCCCCTCATCCGGCCATCGCTTCGCTCGGCCACCTTCTCCCTCAGGGAGAAGGCCTTTTTATTTTCTCATGCCCGCCCGGCAGCGGCAAGCTGCATATCAGCGCAATGCCCAGGGCCAGCGCCAGGGCAACCTTGAACGTCTCGCCGCCTTTGCTGGCAAACAATTCCTGCTCGCCCTGCAAAAAATAGTAGGCCGTGTAGTAGATGCCCGCGCCGGGCACAAGCGGGAAGATACCCGGCAGCAGAAAAATCGTCACCGGGGCTTTGTGCGTGATGGAAAAGAACCGCGCACACCCGGTCAGCGGCAGGGTAGCCACCAGCGTGGCGATGGCCGGGCTCATGCCCAGCAGCTCCACGCCGAAGATGTAGACCATCCAGCCCACTGCGCCGGTGATGCCGGCGGCCAGGTAATGCCGCCGCGGTACCTGAAACGTGATGCCAAAGGCGATCGTGGCGATGACCGTCACCACAAAATGTGCGAAATAATGTGTCCAGACCGGCATCAGGCCACCCCCAATCCGCGGGCGACGATCCAGCCCAGCACTACGCCGCCCGCAATGCTGCCCGCAATCAGCAGCGCGTCCAGCAGGCGGATGGAGCCGGACAGGTAGTCGCCGTTTAAAATGTCACGCACGCCCATCGTCAGGGCGACGCCGGGGGTCAGCACCATCAGCGCACCGATGATGGCCGCGTTGGCGCTGACGGCAGGCACCACGGCCTGCACCGCAATGGCCCAGACCGTGCAGCAGAACGCCGCCACGATATCCGTAAACATCCGGTTGATGCTGTGGCGGCCAAAATGCAGGCAGACGAGCGCTTCCAACAGGCCCGCCACGGCGGCTACCGGCACGTCGGCCAGTGTGCCGCCGAACAGATAGGCGAACCCCGCCGCCCCGGCGATGCAGGCCAGCACCTCCCGCCGGGGCGTGACCCGGGGCAGTGCACGGGCTGCCGCCAGCTTTTGCTCGGCTTCAACGACGCCGAGCTTGCCGGCAGCCAATTCGCGGGAAAGCTCGTTCACAGCCTCGACCCGGCCCAGATGGATGGATACGGTGGGCACGTGCCGCACCAGCGTGACAGACTCCCCGCCGGGCAGGTGGGCCGATGCAAAAATGCCGTTGGTCAGCACATAGACGTGAAAATCCTGCACACCAAGGCTGGCGGCCATAATTTCCATCGTCTGCTGCACGCGGAACACCTCGCCGCCGTTGGCAAGCAGGGTCTGCCCGCCGTCCATCACCAGCTCCAGCGCACGGTCAAACAGGTCCTCAGCCACGAATATTCTCCCGCACAGCGTTAAATTCCGGGTAATGGGCGTAGAGGTGCTGCGCGATGGCCTCCATCAGCAGATAGTCATGCTCGGAGTCGATATCAATGATGCCGGTGTCCATCATGACGCTGACACCGAACTTGGAATGCCACAGGATGGGGTCCGGGTTGTCCACCAAAAATGCGCGGCGGATAACATAAATCGACGCATTGACGTCGTAAACCTCGGGCGCTTGCTGCCGGCCGGTGAATTGGCTCTCCATGACCATTTCGGCGTGGTCGCCCACGATTTTAAACATATTGAACCATGGGTTGCGGCGGGCCTCGCAGACGCTGAAGATGATTTGCAGGTCCTCGCGCTCCTGCGCCTTGGCAAAGGCATTCTCAATGTCCTGCTCGGTGCGCAGCGGGCTGGTGATATCCAGGTCGATCATGGCGTCGTAGGGCTTGCCGGTGCGTGCTTCCATGCGGGCGAAGCTGTCCTTGTAGACCTCGACCTTCGGTACACGGTCGCCGCCCAGCTCGGCCCCGCGGGGCAGGTAGATGACCTCTGGGTATTCGGCGGCCACGAGCTTGGCCAGATCCTCACTGTCGGTGTTCAGCGCGATGTCCACTTCCAGCTCGGGGTGGTTCCTGATGAAGAGTTCAGCGGCGCTCAAAGAGTAGTAAACCAACGGTTTACCGCAGAAATTTTTCAGGTTCTTGTTTTTGAAGCCCTTGCTGCCTGCGCGGCCGCAGATGGTGATGAGCAGACGTTTCATGTTACACATTCTCCCCCAGTGTTAATTTCAGCACCTTCAGTGCCAGTGCGGGCGGGTTGCAGCTCTCGCCGCTGCCCATCAGCGCGTAGTCCACAAAATATTCCATCTCCCGCTCATAGCGGCGGTTGACGTCCTCCTCGTAATGCTGCACGGTGCCGTCGGGCAGGGTCAGCGTGCCCGCGCCAAAGTCGGCCAAATAGCTGCCGTCATGGCAGAAAAGCTCGATAGAACGGCGATATCCGCGTCCAAAGTAGTCGAGGTGCACCTCGGCCAGCAGCGTAGGATACTTGGCGATGTAGACCGAGAGATCGTCGGAATCGATTTCCAAATCCGAGTAGGTCCCCTTGAAATTGTACAGCTTTTCCGGCACGCCGAACAGCTCCACCAGATAGTCCCACTCGTGAATCAGGTCGATGGTGACGCCGCCGCCCAGTGCCTTGTGGGCGCTGTACACGGTACGGTAGTCCACGCCGGGCCGCCAGTCAGGCAGATAGCTCGAGCAGATGACCCGGGCGCAGTAGGGGTGCAGGGCGGGCAGGCGGTCTTTCAGCGCCAGCATCACACCGCACCACCGCATGGGCGCGGCCACGTAGGCCTTTTGCCCGGCGGGCAGATAGTTGGCTAAAGCAAGACCGGTTTGCTCGGCAGAAAAAATCGGCTTTTCGATGAAAAGCGCCTCACCGCGGCCCTTGACCTGGGTCAATGCGTCGGCGTGCAGGCTCGTTGGGTTCGTGATAAAGACCAGGTCGTAGTGCGCGGGCGCGTCGGCCATGTCGGTGTACTGGGCGTGCAGCAGCTCGGCCACACCGTCCCGCAGCGGGCGGGAAAGGTCGCTGCGCAGTGCGTCGGCCTGCAAGGCCCAACCGCGGTCAGCGCATAGGTTGGCAAGATTTTTCAAATGGCGCGTGCCGATGGAGCCCAGCCCCACAAACAGCGCGGTGATGGTACGCATAGGCGTTCCCCTTTGTCTTGATTTAGATGCAATGTAGGGGCCGGGTATGCCCGGCCCCTACCGGGTTACGAATTTTCAATCTGGTCCATCAATGCAATGGCCTTCAAATCCTTCTCAAAGCTCCACTTAGGGCTTTCCTCGCCCTTCAGAACGCCGAAAAAGTTCGTCAGTTCGTCCACATAGGCGTTCTCGACGATGTTGTCACTGTATCGGTTGTCATGCTCAAAGCTGGCGTAGGTGTCCACCGGCTGCTTGTCCCCATCGCGGAACTCATACAGTGCCTTGGGGTTGCCCTCCCAGAAAAGGTGGATGCCGTCACCGAAGCACTCAAAGCTGCGGACGGCCTTGCGGCTGACCACGTCGGCGGCCAGCACGCCCTGCACGCCGCCCTTATGGCGCAGCAGCAGCGTCACGCTGTCGGGGTAGGGGAGCCTTAAGTCACTCAAGGTGTCCTTCTGCACGGTGACGGATTCCACATCGCCGAAGGCATCCAGCAGCCAAGGCAGGTCGATGCCGAAAATCTCCCGCACGCCGCCGGTGCGGGCGTTGCCGACGAAGAAATTCTTGTAATTCTCCCAGGGATGCCAGTCGGGCAGATACTGCCCGATGTGGTAGATATAGTGGACAGGCTTGCCAAATTCAGTGACCTGACGTTTAATATACTGCGTCTCGCGGCGGTACAGCATCGTCGAGGAGAGAAACAGCGGCAGGTTTTTGGCGGCGGCTTTTGCCATGTTCTCGGCGTAGCCGTCGCTGACCAGGTTCAGTTCGGTAAAGACCGGCAGGTCGTTGTCCAGCAGCTCGCCGATGACGGCGGCGTGGGACAGCGGTGCGGTGCAGACCAGCGCGGCGTCGGGGTGCTCGGCGGCAACGGCCTCGGCAATCGTCGCATAGGCGGCGTCCGCCAGACCCAGGTTCTTGGCCTCGACGCGGCGGCCCTCGGCGGTGTCCACGCCGACGATCTGGATGGCGTCGTCGATGCCCTTGGTCAGCCGGGCGCGGCGTTTGCCCATGCTGCCTAAACCGACGATGAGAAGTTTCATACCAAAACGCTCCTTTGGGGGTCAAATTCCGGCACAGGGCCGTCATAAAAAACCTTGGATTTTGTAAAGTCAAAATGCTGCAATACAGCGCAGATTTTTCCGCTGGTGTCGCCGCCGCCGTAAGGGCTGACGGCGCTTGCCGCCACCGGGGCGAAGGAGGGGGAGAGGGCTTTGCGCATCGTGGCCTCGATGGCCGCCGCGTCGGGGGCGCAGCAGAGGACGTTTGCGCAGATCGTGCGCCCGGCCTGCCGCTTGCCGATGTTGACGGTGGGCACCTTAAAGGTCGGTGTCTCGACGATGCCCGATGACGAGTTCCCCGCCACCAGGGCGGCGCAGTCCATGGCGGAAAGATACCGCCGCAGGCCCAGGCTTTGCACAAAGCCCGCGCGGCCCGGGTGCGAGGCGGCGAACGCCTGCATCATCTCGGTGCAGACCTGCCCGCCTGCGTCGGCGTTCGACCCGGTGATAAGCCAGAACACGCTGTCCACCTTGTCCATGGCGCTGCACAGCGCTTGCACCTGCACGGCGGGCGACCCGGCGTCGGGGGCAGTCTCGGGGTGGTAGGTCACAAGCGCGAAGGGCTGCATCAAATCAAACCCGGTGGATTTGCACAATTCTTCGCGGCTCATTTTGGGCAAGGTGCGGATGTTTTCATCCCCCAGCCCGCCGACGCAGAACACGGTGTCGGGCGCTTCGCCCATGCGCACGAGCCGCGCGGCGCTGTCGGCGCAGGACGGAAAATGCACCGCCGCCATTTTGGAAATGCAGTGGCGGTAGTATTCGTCAGCTGCGCCCAAGGTCACGTCGCCGCCCGAAATGTGGGCAATGGGAATATGCCGCGCGGCGGCTGTCGTGGCCACGGCGAAAATTTCAAAGCGGTCGCCCAGCAGCAGCACCGCGTCGGGGCGGTGGGCGGCAAAATAGCTGTCAAAAACGTTGATGGTGCGTGCAATCGTGCAGGCAACCGGCTCGTCGGCGTCGTCAGTAAAAATTGGCAGGCGTGCGGCGATGGGAAAACCGTCGTTTTCGATTTCGTGTACGGTTTCGCCCAGCCGCGGGCAGAGGTGCGCGCCCGTCACGACAAGCTGCAAGTCGAGTTCGTCGGACGCCGCGACCTTCTGCACGACAGGCCGCAGCAGCCCATATTCCGCCCGCGTGGCGGTAACGATGCAGATGGTGCGCATATCACACCTCAATTTTTTCATCCTCCGCAAAATCGCGCTTGGCGGTTTGGCCCAGCACTTCATGCCAGCGCATGGGGGAAATGCCATCTCCCGGGCGCTTGGTGGTCAGGTTGTCCTCGGTGAAGACCTCGCCCGCCTTGATTTCCCGCGCGGCGACGATGCTCTTGCGGGCAATGGCCTTGTTGGGGGCCTCGCTGGCGGTCAGGTGCTTGTGGCCGTCACCCAGGGCGGCCTCCACATGGCGCACGGCGTTCACCATAGCCTTGAACTCTGCCGGGTCCAGGCTGGCCTTCTGGTCGGGACCGGGCAGGGATTTGTCCAGCGTGAAGTGTTTTTCAATGACCTGCGCACCCAGCACGGCGGCGGCCACGTCGCACTCCCAGCCCGGCGTATGGTCGGACAGGCCCACCGGCAGACCAAACTGCTCGTACAGTTCCAGCATGGCGGTCAGGTTGGCATCCTCGTAGGGGGTGGGGTACTGGGTGTTGCAGTGCAGCACCGTTACCTCGGGGCAGCCGCCGTCGTCCAGCACGCCCAGTGCATCGGTGATTTCATCCAGCGTGCTCATGCCGGTGGAAAGCAGCACAGGTGTGTGCAATTTCGCCATTTCTTCCAGGTACGGCAGGTTCGTGATCTCGCCCGACGGCATCTTGATGAGCGGCAGGCCCAGCGTGCCCAAAAACCGCACGCTGGGGATATCGAACGGTGCGGACAGATACTGGATGCCGATGGAATCACAGTATTCTTTCAGCTCCTTGTGCGCCTCAAACGAGAAATGCAGCTTGCGGATCATTTCCAGCTGGCTCTCGGCGGCGTCGGTGGTCTGCTTCTGATACTCGGCCTTCTCTGCAAATTTGCTCACGACCAGCTCGGGCACAGCGGTCTGGTACTTGACGATATCCGCGCCGCACTCCTTGGCAGCGCGGGCCATTTCCTTGGCCATTTCCAGGCTGCCGTTGTGGTTGACCCCGGCCTCGGCAATGATGGTTACAGGCATTTTAAAACTCCTTCCGCTGTGGCTTCTCCCCTTGGGGAGAAGCTGTCCGCAAAGCAGACTGATGAGGGGGCCTTCCGGCAGGCTGTCCCTCATCCGGCGCTGCGCGCCACCTTCCCCCAAAGGGGAAAGGCTTTTATTTACTGCTGATTTTCCAGCTTTCGTCTCATTTTCTCCAGTTCTTCCAGCTGACCCATGTCCATCCAGCTGCTCTCGCTGATGGGATAGACGCCGACCTTCTCCCCGGCCCGGCGGTAGCGCTCGATCACGTCGGGGAAGCCGATGAACTCACCGTCGTGCATTTCCTCCACCACGCGCGGCTCCACCACGTAAACGCCGGTGTTCGTCAAAAAGTCCAACTCGGGCTTCTCGCGCATGGCGGCAATGCTGCCGTCCTCGCCCAACTCCACCACGCCGTAGGGCACGGTGTAATGCTTGAACGCGCAGATCATCGTGACAAGATTTCCGTGAGACTTATGATACTCGTAAATATCGCCGAAGTCCACATCCAGCAGCGTGTCGCAGTTGGTGAAAAAGAACGGCGTGTCAATTTTTCCTTTCAGCAGGCATAGCCCGCCGCCGGTACCCATGAACACATCCTCATCGGCAAAATCCACGCGGTAATCCTTTTCCAGCTCGCCAAAATAGGACTTGATCATGCCCTTTTTGTAGTTCACGATCATTGTGAACTCGTGGCAGCCGAAGTCCCGGAACCGATCCATGATAAGCTCCGCAATGGGCTGTTCGCCCACCGGAATCAGCGGCTTGGGCAGGATTTTGGTGTAGGGGTACAGCCGCGTGCCCAGGCCGCCCGCCATCATCACGACCGGGATATCGACCTGCTTGCGGTTGTCCACATTCAGCCCGTGGGCAAAGATGATATCGGTGATGACGCCGCGCTTATTTAAAACCGGCAGTGCGTCGATGCAGTTTTTTTGCAGAATCTCCCGCGCCCGGCCGCGCTCAGCTATCGGCACGCTCAGCGGGTGGTAGTTGGCGGCGTGGTCAACGGTCTGGTCGGGCGTGCCGCCGCGCAGAAAAAACTTGCGGATATCGCCGTCGGTGATGACGGCTTTGAGCTTGCCCTCCGGCGCAATGAACAAAATGCGCTGGCCGGTCACGTCCAGCTTGCGCAGCGTTTCCAGCACCGTGGCGGTCGGCTCAATAAAGAGTTCTTCTACTTGTATCAAGGGTGGATCCCCCTTTTACGTTTATTTAAAGCCTTCCCCTTCGGGGGAAGGTGGCCCAAAGGGCTGGATGAGGGGCGGATGTGCCGCAGCAGACCGTGGATGGGAAATAGCGGCAAGGCTGCCCCTCATCAGTCACCTTCGGTGACAGCTTCTCCCAAAGGGGGAAGCCTTGGCGGGGCGTTGAGGATGCCGCCCCCTACAAAACGTCTTACAGCCCCAGCACCGCTTCGATCACGCGGTCGCAGTCCTCAAAGCTCAAGTTGGTGGAGCAGGGCAGATTGACAATATACTTGCGGTAGGCCAGGGCCTTGTCCAGGCCGTAGGCCTCGTTGCGGGGGTAGTCGGCCTGCTCGTGGATCAGCGCCCACACCGGGCGGGTCTGAATCTGCTGGGCCTGCAATTTCTCAATGACGGTGTCGCGGTCCAGGCCGGAATCTTCCAGATACAGGCTGAAGAACCAATGGTTGGAGCGGCATTCCTCCTCACGGAAAGGCAGAATGCGCAGCCCATTCACGCCGTCCAGCGCGGCCACATAGCGGTCATACAGCGCCTTTTTGTGGGCGATAAAATCTTCCAAACGCTCCAGCTGGGCCAGGCCCAGGCAGGCCTGCACGTTGGTCATGCGGTAGTTGTAGCCCACCTCATCGTGCAAAAATTGCAGTACGTCGGCCTTGGCCTGGGTGGACAGATGCTTGGCGTGCTCGGCCCAGTCAGCGTGGTTGGACACGACCATGCCGCCCGCACCGGTGGTGATGATCTTGTTGCCGTTGAAGCTGTAACAGCCGATATCGCCGATGGTGCCCGCAAACTTGCCGGCAAACGGCCCGGTGGTGCAGCGGGTACCCAGGGCCTCGGTGGCATCCTCGATCAGGATCAGGTGATAGCGCTTGGCAATGGCCGCCAGGCGGGGCATATCGGCCATGTTGCCGAAAACATGCACGACTTCCAGCGCCTTGACGTGGGCACCGGTCTTTTTGTTGTACAGCTTATCGCCGCGCAGCTCGCAGTGGTTAGCACAGAAATCCTCCACCGCGTCGGGGTCAATGCACAGGCTGTCGTCGCAGCCAATAAAAATCGGCTCGGCCCCCACATAGCGGGTCAGCGGGTTGACGGCGGCGATGAAGGTCAGCGTCGGGACGATTACCTCATCCCCGCGGGTGATGCCGACGGCCATAGCGGCCAGATGCAGCGCGCTGGTACCGGCGTTGCAGGCCACGGCGCGGGGCATGCCCACGTAAGCGGCCAGCGCTTCCTCAAACTCCGTGACTTTGCCGCCGCTGGTGGAGACCCACCCCGACGTGATGGCCTGTCCGGCCAGCTCGGCCTCGCGCACGCCGAAATTCGGAACAGAAAGAGGAATAAATCCAGACATAACAATGCCTCCATAATACAGCAGTCGCACCGGAATTGCCCGGCGGACAGAATTCTACAAATATTCTATTTTATTATACCGCTTTTACGGGGAGAGAGCAAGAAGAAAATGGGCAGGAAAAGCCTCCCTTGCCAAAGGGAGGCTTTAAAACGCAACCGCCCCATGCGCGGGTGTGCATGGGGCGGCTGGCTTATTTCAGAACGATCTTAGTTCTGCTTTTTCTTCATGTAGGCAGTCACACCCAGGCCCAGCAGGGCGGCGATGGCGATAATGGCAATCGGGACGATCGGCATTTCATCGCTGGTCTGCGGGATGGTGCTGGCCGTGGCGGCGGCAGTCTTGGCGGAAGAAGCGGTCGGGGCGTAGGTGCCTTCCAGCTTTTGGCCGTTCGCCGCCTTGTCGTACAGTTCCTTGGTCAGGGTCGTGTAAACGCCCTCAATGCCCTTGAAGGAAACGCCCTTCCAATCGCAGTAATCTTTCTTGGCAATCTCAAAGCCCTTGCCGATATCTGCGGCGCTGAGCGCGTATTCCTTGCCATCGATGGTGACAGTAACGGTCTTGTTTGCCATAACGGTAAACTCGCTGAAACCGTCGGGGCTGACGAAGGTGATGGTCTTGACGATGCCGCTCTCGGTTTTCGTCTCGGCCTCATAATAGTAGACAGTGCCGTCCTCGTGAACACAAAAAGACGCCTTGCACCCGGCAATGCTTTCCTTTATAATGGGTACAAAAACCAGGGGGCGTTCTGCATGAAAAAAATCTGCCGCTGGGCCTGCCGCCACCGCGCGGGCCTGCTGGCCCTTGCCGTGGGCTTCGCGGCGTGGGGGCTGTTCTATATCGCCCGCCGCAGCACCGCCGCTATGGACTGGTGGCTCACATATGTTTCGATGCCCGTCAAGCGCGGCCTTTCCTTTATAGTAGACCCGCTCCCATTCAGCGCGTGCGAGCTGGGCGCAACGGTGCTCATCGTCGGGGCGCTGGTGCTACTGGCCCGCGCCGTGCGCCGCCGCAGGCTGGCGGCCTGGGCGCTGCATATGGCCGTGCTGCTGGTCTGGGGGTACGCGGGGGTCTGCGCACTGTGGGGCACGCAGTATTATGGCACGAATTTTGCTGCCCGCGCGGGCATGACCGCCCCGCCCGTCAGCACCGGGGAACTGGCCGCTGTGACCGACTACTTTGCCGACAAGGTCAACGCGGCGGCCCCGCTGGTGCAGCGGGATGAAAGCGGCGTGTTTGCCACCGACAAAACCGAAATCTTTGCCGGGTGCGCCCGCCTGTACGACCCGCTGACCGAGCGCTGGCCGTTTTTGGCCGGGCCGGAGCGCCGCCCCAAGCCCGCCATCTACTCCAAACTCATGAGCGCCTGGGGCTTCACTGGATATCTCTGCCCGCTGGTGGGGGAGAGCACCCTCAACGTGGCCAGCCCGGCGGTGTTCCTGCCGGTGACGATCGCCCACGAGTTGGCCCACCAGCGCGGCGTAGCGGCCGAGCAGGAGGCAAACTTCGTCGGCGTCATGGCGGCCACGGCCAGCGCCAACGCCGACTACGCCTACTCCGGCTGGCTGTTCGGCTACCTGCACCTGTCCAACGCGCTGTACGAGGCTGATCCCGCGCTGGCAGCGGCCAGCTACCAGACCCTTTGCGCAGAGGCCCGCGCCGACCTGGCCGCCAACAACGCCTACTGGAAGCAGTGGGAAGGCCCGGTCAAGCAGACGGGCGAAAAAGTCTACACGACCTTTTTGCAGGGGTACGGCCAGGACCTGGGTATGCGCAGCTATGGCGCGTGCGTGGATCTGCTTGTGGAAGAATTTTTGACCAATACAACTTCTTGCGATTGACAGTGCCCCGCACCGCTAGATGCCCGGAAAGTTGTTTCCACAATATCACAATTCTTAACAAACGGCCCACCCGGATGTTGAAAATTTCGGCGTTTTTCAGCACATTTTTCGCCCCTCGCCCCCTTGCGGCGGGGGCTTTTTTCATGGTATGATTTATGGTGTAGCAATTTAGAATTTTCAACTGTGAGGAACAGGAATGTTTAATAAAAAGAATCCCATGCGGTATTTCTCTGGCAGCACGTTTGCGCGGCTGCCACTGTATAAGCTGGCGGCGGGCGGCACGGCTGTCGCGCTGACGGCCAGCATCGGCCTGGGCGCGTTCGCGGCGGGCGTTACGCCGTTCAACTTGCCCCCGGCCACCCCGGCCCCGGTCGTGACCGCCACACCGGAAACGGCAGCCACGCCCACGCCGTCGCCGTCCCCCACGCCCAGCCCTACGCCGGTGCCGGACCGCACCCTGACCATGGAGGCCACCGTCGTGCAGCAGGACGTCGGCGTGACGCTCTACGTGGACCCGCTGCCCGAAGCCACAGCAACGCCGGAACCCACGGCTCTGCCGTCTGCGTCGCCCAAGGCTGGCGCGTCGGCGGCGTCCGGGGCTAAACCCACGGCCACGCCAAAGGCGACCGCCACCCCGACCCCGACGCCCACCGCCGCCCCGACCGAGGACGACGAGCAGGAAAAGACACCGCTGCTGGGTGTTGAGGGCACCATCACTCTGACCGACGCCAAGGGCAACGCCACCGACTACGCGCTTGACCCCGAAACCGGCACCGCCCTGGCCGAGGACGTGGAACCCGGCGACTACACGCTGGCCCTGCAACCCATCGAAGGCTACACCACCCCCGAGGCCCAGACCGTAACTGTGAAGGAAAAGGTCGTCTACAAGGCGGATGTACAGGCTGTCAAGGAAAAGATCGTCCAGGCAAGCCAGGTCAACGAGAGTGCCGAGGACTCCGGCGTCAGCAACGCAGGTTCCGCGCCCATCGTCGAGGAAGTGACTGACACGGTTACCTATGCCGAGAGCGACAAGACCGAGACCGGCACCAAAACTACTTACACGGCCAAGTTGAGCAGCAGCGGCCACCTGCTGCTGGCCGACGGCACCGAGACCCCCTATCTGCCCGTCTACCAGGACGGCACGCGGGATCTGATCGGCGCGACCCGCGACCCGAACTACGCGGCCAACACGAACACTTCTGCCTGGCTGCCCGGCGCAGCGGATTCCATTCAGCTGCTGGGCGCGGCCAACACCCGCATGGCGTGGGCACACCGCGCCGATGAACCCGCCGTGCAGGAGGGGGATGAGGCGGCCTCCATCGCCGAGGAGACGCCCGCTCCCACCGAGGTTCCCACTCCGGAACCGACGGCAGAGCCTACTGCCGAGCCCACCGCAGAGCCGACGGCAGAACCAACCGCCGAGCCTACACCGGAAGTGACGGCGACGCCCGAACCGACGGTCGCCCCCACGAACACCCCGGCCCCGACCGAGGCCCCCACCGCCACGCCGGATCCCACGGCGGGCTGGCCTGACAACATCGAGGCCAAGGATCTGGCGAGCTACGGTTTTGACGTGACCAGTTCCGACGGCACCGTGTACCAGTACACCGGATGGCAGGAAATTGACGGCGTGACGTACTATTATGACCCGACGACCCACCAGCCGGTCACCGGACAGCAGGTCATCCAGGGCGACGTTTACACCTTCGGAGCGGACGGTGCACTGAACCGCACGGCCCGCGGCATCGACGTTTCCAAGTTCCAGGGCAGCATTGATTGGAACGCCGTCAAGGCCGACGGCATCACGTTTGCCATCATCCGCTGCGGCTACCGCGGCTACGGCAGCGGCGCACTGGTCGAGGATTCGACCTACCGCGCCAACATCCGGGGCGCTATCAACGCGGGTCTGAAAGTCGGCGTCTACTTTTACAGCCAGGCCATCAACGAGCAGGAAGCCGTTGAGGAGGCCAGCATGGTGTTGAGCCTGGTGGGCGGGTACAGCCTGCCGCTGGGCGTCTACTACGACACCGAGAGCGTTGCGGGCGGCCGCGCCAACGCCATCAGCGCCGCCGAGCGCACGGCCTGCGCCGTCGCTTTCTGCGAGACGATCCGCAACTCCGGGTACAGCGCGGGCGTTTACTCCTACGCAAGCTGGTTCTACAACGCGCTGAACTTTGCGAACATCAGCAAGTACAACATTTGGATCGCCCAGTACCGCGACACGCTGAGCTTCAGCTACAAGTACAACATCTGGCAGTACACCGGCTCCGGCAGTGTCAAGGGTATCTCCCGGCCTGTGGATATGAACATTGGATAAAACCAAATAGAATAGAACTTCCCCCTGCTTGCGCAGCACTGCGCAAGCAGGGGGAAGTTCTTTGATAAACGGATCGCCCTTGCGTTTGTGATGAACACAAGGGTATTTTTACTTTGTGTAGCAGCTCATCTTTGCGCTGCTGCCGCCTCTTGTCTGGCCGCTGCCGTGGATGATGTACTTGTAGGTACACAGCTCCGCCAACCCCATGGGGCCGCGGGCGTGCAGCTTTTGGGTGCTGATGCCCATTTCGCAGCCCAGACCAAACTCGCCGCCGTCGGTAAAGCGGGTGCTGGCGTTCACGTAGACCGCTGCGCTGTCCACACAGGCCGTGAACCGCGCCGCTGCCTCGGCGTCCGCCGTGATGATGGCCTCGCTGTGGTGGGTGGAATGCCTGGCAATGTGCAAAATCGCTGCGTCCACATCGTCCACCACGGCCACGCTCAGCTTGTAGTCAAGATATTCCGTGTCAAAATCCTGCGGCGCGGCAGGCACACCGTCGATGATGGCGGCGGCCTGGGCGTCCAGGTGCAGCTCCACCGGCGTTAAGCCGGCGGCGGCCCGGCCGTCCACCAGGCGGGTCTTTAGCATCGGCAAAAACTGCGCTGCAACGTCCTTGTGAACCAGCAGCGTTTCCTCGGCGTTGCAGACGCTGGGGCGGCTGGTCTTGGCGTTTTCCACGATGTCCACCGCCATTTCCAGGTCAGCGGCTTTGTCCACGTAGACGTGGCAGATGCCGGTGCCGGTCTGGATACAGGGCACCGTCGCGTTCTCAACACAGGCGCGGATCAGCCCCGCGCCGCCGCGGGGAATCAGCAAATCGACCAGGCCGTCGGCAGTCATCAGCTCGTTGGCGCTGGCGTGGGAGGTGTCCGACAGCAGGCTTACCGCACACTCCGGCAGGCGGGCTTTGCGCAGGCCCGCGCGCAGGGCCTCCACAATGGCGTGGCAGCTGGCCCAGGCGTCGCGGCCGCAGCGCAAAATGCAGGCGCTGCCCGCCTTGATAGCCAGGGCAGCGGCGTCGCTGGTGACGTTGGGGCGGCTCTCGTAAATAATGGCGATAACGCCCATCGGCACAGCAGTCTTTTCAATAATAAGACCGTTGGGGCGCACAATTTTGCGCAGCACCGCGCCCACCGGATCCGGCAGGGCGGCGACCTCGCGCATGCCCTTTGCCATGTCGGTCAGACGGCTGGGGGTCAGGGCCAGGCGGTCCAGCATTACATCGCTCACGCGGCCCCGGGCAACGTCCAGGTCGCGCTGGTTTGCCTCCAAAATCTTGTCACTAGCGGCAATCAGCGCCACGGCCATGGCCTCCAGCGCGGCGTTTTTCGTGTCGGCATCGGCCAGCGCCAGCGGCATTTTTGCGCCCTGGGCGGCCTGCAAAATTTCCTGTGTGGTCATGGGGAACCTCCCTTACTTGTGGCCTGCAAAGCGGGTGCCCACCGGCTTGCCCTCAACGATATCGTACAGCACCTCGGCGTGGGCGCCGTTGGTGATGATCATGTCCACGCCCGCGGCGGTGGCACGCTTGGCAGCGATGACTTTTGTCAGCATGCCGCCGGTGCCCAGGGACGAACCTGCGCCGCCCGCCAGCATTTCAATTTCGGGGGTGATTTCTTCCACCACCGGGATGAGCTTCGCGTCGGGGTGGGTGTGGGGGTCGGCGGTGTACAGGCCGTCGATATCGGACATCAGCACGACCAGGTCGGCGTGGATGCACGTTGCCACCAGTGCGGCCAGTGTGTCATTGTCGCCCAGGGAATATTCCTCGCAGGCGATGGGGTCGTTCTCGTTGATGATGGGGATTGTGTGCAGCTGCAAAAGACGTTCCAACGTGTTTTGCAGGTTGCGCAGGCGGTTTTCGTGGTCGAAATCCTCCCAGGTCAGCAGCATCTGCGCCACGGTGTGGTTGTACTGGCCGAACAGCCGGTCGTAGGTGTACATCAGCTCGCACTGGCCCACGGCTGCGGCGGCCTGCTTGGTAATGATGTCGCTGGGCTTTTCGATTTGCAGTTTGCCGACGCCCAGGCCGGTAGCCGCCGACGACACGACAATAAGCTGATGCCCGGCGTTCTGGATATCGCTCCACACCTTGACCAAATCCTCGGTGTGGCGGATGTTGAGCAGCCCGCTGGGGTGTGCCAGCGTGCTGGTGCCTACTTTAACGACGATACGCATAATTTACTTCTTCCCCAAATCCTTCGTTTTCTCATATGCTGCCAAAACGGCGTCGGTCACGGCACCGCGGAAGGCGCGTTCCTCCAACAGGCGCACGCCCTGGATAGTCGACCCGCCGGGGCTGCACACGGCGTCTTTCAGCTCGCCGGGGTGCTTGCCGGTTTCCAGCACCATGCGGGCGCTGCCCAAAAGCATCTGGGCGGCGTACTCCTGCGCCTTGGCGCGGGGCAGACCAGCCGCCACGCCGCCGTCGGCCAGGGCTTCAATGAACTGGTACGCCCAGGCCGGGCCGCAGCCGGACACCGCGCTGGCGGCGTCGATCAGGCTTTCCGGGACGGCGTCCAAACGGCCCGCGGGGGCCATGGCGGTGAGCCATTCGTTCAGCTTGTCCGGCTCCACATCGTCAGAGCAATACTGGATCATGCCGTCGCCCAGCGCCACGGGGGTGTTGGGCATCATGCGGATGATGGGGTAGCCGCTGCCGGACATCATGCGGATCTGCTGCATCGACAGCCCCGCCGCCATCGTGACCAGCACAAAGGGGCGGCTCTCGGCGCGGGCTTCCAGCGCGGGGGCCAGCTCGTCCAGCATGTCGGCCATCATCTGGGGCTTCACCCCCAGAAAGATGAAATCGCAGATGCTGGCGACTTCCTCATTTGTGCCGCAGGCGCAGCCGAGTTCCTCGGCCAATGCCTGTGCCTTGGCGGGCGTACGGTTGGCCAGCAGCACATCCCCGGCACCGGCCCCCTTGCAGACCGCGCGTGCCACGGCCCCGCCCATATTGCCGCAGCCGATAAAACCGTATTTCATAAAGAACCCCCTATACCTTATTTTATATATAGTATAATGGTAGTACAGCGGGGGCGTTTTGTCAACGGAAAAAAGGCTTCTCTCCCTTTGAGGAAGGCTTTAGGTCTGGATTTTTGCGGCAGATTTGCTATAATGTGGGTAACGGAGAATTTGTAGGGGGCGGCGTCCTCAACGCCCCGCAACAGAGCAAAAGGAGCACACTATGCAATACGTCAACTTTGGTCAAACCGGCCTGAAAATTTCCCGCCTGGGGTTTGGCGGCATCCCGATCCAGCGCATCGACCAGCCCGGCACGCGGGAACTGCTCATCGCTGCCCATAAGGCGGGCGTCAACTACATCGACACTGCCCGCGCCTACACGGTCAGCGAGGAATGGATCGGCCAATCGCTGGAAGAAGCGGGCCTGCGGGATGACTTCATCCTGGCCACCAAATGCCGCGCCCTGACCAAGGCCGACATGGAGGCCGAGATCGCCACCAGCCTGAAAAACCTGCGCACCGACCACATCGAGCTGTTCCAGTTCCACAACCCCAGCATGGAGGGCCTGCAAACCATCCTGGCCCCCGGCGGCGCAATGGAAGCCCTGCTGGAAGCCAAGGCCAAGGGCGTAGTGGGGCACATCGGCATCACGGCGCACCTGGCCGCCGTGTTTGAGGCCGCGCTGGACATCCCGGAAATCGAGACGATCATGTTCCCCTATAACATCGTCGAGCAGCAGGGCAAGGAGCTGATCGACCGCTGTGCGGCGGCGGGCAAGGGCTTTATCGATATGAAACCCCTCGCGGGCGGGGCCATCGAGGATGGCCGCCTGGCGCTGCGGTACGTGCTGTCCAACCCGGCGGTGACGGTGGCAATCCCCGGTATGGCGACGGTGGACGAGCTGAACGCCAACGTGGCGGGCGCGGCGAACATCGACCCGCTGACCCTCGAGGAAGAAGCAGCCTGCCAGGCCGTGCGCAACGCGCTGGGCACGCAGTTCTGCCGCCGCTGCAACTACTGCGCCCCCTGCACGGTGGGTATTTCCATCCCCAGCGTGTTTTTGTTCCAGGGGTATCTGAACCGCTATGGCTTGCAGCAGTGGGGCCGCGAGCGCTACGCCACCCTGCAAACCAAGGCCGGGGCCTGCATCCGGTGCGGCGCGTGCGAACCCCGCTGCCCCTATAACCTGCCCATCCGCCAGATGATGAAAAAAGCCGCCGAGGACTTTGGAGAGTAAAAGCCCTGGCCTTCCCACGAAGCGGAGGGATTCCTGCCCCGGCTGCGGGTGTAGCGGCGTGCAAGGCAAAGCCCATCGGAATCCCTCCGGCCGTCTTCGGCGTCCACCTCCCCTCAAGAGGGGAGGCTTTTTTGTTATCTCACTTTTTTCCCCGAAAATATTGTTTTTTCGGGGGCGAACGTGTATAATTTAACCTGTATAACTTTGTGTAAAATGTGAGGAATGAGTGTTATGCTTTCCGACCCCCAGCTGCATTATCTGGACAACGCTGCTACCTCCCGGGTGGATCCGGCGGTGGCGCAGGCCATCACCACGGCCATGGTGGAACACTGGGCCAACCCCAGCAGCCTGTATGACCCCGCCGTGGCCGCGCAGGACGCCATTATGACCGCCCGCGCCCGGGTGGCCAAGACCCTGCACTGCCGCAGCGACGAAATCTACTTCACCGCCTGCGGCAGCGAGGGCAACAACATGGCCGTCTACGGTGCGGCCCGCCCGCGCAAGCACTGGGGCAATAAAATCGTCGTGACCGGGTTCGAGCACCCCAGCGTGCAGCGCCCCATCCGCGCCCTGAAGGACGAGGGCTTCACCGTTGTTGAGGTTCTGCCCGGCCCGGATGGCCGCATCGACACGCAAAAATTTTTGGCCGAGATCGACAAAAGCACTGTCCTTGCCGCCTGCATGGCCGTCAACAATGAGACCGGCGCGGTGCAGGATATTGCCGCTTTGGGCAAGGGCATCAAGACCCGCAACAGCCGCACCCACTTTCATGTGGACGCCGTGCAGGCGTGGCTGCGCATGCCTATTGACCTGCAAAAATGGCGTGAGGTCGATAGTTTGTCCGTCTCCGGCCACAAGGTACACGCGCCCAAGGGCGTGGGGGCGCTGTTTGTGCGGGACAGCCAGCGCCAGAACCTCAAGCCGCCCTACATCGGCGGCCACCAGGAGCGCGGCCTGCGCCCCGGCACCGAGAACACGCCCTACATCGTGGGCTTGGGCGTGGCGGCGGCCCAGGGTCAGCAAAAGCTGCGTACCCGCGCCGCCCACATTGCTGCGCTGAACCAACAGCTGCGCGCGGGCCTGGCCGCGCTGGACGGCATCACGCTGAACTCGCCCGAGGACGCGGTGGGGGAGATCGTGAACTTCTCCACCAACTGCATCAACAGTCAAACTTTTATCAACTATCTGAACACCCGCGCAGTGTATGTCTCGGGCGGATCCGCCTGCGATAAGGGCGAGCCGAGCCACACCCTGCAGGCCATGGGCTGCGCCGATTTGATCGTGCGTACTGCCCTGCGCGTGAGCTTCTGCGCCGACAACACCGCCGAGGACGTGGACGCACTGCTGGATGGGGTAAGAGATGGGTTGAAGGAATTGCAGCATATTTGAACGGCTGCTGGTGGCGGCCTGAGGGCAGGCCGCCCTACGAACCCCTTTTCGGGCAAATCGTAGGGCGGGGTGCCCTCACCCCGCCGCAGACAGTAGGGGCGAGGCATGCCTCGCCCTCCGCCTTCCCGCTACAGTGCGTCTGCCGTAGAGCCGAGGGTCGGGCATACCCGACCCCTACCGTGCAGTCGCATATTTTGAAAGGAACTACAGAATGAAAGAAATCATCCTCGCCTATCAGGGCGAAATGACGCTGAAGGGCCTGAACCGCGGCAAGTT
>ENA-UOJM01000735-UOJM01000735.1-human-gut-metagenome-genome-assembly--contig:-P116-NODE-735-length-38687-cov-7.826154_pt1 | contig 38687 bp, 28 predicted proteins | sample MGYA00242349_ERZ723896 | MGnify/ENA metagenome assembly ERZ723896 | reverse complement strand
GGTCTCAACTGATGCCGATTGAATAAATCGTAGGGAGGGATGTTTGACGCCCCTCCCTACTCTTACTACAGTGCATGAGTATGAAGTTCGCGCCTCTCATTGACCCTGCCGTCCGCAAACCCGCACCCAAGCCCGTACGGGTGGATCTGCGTAAGGTGTTTGCCATCGGTACCGGTCTATGGATTGTGGCGTTGATTGTCGTGCTGATTCTGCTGGCCGTGGGCTACAGCGTAATGCCGTTGGTGATTATGTGCGTGGCCGGCGTCATTATTGGCTTGCTACTGCTGGTCTGGGAATACTTCGACCGCTGGGACTACCGCCGCCTCGGACAGTAACGCATCACAAGCTCCCTCTGATGACGGGAGCTGTCAGCGTAGCTGATTGAGGGAGAGACCGCGGCCGCAGGTCGCTCATCAAACAGCATTGGTGGCATGCAAGGCATGCCACCAATTCCTTACCTCACTGCGCCAACGGCAACGTAAGGCTGAACGTACTGCCTTGCCCGGGCGCGCTCCATACGGTCACATCGCCATGATGGGTCAGCGCCACATGCTTGACGATGGCCAAGCCTAGGCCCACGCCATCCGCCGTGCGATTGCTCTGTTCCACGCCCCGGTAGAACCGCTCGAAGATGCGCGCCTGGTCCTTCTTAGCGATGCCCGTGCCTTGGTCAATCACGCGAATCACCGCGCGGTCGCCATCCTTGTCTTTGGATGCGGACACGCTGACCACGCCATTTTCCTTGGAATAGCCGATGGCGTTTTCGATGAGCTTGGTCACGGCGCTGTCGATCTGGTCCGCCTCACCATTGATGACTAGATCATCGTCGCCCTTGATGTTCAGCTGCACGCCAGCCTCGGCTGCCTGCGGCTCCAGTCGCGCCGCCGTGGCCCTGAGCTGTTCCATAACGTTCAGTCGGTTGGCGGAAGACGGCGTAATCGGCTCCTGCGCGCGTATGAGCAGCAGCAAATCAGACACCATGTGGTTGAGCTTGCTGCAGCTGGAACGCACCTGGCGAGCGTCGGCAGCCACCTGCTGTTCGTCCAGATTGCCGGACTCCAGCGAATCGGCGAGTTTGGCCAGAGCCTCAGTGGGGCCCAACAATTGCTCGGACACATTGGTAATAAACGAGTCACGCACTTGAGCGAAACGAATCACATCACTGACATCGGTAATCAACACGATGACGAACTGCTCGTTGATACGCCCTACAGTCACCTTCAGCCAGTTGGGGCGGTGGACGGACTGCGTGGCGACGTGATCGCCCTTGTTCTGGTCTGCGACGTACCGCTCCGGAGTATCGGTGGTCAAGTCGAACTGGCGCTTGCCACCGGACTTGCGCGCCTCGTGAATGGCATCCAGCACATGCTGCTGGGCAATGGCGTCATCTGACACCACACCCAGGCGGTAGGCGGCGGGATTGCAGCGGACCACCTCGTCGTGCTCGTCGACCACCACGGACGCACCTGGCAGCATGGACAGCAGCGTGGCGGTGTCGTCGGACAGATCGTCATTGTCGTCATCATCGGCCAGCGGCGATTCCATGGACACTCGATGTGTCGCAAATCCCACGATGAGCGTGATGATTCCTACCACAAATAAAACAGCCGTGACAATAAGAGCAATCGCGGCGACGAGCGGCATCTGTGTCATGCCCCCATTCTTTCACACCACACGCCGGGATTGCGGTTTGCCGGCACGCCGGTAACATGAATTTCAGGTGAACAACCCAATGAACAGTAGAACAACTTGAGGTTGCCATTACCTACGTTGAAGTGGGGAACAAGTACTGGAATAATACACTGGTACAGGTTGCAATAAGCAAGCATGAAAGGCTAGAGAAATGCGCGTTATTTTCAACGAGGAGCTGAAGCAGGTTGCTGACGACCTCGACCGTATGGCGCAGAACGTACGCAAGGCGATCAAAGGAGCTGGGGAAGCCCTGCTGAATCAGGACGTTGAAGCCGCACAGACTGTGATTGACGGCGACATCGAAATCGATGCCCTGGAGTCCTCTGTGATTGACCAGTGCGTCAAGTTGCTCGCCAAGCAGAATCCGGTGGCCACCGATCTGCGTGTGGTCGTTTCCACCATGCGTCTGGCTTCCACGTTCGAGCGTATGGGCGATCTTGCCCGCCACGTGGCCGAGGCCGCTCGCCGCACCTATCCGGCCGCCGCGATTCCTGAATCCGCTCAACCGGTGTTCGCCGAGATGATCGACTTCCTGGACAACACCGCTGACCAGCTGGTGGCCATGCTCTTCGATCGCGATGCCAAGACCGCCGAGGCCATCATCCTGGCTGACGACAAGCTGGACAATCTGCACCACCAGACCTTCGATCTAGCGCTGTCCGATGACATCACCCGTCAGCAGACCGTGGATATCGTGCTGCTGGGCCGCTTCCTGGAGCGTCTCGGCGATCACGCCGTGTCCGCCGCCCGCCGTGTGGTGTACATCGTCTCCGGCTTCGACCCCACTAAGGAGCCGACCCGCGACGAGGGCACCGACATCGACTGATTGGGACTTGTTCTCACATTGGGCGAATAACTGAACACTTGTTCTCCTGTGGTTTGAGGAGGATGCCCGAAAGCGGCGATCCGGCTACGGCTGGACGCCGTTTTTTGTTGCTTTTGGGCGGTACACCGGCGTATCCATGGGGCGGCAAAACACCCATAGGGCGGTAACTTGCCCATGGGGCGGTTTGAAGGATATGTGAAACCGCGGAATTAAGCCATTCTGGCATACCGCCCCATGAGGGTTTTACCGCCCCATGGGGTAATCACCGCCCCATGGGGGATTTGGCAGGCATAGCAAAGGGGAGCCGCACGTTATGTGCGACTCCCCTTACAGCTTGTACCGTGTTAGCGGCTTAGGCTCACTTCTGGCCCTGAGCGGCGACAGCGGCGGCACCGGCAGCAGCAGCCTCCGGGTCCAGGTACTCGCCACGCGGCTTGATCGGCTTGAAGTTCTCGTCCAGCTCGTACAGCAGCGGCATTGCGGTCGGGATGTTGACCTTGGCGATCTCTTCCTCAGACAGGTTGTCCAGCATCTTGACGATGGCGCGGAGGGAGTTGCCGTGGGCAGCAATCAGCACGGTCTTGCCGGCCTTGAGCTCCGGCTCGATAGCGGACTCGAAGTACGGCTTCACACGCTCAACAACGTTGGCCAGGCACTCGGCTTCCGGAACCGGATCGCCGGCGTAGCGCGGGTCGTTGTTCTGGGCGTACTGGTCGTTCGGGTCGATCTCGGGCGGCGGGGTGGCGTAAGAACGGCGCCACAGCATGAACTTCTCGTCGCCGTACTCTTCGCGGATCTCGGTCTTGTTCTTGCCCTGCAGAGCGCCGTAGTGACGCTCGTTGAGACGCCAGTCACGCTGAACCGGAATCCACAGACGATCTGCGGCATCCAGAGCGATGTTGGCGGTGTTGATGGCGCGACGTAGCAGGGAGGTGAACACGATGTCCGGAAGGACGTTCTTCTCCTTGAGCAGCTCGCCGCCACGCTTGGCTTCGGCTTCACCCTGCTCGGTCAGCGGTACGTCGACCCAGCCGGTGAACTGGTTAGTTTTATTCCATGCGCTCTGTCCATGACGGAGCAGTACTAGTTTATAAGTCATACGGTTCAGTCTACAGCCGCGTGCGCCCAAACACGAGTATTCGTCTTATTATTTCGCTCTCAGAGCGTCACGGAAACCGCCAGCACCACCGCAAACAGCAAGGTCTGGAAGCTGGCGGCGGGCAGAGCCGGGCGGAATTGACGTTTATTCACGCTGGAGACCATGCGCACAGGTATTCCGACGCCCGAGATCAACAGCACTGCGCCCCACGGCCACCATAGGGTCGCGCACATGAGCAGGGCTATGGCCCACGCGGCCACGCAGCACACAATCAGCAGCGTACGCGCGCCGGATTCACCCAGCCGTACGGCCAGCGTGCACTTACCATGCTCACGATCCTCGTCGATGTCACGGATATTGTTCACCATCATGATCAGGCAGGAGAACAGGCCAGCCGCCACAGCACCCAATAGTCCGCCGACGTCCACCGTGCCGCACAGCGCGTATTCGGTGCCCAATACCGCAGCCAAGCCGAAGAACAGGAACACGCCGACTTCTCCCAGCCCGACGTATCCATACGGATGCTTGCCACCGGTGTAGAACCAGCCGGCCAGCAAGGAGGCCACACCCACGGCAAACAGCCACCAAGCTTGGGAAATCACGATAGCGGCAATGCCGCATATGCAGGCGATGGCGGCGCAAATCATCGCCGCGAACAGTACATGCTTGGCCGGTACCAGTCCGGATGCGGTCAGTCGCTGGGGTTTGCCTGATTTCGATTCGTCCGTGTCACGCCCGGCGTCAGTGCCGCGGATGCCATCGGAATAGTCGTTCGCATAGTTGACGGCGATTTGCAGGAACAGCGCGACTAGCAGGCACAGGATGGTCACCGGCCAGAATCGGTCCATCAGCAGGGTCTGCTGTTCACGGGCCGTGGCGCAGGAGGCCGGTTCGGGATATATTGCGATGCAGGTGCCCGACTGCTCGATATGCGCGTATGCCATCGTCGCCCCAACCATCACCGACGCGATGGAAGTGGCCAAGGTCTTGGGACGCGCGCCCCGAACCCACAAGCCGATGGACATAAGCAATCCCTTTCATATATAACTCGGCTCCCCTCTCTGAGGGGAGCCAGAGTATGCCTAATCAGCCAACGAGCGGCTTGACCAGCGGGAAGGTGATGGTCTCGCGGATGGTGGCACCGGTCTAGGCGATAAGCAGTCGATCAATACCCATACCCATACCGCCGGCCGGAGGCATGCCCACGCCGAGAGCCTCGAGGAAGTCCTCATCGATGTCGCAAGCCTCTTCGTCGCCAGCGAGCGCGTCCTTGGCCTGAGCCACGAAACGTTCACGCTGCACGATCGGGTCGTTGAGCTCGGAGTAGCCGGTAGCCAGCTCGAAGCCGCGCACGTAGAGATCCCACTTCTCCACCACGCCGGGCTTGGTGCGGTGGCCCTTGACCAGCGGGGAGGTTTCGACCGGGAAGTCACGCACGAAGGTGGGCTCGTACAGCTTGTCCTCGTAGAAGTGCTCCCACAGGTGTTCGACGAGCTTGCCGTGGTTCTCCACGTCGTCGCGTTCCACGCCGAGCTTGTCGGCGATCTCGCCCAGGTGCTCCACGGAGGTGCCGGGGTTGTCCGGACCGCCGTTCGGCACGATTTCCTCGCCCAGGGCCTCGGAAAGGGAGTCGTACATGCTGATGGTCTTCCATTCGCCGCCGAAGTCGTATTCGGTGCCGTCCAGCAGCGTCACCTTGTGGCTGCCGAACACGTCCATGGCGGTGTCCTGCACGAGCTGCTTGACGAGCGCGCCGATGGTGTCGTAGTTGCCGTAGGCCTGGTATGCCTCGACCATGGTGAATTCCGGGGCGTGGGTGGCGTCGACGCCCTCGTTGCGGAAGTCGCGGTTGATTTCGAACACGCGGTCGATGCCACCGACGAGGCAACGCTTCAGGAACAGTTCCGGCGCGATGCGCAGGTACAGGTCCAAGTCGAAGGCGTTCATATGCGTGGTGAACGGACGGGCCGCGGCGCCGCCGTGCACGGTCTGCAGCATCGGGGTCTCGACCTCGAGGAAGTCATGGTCGGCGAAGGTCTTGCGCAGGGAGGCGACGGCCTTGGAACGGTTGCGCACCATGTTGCGGATCTTCTCGTCCGCGATCATGCCGATGTACGGCTTGCGGGTGCGGGTGTCCTCGTTCAGGTCCTTGTGCAGCGCCGGCAGCGGCTGCAGCGCCTTGGCCGCGATGGCCCATTCGGTGGCGAACACGGACAGCTCGCCGGTTTTGGAAGCGATCACGCGGCCCTTGATGAACAGGTGGTCGCCCAAATCGACCAGCTGCTTGAACTGCTTCAGGGAGTCGGCGCCAATCTCCTTCTTGGAGATCATGCCCTGGATCTTGGTGCCATCGCCGGCGGACAGCTGCACGAAGCACAGGCCGCCCGCGTTGCGCAGGAACAGCACACGGCCGGCGATGCCGACCACGTCTTCGGTCTCGGCGCCCGCTTCGAGCTTGCCGTCATACTTGGCGCGGACCTCTTCGATGGTGGCGGTGACGTCAAGGGTCACCGGGTACGGCTGGATACCTTCCTTAAGCATCATGGCGCGCTTGGCCACACGCATCTGCACCTGTTCCGGGTGGGCCAGCGGGCCGAATTCCTTATTGGACGGGTCCACGGCCTCGTCCAGCGCGGCGCCGCCGTTGATCTTGGCGCGAATCGCAGCATCCTGCTGCAGCAGCATTTCGGCGCGTTCCACCGTGGTCATGGTGGGAACTGCGGCCTCTTCTTCGTTCTGATTCTCTTGGGATTCGTTGGTCTCAGTCATAAGCCCCAAGTGTACCGAGAAGCCACTACACAACACGCGACACGCCGACCTTGCATACAGCGCCCAATCGTGTAATATATCCAACTGTTGCCAAACGGGCTGTAGCGCAGCTTGGTAGCGCGCTTCGTTCGGGACGAAGAGGCCGCGGGTTCAAATCCCGCCAGCCCGACAACTGGACCGGATTGTTGAGAAATCAGCAATCCGGTTTTTCGTTTCCTGTCCCAACAATCAAACCAAGCGATCGAACAGCGGTAAACAACCCGCCGCACACAGCGACAAACCACATCACGGCAAGCCCCCGTATTTGTTGGCGGACCACCGTAATATATCGCTCGAATCAATCGATTGCCGCACTGTTTTTGTAAGTAATACTGAAGTAATTAGAGGAACCATGAAGAAGAGTCTGCTTGCACTGGCTTCGGGCGCGTTCATTCTCGGTGCCGCCGAGTTCGTGATGATGGGCATTCTGCCGCAGGCCGCGGCCGCCACCGGCGTGGACATCCCCACCGCAGGCCATTACATTTCCGCGTATGCGATCGGCGTGTGCTTCGGCACACTGATTCTGGTATTCGGCCGCAAGGTGCCGCCGAAGGACCTCATCATATTGTTTATGGTGATTGCCTTGGTGGGCAATCTGGCTTCCGCATTCTCCGTCAATGCCGCCATGCTGGTCGTCGCACGATTCGTCGCCGGCCTGCCGCACGGCGCATTCTTCGGCACAGCCACACTCATCGCCAAGACTCTGGCGGAGGAAGGCAAGGAGGCGCAGGCCGTATCCGTGATGGTCACCGGACAGACCGTGGCCAATATGCTCGGCGTACCGGCGGGCACCTTGATGGCCGAGTTCCTTTCCTGGCGTCTTGCCTTCGGCATTTTGGCCGCTTGGGCGGCAATGACGATTGTGCTGGCGTCGGCGTGGATTCCGTACGTTGCACCGATCAAGGACGCAGGCATCGCCGGTCAGTTCAAGTTCCTCACCCGCCGTGGCCCGTGGGTGATTTTGGCCGCCGTGTTCACCGGCAATGCCGGTGTGTTCTGCTGGTGGAGCTACGTCTCCCCTTGGCTGCAGAAAACCGGCGGATGGTCGTCTTCCCTGGTGCCGATGCTGATGATGCTTGCCGGCTTTGGTATGGTCATCGGCGGTCTGCTTGGAGGTCGTCTGACCGACCATTGGAGGCATGCCGGCGCGGCCGCAATAGGTCAGTCCATCTCCTGCCTCGGCTTGTTGCTGGTGCTTATCACTCCGGGTAATCAGCCGATGACCGCTGTACTGACGTTCTGGATCGCCATCGGATTGTTCTTTACTTCCGCTCCACAGCAATTGCTGATGACCGAAGCCGGCCAGGGCGGCGGCGAGCTGATCGCCGGCGCGGCTGTACAGGTGGCGTTTAACTTCGGCAATGCCATCGGCTCGATTGTCGGCGGCGCGATGCTCACCACCTTCTCGATGAACTATCGCTATACCGGCCTGGGCGGTATGCCGCTGGCTCTGCTTGCCGTAGGGCTGCTGGCCTTCTACTCGTGGCGCTGCGAAACCGATACCGACGCCATTCACCGCTTGCGCGAAACCAAGGTGGACTGAGACCAAGCTCACAGCAAACTCCCTGACGTGTTTGTTCACAGTATTAATAGACTGAAATCAGACACGATTCAGGGAGGTCTGGCGGTATGGATGAGGAAGCACTGCTCAAACAATTCGCCGCGCAATTCGCGCATGGTCCAGACGATGTCGACGACACCGATGCGGCGGCCGCAGCACAAGGTGCCGATTCCACGGCGAACCAGGTTGCGGACGATGCCGATCAATCGCCCGCAACCTTTGATACCCAACAATTCCTGAACGGACTGGACGCGATTTTCGATCGCCACACGGCCGCCACCGAAGCCGGCCCGTACTTGGAACAGGCGATGGTGGACGCGGAAAACGCCGGCGACGAGGCCGGACTGCTCACCGTGCTCAACGAAACGATGGGCTTCTATCGCTCGCAAGGTCGGCACAAGGAGAATCAGTGGATTGTGCAGCGAGCGCTGGAACTGGCCGCTCGTATGGGCTTGACCACCGGCACATCCGAGGCGTGGGCCACCACGCTAATCAATTGCGCCACCTCGATGCGCGCGGCCAAACAATACGATCAGGCCGAGGATTTGTATCATCAGGCGCAGAGTGTCTGCCGGCATTCGCTGGCACCCACCGACCGTAGGCTCGCAGCACTGCACAACAATCTGTCGATGCTCTACAGCGAGACGAATCGGCCCGACAAGGCGGAACTGGAGTTGCGTGAAGCGCTGCGCATTATCGAAGCCTCGAGCGTGAACCCGGACGCGGATATCGACGTGGCCAGCTCGCACACGAATCTGGCGTTGACCCTGCTGACCGAACACAAGTTGGAGGACGCGCATTGGCATGCAGCCAAGGCGCTGGAAATCTATCGCACCGGCCATCTGGAACATTCCGCGCATTATGCCTCCGCACTGGCGGGCTTCGCGCAGGTGTGCTTTGCCGAGAGACGGTATGCGGATGCGGTTACTGGATACCGGCATGCGCTGGCCGTGATCGAGGAATGTTACGGCAAGGACACCGATTACTGGCGTATCACCGCCGACAATCTGCGGCAGGCCGAGGAAGCGGCGGCGCAGGCCGGGGTGACGGTTGACAATGCAGGTGTTGCCGGCGATGCAGGCGCGCTGCCCCAGTCCGGCTCGCGGCTGCCGAACAGCCCGGCACAGGGCAAGACCGGTGCGAACGCGGCATCTTCCCCATCCACCGTTTCGGTGTCGACCGGTTCTGCGGGCGCGGCCGAGGCCGTTTCCGCATGCCCGGTGTCCGGACTGAAGCTGGCCCGCGCGTTCTGGACGCAGATAGGCAAGCCGATGATTGCGGCGAAGTATCCGCAGTATGCCGGGCGTATCGCCGCCGGTCTGGTGGGTCATGGCTCGGAATGCTACGGATTCGATGATGCGTATTCGCAGGACCACGATTTCGGCCCGCGCTTCTGCCTGTGGCTTACGGATGAGGATTACGCGGCGATCGGCGAGCAACTTGAGGTCGATTACGAGGCACTGCCGCGCAAGTTCAGCGTGGATGCGCAAGGCCGCGTGACGTTCGAGGCGCATGCCAGGTCCGATGCTTCCGGAGCATTCCCCTCCGCAGGTGCAGGCTCCCCCGTCACGCCGCGCGCACAGGGCGCGAATCGCCGTGACGGCGTGTTCCGCATCGGTGACTTCTTTGAGTCGATCACCGGGTATCACACTGCGCCGGCGCAGACCGCGCCGCATGAGTGGCTAATGCTTCAGGAATCGACCTTGGCCGCCGCCACCAATGGCGAGGTGTTCGCCGATCCCACCGGTCTGTTTTCCAAGACGCGCCAAGGGTTCAAGAACATGCCCGACGATGTGCGGCTCGCGCTGATCTCCAAGCGACTCGGCATGATCGCCCAGGCCGGTCAATATAATCTGCCGCGTTCGTTGAAGCGCGGCGACGGCGCGGCCGCATGGCTGTCCATCCACGAGTTCGTGCAGGCCACCGCCTCGTTGGTGTTCCTGGTTAACGTGCCGATGGTGGTGGGCTATATGCCGTATTACAAGTGGCAGTTCGCAGCATTGCGCAAGCTGTCTGGCTCGATGTTCGCGCTGTTGCCGAACGTGGGCGAACAGTTGGAAACCGTGATGCGATTGAGTTCGGCAGCCTGCTATGGCGGGGCCGGATTTGGCGAAGGCGGCAAGGGCGCGGCTCCAGCAATCGAGAAAATCAACGATATTGTGGAGCAGATTGCGGTGGATATCGTCAAGGAACTCAAACGCGAACACCTGACCACGTCCGGCGAGACCTTCCTCGAATGGCAGCGCCCGTATGTCGAGGACCACATCGCCTCTGATGATCCGGTGCTTAAAAGTTTGTAGATTCAAGCTCCCTCTGCCACGGCTTCGCCGTGCCACCTCCCTCATCAGAGGGAGGTATCAGTGAAAGGAACGTCGATGACCAACGAACTGACTGATGATGAACTGCGCGAGGCTATTGTGCGTCATGAATGGGATCAGTTCCAGCGCACCAACAATGAGGGTGGACGCGCGGCATGCCAAGGCAACTGGCCGGTGTTCCACCAGATGCGGTTGGCCCAGTTCCTCACATGGGAGCGGCCATTACTCACCAGCTATGCCGCTGATCTTGACGCGGCCGACCACGTGGGCCGCAACCTCGTGACCGAAAAATACGGCCGCATGATGGCCTCCACCGCACCGGAAAATTTCACGAAGAACATAGAGCCGTATATTCCGCGTCTCTCTGAAGAGCGCGCGGCCCGTCAGGAACAGGTCATCGCCCAGCAGGTCGCCTGGGCCAAGGATTTCCGCGAGCGCTACCCCAAGCTCGGCGAGGCGATGCGCGCACTCACCACCACCGAAGACACACCATCTGCCACCTCATTCGAAACCTATCTGCGCGGCGAGCTTGGTACGTATTCCGACCAGACCTTCGAACGTTACGAAGCGATGATTGGCGAGCGCGCCGCAGCCAGCCCGCAACGCAATATCACTGAGGAAACCTTGTTGCACACAGTCCAGCTCGGCGGTTTCGACACCTTAGAGGAGGCCGAAGCCTCCCAAGCGTAATACTCAGCCATTCACTGTGTATCGGACACCCCGACTGATGTACGTCGGCCGGCCATACCCAGGCCAACGCAATCTGCCGATCGCCCCACACCCAGACCACCAACGCAGCCTGCCCGCCAGGCCCCATTTACCAGCGCACATCGGCAGAATTACAGCGAGAATAGGCCCCAAAATGCCAGTGTCATCAGTGTGGCGAGAGTGCCGAGCGCTACCATCACGCATATGACGCGCCGCACACCGACGATATCGGCGCGGCAATACCAGACACGTTCCATTTCCCAAGCAAACAGCACCACCAACAGCATGGTCGCTATTCGCAGCACCACCCATCCGACGGCAAACAGCCGCGGTTGAGGCATAACCAATACAGCCGATACGCCTACGGCGCTCATATAGCCATACAACAGCACGGTAATCACCATTACCGCTGTGCCGATACCGGCAGATAAGCCGGCAATGCCGTGCAACATGCGCCGCTGGGCGGCCCCCAGCTCACTCGGCGTCGCATGCACGGCCCGCACAGTCGCCACACTACGTCGCCCGGCCAGCAACGTCTGTAGCCAAGAAAACACAGTCAAGCCAATACCTAATATCGCCGCCATCACGATCAGCACGGGCCCTGCCACCATCAGACCGGCCAGCACGCCGAGCGAGCCGACGATACCGGATCTGGTACGTTGCGGCGCGGCGAAGCGCTGGTGAGGTGTCGCACCGGCGACTTGGGGCGTTGCCCATCCATCGGCTTTGGTTCCGGCAGTCACACCGTTCACCCAATTTTCCAGCGCTTGCGTATAGCCTTCGGCCAATGGCAGGTTCGGGGTGAATAAGCCCTCACCAGCCCGCATCTGATGGTTGCCGGCGAAATAGCGTACGGTGACGTTCTCGTTGCCGGACTTGTTGGCCGTGGCGATGATCCGCTGCGCCCCCTGTTCGATGGGCATGGCCGTATCGTAGGTGCCGTAGTTCACCAGCACCGGCATGGTGAGGGATTTCAGATACCGGTCGGCATCAAAGTCGGCATAGGCCAGATCGAATGGCGCGTAGTCCAGCGACATCAATTTGGCCATGTCTTCGACCACGGGCTTGGGCGCGCCGGCCTCATGCGTATAGGCGCTGACAGCCATGGCCATTTGCTCACGTCCATTGAACACCGGTGCGGATGTAAGTATGGCAAAGGCAATGTCTTGCCGTTTCGAGGTTAGAATCGTGGCGATCCAGGTGCCTTCGGATTCGGCGTAGATGCCGGTTTTGGCGGGGTCCACGCCGCTTATGCCACGCAGCACGTCGAGCGAACGCCCGTATTCGCGAGCAAAACGCGGGTAGTCGCGATGCAGCACGGTGTAGTTGTCGTTGCGCTTGGCCGGCACCAAGGTCACGATGCCGGCAGAGGCCATGGCGTTGGCGATATCGCCGAAATCCTCGGCACCACTGGTACCGGACCCGTGAATGAACAGACAAGCCGGGCGTGGCCCGGGAGCGTCGACCGGTTCACGTAGTACGGCGGGTAGCGTGACGCCGTCGCCGGTCTTGATGGATAGTCGGGTTTCACGCGTACGATATCGCCCCTCGTGGGGAATGTTCGCATGGGCAGGGGTGATGGTGGTGTCGGCAGAAGCGATAGCGATGTGCTTGGTGTAGGGCCGTGTGTTCCATTGCGGCATCATCGCCCAGCCAAGTGTGGCGAATACCAGCGTCATCGCCATCGCGGTGACGATGACGCTCGCTACCCGCCGCGCCGAAATCCGCTTCATAGTTACTATGCCTCCCCCCCCCATCAGCATAGAACGGTCGGCTCTTATCGGTCGGCTCCCGTCATAATGTGCTTCTACTGGGACCGTAATGCAATGGTTTGTAACGCTATTTTCTCTTCTTGACGGCACCGACTATGGCCCATACAACGGCCACTATTACCAGAATCAGTCCCACTACGGCGCAAATAATAGCCGTCAGCAATTGCGGATTCGGCGAGAACAACGAAATCATCCGATCCGGAGATATGTACCCGAAAACCAGCGCGATCACGCCGATAATCACGCCTAATAGTCCGAATACCACAGTAGGCGCGCTGGTGCTCTGTTTCTGGATGTTCTTGGCACTCTTGACATCCTTAGCATTCTGGACGTTCTTGGCGCTCCCCCCAGGCTGGCATGGTTTGCCGGCGGTCTGAGACTGCCCATAGGGAGGTCGTGCTGAAGATGCTGCGTACATCGGCACATCATCGGCAGATGGAATCGGCCCACCATCTCCCTCCACGGCATCGGCAACTGTTTCCAGGGCAATCCGATCTGTGGTTGGTTCGATGGGCGATGGAGAGGCAGCTGTTGCCTGCGTATCCACATCCGAGACCGACGCATCCGCATGATTGTCAGGGACGGGCAGCACAGCCGTTTCGTCATCATCCGCTGCGGATGGCAGCACCGTGGTATCGGTTCGGTCATCGACGGTCACCATGGTTGTGGTCGCGGTGGTCGCGTCGGTTTCGGAAGGTATGGCCGTGGTCGGTGTCGCATCCTCGATGGAGGCGAATTCCTTGGTTTCATCAGTCATGATTCCATCTCCTAGTTGCAACGGCTTGATCATTCCGATTGTTCGGTTGTGTTCTTGCTTGTACTGTTGCCGTCGTATATATCGGCAAGCGGCTGGAACGTAGAGCCTTCCCAATCGGAGGCGTACACCACGTTGACACGTGCTTCCACCACATAGGGAATATTGATTTTTAATTCTGGGCCGTTGTCCGGCATGGCGGATTCCTTATACAACCATTCGTGATCAGGCCCATTGGTGGCACTTTCAGCTTCGAAGAAAACAAAGCTTGGACCCATGTAGTTGTTGTATACCATCTCGTATTTGCCGCCAACGTCACTCGAAGTGGAGTAGTAGGAGTCGGCGGTGCCGAAGGCGTAAGTGCAGGAATCCGGCAGAACGATATGCACTTGCGCCTGTGTTGCGGCTATGGTGATGGTACCGACCGGGCAATTACTGATGGAAGTTTTGCCATCCAGCATCTTCACCGTGTGCGGTCCATGTGTCTTGTCCCAATCGGACCAATCAATGATTGCCTGATCGGTGTTGTAGTTTTCACCGCTGAACGCCACACCTTGCTGCAATGTTTCAAACGTGGCATCGCTGGCATCGGCAACGAAGATGCCATCCTTTTGCACATCGTTCATGCCGTCGCTGTTTCTCGCACTGACAGATTGGCTCAGTGAAACAACAGTATTGATGCCGCTGGCACCAAGATCACGGTAGTACACGCCATACGTGCCTGAAACGATGGTCATGCAGAGCGCGCATCCACCGGCAACCAGTCCGAGAGGAATCAGACCACCGGTACGCCGTCCTCTGAATCCGAGAATGATGACCACCAGCCCCATCACTATGCATACTGCGGCAATCCAGATGGTGCCCAGACGCATAATGCCGATAATGCCCATGTCGTTTACCCAAATCAGTCCCATCAGACCGGCAAAGGAGAGGAAGGTAAGGCCCAGTATGCTCAAGACCACGATTGGGCCCGCCGGCTTGCGGCGCTTGGACTCGGTGGGGGCATAGGCCGTCGCATTCATACGGTCGGGGGCAAACGGCCCGTTGGGTACTGTGCCGGGCATCGCGCCGGGCACAGTACCCGGCATCACGCTGGGCATCGACTGATAGACAGGCTGTGAAACAGGCTGTGAAACACTAGGCGCGGTTTGTGAAACAGGTTGTGAAACAGGTTGCGGAAAAGGTTGCGGAGCTGAATACAAAGGAGATTGAGGTACTGGTTGCGCGGCTGGATATGAGACAGGCTGTGGAGCTGGATATGACACAGGCTGTGAAACCGGTCGCGGCGCAGATGCCCCGAATCCGTACCCTTCCTGCTGGCGAATGCCGCTTTTGGCCAACAGCCATAGCGCTAAGGCGGCGAGCGCAATACAACCCCACCCCGCACCTGGAATCACGATTGCCACGGCGAGGAACAGGAAGCATCCCAGACAATTCCAGTCCCATTGGCCGGCAATGAGGTCCTCGGCCAAGATGTGCCCATCGCGTACATCCGGCATCAGAAACCAGCCGAGTGCGTACAGAGCTGCGCCAAAACCGAAGAACAATGTACATACAATCACCAACGCACGTACTAATGTGGGGCTCCAGCCAAGCCGTAAAGCGATGCCGCTGCATACGCCGCCGATCCACCGGTCGTCGCCGCGAACCAGTCCACTGGATCGCACCCAAGTGAAGAAGCGTCGCGATGTCTTGTTTTTTTGCGGACCAGGCTGCGGCTGTGGCTGATATGGATTCGCGTTTGGATTGCTCATGATTCCATTACACCGCCCGACCACTGCCACAACGCTCGGGGAACACCCTGATTGTTCCCTGAACACCGGGTAAAACCCCGGCCGCAACGCCCTGAGCGCGGCACAATAGGAGTATGACGTCATCTCCCGAACCATTGCTGCCCGCGCGCATGCCGTTGATGCGCCCCCGGCAGGGCCGTTGGCTCACCGGCGTGTGCAAGGGCATCGCCCTGCACTTGGGCATCGGCGTGGCATGGGTTCGGATTGCGTTCATCGCACTGACCGTCCTCTACGGCGCAGGCATCATCGCTTATGTATTCCTGTGGGTGTTCATGCCTGCCGGAGACCCGGTGGCGGCTGCGGCTCGCACAGTGCCCGTTAATCAGGCGCCGCTTGCGCGAGGCAATCAGCCACTTGCCGCTCATGACGACGAATCGGCTGCCGCACCGGAATCATTGTCCGAGGCCATCCAACGTGCTCCGAAACCGGCCGTCGTGGCATTGGCCGGTTTCGCGTTGATGGCCACTGGACTGTTGCTCACCAGCACCGGTGCGGATGTCCAGATTGTGTTTCCGCTGCTGGTAGGGTTGGGCGGCATCGCACTGGCATGGATGAATCTTAGTCCGCGAGGCACGCAGCTGTTGTCTATGTTGGGCGGCATCGCACTGATTTTCATGGGATGGGCATTGTATGTGCATAATGTCAGCATTCCTGGGTGGGGCACCTCTCCTCGACGCATTGTTGCCAGCGGATTCGTGATGATCGTCGGTATCGTGGTGGCGGTGATGCCGTGGGCGAACGCGATGCTGCAACGACTCACCCACGAGCAGGCATTGAAGGAGCGCGAAGAGGAGCGCGCGGACATGACCGCCCATCTGCATGATGGCGTGCTGCAAACGTTGGCGCTGATTCAGCTGAACTCCGAGGAACCGACCACCGTATTCGCCCTGGCGCGTAGCCAAGAGCGCGAGCTGCGCGAATGGCTGTATCAGGAACGTTCCACATCGGATCGTTCGGTGGGAGCCGGATTGAAGCAGATCGCCGCCGAGGTGGAGGACGAGCACGGCAAGCCGATTGAGGTGGTCACCGTGGGCGACGCGCGGCCGAGCGCCCAGACCGATGCGCTGCTGGACGCCACCCGTCAGGCGTTGGTCAATGCGGTCACGCATGGCGGCGAGCCGGTGTCTTTGTATTGCGAGGCCAGCGACACGATGGTTGAAGTGTTCGTGCGCGACCATGGCGAAGGCTTCGATATGGACGCCATTCCGCCCGACCGGCTGGGCATCCGCGAATCGATTATCGGCCGCATCAAACGGCGCGGCGGTACAGTGGAGATAGTGTCCAGGGCCGGCTGGGGCACCGAGGTCAGAATGCATATGCCGATCGCGCTGAAAGCGGCGCAGGGAGAACATCGATGAGCGAGAACGAGACAGCCAAGATTCGTGTGGCCATGGTCGATGACCATGAGATGTTCCGTGCGGGCGTAATCGCCACGTTGCGCGATTCCTTCGATATCGTCGGCCAAGCGGCGGACGTGCCCGGTTCGGTGGCGATGATCGCACAGACCAAGCCGCAGGTGGTGTTGCTGGATGTGCATGTGCCCGGCGGCGAGGGTGGCGGCGGTGCCGAGATCCTCGCCAAATCGCGGCCCTACTCCCCCACTACCGTGTTTCTGGCATTGTCGGTTTCGGATGCGCCGCAGGATGTGGGGGCGGTGATTCGCGCCGGCGCCCAGGGCTATGTGACCAAGACGATTACCGGCGCTGATTTGATTTCATCCATCAAGCAGGTGCATGAGGGCTATGCCGTGTTCTCGCCAAAACTGGCCGGTTTTGTACTTTCGACCTTCCAGGGTGTGCCGGCGGCGGGGTCTGATGGCGGCGCTGATGGTGCGGCACGGGCTCATGATGAGGAGCTGGACCGGCTGTCCGCCCGCGAGCAGGAGGTCATGCGGCTGATCGCGCGTGGTTACACGTATAAAGAGGTGGCGGCCGAACTGTTCATTTCGATCAAGACGGTCGAAACGCACGTGAGCTCGGTGCTGCGAAAGCTTCAGCTTTCGAATCGCACCGAGCTCACCCGCTGGGCCGCCGATAGGCGCATTGTGTGATAAACGACAGATGAGCTCCCTCATCAGAGGGAGCTCATCTGATCATATCACTCGGCGTCGCGGAAACCGTTGGGGTTCTTGGTCTGCCAGTTGAGGGAGGAGGCGGCCATGTCGTCGATGGTCAGCTCGGCCTTCCAGCCAAGCTCCTTCTCCGCCTTGGAAGCGTCGGCGTAGCAGGCGGCGATGTCACCGGGGCGACGCGGCTTGATCGTGTACGGAATCGGATGACCGGCGGCCTTCTCGTAAGCCTTGATGACCTCAAGCACGGAGTAGCCGTGGCCGGTACCCAGGTTGTAGACGAACACGCCTTCCTTGTCGATGTGGTCAATGACGGCCACGTGACCCTTGGCCAGGTCGACCACGTGGATGTAGTCACGCACACCAGTGCCGTCGGGCGTGTCGTAGTCGTCGCCGTAGACCTGGACTTCCTTGAGCTCGCCGACCGCGACCTTGGCCACGTACGGGGTGAGGTTCGCCGGAATACCCTTCGGATCTTCGCCCAGCAGGCCGGACTCGTGTGCGCCGACCGGGTTGAAGTAGCGCAGCAGCACGATGGTCCAGGACGAATCGGCCACATGTACGTCGCGCAGAATCTGCTCCTGGAACAGCTTGGAGGTGCCGTACGGGTTGGTGGTGCCGCCGGTCGGCGTCTCCTCGGTAATCGGCAGTTCCTTCGGCGTGCCGTACACGGTGGCGGAGGAGGAGAAGATGATCTTCTTGACGTTGTGCTTCTTCATCACCTTGAGCAGCACAAGCGTGGAGTACAGGTTGTTGTCGTAGTATTCGATCGGCTTGGCCACGGACTCGCCCACGGCCTTGAGACCGGCGAAGTGAATGACCCAATCGATGTTGTTTTCGGTGAAGACGCGTTCCATAAGCGCCTCATCGCGTACGTCACCGTCGTAACGCTTGACCGGCTTGCCGGTGATCTGCTCGACGCGCTCAAGCGCCACGGGAGACGAGTTGCCGTAGTTATCTACGGAAATAACGTCGTAGCCCTTGTCGAGCAGTTCGATGTCGGTGTGGGTGGCGATGAATCCAGCACCGCCCGTAACCAGAACAGTAGTCATATCTCCTCCTTTGGAAGGACTTGCCTTCGGTTTTCCTTCAGTATTGAGCTTACTTCACTTGACCTGTTTCACCTAGCGGCAAAACCAAGACTTTCGAGGAATGTTTGCGTGGTGGCTTTCTGCTTGAAGACGGCCGTGTTGCCGAGGATGCGGTAGCAGACGCTGCCGAGCTCGTCACGTACGGCTTGGTGGATGGCCTCGCGGTCGCGGTTTCCGGCCAATGTTTCAGCGAGTTCGCCCCATTCGAGACTGAATTCGCTGACTTCATCGGGCAAATCGCGGCCTTCGGCGAGCGCCTCCTCGACGATGCCGAGCTGGTCGACGAGCCGTCCGGGCAGGATGAACAGGCCTTGGGCTTCGATCAGTCCAATCGGCTCCTGCTTGACCGGCCAGTATTCGGGGTGTGCATGGAAAATACCTTCCGGGTACTCGTCGCTGATCGCATTGTTGCGGAAGATGAGACTCATCTCATAGCCACGTTCGGTGATGATCGCGCTGGGCGAGAGGGCGGATTGGCGGTTGCCGTCCGCGTCATGGCTGGCGATGCCGTTCGCCGCGTCGTCATAACCGACCCATGCCTCGCGGATGATGTCGGATACGTCGATGATGCTCTGGCGGTTTTTCGACACCACACGCACGGCGGTACCGGGCCAGTCGAGGATTTCGACCACGGCGTCCGGATAGTCGGCGAGCGTGAAGGCGGCCCAAGTGGCGGCCTTGTGCATCGGCAGCAGTTCGCCGCCGCCCTGGTAGTGGTCGTGGGCGAGCACCGAGCCGCCGATGCGAGGCAGCGCGGCGTTGCATCCGAGGAAGTATCCGGGGAAGCGGTCCACGAAGTCGAGCAGATGGCCGAAGGTGTCGCGGTCCACATGCATCGGCGTGTGGTCGGTGTTCACGCAGATGCCGTGCTGGTCGAAGTAGCCGTAGGGCGAGAACTGCCAGAACCATGACTCACCGCCGAGCGTGACCGGCAGGGTGCGCAGCGTGCGCTTGTCACGTCCGGCGAAGCCCTCGTTCTCATGGCAGATCGTGCACTTCGGGTAGCCGCCGGACACGGCGTTGCCGGCCGCCGCCTTCTTCATGTTCTTGAATTCGGGTTTGGCGAGGTTGATGGTCACCGTCAGCCCGTGCGAGTCGAAGCGCGGGTTCCGGTCGAGCTGGGCACGCTTGACATAATTGTTGGCCACACAGTAGTCGTAGAACCATTGCATGGCGGCCATGCCGCCGTCCCTGTGCTCGATGAGCAGGAACCGGTCGTCGAGATCGGCGGGGTTGGCGGAGAGGATGCCCATGATGGTGTCGGCGTAGGCCGGGCCTTCCTCCGGATCGAAGAGGCCGGCGGTTGTGGCGGCGGCGCGGAAGGCGGCGAGTAGGGGGTCGGGGGTCTTTTCGTCAGAGGGGGCCTGGCTTCGGCTGCCGACAATGTCTTGGACTGCGTCTGACACTGACGCCGCCGACGTTGTGGTTTTGGGTCCGGGGTAGGAATCCAGGTGGAAGAGGGCGAAGATTTGGTTGCGGGTCCAGTCTGCGTTGCGTGGATCGAGGTCGAGATGATCCAAGGCGTAATCGACTAGGGCGTCGATGCTGGCGTATACCTCGGTCAGCTGATCGCTCATTGCTCGGCCCCCATCATGCTGGTTCGGGTATGGTTCGACTGACGGCTCACTTGGCAGCCTCCATGATGTCGGCTACGATGGCGTGGGTTTCACTGGCCTTCTGCTCCATCTCCTGCACGAGTTTGATCTGGGTGCGGGTGCGCACCAGATTGTGCTCGGGGTACTTGGTGGCAAAGTAGATATCGCCTTCCAAGTAGTCGGCGAGAAAGCGCATGCCGCATTCCATGGTGAGCAGGTTGCCGCTGAACGGCAGCAGTTCGGCCTCGCGCGCGGTGATGCTGCCACGTAGTTCGCCCACGAATCCTTCCGTGTAGGCACGGAACAGCTCGGTGCTGAAATGCACCTTGCTGAGGTCCTTTTCGTCTTCCAGAGCAGTGGACGCACCAAAGCGTATGGAATCGCCGAAGTCGAACAGCATGGAGCCGGGCATGATGGTGTCGAGATCGATGATCGCACGCGCCTTGCCGGTGGTGGCGTCCATGAGGATGTTGTTGAGCTTGGTGTCGTTGTGGGTCACGCGCAACGGAATCGAACCGTCCCTGAGCCCATCCATCACGACGGCATACTGGTCGGCGTGGCTCAGATAGAAGTCGATTTCCGGCTGGCATGCGGCGGCGCGGCCGAGCTTGTCCGCGGCGAGGGCGGCCTTGAAGTCCTCGAAACGATGCGGGGTGTCGTGGAAGCGGGCGATGGTTTCGGTCAGCTGGCTGGCGTCGAATTCGGACAGGAAGTTCTGGAAGTCGCCGAATGCGCTGCCGGCCTCGCGGAACACGTCCGGGTTCGGCACGAGGTTGTACGACACGGTGTGTTCGATGAACTTGTAGACGCGCCATGCGCCGCCATCGATCTCGGCCCAGGTGGCGCCGGAGGTGGTGGGCACAATGTCCAGCGTCTCTTTGCCCTGAGCCTTGAGAGTGGAGGTGACCAGTTCGACATTGCGCATCAGATTCACCGTATCGGGGAAGATGCTGGTGTTCATCTGCTGGAGGATGTAGCGGGGGCCGTCCGTGGTCACCAGATAGGTGGTGTTGATGTGGCCGTCTCCGTAAGGTTCGATACCGGTCACGGCACCTTCCAGCGCAAAATGCGAGGCGATGCCGAATAAAACTTCATTGCTTTCAGTCATGATGGGTCCGTTCTCCAAAACGTGGGATCAGGCTTCACGCCAGGCGATACCGCTGTCAGGCAGGTCGAAGTCCTCGGTGGTGCCGTCGGCCAAAGTCACCGTGGTCTTCTGCGGCTGATCGGTGTTGTTGATTACGCAATACAGCCCTTGCTCGGGGAAGTGTGCCACTTCGCATTCCGGATTGGACGAGCTCCAGGCCGCATACTTGTCTTCGTTGTGGGAAGCGTAGAACAGCACGCGTTCCAGCAGTCGGGCGTTGGCCGCCGAATAGGGCAGGCCGGAGATGTACACGCCGCGGCCCTTGCCATAATCGTTGGTCGCGAGCTGTACCTGGCCGCCGTCCGCGCGCAGCAGGGTCACGTTTTCATTGACCGGATACGTGTTGAGCACGGGTTCGCCGAAATCGATGCCGCCCAACGGCTTGATGGACTGGCCGCCGCCGCAGCCGCTCAGCGGGATGCGGTAGCCGGCCTGCTCCCAAGCCTCGCGGGCCGCCGGGTCGACCGGCACATCGGCGGTGATGAAGTGGTCCGGCACCACCGGCGGGAAATACTTGTCCACCGAAAGGGTCTGATAGCGCTCCTCGTCCACGCCAATCACGTCGGCCAGCTGGAAGAACCGGCCCGTTTGGAAGCGCGGTGCCGAGCTCGGCTCGCCCACGCCCACGAACGCGCCGCCGCCACGCACCCAGGCGCGCACGGTTTCCACGAGCTTCGGGTTGGTCCACACATCGCCGCCGGTGAATGCGGTGTCGACCGGGCCGCCGTTGATGATTACGTCGATATCGCTATCGATGCCATGCGCGAGTACGTCGTCGAAGCTGATGAACCGCACGTTCACGCGCATGCCGGACAGGGATTCCAGAATGCCGTAGTAGGAGTAGGTCTGCTTGTTGGGCAGGGCGTGTGCCACGGTGAACGCCATCCAGGAGCGCATCTTGCCCCAGGAATTCAGAATCGCCACGTTGAGCTCACCTTCGGCGGCCACCCCACCGGTGCGGTCGTGGATGTCGCGGAATTCGTTGGCGATATGGGTCACCGTGTCCACGAACTTCGGGAACTTGGCGGCCAGGGAGAGGTAGCCGCCGTAGCCCATGCGGCTGATCGGCGAGCGCAGGATCGCGCGGCGGGCCTTGCGCCAGTTGTCGAGGCCTTCGATGCTCGGATCGTTGCCCTCGTAGAACGTGTCGGGGAAGAAGTACGGCAGGAAGCGGCCTTCGGTGTACTTGACGCCCGGAATATCGGCGATCATGCGGGTGGTGGTGCCGTCGCCGATGGAACCGACCACGGCGTCCAGGCCGAGTTCGTCGAATCCGTCCTTGTACGGTTCGGTGCCGATCCACTGGTCGCCGAGGAACATCATCGCCTCTTTGCCGGCGGCGTGGGACATGTCGGCGAGCTGCTTGACGTTTTCGCGCACGAAGCCGGAGAGGAAGTCGATCCAGTCGCGCTGGGCTTTTCTGGGCACGCGCCATGCGGAGTTGTAGGCACCGCCGTCCACGAAGTCCTCCGGGCGCAGGCGGTAGCCATACTTGGCTTCGAAATCATCCAGCGCACGCGGGCTTACGGTGCAGGCGCAACCAAACCAGTCGACGACCTTTTCGCGGCGCTTTTCATCGAACAGGAGCGTGAACTGGTAGAAGAACGTGGTGAATCGCACCACATCGGTCTGCGGGCTGTCCTTAAGCCACTGCTCGAACGTGTCGAACACGAACTTGCGGGTGGCCGGATGGTAGATGTCGAACGGAATCTCGTGTTCCTTGTCTCCCCAATCATTGGTCAGGTGGTTGTACATCTCGACCGGGTCCCAGATGATGTAGGCCAGGAAACTCACCGTGTACTCATGCCATGCGGCAACGCCGCTCACATGCACGGTGTCCTCGTCCGCGTCAAGCGTCCAGTTCGCCGAATCAACGACCTCGCCGGTGGTGCGGTCTACAACCTCCCAATACTTGTGAGGGTCGGCATCACGATTCGGCTTCAGCTGCTCAGCGAAGAAGCTTTCCATCAGCGGAATATCAACCGTATCCGATTCGGCGAGAATGCGATCGGTCAGCAGATACACCTGTGGCGTCTCATCCATATGCAGCGTAATCCACTCGTTATGCGCGCGAGTCGGGAAATACGCATTGTAAATCTTCTTGCCCAAGGCAAGCACAGCCTCATCCAGATGCGTGCCATCGGAGTTACGAATGGCGTCTGCTCCCCACAGTTCGGCAAGCTCCTTGGTCTTCTCCGCAAAATTCTCCTCGCTAGGCAAGGTGCAGCGGCCGGTGCTAGTCATAGTCTCTCCTTTGAGGACATTGATTATTTTTTTGGATAATTAAATTGTAAACAATATATGCATATAAAACAAGAATCCGACACAACCGTCGGGCGTCCAGGATCCTGACTGTATAAATCCTTGAGAGTAGCCCCACGGCAACGCCGGAAGAGCGAATTGAACATCACCGGAGCTTCCCGGTCAGTTTCACCGACAATCTCATGACAAGAATCAGGAAGGCTCTGGATCGGTATGGTTGCGTGCTACTTATTGTTGAGAAGCCGTCCGGCGCCGGAAGGAGTAGCACGAGGCACCGGACGGCGGGAATTATTGGTCTTAGGCTGTCCGCTTAACGCGTCGCCTTCGGCCCCTGCAATTAAGGACTCGCCTACGGCGAGACTCAATGCTGCCTTCGCTCGGCTACCGCCTCGCTCGGGCCGACGCTACAGACAGCCCACCGGGCTGTCCGCTTAACGCGTCAGCCCTTGACCGCACCAGCGGCGAGGCCGGCCTGCCAGTAGCGCTGGAGACCGAGGAAGAGCACGATCACAGGCAGCACACCGAGCAGAGCACCCATCATCAGAGCGCCACGATCAGTGAAGGTAGCCAGAGAGACCATGCCGTACAGACCCAAGGTCACCGGCTTCAAGGTGTCGGAAGAGACCATCATCAACGGCAGCAGGAAGTTGTTCCAAGTGGCCACGAACAGGAACAGGAAGATCGTGACCATTGCCGGAGCCAGAATCCTCAACACAATGGTGAAGAAGATGCGAGCTTCGCTTGCACCATCGATACGCGCCGCCTCAAGCAGCTCGTTCGGCACTGAGGTCTGCGCGTATACGCGGCCCAGGAAGAAGCCGAACGGAGAGACGCAGCACGGGATGATGATGGAGAGCATCGTGTTGGTCAGGTGCATGGCATGGAAGATGGAGTACTGCGGAATGGTCAGCAGAGCGGCCGGCATCAGCATGCAGCCCATAATCACGCCAATGGCAAGGTTCTTACCCTTGAAGTTGAACTTTGCGGTAGCGTATCCCGCCATCACAGCCACGAGCGTACCCACCAGAGCGGAAACACCCGAGTAGATCAGGGAGTTCAGCACCCAGCGCCAGAACTGGCCACGGGTCCAACCAATCAGCGTGCCATAGTTCTTGGCGATGGCGGCAGGCAAATCGCTCAGACCCACGGCGAACCACAGACCGTTGCTGCCGGTCATCTGGCTCGGCGTCTTGGTCGAGGCGATGATGGCCCAGTAAATCGGGAACAGAAAGTAGATCAGCGCGAAGACCAGAACAACGATGGTGATGGTCTTGACCAGCGCGGAAGGCTGCATGGAACGAGGCAGGTCGTTGGCATGCTTGTCGCGAATCCTGTCAGCCTTCTTACGAGCGCGTGCGACCGCGCGGGATTCCTTATCAGTAGCTTCTACGGTGCTCATTCTGCGTTCACCTTCCTTTCAACGAGCGTGTAGACCACGGCGAGTACGCCAGCGATCAGTGCCATAACGATGGCCACAGCGGATGCAGGTCCGTCACCACCCGGGGTCAGCGTGCCCTGCGAGGTATTGAGGGCCATCATCATTGGCGTGTACGACTTGGAAATGCTCGGATCGGAAATCGACATCACCTGCGGCTCGTTGAACAGCTGGATGGTGCCGACGATGGAGAGCAGCATGGCAAGCAGGGCGGCTGCACGCACGTTCGGCAGCTTGATCTTCATGGCGATCTGGAAGCCACTGGCGCCATCGATGCGTGCGGCCTCGTACAGATCGTGCGGAATGGCCTGCAGTGCGGCGAGGAAGATCAGCATGTTGTAGCCGGTGAAGGTCCAGGTCGTGATGTTGGCCATAGAGCCGAGGACCACATTGTCGCCGAAGAAGTTCACCTTGATGCCGATGGCGGCAAGTCCCTTAACGATAGGGGAAATCTGGCCGTTGTAGAGGTACACCCAGATGATGGATGCGACCACGCCCGGAATGGCGTACGGCAGGAAGTAGCTCAGACGGAATGCGGTGATGTGCTTGACGATATAGGAATCGATGAGCATTGCCAGAGCAAGTGCCGCGATGATCATGACCGGCACCTGAATCACGGTGTAGAGCACTACCCTGCCCACGCCAGCCCAGAAGTTGCCGGAAGTAATAACGTATTGGAAGTTCTGAAGTCCGACGAACTTATCGACCAGTTCCCCGCCGCCGTATGCGCCACCGCCCGTGGTGACCTGGCGGAAGAAGCTGGAATAAATAGCCCAAATGATGGGAAGAATAAATACCAGAGCGAACAGGATGCCAAACGGTGCCATGAAGGCCCAGCCGGTACGATTCTCACGCTTCACAGCATCAGAAGCCTTTGGCTTATCGGCACGCCTGGCGACCCCCGTCTTCGCCGTTTTTGTTGTTGCAGTCATAGGGAAACCTGTCTTTCAAAAGAACAGTGAGAAATAGAAAGTACGTAATGCAGTTCGAATCGATGCAGTCAGATCAAACACAATTAATGACGAACCGAACTCGAGTAAAAGGAAAGGCCGGAGTGTTGAGCTCCGGCCTTTCGATGTGTGGTTGAGGATATCAGCGGCTGGAAGGAACCCTAACCGTTAATGTCACTCGGAAACAGACAGGCCGAAGTTCTTCAGCGTATCCACAGAGGTGGTCTGTGCGTCGGAGAAGATGTCTGCAACCTTGCCGGAGCCATCGGTGGCCTTGGCGGCGGTTTCGTTCATCTTGGCGGCGACTGCGGAGAAGCCAGGCATGTAGGTGAAGTCACCCATGTTGTTGTTAGCGGTCTTGAATTCCTTCATGATGTCCTGACCACCGAAGAAGGTGGACCACTCGGAAGGAGTCTCAGCGTCTTCAGTGGTAGCAGCCGGCACGAGGCCCTGGGAAACCAGATCAGGAACCTGGGTGTTGAACCAATCCAGGAACTCCATTGCTTCCTTCGGGTGCTTGGAGTTCTTCAGCACGGCCACGGCGGAACCACCGTCAGGGCCGGTCTTGCCAGCGTTGCCGAACCAGTCACCGAGCTGAGCGACCTGCCATTCGCCGGAGCCGGTGCCACCGGAGGAGGTCATGAACAGCGGGGCTTCCCAAGCGGCGGCCACAGTACCGATCAACGAGCCATCCTTGATGGATGCATCGAAGGACGGATCCCAACGCGGGTTGGTGGTGGCTGCCTTGGCGTCGAGCAGCTGCTGGTAGAAGTCAGCGGTTGCCTTGGAGCCATCGGTCTCGGTGTTGACGACCCAGGAGTCGCCCTTCACCTTGTACCAACCACCGGAGGCGCCAGCCAGACCGGAGATCATGTTGCCGGCCTCATCAGGCTGGTAGGACATGATGTACTTGCCAGCGGCGGCAGCGGTCTTGGCAGCGGCGATAAACTCATCGGCGGTCTGCGGAATCTCGGTGATGCCGAGCTTCTCGAACTCAGCCTTGTTGTAGAAGTAAACCAGCGGGCCGGTGTCCTGCGGCAGGCCGTAAGCCTTGCCGCCAACCTGAACCAGGCTGTACGGGCCGGATGCGAAGTCGTTCTTGTACTGCTCGGCATACTGGGTCACATCCTGCAGCAGACCCTTGGTGAAGACCTCAGGCAGCTCGGCGTAACCGACCTGAGCCAGATCCGGAGCCTCGCCGGACTTGACGTCGGTCTCAAGCTTCTTGATCATGTCAGAGGCCTTACCATCGAACTTGGTGGCCTTGACCTGAATATCCGGATGCTGCTTATTCCACTTGGCAACGATGTCGTTGACCAGAGTCATGCCCTCGGAATCCGGCAGACGGTGCATGTAGGTGATGTTGACCACGCCACCATCATCGGTGGTCTTCGTGTCGCCGGCAGTGTCGCTGCCGCAACCGGCCAAGCCCATTCCCATTGCTGCTACCGCGGCAAAAGCAGCCACGATGCGCTTATTGCGAGATACCATATCTCTACTCCTTCGTAGTGAAATCATCATCTCAGTGTGATGACTGATTACTAATGTATGCCCTCATTCTTTTATTGTCAACTTAGCTAACAATTACCGCGCGTCCCGTTGAGGCGAGTAGCATTAAACCGGTTCGATGCTCGATTGTGCGAGTTTGTTCATTTCATTAACTCCCCTTACAAAGCAACGTACTTTTGGTCCACCGGTAGGCCTAATGAGATATTGGATAGCGGCAACAATCCAAGACGTTAGCTTGCAATCGTCCACCGCAAATTGCAAGCACTTGCCAACATTATCGGTTTTCAGGTCGCCGGCGCGATACCCGACCAGGGGGCACCGCACCTTAATGAGACGCTACACGAGCAGTCTCAGCAACTGGTAGAGCTGCCACAGGCTACGCACGTTGAAGTGCGTGCCGTCAACCGTGGCGTTCGCCTCGCCATCGCCCATATGGACGATCACGGTGCGCCCGTTCACGGTCAGACTACCGTGCATCGTGATATGATTCATCTTGCAACCTTGTTGATTAAAGGCGCAAGCCGGTAATCAACGCAAAGGCCCGATGCTGCAAACGTCGGGCCTTTTCTTATCGGCTCACGCCGATTGGCCCGTCATATCAACGGGGACACCGCATGTTACGGCATCACAAACCAATATATCAGCACCCCGGCGGCAATCAAGAAGACAGGTTCCAGAAAAAGAAAAAGGGCCTGGGCATGTTGCCCAGGCCTCGGTTCGCGGACAGGGCGAGATTCGAACTCGCGGAGGGTTGCCCCTCAACGGTTTTCAAGACCGTCTCTTTAGGCCGCTCAGACACCTGTCCTGATGCGCGTTCACACGCGCAAGTATTCATTATACAGAAGGGAGGGATGTTGATATTCGGCAGTGCGGTCGGTCTTGGATTCGCCTGCTGGCTATTAGCGATCTCTCCCTCAGTCAGCTACGCTGACAGCTCCCCCATTAAAGGGAGCTAAAGCACGATGAGACTCAGGCCTCCCACTTAGTGGGCTCGATGACTTCCTTGCCGCCCATGTAGGCGCGCATGGCCTGCGGAATCTCGATGGAGCCGTCCTTCTGCTGGTGGTTCTCCATGATGGCGACCAGCCAACGGGTGGTGGCCAGCGTGCCGTTGAGCGTGGAGACCGGACGGGTGCCGCCATCTTCCATACGCTCGCGGATGTTCAGACGGCGAGCCTGGTACTCGGTGCAGTTCGAGGTGGAGGTGAGCTCGCGGTAGCGGCCCTGGGTCGGGACCCAGGCCTCGCAGTCGAACTTGCGGGCGGCGGAGGAGCCGAGGTCGCCGGCTGCGGTGTCGATGATGCGGTAGGGCACTTCGACCTTGGCGAGCATCTCCTGCTCCATGGCCAGCAGGTGCTCGTGCTCCTTGTAGGAGTCCTCCTGCTTGGCGTAGACGAACATCTCCACCTTGTCGAACTGGTGGACGCGGATGATGCCGGAAGTGTCCTTGCCTGCGGCGCCGGCCTCGCGGCGGTAGCAGGAGGACCAACCGCAGTAGCGCAGCGGGCCGTTGCCGAGGTCGAGGATCTCGTTCTCGTGCATGCCGGCGAGCGCCACTTCGGAAGTGCCGACCAGGTACTGGTCGTCGGGCTCGCGCAGACGGTAGATCTCGTCGGCGTGGGAGTTCAGGAAGCCGGTGCCGCGCATGACCTCGGGGCGCACCAGCGTCGGGGTGATGGCCAGCGTGAAGCCGTGCTCCTCGGCCTGGTCCACGGCCATGGTGAGCATGGCGATCTGCATACGGGCCACCTGGCCACGCAGGAAGTAGAAGCGGGAGCCGCCGACCTTGACGCCGCGGCGCATGTCGATGCCGGCCACGCCGGCGCCGAGGGTCAGGTGGTCCTTGGGCTCGAAGCCTTCGGCCGCGAAGTCGCGAATCTGGCCAACCTTCTTGACGACCACGTAGTCGTCCTCGCCGCCTTCGGGAGCTTCGGGCTCCACGATGTTGGAGAGCTTCCACATGGCGGTGGTGTATTCCTCGGCGGCGGAATCGGCCTTGGACTTGTATTCGGAGACCTTCTGGGACAGTTCCTTGGTCTCGGCGATGAGCTTGGCCTTCTCGTCCGCCGGGGCGGAGGCGACCTTCTTGCCGATTTCCTTCTGCTGGGCGCGAGCCTCTTCGAAGGCCTTCAGCGCCTCACGACGTGCGGTGTCGGAGGAGAGCACTTCGTCGACGAGTTCCACGGACTCGCCGCGCTTGCGCTGGGATTCCTTGACGATATCGGTGTGTTCACGGATGAATTGAATATCAAGCATGGGCACCAGACTAGCCGCGTAAGCAGACACCGACAATGGCCGAATGCGCGGGAGTCACGCGCAAGTCACGCGGAAATCACAGGGAAGCCCGGGAAAGTCCGCGGACGGGTCCACCCGGCCAATTTCGTCAGATGAGACGCGATTGAACCATAATCACGCCCCACGGGGCTGTTGCGTGCAGGAAATGTTCACGTACGGCGCACCATGGGCGCAAACGACCTCCCCACCGATAACAATAGGAGCCATGCCTCAGCCTGCCCTCACCGTGTTTCTGATCATCGCCGCAATCGCCATTGTGGCGGTGCTCATCGCCGTCATCGTCATCGCCCTGCGCGCGCAGCGCCGCCGCAAGCTGGCTCAGACGCTGGAGAAGCGCCGGGACGACGAGGTGCAGTACGCCTTCATCGTGAATCCGTCCAAACCGCAGGCCGAAGCCCGCCGGCTGCATATCCAGAGGTTCTGCGAGGCCAAGGGGCTCAATCGCATCCGTTTCTACGACACCCAGCTTGATAAGGACGGCAGGGTTTGCGCGCTGGAGGCACTGGAGGACGGCGCCGACGTGGTGATTGCGGTCGGCGGCGACGGCACAGTGCGCACGGTGGCGAGCGCCGTCTCCGGCACCGGCCATGCGCTGGGCATCATCCCCATCGGCACCGGCAACCTGTTTGCCCGCAATATGGGCATCCCCGTGGACGATATCGACGCCGCACTGACCGTGGCCACCTCCCACGGCTCCCGCTTGGTGGATATGGGTCGTCTTACTTTGCTCGATCATCCGGAAGACGATCACGGCCATGCCTTCCTGATCATCGCCGGCATCGGATTCGATGCGGCCATGATCGACGACACCGATCCGGAGCTTAAAGCGAATATCAGCTGGCTCGCCTACTTCGTGGGCGGTGTGAAGAACCTGTTCGCACCGAAGTTCCGCGGCGATCTGACCGTCACCAGCGCCGACGGTTCGACTCACACCATCAAGCGTCTCGATTTCCGTACGGTAATGGCCGGCAACTGCGGCCAGATTCCCATGTTCTCGCTGATGCCGGCGGCATCCTATGACGATGGTCTGCTGGACTTCGAAATCATCGACACCACCGGCGGCATCCTTGGCTGGGCCAATCTATTCGGCGACGTGGTGCATCAGACGATCATCGGCAAGCCCGAACAGAACCCGCTGTCCACGCACTCGACCATCGAACAGGTTCAGGGCGTCAGTGCCGAAATCACATTGGAAAAGCCGGCCAAAGCGCAGGTGGACGGCGACATGCTACCGGAAACCAAACATATTCGTTTCTCAGTGGATCATCGCGCGCTGATCGTGCGCGTACCCGACGCCTCCGCGCTGGAAAAGACCGCACAGGCCGCTGCCTCAAACGCCACCTCGGATTTCGCCGAAATGACCGGCACGCTCGAGCCGATTCGCTGATCCGCTACGATGCGTGGCCGGTGACTCGGGCGACGTGCATCGCCAAATAAGCGATTTCGTCGTCGCTGATATCCGTGTCGAGGCGCAGTTCGAGCAGGGAGGCGATGGTTCGCGCGCATCGCAGCGCGGCGGGATAGGACTCACGAATCACCTTCATCACCGGTGCCGGCTCATCCGTCAGTTGCTGGTGCTGGTGGATGCGTACGAACAGGTAACGCAGATGGGTGATGAACCTGCCCACATTCACGGAACCGCGGTCCAACGTGATGCCGTAGCTGTGGTCGATAATGTCAAGCAGTTGCTGGATCACGCCCGTCATCGTATACGTATAGGACAGGTCGCCGGTGGCGAAGCCGGCGTTGACCAGATGCATGGCAAGCGCGGTGGCCTCGCCGTCCGGCAGCGTGACGTCGAGCCGCGCATTGAGCGATGCGAGCATCGCACGCCCCTGCGCGCATTCCTGCGGGTACAGGTTGCTCACCTCGCCGAGCAGCGGGTAGGTAATGTCGATGCCGCGCCGCACCCGCTCCACCGCATTCGCCACGTGATCCGACAGGGCCATGACCAGCGTGGTGCTGCCGGTCTCACGCTCCCCCAGTCCGGCTTCCTGCATGGATTCGACGACCACGCGGATGATTTCGGGCGGAATGTCCGCCAGCATCTGCGCCAGATGGTCCGGGTCACGCCCGTCCGACGGCACGAAGGTGCGCACGACTTTCGACTCGTCGACCGTCTGCCCCGGCTTGGCCTGGAACCCCAGTCCACGGCCGGTGAGAATCACCTCACCGCCGTCGCCGCCTTTGGCGAGCACGACGTTGTTGTTGAACACTCGCAGTATTTCCATGGCATCCTTTCGCAACGTCATTGTTCCACATCGATGATCGGGCTGCCGGCTGATACGGTTTTGCAGTCACCGCCGTTGTTGTCGCCGCTACCGTCGCCGATCAACGGCGTGACCACGGTCAGTTCAGCGGCGTTGACCACCGTCACCACCACCACAACGCTGTGCCCGGCCGCCGCGACTTTGCCGAAATCCACGGTGGCCAGTGGCTCTCCCGCCGCGATCCGCTCGCCTTTAGCCACGACCACAGCGAATCCCTCGCCATCCATATCGACGGTGTCAATGCCGATATGAACCAGCACCTCGATGCCGCCATCGGTTTTAATGCCGAAGGCATGGCCGGTTCGGGCCACGGTTTTCAGCATGCCACTGACCGGTGCGAGCACGGCTGTCTCACCGGTCGTCTCCGGCACGACGCCTACGCCCTCCCCCAGCGCGCGGGAGGCGAACACCGGATCGCCAGTCGCTTCCAGATTCACCAGCCGGCCGGCGACCGGCGACAAGATGGCGTTGGAGTCAAGAGCCCGATCAGGGGCAGCCCGCGATGGAGAATCTTCCGCAGACTCCACATCCGACACGGTCGTGTCAATCCCCCTCGCCATATCCTGCGGGCGTGCGTTCTCGTCTGCCGAGACCATCTGCGTCTTGGTGGCGCGCGACGGCGTGCGGTACCCGAACAACACCGTCAACACCATCGCCATTACAAACGCAACGGCGATGGACAGCGCGTACACCCACATCCGATCGAACACCGGAATCGTCAGCAACGAGGAGAAGGCGAATGCCGTAGTCGTAACGCCCCGGACCATCTGGCCGGATGGCAGCACGGACGGGAACAGCCAGCCGAACACCGCGCTGGTCACTCCGCCGGCCGCGCAGCCGGCGAGCAGCCAGCGGTAGACGCGGCGGTGATGCAGATGGATGCCGTACAGGCTCAGTTCCGAAACGCCACCCAGCAATCCCGCGAGCAACGCCCCCACCGCGGTCTGCCGCATGGCCGAATCCTTGCCGCGTACGGCCAGCACGAGCACGCCGGCGGTGGCACCGAAGCAGGCGAAGTTCCATACACCCATCGGACCTTGGACGAAGTCGTAGCCGAGCGTCTGAATGTTCATCAGTATCAGGGCGTTCAACGGCCAGTGCAGACCGAGCGGCACGAGAAACGGGTAGAGCATCGGGATGATGAGCGCGAACAGGAATGGCACGTGCGCGTTAAGCCATGCTGTGGCCGCTCCCAGCCCGCTGCCGAGCCATATTCCCAGAGGCCCGATAACCAGTATGGTGAGCGCAAAAACGACGACCAGTGAGAGGAATGGCACGAACACCAGCTGTACGCTGTCGGGAATGACGCGCTTCAGCCCGCGGTAGACCACGGCGAGCACGGCGGCCATGAGCAATGGTACGAAGATGTTGCCACTGTAGTCGTTGAGTTGAATCGGTATGCCGAACGCCGACACGGTGCAGGTTTCGGCGCCGAATACGGCGGTGGCCGAGCATTGAATCTCCCCGGAGAGAGCGCTGGATACGGACGTCCCGGACATTCCGGACATCACGCCAGTAAGCTGCGGGGTCATAAGCGCGGCCATAATCGCACCGCCGAGCCAAGGGTCGACGTCCAGTTTCTTGGCCGCATTGTAAGCGATCATAATCGGCAGAACGGTGAACACACCCTCCCAAATCGCCTTGAGTAGTATCCAACCGGTGGACGTCTCGCCATCAGGCACAATGCCGAGTGCAACGATCACGTTGACGATGGCGATGACCAGCGAGGCACCGAGTAGCACGCCCAGAATCGGGCGGAACGAGTCGGACAGGTAGTCGAAAAACGCGGCAGCCCGGGCACGGGCGGCACTGCCCCACTCGCGGATGGTACGAGGCATGAAGTGACGGGATGTATTGGCTGGGCCGTGACTCTGCTCGGTGTCGGTATCGCGCAATGGTGCGACGTCGTCGGAAAGGTTCGGCGCGGACTGCGCGGGTTGCGTGGGCTGTGTGGATTGCGCTGACTGCGCGGGCTGCGCTGGCTGAGTGGGCTGCATTGACTGAGTGGGTTGCGTTGACTGCGACGCTGACTGCATCACTGCCGATGGCAATTGCGCTGCCGGCATCAATCGCGCCGTCCGCAGCCGAACGATCTGCTCGTACACCGAGGCGACCGCTCCGCCGATGATGACCTGATAACGATTGCCGGTTCGCGGGAATGCGCCGAGGACTCCGGGGATGGATTCGAGACCGTGCTGGCTGACCTGGCCGGCGTCGTCCAGTTCGAAGTGCAGTCGCGTGGCGCAATGGGTCAGGTTGGTGATGTTCGCGGAGCCGCCGACGGCATCAACGATGCACGCCGCAATCACTGCAGGCGTTGCGTTCGATGCGTTCGCCACGGTTCCTCCTTGCTGCCGTATGCCACTGTGTTCCATTATCGGCGCTGGGTGCCCCAAAAGCACGGCAATGCCGGCAAAGCATCGCGAAACGGCAACTATGCGCTACGGTGCTCCGCGATAGCGTTCCGCTATGGTGTTCCGCCGCACCCGTTCTCCGTATTTGCCGCAGCGCCCATTCCGACTTCATTCCACCATGCAGAATCCTGCAATCGTTGTCAAAAATCATCGTTTTTTGCCGCCTATTCGGAGTGTCGCGACCGAGAAAGTCGTATCCTATCTTTCACACACGTTGCGTAGCAGGGTTGTTACTCAAAATGAGGCAAGACCTGGAGTGACGTGGAATTTGCGTATCGTAATATGCGAATTCCACGTTGTTCCAGGTCTTTTTTGTTTTCGGGCGACTTCAGGCAATCGAAGCCTGACCTTGCATGCGGCAGAGGGGCCACGCGGCAGGCGCGGCCCGTCAACGGCGAAAGGACAAGGCAATGACGACGACGGCATCACCCGTATCGAAGCAGACGGCATCCGCGGCGCAGGAAACCAGCGCAACCGGGGCGGCGGCCACCGCAATCGAAACCATCGAAACCGGCGTGGCCGGAGTGGCGGGCGCGGCCACAAACGCGGCAGCCAACGCAATCGAGGACCTCGAAGCCGCCGAATCGCACGGCTTCTCCACGCGCTTCCCGCTCAACAGCGCATTCATCTTCACCTTCGGCGCGCTCGGCGGCATGCTGTTCGGTTTCGACACCGGCATCATCTCCGGCGCCTCCCCGCTTATCGAATCGGACTTCGGCCTGAGCGTCTCTCAGACCGGTTTCATCACCTCCTCGGTGCTGATCGGCTCGTGCGCAGGCGCGCTGTCGATCGGCGCACTGTCTGACCGGTTCGGCCGCAAGAAGCTGCTCATCGTCTCCGCGCTGCTGTTCCTGCTCGGCTCAGGCCTGTGCGCCTCCTCCACCGGATTCGCGATGATGGTGTGCGCCCGCATCATCCTGGGTCTCGCCGTCGGCGCGGCCTCCGCCCTGACCCCGGCGTACTTGGCCGAACTGGCGCCGAAGGAGCGTCGCGGCTCACTGTCCACGCTGTTCCAGCTCATGGTCACCTTCGGCATTCTGCTGGCCTACGCCTCCAACCTCGGATTCCTGAACCACAACCTCTTCGGCATCCGCGACTGGCGCTGGATGCTCGGTTCGGCGCTGGTGCCGGCCGCCTTGTTGCTGCTCGGCGGCCTGTTGCTGCCCGAATCCCCGCGTTATCTGGTGAACAAGGGCGACACCCGCAACGCCTTCAAAGTGCTTACGCTGATTCGCAAGGACGTGGATCAGACCCAGGTGCAGATTGAGCTGGACGAAATCAAGGCCGTGGCCGCACAGGACACCAAGGGTGGTGTGCGCGAACTGTTCCGTATCGCTCGTCCGGCGCTGGTGGCCGCCATCGGTATCATGCTGTTCCAGCAGCTCGTGGGCATCAACTCGGTGATCTACTTCCTGCCGCAGGTGTTCATCAAGGGCTTCGGCTTCCCTGAAGGCGACGCAATCTGGGTGTCGGTGGGCATCGGCGTGGTGAACTTCGTGAGCACCATCGTGGCCACGCTTATCATGGATCGTTTCCCGCGCAAGGGCGTGCTGATCTTCGGTTCCATCGTGATGACCGTTTCGCTCGCAGTGCTCGCCGTGATGAACTTCGTGGGCGACGTGGCCGTGCTGGCCGTGCCGACGATGATTCTCATCGCTTTCTATATCCTCGGCTTTGCGGTCTCGTGGGGCCCGATCGCCTGGGTGCTTATCGGCGAGATCTTCCCGCTGAGCGTGCGCGGCATCGGCTCCTCCTTCGGCTCGGCGGCGAACTGGCTGGGCAACTTCATCGTCTCCCAGTTCTTCCTCGTGCTGCTCGATGCGTTCGGCAACAATGTGGGCGGCCCGTTCGCGATTTTCGGCGTGTTTTCGGCCCTGTCCATCCCGTTCGTGATGCGCTTGGTGCCCGAGACCAACGGCAAGTCGCTGGAGGAAATCGAGGAGGAAATGACCAAGCGCTAGACAACCGGCACACGATTCGCACAAAAGTTGACAACTCTTAACATAATCGTACCCAACGTGGCGAAAAAACGTGGCAGAATAGGGAGCATGGTAGCAAACAATGCGGGTCAGCCCGCCACCCCAGCAGATCTGATCAATGTCGATGAGGTTATCGGCAAATACTATGACCTCGTCCCCGATCCCGAAGTCCCCGAGCAGCGTGTCATCTTCGGCACCTCCGGCCACCGCGGATCGTCCCTGAAGACCTCGTTCAACGAGGCCCACATCATCGCCATCTCCCAGGCCATCGCCGAATACCGCAAGAAGGCCGGCGTCACCGGCCCGCTGTACCTCGGCTCCGACACCCACGCGCTGTCCGGCCCGGCCAAGAAGACCGCCATCGAGGTGCTCGTCGCCAACGGCGTGCACGTACGCGTCGATTCCCGTGACGACTTCGTGCCCACCCCGGTGGTCTCCCAGGCCATCCTGACCCACAACCGTGCGGCCGACGGCACCCAGCGCTTCGAGGGCGAGGGCCTCGCCGACGGCATCGTCGTCACGCCGTCCCACAACCCGCCCACCGACGGTGGCTTCAAGTACGACCCCGTCACCGGCGGCCCGGCTCCGGCCGAGACCACCAATGCCATCGCCGCTCGCGCCAACGAGCTGCTCGGCGACTTCAAGTCCATCAAGCGTGTGCCCTACGAGGAGGCCATCAAGTCCGAGTACGTCGAGGGCTTCGACTTCCGCGAGCACTACGTGGACGACCTGGAGAACGTCATCGACTTCGACGTGATCCGCAACTCCGGCGTGCGCCTGGGCATCGATCCGCTCGGCGGCGCTTCCGTGAACTACTGGCCGCTCATCAACGAGAAGTACGGCCTGAACATCGGCGTGGTGCGTCCTGAGGTCGACCCGACCTGGCGCTTCATGACCATCGACCACGACGGCAAGATCCGCATGGACCCGTCTTCCCCGTACGCCATGAAGGGCCTGGTCGACGAGCTCAACGCCGGCGCTTGGGACAAGTACGATCTGGTCGGCGGCACCGACCCGGACGCCGACCGTCACGGCATCGTCTGCCCGAACTGGGGCGTGATGAACCCGAACCACTACATCGCCGTGTGCGTGGAGTACCTGTTCGGCGGCAACCGTCCGGGCTGGCCTGAGGGCGCAGCCGTGGGCAAGACGCTGGTCTCCTCTTCCCTGATCGACCGCGTGGCCGCATCGATCAACGCGAAGGTCATCGAAGTGCCGGTGGGCTTCAAGTGGTTCGTGGACCCGCTGTTCAGCGGCGAAGTCGCCTTCGGCGGCGAGGAGAGCTCCGGCATGAGCTTCCTGCGCAAGGACGGCCGCGTGTGGACCACCGATAAGGATGGTCTGATCCCCGACCTGCTGGCCGCCGAGATCACCGCCAAGACCGGCAAGAACCCGGCCCAGCTTCACCAGGAGCAGGTCGAGCGCTTCGGCGAGTCTTGGTACAAGCGCGTCGACACCCCGACCACGCTGGAGCAGAAGGCCAAGTTCGCCAAGCTGACCGGTGATGATGTGGCCGCCACGCAGCTGGCTGGCGAAGACATCACCGCCAAGCTGACCGAGGCACCGGGCAACCACGCCAAGATCGGCGGTCTGAAGGTCACCACCAAGGACAACTGGTTCGCCGCCCGCCCCTCCGGCACCGAGAACATCTACAAGGTGTACGCCGAGTCTTTCGTCTCCCCCGAGGCTCTGGACAAGGTGCTCGACGAGGCCACCGTCGTGGTAGACAAGGCCCTGAGCGAGTGAAATCGCTGCGTTAGTCGCGTTCACCGCAACTAATAAGGCTCTGCATTGGATTCATACAATCCACTGCAGAGCCTTATTTTTTAGTGCATATGCAGTTCGCGACCACTGAAACACGCAGGTCAACGGTTCTCCTCATGCACCGTGACTGCATTTTCTCAACATCACTGCAGGGCAGGACGGCCAGATGACCGCGAAACGTTCGCCTGCCTACCATCATCATTGTGGGGTCACAGCGGCCAGATGACCGCCGAAGCGTTCGGTCGGCTTGCATCATGGTCGAGTTTTAACATCGTTGTGGGACGCCACGACGAATTTGCCCATTCCAGAGTTGCCATCCCACAAAAGCGTGGGACAACAGCTAAGTCAATCGTTTTACATTTCCCCCCATCCCACACACTCAAACTGGAAACCCCGGAAAGACGCCATTCCTGCCACACCCGTCACAGCCATTACCCGAGGGGCCGTGGGATGCCACGCAAAAATCGGCAAAACACGCGTAGCGTCCCACACCCATTGGCGCAAATCCACGCCCAATGCACCGCCCATTACCATGTTTGGTAGGCCCCGATGGTCGGGGCCGGGTCGCCGGTTCCGG
>ENA-UOJM01000728-UOJM01000728.1-human-gut-metagenome-genome-assembly--contig:-P116-NODE-728-length-38957-cov-28.809393_pt1 | contig 38957 bp, 30 predicted proteins | sample MGYA00242349_ERZ723896 | MGnify/ENA metagenome assembly ERZ723896 | reverse complement strand
GCCTCGGCGGCGGTGGCCATGCCGAGGTTGATCATGCCGACCTGCGGGCCGTTGCCGTGGGCGATGATGACCTCGTTGCCCTGCGCGATCAGGTCGACGATGGGCTTTGCGGTCTCGGTGACGAGGGCGAGCTGCTCGTAGGGGGTGTTGCCCAGCGCGTTGCCGCCCAGGGCGATGACGATTCTCTTGCTCATGATGACTATCTCTCCTTGATTTTTTAAAAACTCTCTTCTCTCAAAAGCGGCTGACCCGCCTTTTTACATATGAAATGCGCCTTAGAACATCTTGCGCTCTTCGCCGCTCTTGTCCATCTCCATCAGGGCGCGGACGGGATCCTTGACCTGCGCGAGGAACATCATTGCGGCGATGATATACGGCTTGTAGGAAGCCTGCTTGTACAGGGGGACGATATAGCGGTCGAACACGCTGTTGTCGACCTCGCCCTCAGGGCAGGAAAGACCGGTGATGTCGGCGGGCAGGCAGTGGAGATAGAGCGCCTTGCCGTCCTTGGTGAGCTTCATCATCTCTTCGGTGCAGGCCCAGTCCTTGTGCTCGGCGTTCTGCGCGAGCAGCTTTTTCTCCAGCTCGTCGATGCCGTCCTTGTCGCCGGCCTGATAGAGCTTCGTGCGCTCCTCCATGGCCTTGAACGGCGCCCAGGACTTGGGATAGACGATATCGGCATCCTTGAAGGCTTCCTTCATGTCGTTGCACTTCTTGAAGCTGCCGCCGGTGGCCGCCGCGTTCTTCTTGGCGATCTCCTCGACCTCGGGCATGACCTCGTAGCCTTCGGGGTGAGCGAGGGTGACATCCATGCCGAAGCGGGTGAAGAGGCCAATAACGCCCTGCGGGACGGAGAGGGGCTTGCCGTAGCTCGGGGAATAGGCCCAGGTCATGGCGACCTTCTTGCCCTTGAGGTTCTCCACGCCGCCGAAGTAGTGGATGATGTGGAGCATATCGGCCATGCACTGCGTCGGGTGGTCGACGTCGCACTGGAGGTTCACAAGCGTCGGGCGCTGTTCGAGGATGCCGTCGCGGTAGCCCTCTTCGAGCGCGTCCATGAAGGTCTTCTGATACTTGTGGCCCTCGCCGATGAACATATCGTCGCGAATGCCGATGACGTCGGCCATGAACGAGACCATGTTCGCCGTCTCGCGCACGGTCTCGCCGTGTGCGATCTGGGACTTCTTTTCATCGAGCACCTGCTCCTCAAGACCCAGCAGGTTGCACGCGGAGGCAAATGAGAAGCGCGTGCGCGTGGAGTTGTCGCGGAAGATCGAAATGCCGAGGCCGGAATTGAAGATCTTCGTGTTCTTGTTGCGCTCGCGCAGGTCGCGCAGCGCGTCGGCCACGGTGAAGACCGCGTCGATCTCCTCGTCGCTCTTGTCCCACGTCCAGTAGAAGTCGGTCTTGTACATGTTATTGATGTGCAGCGTCTCAAGGTGGCGTGCCAGTTCAACAGTCTTGCTCATAGATAATTTTCTCCTTTATTTTATAGTATATTAAAAATCGTTTGAAATATTTGCGCCGCGCACGGAGCAAATGATCTTGATCCGTTTTTTGCCGCGACATGCGCGTGGCAAAAAACACTTCTCACGCAGCGCGCGTCGAGCCAAAGGCGAGGCGCGAAGCGGAGTGCAGCCTCTTAATATCAAATGACGGGCGAAGCACGTTATTTGATATTATTGCCCGTTAACTCCTGACGGAAGGAGGTGGCGGAGCCGTCCTTGTTCTCGGGCTTGTAGAGACCGGGGACAGCCGCGTACAGCGCCGCGCAGGTGACGAGGTCCTGCTTCCAGGTGATCTCGTTGGGCGCGTGGGCCTGAGATTCAGCGCCGGGGCCGAAGCCGACGCAGGGGATGCCGTAGCGACCCTGGATGGATACGCCGTTGGTCGAGAACGTCCACTTGTCCGTCAGCGGGCGGCCCGTGCGCGTGGACATGGCCTTTTCGTCCGCGCCGATGCGCTCGGTGCCCCAGAGGGCGTGGTGCGCGTCGACGAGCGCCTGCACGTGGGGCGCGGTCTCCTTGTTGATCCAGGTGGGGAAGAAGGCCTCGGTCTCGTAGACGTGGCCGGTCCAGGACGGACGGTCGTACATGTACATGGAGACCTTGATATCCTTGGCGTACTTCTTGCACGCGGGCAGGTCTTCAATCTCCTTCAGGCAGGACTGATACGTCTCACCCGCGGTCATGCGGCGGTCGATGGAGATCGAGCAGCTGTCGGCGACGGCGCAGCGGGAGGGAGAGGTGAAGAAGATCTGGCTCGTGGTGCAGGTGCCGCGGCCAAGGAAACGCGCGTCCTCCCAGTGCTCAGGATTATACTTCGGATCGAGCATCTTGACAAGGCCCTTGATCTCCTTGTCATCAGCGGCGTCGTTCTCGTTGAGGTCGCGTACGTTCAGAATGACCTCGGCCATCTTGTGGATGGCATTGTCGCCGCGCTCAGGCGCGGAGCCGTGGCAGGAGACGCCGTGCATGTCGACGCGGATCTCCATGCGGCCGCGGTGACCGCGGTAGATGCCGCCGTCGGTCGGCTCGGTGGAGATGACGAATTCGATCTGGTTTCTCGCATCCTCGGGGCCCTTGAAGTATTCGTTGACGATGGACTGCCAGCACATGCCGTCGCAGTCCTCCTCCTGCACGGAGCCGACGACCATGATCTTGTAGCCCTCGGGGATGAGGCCGAGGTCCTTCATGATCTTCGTGCCGTAGGCCGCCGCGGCCATGCCGCCCTCCTGGTCGCTGCCGCCGCGGCCGTAGATGACCTTGTCATCCTCGTAGCCCTCGTACGGGTCGTGCGTCCAGTTTTCGCGGTTGCCGATGCCGACGGTGTCGATGTGGGAGTCGATGGCGATGATCTTGTCGCCCGAGCCCATCCAGCCGATGACATTGCCGAGAGCGTCGAACTCGACCTTATCGTAACCGAGCTTCTTCATCTCCTCGGCGATGCGGTGGGCGGCGCCCTTTTCCTCGCAGCTCTCGCTGGGGATGGCGATCATATCACGCAGGAAGCGGGTCATATCGGGGCCGTAGGCCTGTGCGGCTTTCTTGATGGCTTCGAAATCCATGGTAAAACCTCCGTTAAAAGTAATAGTATTTTCTGTCGATCGGGGTCAATTTTCTGTTACACTGTCTTTATCATAGCATAAGAACGGCAGTTGTCAAACAAAAAATTTGCATTTCAAAAATTTTTTAAGAAAGTGATTGCAATTCGATCAATTTATGGTATTATAGGGATGAAAGAACATGCCCGTTCCGATGGAAAGCTGTGCAATTTGCACAGCAAAATAGGGCGGACGGGCGATCGGAGGAGGGATAGACCATAGAAGCCGCAACGCTGAAGACCCTGGAGCAGGTCGCAAAGGGCATCGCCGCGACCTTTGGCAGCCATTGCGAGGTGGTGATCCACGATGTGGGCGCCAAGCACCCCGAGCATTCCATCGTTGCCATCGAGAACGGCCACGTCACAGGCCGCAAGGTGGGCGACGGCGCGTCGCACGTTGTTTTAGAGCAGGTGCGTCAGGCCGACGCGCAGCCGAGCGACCACTTGAGCTACCTCACCAAAACGCCGGACGGGAAGATATTGAAGTCATCCACCATGTACATCCGCGGCAGGAACGGCAAGGTCGCCGCAATCCTTGGCATCAATTACGACATTTCCTCGCTCCTGATGGTCGAGGATGCGGTGCACGAGTTGATCGACACAAAGGATAAGACGCAGGGCGAGCCGGAAAAGATCGTGAACGTCAACGACCTTTTGGATGAGCTCATCGCCCAGTCTGTCGCGCTCGTTGGCAAGCCCGTCGCCTTGATGAATAAGGAGGACAAGATGCGTGCCATCGGCTTTTTGAGCCAGAGCGGGGCGTTCCTCGTCACAAAATCCGGAGACAAGATCGCAAAATACTTCGGCATATCCAAATATACACTATATTCTTATATTGACAAACAACAGGAGGAGAAGTGAACCATGGGCAAGATCGATTTGACCATCAACAAGACCGGCCTGCAGCACAACATTGAGAAGGCCAAGGAAAACAACGTTATCATCCCGACCATCGCGCAGATGCAGCATCCTGAGACCATCCCTGAGAAAATTCAGGAAAAGCTCAAGACTGTCGGCCTTTGGGACGTCAACCCGCTGAACCTCTTCCGCATCACGTGGAAGAACGAGGCCAAGGAGTCCGGCGGTCTCTTCCAGGAGGTGCCGAACTATGTCGAGATCCCGTCCGAGCTCTCCGGCGTTCCTTGCCGCATCCTCGCCATGGCGGGCAAGTGGTTCCCCACGGGCTGCCACAAGGTCGGCGCTTCGTTCGGCTGCCTCGCCCCGCGCCTCGTCACCGGCCAGTTCGACGCGACGTATCATCACGCCGTGTGGCCCTCCACCGGTAACTACTGCCGCGGCGGCGCATTCAACTCCAAGCTCTTGGCGGTCGACTCTGTCGCCATTCTCCCCGCGGAGATGAGCAAGGAGCGCTTTGAGTGGCTCAGCAAGATCGCCGGTCAGGTCATCGCAACGCCGGGCTGCGAGTCCAACGTCAAGGAGATTTTCGACAAGACCTGGGAGCTCAAGCAGGACCCCAGCATGATGATCTTCAACCAGTTTGAAGAGATGGGCAACCCGCTGTGGCACTACAATGTCACGGGCTACGCCCTTGCAGACCTCTTTGAGGCGGTCAAGAAGCCCGGGCAGAAGCTCGCCGGCGCGTGCTTCACCTCCGGTTCCGCCGGTACGATGAGCGCGGGCGACCTCCTCAAGGAGCGTTATCCCGGCATGAAGCTCGGCGTGGGCGAAGCGCTCCAGTGCCCGACGATCCTGAATAACGGCTTCGGCGGCCACCGCATCGAGGGCATCGGCGACAAGCACATCCCCTGGATCCACAACGTGAAGAACACTGACATGGCCATCGCCATCGACGACGAGGATTCCCAGCGTTTGCTGCGCCTTTTCAACACGGCAGAGGGCAAGAAGTACCTCAAGGAAGAGCTCAAGCTCTCCGACGAGCTCATCGAAAAGCTCACCTGGCTCGGCATCTCCGGCATTGCAAACGTCCTGTGCTGCATCAAGATGGCCAAGTACTATGAGCTGACCGAGGACGATGTCGTCTGCACCGTTCTGACCGACTCCGCTGTGATGTACGGTAGCCGCATTGAGGAGCTCAACGAGATGCACGGCGCGTACAACGCCGAGGAGGCCCGCCTCGACCACAACCTTCACATGCTCGGCCTGAAGACCGACAGCATGATGGAGCTGACGTACGAGGACCGTAAGCGCATCCACAACCTCAAGTACTACACCTGGGTCGAGCAGCAGGCGCGCGACATCAAGGACCTCAACGCGCTCTGGTATGACACCAAGGGCACGTGGGACGCTGTCCACGCGCAGGCGAAGGAGCTCGACGAGCTCATCAACGAGTTCAACGAGGCCACCGGCCTTCTCAAAGCGCTCTAAGAGCGCGAAAGGGGAGCAGGAACCCCTTGCTCCAAACCCTGTTAGGATGATAAAAGGGGGGGACGCGCCCTGCGGGCGCGGGGAAAGCAGCGCCGCAGGCGCTGCACGAATGCGACCCCCATTTTCTTTCCCGAGAAAGAAAACGGGCGTCGCCCGTCCAAAAGAAAGGCGTTTAGATTGGCAGTCTCAGGCTTGAAGGGGCCTTTGGCCTCTGGAATGCAACTGCCTGCGCACGGCGAAGCCGCGTTAGCATTGCTATACGACTTGCCTCTGCTCCTATCATCCGCTGCCGCTCTGCCCATCTTGTAGAAGTGTGCAGTAATCACCATCTACCGCCAGTCTCCACAATGCGGCGCGCGAAGCAATGCCGCATTCGGCAAGCAGTCTGCCGCCAAGCAAACGTCACTCGCGCCTCACGATAGTAAGGCGCGGTTGAGAGTTGTCACGAAACGCAGGGGTTCATGGCGAAGCCATGTACACTGCACCTGATTGCGCAGCGCGTGCAGCTCTTCAAGATAAAAACTGCCAATGTGCGGGGTCAAGGGGTAAGACCCCTTGCCTTTCTCTGGGGGTTCCAAAGGGGGTATTCTCTTTGGAAAGAGAATACCCCCTTTGTCTCGCGTCCCCCCTGCGAATAGGGGGACAAAAAGCAGCAGCGCTTTCACGCTGCAAAAACCCACCGCGCAGCGCGCGGACAATAAGGAGTTATTATGTTAAAAAACGTCAAATGCGCCCGCTGCGTCAAGTGCGGGAAAGAATACGAGGCCACGGCGAACCTCACGAACTGCTCGTGCGGCGGCATTCTCGACATCATCTATGACTACGACTACATCAAAAAGAACCTGACGAAGGAAACGCTCAAGTCCCGCCAGAACACAATGTGGCGCTACCGCGAGCTGCTGCCGGTGGAGGAAACAACGCCCGACACGCCGCTGCGCGTGGGCTGGAGCCCGCTCTACGAAGAGCCGCGCCTTGCAAAGCAGCTCGGCCTTAAAAAGCTCTGGGTCAAGGACGACGGACAGAACCCGACGGCGTCGCTCAAGGACCGCGCGTCCGCCATGGCGGTCGCCAAGGCGGGGGAGGCGGGCGCGAAGATCATCGCCTGCTCGTCCACGGGCAACGCCGCGAGCTCTCTTGCGGGCAACGCCGCGGCCGCGGGCCTCAAGACCTTCATCTTCGTTCCCGAGCGCGCGCCCAAGGGTAAGGTCGCGCAGCTGATGACCTTCGGCGCAAACGTGATCTCCGTCAAAGGCAACTATGAAGAGACGTTCGAGCTATCGAAAAAGGCCATCGACAAGTGGGGCTGGTACAACCGCAACGCGGCCATCAACCCGTACCTCTCCGAGGGCAAGAAGACCGTTTCGATCGAGATCGCCGAGCAGCTCGACTGGAAGATGCCGGATTATCTCGCCATCTCCGTCGGCGACGGCTGCACCATCGCAGGCGTATGGAAGGGCCTCAAGGACCTGTACGCCATCGGCTTTATCGACAAGCTCCCGCGCCTCATTTCCGCGCAGGCCGAGGGCTGCCACCCCATCAACCGCGCCATCGCGGAGAACAAGCCCTGGGAGCCGATGGAGGAGAACACGCTGGCCGACTCCATCGCCGTCGGCGTGCCGCGCAACGCGGACAAGGCGCTCATGGCGATCCGCGAGTCGAACGGCATCGTCGTGAACGTGACGGACGAGGAGATCATGGCGGCGCAAAAGCTGCTCGGCACGACCTGCGGCGTCTTCGGCGAGCCTGCGGGCGTCACCGGTACGGCGGCAGTCAAGAAGCTCTGCGAGCAGGGCGTGCTCGGTGAGAACGACACGGTCGTCTCCGTCGTGACGGGCAACGGCCTCAAGGACGTGGCCAACGCCATCAAGTTCTGCGGCGAGCCGATGAGCCTGCCGAACGACCTTGACCTGCTGGTCGAGGAATTCGACAAGCGCGGCATCAAGACCGAAGCGTAACAGAAAAAGAAGAGCCCCGTGAATCGTATGATCCGCGGGGCTCTTTTCATACAAAATACTTTTTGACAAATGGGATCTGGTGAAGCAGCGCTGAGACGAGGAACGACAGCGCGCCGATGATCAATGTCAGCAGGGGAACGGAGAAAAACACGTTGAGTGACAGCGTGTTGAAGTGCAGAAAAATGTCGAACGATTCGATGAACAGCGGGTGTACGAGGTACGCGCCGAAGCTCCAGCGCGACAGCGCGCGAATGCACCTGTGATACTTTTCGCTTAAGTTCGGGAAGTTCAGATGCTCTTTGGCAAAGACGAACAGCCCCACGCAGACAAACAGTACATTGAGCGAATCGTAGCCGTAGAACAGCTCTGTTGCCGCGCCCTGCAAACGCGAGGCGAACGACGTCAGCACGACCGTGAGGACGAAGCCGAGCACACCGAGCGCGTAAAGCACACGCTTTGCGGTCAAGGAAAACTCCTTGCGGACCAAATAGTAACCGAGCACAAAGTAGGGGACGAAGCCGAGCGTGAAATGATAATAGAATTTGCCCGTGAGCGCCTTGAATTCAGCGCAGTACTGCCACGAGAGAAGCGACATGGCCGACGCGATCTGCGGCAGCAGGAACGTAAAGATGAGCGTGAGCAGCAGAAAATAGCGCAGGAGCTTTTCATCCCGCACGATGGGGCGCAGAAACGGCACGATCAGATACAGTCCCACGATCATGAAGAGAAACCACATATGGTAGTGCCCGTTGAAAAACTGCTGCGCAATCAGATCCTTTGGGCAGCCCTCAAAGTTTACCATAAAAACGGCGTAGAGCGCCGACCAGAAGACAAACGCTGTGACAAGACGGAGAACATTCTTTTTGAGAATGTGCAAAAGACTCTGCGAGCCGGAGAGGAACAGCGAGCCGCTGATCATCACGAAAACCGGAACAGCCCAGCGCACAGCACTGTCGTAAAGGTTAAAGGCTTGCCATGCTCTTGTGTGAACGTCCGTGTCGGCCCAGTGCTGCGCGGACAGATGCAGCACGATGACGGCGAAAGTCGCCAGAATGCGCAGTACGTCAAAATACGCGATGCGCTGCGGTTGCGTATTCTCCATTGTTACGATTTGGCGGCACTTTCTTCCTCACTGGCCTCCGCCGGTGCGGCATCCTCTGCAGCGGGTGAGGCGGGCGCTTCCGCAGGCTCTGCCGCAGCATCTTCGGTCTCCGGCGTCTGCTGGACGGCCATGGCCTCTGCGCGGCCTTCCTCACGGGCCTGTTTGACGGCCACCTCGCGAGCCTTTTCCGCCTTGGCGCGTTCCTTTTCGACCATGTGCTGAGCGTGCATATTTTGCAGCTTGAACACCAGCCGCAGCACGAGCACGAACACCACGATCGCAAGGCCGAGCCAGCTCCAGAACTTGAGCTCGAAGAGCGTCTTGACCGTCCAGTACTTCGCCTGCATGCCGAGGAAGCAGAACAGGATCGACACGGCCAGCGCCGCGCCGAACAGCAGCACCCACAGCACCGACTTGACGGCGCTGTGCTTGCGCACGCGCAGGTGCGCGATCAAAAACAGCAGACTCAGCAGAAAAAACGCAGGGAACTGCGCAAATAAAATTTCCCTCAGATCCATATCTTACCTCACAGTGCGCATTTGCCGCGCTTCAAGTATTCGCCCATCTTGCCGCCGACGACCTTGCCGCCGTCCACCTGCAGCTGACCGCGCAGGTAGACCTTCGATACGCCGCCATTCGTGCGGAAGCCCTCGAACGGCGTGTAGCCCGCCTTGGAGAGCATGTCCGCGCCGTGGAGCACATGGCTCGCGCCGGGATCGTAGACGACGATGTCGGCGTCGCTGCCCGCAGCGATGACGCCCTTGCGGGGGTAGAGACCGTAGAGCTTGGCGGGATTTTCGCTCAGCGCGCGGCAGACGCCGCCGAGCGAGAGCTTGTTTTCATTGATGGCCACAGTGTAGACGACCTCGCCACGCGTTTCGACGCCGGGAAGACCGCCGGGGATCTTCGTAAAGTCGTCGCGGCCCATGTCCTTCTGCTCGAGCGTGAACGAGCAGTGGTCGGTCGAGATGGTCTGCACCTCGCCGCGGCGCAGCGCCTTCCAGAGCGCTTCACTGTCTTCCTGCGAGCGGATCGGCGGCGCGCAGACATAGCGCGCGGCGGAGGAAAAGTCGGGATCGTAGTAAACGCCGTCGTCGAGCGCCAAATACTGCGGGCAGGTCTCGACATACACGGTCTGTCCGCGGCGGCGCGCCGCGGCGATCTCGTCAAGAGAAGCACGGTTCGTCGTGTGGACGATGATGACGGGCACGTCGGCCGCCTGCGCGATGCGCAGCAGACGCGAAACAGCCTCGGCCTCTAAATAGTCGGGGCGGGAGATCGGGTGCGATACGACGTCCGCGCCCAGGCCGCTCGCCTTGAGCTCGGCGATGCGCGCGTCGATGACGCCCGCGTTCTCGCAGTGGACGCCCGCGATGCCGCCGCGGACCTTGAGCGCTTTCAGCGCGCGGTAGACCGCGCCGTCGCCGATCATCATGGCGGGGTAGGTGAGGTACATCTTGAAAGACGTGATACCGGCGTCGAACATCGTGTCGAGCTCAGACTCGATGCTCTCGTTCCAGTCGTCGATGGTCATATGGAAGCCGTAGTCGCAGTAGCACTTGCCGTCGGCCTTTTTATGCCAGAGATCAAGCCCGTAGGCAAGGGATTCCCCTTTATTGGGGCAGGCAAAGTCGATGACCGTCGTCGTGCCGCCGCGGATGGCGCTTTTGCTGCCGCTTTCAAAGTCGTCGGCCGTCGTGGTGTTGCACACATCGAGATCGAAGTGCGTGTGCGCGTCGATAAAACCGGGGAAGAGCATGCAGCCCGTCACGTCGACGACCTCGCTCTGCGCGGCGAGCTCGGGCGGGATGTGGCCGAGCATTTCGACCTTTTCCCCGTCGATGAGCACGTCGGCGCGGCGGCAGCCGCGGCCGCTGACGACATAGCCGCCTCGAAGCAGTGTTTTCATGGAAGAACCCTCCTTTGAAAAAATACCGTTCCAAATCGACAAAAGCATAGCATACTTTTTACCCAATTTCCATAGAGTTTGGAAAAAATGTGAGAAGCGCCAAGATTTTTGCCGCAAATTCGGAACAATGCCGTATTGAGAAAGTAGCAGACATACGATATAATAAAATCATACCACATTCCGCTTTTATTTGTACAAAAAGCGAACTTTTGGCGCGCAGACCAACTGAGAGATGTGAAAAGGAGCTGTGTGTCACGAAGAGCGGACAGAGAAAAAGCGGAGTGAAAAAATTGAGGAGGAAAACACTATGCGTAAGTTCCTATCCGTTCTGCTCGCAATGGCGATGGTCCTCTCGCTGAGCGTGACCAGCTTTGCGGCAGACACCGACAGCGAGGCGAAAGCCGAGATGGCGGGCAAGACCGTGATCCTGCACACCAACGATGTGCACGGCGCGATCGCCGGCTACGCCTACATCACCGCGCTCAAGGCCGATTATGAGGCCAAGGGCGCCGAGGTCATCCTCGTTGATGCGGGCGACTACAGCCAAGGCGAAGTCTATGTCAGCGACACCAAAGGCCTCGATGCCGTCGAAATGATGAACGTCACGGGCTACGACGTCGTCACTCTCGGCAATCATGAGTTCGACTACGGTTACGCACAGCTCAAGGAGAACATGACCAAGGCGGACTTCAAGATCCTCTGCGCGAATGTCTACGGTGAGGACGGCACCCCCATCTTCGATGCGAACTACACCTACACCACCAAGTCCGGCGTGAAGATCGGCTTCTTCGGCATGGAGACGCCCGAAGCGCAGACCAAGGCCAACCCCGCGCTCATCAAGGGTCTCAAGTTCGACACCGACCTCAAGGCAGTCGCCGAAAAGCAGCTTGAAGCGCTCAAGGATGACGATGTCGTCATCGCGCTTTCCCACCTCGGTGTGGATGATTCTTCCAAGCCCTATACCTCCTATGACCTCTACAATGCGGCCAAAGGTATCGACTTCATCATCGACGGTCACTCCCACAGTGTGATGACTAAGGGCAAGAACGGCGAGCCCATCCAGTCCACCGGTACGAAGTTCGCCAATATCGGCGTGATCGTCATCGACGATGCGAGCAAGAAGATCGAGAGCAACTCCCTCTACGAGATCAAGGAAGACACCGCCAAGGACGCGGCCGTTGCCGCTGCCGCGCAGAAGATCATCGACCGCATCGACAAGGAGTACGGCGCGGTCTTCGCCAAGAGCAAGGTGGAGCTCAATGGCGCGAAGGCCCCCAACGGCAACCGCGACGGTGAGACCAACAACGGCGATCTCATCACCGATGCAATGCTCTGGAAGGTCATGCAGAACAAGGACGGCCTGACCGTGAATGAAGACCATGTGGTCGCCATCACCAACGGCGGCGGTATCCGCGCGGCCATCAAGGTCGGCGATGTCACCAAGAAGGATATCAAGACTGTTCTCCCGTTCGGCAACACCATCGAAGTGATTTATGTCACCGGTACTGAACTGCTCGAGGCACTCGAAGCCTCCACGTTCTGCGTGCCTGAGTCCATCGGCGGCTTCCCACAGGTCAGCGGCATCAGTTACATCATTTCCACCGGCGCTGTCTATGACGCGAATGCCGAGACCTATCCCGCTTCCACCTACTACGGTCCAAAGTCCATCAACCGTGTGACCATCAACAGCATCAACGGCAAGGAGTTCAAGGCGAATGACACCTATGCGGTCGTTACCAACAACTTCTGCGCCGAGGGCGGCGACACCTACTACGCTTTTGCGGCGGCGACCTCCAAGTTTGATACCGGTGTGACGCTTGATATGGCAGTGATGGATTACATCACCAAGGAGCTCAAGGGCGTGATCGGCGAGCAGTATGCCGCGCCTCAGGGCCGCATTCTGATGAACCCGTTCAAGGATGTCAAGGTTTCCTCCTGGTTCGGCAAGTATGTCATCGACCTCTACAATGACGGCATCATCAACGGCACCTCCGCCACCACCTATGCGCCCAACGACACCCTGACCTGGGCTGCCGCGCTCAAGCTCCTGCTTGTCAGCAACGGCGATCTCAAGGCTGCGGACGCCACCGGCGCCGACTGGAGCAAGAACGCCATCGCCAAGGCTGCTGAGCTGGGCCTCGTTGCCGCCGATCTCGACGGTGCGAAGGCCATCTCCCGTCTCGAGTTCTGCCAGGTCGCTGCCAAGCTCAACAAGCTTGCCGAGTCCAAGACCGAGAGCAAGTTCACTGACTGCACCGACGGTTATGTCATGGCGCTCGTTGACGCAAAGGTCATCAGCGGTATGACCGAGACCACCTTCGAGCCTGCCGCGTCCCTGACCCGCGCGCAGATCGCCAAGATCCTCTATCAGCTGAACCTGATCGAGAAGTAAGGCAAAATATAAACGCAAAAAGAGCGCTGCTTAGGCAGCGCTCTTTTTGTTGCAAAGGGGAGAGGGAGCCGGTGCGATGCACCGGCTCCCTCGTTTTTCGTTTTGCTTACAGGTAGAGGTAGCTGTACTTGTCGCGCACGGTGAGGATCAACGCCTCGAGCTCGACGGGGAGATCATTGTCGCAGGAGGCCAAGTCGTATTCCTTCACGCCGTCCTCGTAGCGCAGGCGGACCATATCGTCGTCCTCGAAGAGCACGCCGTAGTTTTCGCTCTCGTCCATGTCCTCACGCGTATCAAAAAGGGTGAACTTATCGTGGCAGGGTTCGCTTGCGTAGGGGCAGAACTGCGTGCAGTTGCCGCACTCGTTGCACATCTTGTCGACATGGACGATCTCGTGCGAGCCGTCGGCCATCTTGATGACGACATTCGCGCGGTTCGGGCAGGAATCGACGCAGTTTTCACACACGGTGGAGCACTGTAAGCAGCGCTCGCCGTCGCAGACACACTTACTGGCCATCGAGAGGATACCCTTCTTGGCCTGCGCGTCGAACTCGGTCACATCGGCCTCGGCGGGGATGTCGTAGATGTGCGGGTGACCGACGACGATCTCGGCAAAGCGTGCGGCGTCGGCAATGCCCTCGACCACGGTGGCAGGGCCGCGGTGCGCGTCGCCCGCGCAGTACACGCCGGGGATGTTCGTCTCGAACGCGGGACCCTTGCGCTCCATCTCGATGCCGTTCGCGGCCATGAGATCGGCGTTGACCTGCTCGCCGACGGCGGAGATGACCATGTCGCAGGGGATGGTGAACTGCTCGCCGGACTTGACGGGGCTGCGGCGGCCGGTCTCGTCGGGTTCGCCGAGGATCATCTTATCGCACAGGAGCTTGCCACGGCTCTGTTTGACGGGCGCGGCCAGCTCGACGAATTCGACGCCCTCGTCGATGGCGAGCTGTAACTCGTGCTCGTCGGCGGGCATGAATTTCTTCGTGCGGCGATAGAGGATGGTCGCATGCGCACCCATGCGCTTTGCAACGCGCGCGGCGTCCATGGCGGTGTTGCCCGCGCCGACAACGACGATGTTGCCGCTTAGGCAGGGCTTGACCTGCTTTTTCATGCGCTTCATCCACTCGATGACGCCCTGCACATTGCCTTCAATGTCGAGCTTGCCGGGTTTCCATGCGCCGGTGGCCATCAGGATGTGCGTGTAGCCCATCTTCTTGAGCTGTTCGACGGACGGAGCAGGCTTGCCGAGTTTGACCTCGACGCCGTAGCGCTCCATGAGCGCGATGTCCTTGTCGATGGCCTCGTCGCTGATGCGGAAGGCGGGGATGACGTAGCGCGGCACGCCGCCGAGCTTGCGCTCGCGCTCAAAGATCGTGGTAAGAACGCCCTCGCGGCCGAGGAAGTACGCCGCGGCGATACCGGTCGGACCGCCGCCGACGATGGCGACCTTTTTGTCGTCAACCGGCTCGGGCATACGGAGCGACGCCATGAGCGCGCGGTAGCCCTTTTCCGCGGCGAGAAGCTTCGTCTCGCGAATGTGGACGGATTCCTCATAGAAGTTGCGCGAGCACTTGCCCTGGCAGCGGTGCGCGCAGATGGTGCCGGTGATAAACGGCAGGGCGTTTTTCTCGGTGATGAGGCGGAGCGCCGGGCCGTAGAGCCCCTTGCGGCAGAGCTCAAGGTATTCGGGAATGTCCTGCTCGATGGGGCAGCCGCCCTTGCAGGGTGCGGTAAAGCAGTCGAGCAGTGGCACCTGTTCATCTTTTTTGCGCGAGGGAAGTGGCTTGATGGCCTTGAGGTGGTGGAAGTCGTGCAGCGCGGAGGCGGCAAGGTCGGAGATCGCGGCAGGGTCGTTGCCGGAAAATGCACGGTAGGGCATATCCTCGACCTTTTCGACCATCTGGTGCAGGCGGTTGTAGCCGCCGGGCTTCAAGATGGTGGTGGCGACGGTGATGGGCCAGATGCCGGCGGCAAAGAGCTTGTCACAGTTGAAGTAGTCCGCGCCGCCTGCGAACGAAATGCGCATCTTGCCGCCAAACTGGCGGGAGATGCGATTGCACATCTCAATCGTCAGTGGGAAGAGGCTGCGGCCGGACATGTACATTTCCTCGTTAGGAAGCTCGCCGCGCGTCGTGTCGACGGGGAAGGTGTTGGAGAGCTTGAGGCCGAATTCGAGGTTCTGCTTGTCCGCAAGCTTTTGCAGCCGCTCGAACATCGGCACGGCGTCCTCCCACTGGAGGTCCTCGTTGAAGTGGTGCTCATCGAAGACGATGTAGTCATAGCCCATGGAATCGAGGATGCTGCGCGCGGTCTTGTAGCCGAGAATGGTCGGGTTGCACTTGACGAAGGTGTGCAGATGCTTTTCCTTGAGAAGATAGCTTGCAATGCGCTCGATCTCCTGCGGCGGGCAGCCGTGGAGCGTGGAGAGCGTAACGGAGCGGGAAACATTGGGGGAGATCGAGGCGATGAAGTCCTTTTCCTCGGGGAAGAGCTCGGTCAGGACTTTTTTACATTCCTTGAACTGCGCGGTCTTGCCCGCGTCCATCATGTTGTTGATATAGGTGTTGACCTTGCGGCCCTTGATGCCGTCCAGGTCGTAGCCGACGGACATATTGAACACGAACCCGTCGGGATTGCCGAAGCCGTAGACCTTGCTCATGATCTTGAGCGCGCACCAGGCCTTGATGTACTCGTCCTGCGCCTGCTGCACGGTCAGCTCGGTCGACCACTCCTGGTTGTAGCCCTCGTCAGCGGCGAGGATACAGGGGCGAGGAACACAGGCGGCAAGCTCCGCGCCGTCCATTTTCTGCACGGTCTTGACCTCGAAAAAGCGCGCGCCGGCGGCATAGGCTGCGATGATATTCTGCGCAAGCTGGCTGTTGGGGCCGGCGGCGGGGCCAAACGGCGTTTCGATGCGCTCGCCGAAGATCGGCAGGCTCTTGCCGCTTGCGTGATAGTGCTTATGAACGCCGAACACATCGCCGCACTGCGCGTATTCGCTCGTCACCCAGTTCATCATAGAGTCGAACGGAATGGGATACATTTTTTCAGACATTGTTTTTCCTCCCGCTTGCTTAATAGGTTCTGTGATTCAGCTCGCCCCAGAGTTTCTTGGCGGCTTCAAGAATGTGCGCATTTTCGGCTTCTTCGTCGATGCCGACGAGCTCGCGGTCGAGCATGAGGGTCTTGCCGGCGGCGATGGTGGTTTGGCACTGGCGGCCCGTCATGCCGAAGATCATGTGGCCGTCGATATTCTCGTCGGAGAACGGGGTGAACGGCTTATAGTCCATGACGATGATGTCCGCCGCGGCACCGGGCTTCAGCACGCCGAGCGTGTCGGGGAAGTATTTCTCGCCGATCTTTGCGTTGTTCTTGAAGAGCATGTCCGTGACCTCGCACCAGCCGACGTTCGGCAGGCAGTTCTGGCTGCGCTGGGAGCAGAGGGCGACCTTGAGGGACTCGAGCATATCGTTCGTGTAGGCGTCTGTGCCCATGCCGAGAAGAATGCCGCGCTTGTGGAGTTGGAGGACGGGGCAGATGCCGATGGCGTTGCCCATGTTGGATTCCGGATTGTTCACGACCATCGTGCCGGTCTCTTTGATGATCTCCATTTCGGCGGTGTTGACGTGGATGCAGTGGCCGAGGATGGTCTTGGGGCCGAGAATGCCGTGATCCTGCAAGCGCTGGACGGGGCGGCGGCCATAGTTCTGGAGGGAGTCGTACACATCGTTCATGCCCTCGGACACGTGGATGTGATAGCCCGTGCGGCCGTTGTTGGCCGCGACCATGCGGTCGAAGGTCTTATCGGAGATCGTGAACAGCGCGTGGCCGCCGAACATTGCCGCGAGCATCGGGTCCTTATTCTTTTCGCATTCGGTGATAAAATCGGCGTTCTCCTGAATGGCCTGTAAGCACTTCTCCTCGCCGTCGCGGTCTGAGACCTCATAGCATAGGCAGGAGCGAAGGCCCAGGCGCTTGCTCTCCTCGGCAATCGTGTGGAGCGTGCCGGGGATCTCACCGTAAGAGGCGTGATGGTCGAAGATCGTCGTCACGCCCTGCTTGATGGAGTCCATGTACAGCGCGGTGGCGGACGCCCTTGTGCCGTCCATCATCAGATGGCGGTCGATGGCCCACCATGTGCCGTCAAGGACTTCATAGAAGTTCGTCGGGTTGTTGCCGACGATGGAAAGGCCGCGGGCGAGGGCGGAGTAGATGTGCGTGTGCGCGTTGATGAACGCGGGCATGATGACACCGCCTTTGGCGTCGATGATCTCGGCGTCGGGATACTTGGCGCGAAGCATCGCTTCCTCGCCTACTTCGACGATCTTCGTGCCTTCAAAGGCGACGGCGCCGTGCTCATAATAGCCCTGTGCATCTGCGTTGCGGGTGATGAGACGACCGTTGGTGACAAGTTTCATAAGTTTGCTCCTCCTTTTTCGTTTGCCTTTTCCCTGCCGCGAAAGCGGCACCGCAAGGGGAAAGAAAAAGCGCTCCTCACACAGACCGTATCATCTCCCCGAAAGGGGAGACCGTACAGCCCGTGCGCGAAGCACTACGTTGCAGCTACCAAACGGTAATTTAGTTTGTAAAAATATTTTACAGGAATCGCGAACAAAATGCACGTTTTTTTCGTCTAAACTGACGTAGAAAATAAAAACGTAATTTTGTGCAATCCGTGGAAAGATAAAAAGATGCCCCGCAGCGGCCGTGTAAGCCCCGTCAAAACCTGCACCATTCTGGACAGGTGGGTCGCCTCTGTCCGGCTTTATTGCTTCCAACGTCCAGCCGCAGACGGCAGCCGGGAGGCCTGCAAACCACCGGAGCGTACCGGCGTCCCTTATGACGAAATGTGGGTTTAAAAAGAACTTATCACGCACCCCGCAGGGCATGTTCAGTTTATCTCAGTTTTCGGAAAAAATCCGTCGCAATCGAAGTTTTACTCTTCGTCCGAGAGGATCTGCTCCATGAAGAGGTCGTAGACCTTGTCGATTTCCTCTTCGTCGTCAATGGTGACAAGGAACTCCTCGCCGTTTTCCATCTGGCTTTTGAGGATCACAAGACCGTATTCCTCTTCGTTTTCCTCGTCCTCGCTGTCCTCTTCGACCACGGGGAAGAAGGCCATATACGTCGTGCCATTATGCTCGAGCGCGTCGACGTATTCCAGCTCTATATCGTTGCCCTCGTCATCAGTCAGCGTGACGAAATTGGGGCCGAACTCATCGTTCATGGGGGAACACCTCCTGAAAGTTTGTGCTCGCATTATACCGCACCTTGCGGCAAAATGCAAGACAAGATACGTACCACTTGACAGCCGTGCTATACTGTATTCTGTATCACTATTGAAAATCGGCTATGCGCGCTTGCGCATATTTCTATCGCAAAGGAGGAGGCGCTTTATGGAAGAAAACCGCGCAGAAAACCAGACGCCCCGAAGACAGCACACCCAGCACCCCACGCATCAGGCGCACAAAAAGAAAAAATCCGGCACGGCCAAGCGGGTCATCGGCACCATTCTCGCCATCGGCCTTACCACCTGCCTGATGTTTTTCGCCATCTTCATGGTCTACGTGCACACGTCGCTCGATCTGAATGTGGACATCTCGGCCTATACGCTCAAGCAGAGCTCAACGGTCTACTATCAGGACAAGGCGAGCGGGGAGTGGGTGGAGCTCACGAAGCTTCACGGTGAAGAGAACAGAACGCTCGTCAGCATCGACGACATCCCCAAGCATGTGCAGGAGGCGCTGACCTCCATCGAGGACGAGCGCTTCTATAGCCACCACGGCGTGGACTGGAAGAGCACGGCCAAGGCCATTCTCGGCAAGCTCACCGGCACGTCGACCCGCGGCGGCTCGACGATCACCCAGCAGGTCATCAAAAATGTGACCGGTGACGACGAGGTGACCATCAAGCGCAAGGTGTCGGAGATCTTCCGTGCGCTGCGGCTCGAGAAGAACTACTCGAAAGACGAAATTCTCGAGACGTATCTGAACACGGTGTATTTCGGCAACGGCTGCTACGGCATCGAGGCCGCGGCGGAGGGCTACTTCGGCAAGACCGTTGGTGAGCTGAGCATCGCGGAGGCGGCGTCTATCGTTGGCATCACGCAGTTCCCTTATAAATATGACCCCGCACGCGGCGACTGGTACCGCGAGCAGAACAAGGAGCGCCAGCTCACCGTTCTTTATAAGATGCACGAGCTTGGCAAGATCAGCGACGAAGAGTACGAGCAGGCAAAGGTCGAGCCGCTCGTCTTCACCTGGGATGCGGACTTTGTCCCCTCTGCCAATGTGGCGAGCAGGGCGGACAGTGCGTCGAATACGACGTATGACTCCTACTTTGTCGAGCGCATGTTCAATGATATCGTCTCTGACATGCATGAAAAGCTCGGCTACGATGAGTCGGTCGCAAAGGACATGCTCTACACCGGCGGCTACTCCATCTACTGCACGGTCGATCCCGAGATCCAGTCCATCGTGGAGAGCGTTTACGCCGACCGCAATAACCTGAACTACACCTCGTCCAAGGGCCAACTGCTCCAGTCCGGCGCGACGATCATCGACAACACGACGGGTGACATCGTCGCCGTTGCGGGCCGCGTGGGTGAGCGCGAGGGGCGGTTCCTGCTCGACTATTCGACCGTTGTGCGTCAGTGCGGTTCTGCCATCAAGCCTTTGAGCGTTTACGCGCCCGCGCTGGACGCCGGCGTCATCACGCCCGCGAGCGTCATCGACGACTATCCCGTTGAAATGCTCGGCGGCAGTATTTGGCCGGTGAATGCCTACTCGGGCTACCGCAGCATTATGACGCTGCAAGACGCCATCCGCAATTCGTCCAACCCCACGGCGGTGCGCACGGCCATCAAGCTGACGCTGCCCGCGTCGTATGCGTTTATGACCGAAAATCTCGGCTTCACGACGCTGACGAACGACGATATGACCGCGGCGGGCGCGCTCGCGCTCGGCGGCCTTTCCAAGGGCGTGACGACGCGCGAGATGGCCGCGGCCTACGCAACATTTGCCCGCGGCGGCGTTTACACCACGCCGAGAACGTATACCGAGGTGCTTGACCACAACGGCAACGTCATCCTTGAAAATAAGACCGAGTCCCACGTCGCGATGAATGAGAGCACCGCCTATGCGATGAACGAACTCCTGAAAAACGTCGTGCGCAACGGTACGGGTACGGGCGCGAACTTCTCCGGTATGACCATCGCCGGTAAGACCGGTTCGACCAACAGCAACAACGACCGTTACTTTGTCGGTTACACACCGTATTACACGGCAGCGGTCTGGGTCGGCTACGACACGCCGACGCGCATCGTGGCGAGCGGCAACCCCGCGGCCACGCTGTGGAAGACGTTTATGAGCAAGGTCCACGCGGGCCTTCCGAACAAAGACTTTGAAGTCAGCAGCGCTGACATGGTCAGCGTGACCGTCTGCACGCAGACGGGACTTCTGGCCTCGGCCGGCTGTCCCTCGCAGACTGTCAAGGTCGCAAAGAACTATGCGCCCTCGCTGAGCTGCGACGGACACATCAGCGTAACCGTCTGCGCCGATTCCGGCATGCTCGCCTCCGACTACTGCCCGAATGTTACGACGGCCTATGTGCTCGATCTGAGCCAGCCGAACGTCAGCAGCGGTTGGGGCTACAAGCGCGAGCTTCTCACGACGCCGCTGAGCGCCGCGCTTCAGGCAACGTATCAGGCACAGCTCGAAGAAGGGCTCATTTCGTCGATCCCTGCAGGCGAACCGGTGCGCACGAACAGCGGCACAGTGCAGCTATACAGCGATCTGATGTACAGCGGCATGTGCACGACGCACACAACGCCGCTGGAGCCCACGCCGGACCCGGATGCACCGGATGACGGCAGCGGCACGACGCCGGGCGGTGATGCCACCACTGGCGGCGACAGCGGCACACAGACGCCGTCTGACAACACCGGCACGGCGGGAGACAGCGCATCCGGCGATGTCGGAGACAACGGCCAGTTCCTCAACTGGCTGCTCAACAACGGCGGCACAGGCCGGTAAAAAGCAATAAAAAAGAGAACGGTTTTCACCGTTCTCTTTTTTATGCGGCAGCTTCCGCTTTTGCGTTTCGAATCTGCGCGAACAGCAGCAGGAGGAAGGGAAAGAGTACCATCCCTGCCACGCCGAACGTGCAGTAGCCGAGGTACATCGCAAAAAGCGACGCGACCGGCGGCAGCCCCGCCTGCGCGGAGAGAAGCTTGGGCTCGAGCGTGTTGCGCGTGATGAGCGTGCAAAGGTAGAGCGCGAGGAGCACGATGGCCTTGGGCGGGAAGCCGAACAGCAGCGTGAAGACCGCCCACGGCACGAGCGCCGTGCCCGTGCCGAAGACCGGCAGCGCGTCGAGCAGTGTGATGAGAAAGGCGAGCAGCAGGGAATAGCTCTGGCGCATGAGGAGAAAGCCGATAAGAAGCTCTGAAAACGTGATGAGCGACAGCGTTGCCTGCGCGCGCAGCCACCGCGCAAGCGAGCGCATTACGCCGCCGCGAAAGAGCCGCAGCTTTGCCATCGCTTCTTCCGGCACGGCGTGTTCGAGTGCCGCGCAGAGCTCGGGGTACGACGCGGAGGTGAAGAAGATCGCAAGCACGCCCGTCGCGATGGCGAGCACGCCGCCCGGCAGCGCCGCGGCGGCAGAGCCGAGCCACGCCATCGCGCGCGAAGACAGCGAGCGCAGCAGGCTGTCCGCGTCCGTGACGGCCCTGAAAAGCTGCTCGTGCAGATAGCCGCTGAGCCATTCGGGACTCGACGCGCTGAACTGCTCCAATCGGGAGAGCAGATCGTCCGCTGCGGCGGGGATCGCGTCGAAAAACGCGGGCGCGGCGGCGAGCAGCGCGTTCGTCTGAGAAAGCAGCGTAGACCACAGGAGCGACAGCAGCCCGCCGAGCAGAAACAGCAGCGTCAGTGTCAGGATCAGCGCGGAAAAGCCACGTTGAAAGTGAAATTTCCGCCGCAGATACAAAACGACCGGTTCCAGCAGCGCCGCGACGAGCAGTGCGAGCAGAAACGGCAAACACCACGGCAGCACATAGCGAAAGCAGACATAAAAGAGAGATGCACCCATGAAAAGCGCGAGCGATAAAGTGAGGAAGCGTCTCAGCCGTTCTTCATTCAAATTTTGCAGACCTCCCACCGAAAAAAGTGTTGCAATATGCGTTAAGATATGCTAAAATCCTGCCATATAAAGACAGATGACCGCGAAGGAGAAACATTATGGCGCCTGCAACGAAATTTTATTTGGTCTCGTCAGAGGCCCTTCCGGAAATTTTTATCAAGGTGGCGGAGGCGAAGCGCATGCTCCAGTCCGGCGAGGTGCGCACCGCGGGCGACGCCGCCCGCACCGTCGGCATCAGCCGCAGCGCATTTTATAAGTACCGCGATGCGGTGCGCCCCTTCAACGACATGAAGACCGGCCGCATCATCACGTTCTACACGATGCTCAAGAACAACCCCGGCGTATTGTCCGACGTCCTTTCTATTTTTGCCGGTTCGGGCGCGAATATTCTGACCATCAACCAGAGTATTCCCACCAACGGCTGTGCCGCGGTGACGATCTCGGCCGAGACGTCCGAAATGCAGGAGTCGATCGAAGAGATGATGGCGCGGGCGCTCGCGCTTGAGGGCGTGGTGCGCTTCGATATCCTTGCGGCCTGAGTCACGCGGGCTTGTACAAGTTCATACGATGGATTGGCAGCGGCTGAGATGAGCGCTGTCAATCCATTTTTTGTTGGAAGTGGTTCTTATGAGCCTGATCGTACAGAAATTCGGCGGCAGCTCCGTGCGCGACTATGTGCATCTTCTGCGCATGGCGCGCATCGTCAAATCGCGGGTGGACGAAGGCGACGACGTGGTCGTCGTTCTCTCCGCGCAGGGCGACACGACGGACGGCCTGCTGCAAAAGGCAAAGGAGATCAGCGAGCGGCCTTCGCCGCGCGAGCTCGACATGCTGCTCTCCGCGGGCGAGCAGATGAGCGCCGCGCTCGGCGCGATGACGCTGCGGTCCATCGGCGTGGAGGCGGTATCCCTCTGCGCATGGCAGATCCCCATCGAAACGGACGGTACACATGGGAACGCGGAGATCGAACTGATCGACACCGCGCGTATCCGGAAGGAGCTGGCCGAGGGCCACGTTGTGGTCGCGGCGGGCTTTCAGGGCGTCGACGAGCGGGGCGACGTTACGACGCTCGGACGCGGCGGCTCGGACACGAGTGCAGTGGCGCTCGCCGCGGCGCTGAAGGCCGCTGAGCTTGTCATCTACACAGACGTGGACGGGATATTTTCCTCTGACCCGCGCATCTGCAAGAACGCTGTGCGGCGCGAGGTGATCTCGTATGACGACATGCTGCTGCTCGCGCAGAAGGGCGCACAGGTGCTTCACGACCGCAGCGTGGCGCTCGCGCAGGCGGGCGGCGTGCCCATCACCGTGCGCTCGTGCAGGGAAGGCGGCGCGGGCAGCATCGTTTGCGAAACGGATGAAGACGCAAGCGTCGTCGGCGTGACGCAGAAAAAGAGCGGGCGGAGCCGCCTTGCGGCCATCACGGCGGTCGGCGGCGCGCTGCCGAGCATCGAGAAAGAGAAGATAGCCGTCACGGCGCTCGAACGGGCGGAGATCACCGTCTTCGCCGTTGCGGCGGGGGAGCGGTTCATGAGCTTTTACGTCCTGCGCGACGACGCAGAGCGCGCCTTGCAGCTCGTGCACGACGCGCTGATCGCCGCGAAAGAATGAAAAAAGACCCGTTGGAGCATCCAACGGGTCTTGCCTTTTGCAAGCTGCTTATTCTTCGGCGTAGCGCTTTTTCGCCTTTTCGATCTTGGTCGAATAGCGGTCCTCTTCAGAGAAGATGCAGCCGCAGTATTTCTGCATGTAGAGGCCCATCTCGCGCGCCTTGGCCTGCCCCTCGCGAAAACCGGGGCGGAAGTCACGGTAGTAGAATTCGACGCCGTACTTCTTGCCCATCGTCTCGCCCACGGCCTTTAAGAGCTCGTGGTTCTGATACGGAGAGATGAGCAGGGACGATGTGAACGCGTCGTAGCCGTGGTCGGCGGCGTATTTGGCCGCCGTGCCGAGGCGGATGGTGTAGCAGTGCGCGCAGCGGTGGTCGATATCCGCACTCACGGCGCGGACAAAGTCGCGCAGGCCGTAATCCTCTAAAATATGCACTTCTACATGCTCTTTTTCCCCGTATTCGAGCAGCGTGCGGCGGCGCGCGTCATACTCCGTCCAGGGGTGAATGTTCGGGTTGAACCAGAGTGACGTGGGCTCGATCCCGTCGGCGCGCAGCGTGTCCACGCAGTAGACCGAGCAGGGGGCACAGCAGGAGTGCAGCAGCAGTTTATCCATCAAAAAAGACCAGCTTTCCTTGTGTCGTTTCTGCCAGCATACCACAAGCGCGCGGCAAAGTCCACGGGAAAAGAAAATTAAGCGAATGGCGCAGGATCGTTCACGATTTATACATTGACTATTCAATCAAATGCGTAGTATAATACATTGATTATTATGAACAAGTATGCCCATGCGGCAAAGGAGAAAATGTATGTGGATCGCGGACGGTTGGGAAGATTATGAGCTGCTGGACTGCGGCAGCGGAGAAAAGCTCGAACGCTGGGGAAAGCAAATTCTGGTGCGGCCTGACCCTCAGGCGATCTGGGAGACGCCGCGCACGAACCGCGGCTGGCGCAACGCGCAGGGCCGCTATTACCGCTCGTCCTCGGGCGGCGGACATTGGGACAAGGAGAAGCTGCCAGAGAGCTGGACGGTAAATTACAAGGATCTCAAATTCCAGGTCAAGCCGATGAATTTTAAGCACACGGGCCTGTTCCCCGAGCAGGCCGTCAACTGGGATTTTGCGCGCGAGAAGATCAAAAACGCGGGCCGGCCCATCCGCGTGCTGAACCTCTTCGCCTACACCGGTGGCGCGACGGTCGCGTGCGCGGCGGCAGGCGCTCAGGTCTGCCACGTGGATGCGGCAAAGGGCATGGTCAACTGGGCGCGCGAGAACGCGCGTGTCAGCGGCCTTTCCGATGCGCCGGTGCGCTGGATCATCGACGACTGCGCGAAATTTGTCGAGCGTGAGATCCGTCGCGGCAAGGTGTATGACGCCATCATCATGGACCCGCCGAGCTACGGCCGCGGCCCCGGGGGAGAGGTCTGGAAGTTGGAGGACAATCTTTTCCCGTTCGTGAAGCTCTGCGCGCAGGTCTTATCGGACAAGCCGCTTTTTGTCATCATCAACTCGTATACGACGGGGCTCGCTCCCTCGGTGCTCGGCTACATGCTGCACCTGCTCGTTGCGGAAAAGTACGGCGGCAAGGTCACGTGGGACGAGCTGGGCCTGCCCGTGACGGAGACGGGGCTCGCGCTGCCTTGCGGCGCGACGGGCCGCTGGTTCTCAGAATAAAGGAATCCGCCGCTTTGCGGCGATGAATCCCCGAAAGGCTCTTTCGGGACAACGATTAAGGAACGCAACTTTATGGAAATGATCAAGACCCAAGACCTGGCCTTCACCTATCCGGGCACGGAAGACCAGGTGAACACCCGCGCGCTGCGCGGGGTGGATGTGACCATCGAACGCGGCAGCTTTGTCGTGATCCTCGGCCACAACGGCAGCGGCAAATCGACGCTCGCCAAGACCTTCAACGCAGTCCTGCTGCCAAGCGGCGGCAAGGTCTATGTCGAGGGCATGGACACGATGGACGAGTCGCTCCTGCTTGAGATTCGCAGGCGCGTGGGCATGGTGTTCCAGAACCCTGACAACCAGATCGTGGCGAACGTCGTCGAAGAGGATGTCGCATTCGCGCCGGAGAATTTGGGTGTGCCGAGCGACGAGATCCGAAAGCGCGTGGATGACGCGCTCGAAGCCGTCGGCATGACGCAGTTTGTCAAGCACGCGCCGCACCTGCTCTCCGGCGGACAGAAGCAGCGCATCGCCATCGCGGGCGTGCTGGCGATGAAGCCCGAGTGTATCGTGCTCGACGAGGCGACCGCCATGCTCGACCCCATCGGCCGGCGCGAGGTGCTCGCGGCCGTCGAAAAGCTCAACCGCGAGCAGGGCATCACGGTCGTCCTCATCACCCACCACATGAACGAAGCCGAGCACGCCGACCGCGTGATTGTGATGAACGACGGCCTTGTCGTCATGGACGGAAAGCCGCGCGAGGTCTTCACCCGCAAAAAAGAGCTGGAGGACATCGGCCTTGCCGTGCCGGACACGGTCTCGCTGCTCTTTTCCCTGCGCGAGGCGGGCATGGACGTCCCCGTGGACGCCATCACCGTAGAGGAATGCGCAGACGCCATTGCGAAAAATTTTACCTAAGAGGACTGTAACCTTGGAAGAGATCATTCGTGTAGAAAACCTGACGCACACCTACGGGGAGGGCACGCCGTTCTGCCGCAGTGCGGTGCAGGATATGTCGCTCGCAATCTATCGCGGCGAATTTTTGGGCATCATCGGCCACACGGGCAGCGGCAAGTCGACGCTGATCCAGCACCTGAACGGCCTGCTCAAGCCGACCTCCGGCCGCATTTTGCTTGGCGGGGAGGACATCTGGTCGGACCCGAAGAAAATTCGGGACGTAAGATTCCGCGTGGGCCTCGTGTTCCAGTATCCGGAATACCAGCTCTTTGAAGAGACCGTTTACCGCGATATCGCGTTCGGCCCGACGAACATGGGCCTATCCAAAGACGAGATCGACCGCCGCGTGCGCGAATCCGCGCACTTTGCGGGGCTTACCGACGATCTGCTGGAAAAATCGCCGTTTGCCCTCTCCGGCGGACAGAAGCGCCGCGTCGCCATCGCGGGCGTTATTGCGATGGAGCCCGAGGTGCTCGTGCTCGACGAGCCGAGCGCGGGACTTGACCCGCAGGGCAGGGAAGAGCTGCTTGCGAATATTCGCGAATTCCACCGCGCGCGCGGCACGACCGTCGTGCTCGTGAGCCACAGCATGGAGGAGATCGCGAAAAACGTCGACCGCATCGTTGTCCTGTCGGACAGCCATGTGCTCATGAGCGGCACGCCGCGCGAGGTCTTCGCCCGCGGCGACGAGCTGATGACCGCGGGCCTTGACGTGCCGCAGGTCACGCGCGTCGCGATGGCGCTGCGCGATAAAGGCATTGCCATCAACCCCGCCGTTTACACCGTCGATGAGCTCAGCAAAGAGCTTGTCGCGCTCAAGAGAGGGGGCGGCAAAAAATGCTGAAGGATATCACGCTCGGCCAGTTTTTCCCGGGCGACACGCTCGCCCATAAGCTCGACCCGCGCACAAAGCTCCTCGTCACGGTGTTTTACGTCGTGGCGCTCTTTACGGCGAAGAGCTACATTGCCTACGGCGTTCTCATTCTGACGCTGATTGTCGCCGTGCGCATCTCGCGCGTGGGCGCGAAGGCGCTTTTCAAGGGATTAAAGCCGGTGCTGTTCATTATCGCGTTCACGGCGCTTTTGAACCTCTTTTACACCCCCGGCACGGAGCTGTGCCATTTTTGGATCTTCCGCATTACGATCGAGGGTGTGCGCGCCGCCATCACGATGATGCTGCGCATCACGCTTTTGATCATGGGAACGTTCCTGCTCACGTATACGACCTCTCCCATCCGCCTGACGGACGGTCTGGAGAGTTTGCTGGGTCCGCTCAAGAAGATCAAGGTCCCCGTGCATGAGCTCGCGATGATGATGTCGATCGCGCTTCGCTTCATCCCGACGCTCATCGAGGAGACGGATAAGATCATGTCCGCGCAGAAGGCGCGCGGCGCCGACTTTGAGACTGGCAGCCTCATGCAGCGCGCCAAGGCGCTCGTGCCGCTGCTCGTGCCGCTGTTTGTCAGCGCGTTCCGCCGCGCCGACGAGCTGGCGACGGCCATGGAATGCCGCTGCTACCACGGCGACGAAGGCCGCACGAAGCTCAATGTGCTGCACTACCAGACGCGCGACTATCTGGTGCTCGGCTATTATGCCGTGCTCGTGGCCGCGGTCATCGCGCTGCGATAAGAAGAAAGGACGCTTTTATGCGAAACATCGCCCTCAAGCTCATGTATAACGGCACGGCCTATCACGGCTGGCAGGTGCAGAAGACGGTCTCAAGCGTCTGCGAGACGATGGAAAAGGGCCTCTCGAAGGTCTGCGGCGGGAACGTCAAGCTCGTCGGCTGCGGCCGCACGGACGCGGGCGTGCACGCCGAGCGATATATCGCCAATTTCCACACAGAGTCGCGCATTCCGGTCGAGCGCTTACCGTTTGCCATCAATACGCACACGCCGGAGGATATCGTCGTGCGCGAAGCGCTTGAGGTGGCGGATGATTTCAACGCGATCCTCTCGTGTCAAAAAAAGGAATACACCTATCGCATCTATAATTCCCGCATCAAAAACCCGTTCTATGTCAACAGGGCTTACTTTTACCCCAAGCACCTCGACGAAGAGGTGATGGACCGCGCGGCGCGCGCCTTTGAGGGCACGCACGATTTCCGCGCCGTCCGCTCTGTCGGCACGGAGACGAAGACCACCGTGCGCACCGTGCACTACTGCCGCGTGTCGCGCTTGGGTGATCTTTTGGAACTCAAGGTCTGCGCGGACGGGTTCCTGTATAACATGGTACGGGCGATCACCGGCACGGTGCTCTACGCCGCCGAGGGAAAGCTCACGCCAGAGGCCATCCCAGAGATCTTGGCCTCCGGCGACCGCTCGCTCGCCGGCCCCACGGTGCCGCCGGGCGGACTGTACATGACGAGACTTTGGTATGAGGATGAACGGCTCAATGAATGATCTCAAAGAGGAAAAGGGAACACGCGAGGAGCTGAGGCGCTCGCAGGCGGCCCCGCGCCGCTCCGGCGGTGGGCTCAAGCGGGCGCTGATGGTGATTCTGGCGCTTGTGGTCGTGCTGGCCGTGGTCGTCGCCGCGGCGTGGAAGGACCTGAACAGCCTTGACAGTGTGCGCCGCCTTTTCTCCTACAATAAGGTCACGCAGGATGAGCAGGGCAAGGTGGAGATGTACTCGTTCAGCAACGACCGCAGCAACACCTTTGCGCTGCTCGGCGACCATCTGATCGTCGCTTCGACGACGGGCGTGTCGATCTACAGCAGCAGCGGCAGCGTGGTGGACAGCATGAGTGTGAAGCTCACGAATCCCGCCATCGCTGTCGGCGGCCAGACCGCCGCGGTCTATGATATCGGCGGGCAGACGCTTCTTATTTACTCAGCAAGCGGCCTTGTGCGCGATATGAGCGGCGAGTGCAGCGGCAATATCCTGTCGGTCAGCGTCAATTCCTCGGACTATCTGGCGCTCAACGCCGAAAAGAGCGGCTACAAGTCCGCTGTTACGGTGTACGACGCTTCGGGCGAGAAGACGTTTGCCTTCAACTCCTCGGAGTACTATGTTATCGACGCGGTCGTCATGCGCGACTGCAAGCGCATGGCGGCGGTGACGCTCGGCGAGTCGGACGGTATATTCGCCGACACGGTGAGCATCTATTCCCTCGGCAGCGATAAGGCGGACTCGGTCAACACACTCACGGGCTCGCTCCTGCTATCGCTCGACAGCGTGGCCGGTACGCTCTCGTGCCTGACGGACGAGAGCTTGACGCTCTTTTCATCGGACGGTACGCTTTCCGGCAGCTATCGCTACGAATACCCGTATCTGCGCGGTTCGAGCATGGGCGGCGACAACTACGCGGCGCTGCTGCTGAGCCGCTACCGCTCGGGCAGCACCTTGAAGCTCGTGACTGTCTCATCCGACGGTACAGAGATGGCAAGTCTCGACAGCAGTCAGGAGGTCCTGTCCATGTCCGCGGCGGGGAAGTATATCGCCGTGCTGTACAGCGACAGTCTGGTGCTCTACACGCCGCAGCTGCAGGAATACGCGCGGCTGGACGGCACGGAGTACGCGCGCTCTGTCATCATGCGCGAGGATGGTACGGCGGTGCTGATCGGCTCGTCGTCCGCCTGGCTTTATATTCCGTAATTTCTGTAAAACGCTAAAAATGTTACAATTTATGACTTGAAAGGAGCGCGGGAAACGTGAATAATGGTCTTATGATCGATGCAGTCTTCGTGCTCGTGCTCATTTTAAGCGTCGTGTTTGGCGCCAAGCGGGGGCTGTTCCGCAGCTTTATGGCGCTGGCGGCGATCGTGCTCGCGCTGATCGGCGCGTCGCTTCTGACCGACGCTTTGACCGAGCCCGTGACCGACATGCTGATGCCGCGCCTTGAAAAGAGCGTGGAGGAGTGGTTTGATACCGAATCGCAGACACCGCAGGGGGATGTCCCGCAGATCGAGGGGGAGACCCCGGCGGAGAGCGACGCCTCGGGTGAAACGCCAAACGGCGACGCCGCGCAGGACGCGGAAAACGTTTGGCAGGACGATTCGCCGCTCGCGGTGACAGGCCTTCTCAAAAAGCTGCTGCGCTTCGATTTCGACGGCGCGGTGCGTCAGTCGCTTCGAAATGCCGCGCGCGACGCAGCGCTTGCCGCCGTAAGGACGCTGCTCGGCAGCGTGGTGAGGACACTCGTGTTCGTGCTGTGTTTTTTGGTGCTCACGCTGCTTCTCCGCTTAGTGACGGGAGGCATTGACAAGGTGTTAGACTTGCCAGTGCTGAACGCGCTCAACACCATCGGCGGCGGCACGCTGGGCCTGATCGAGGGCGCACTTTTGCTGTTTCTCGTCTGCGATGTCGCACCGAAGCTCGGCGTCAAGGCCTTTGCCGACTACGAGGGCACGTATCTGTTATCGTTTTTTATGAGCCATACTCCGCGCGGGCTTGTCGCCGCGCTGTTACCCTGATCTTTACCCCAAGGAGGAAATACTATGCAGCCGCAACTTTGTTCCAGATGTAAAAAGAATATCGCCGTTGTGTTCATCACCCGTCAGGAAAACGGGCAGAACGTCAACGAAGGACTTTGCCTCAAGTGCGCGAAAAATCTCGGACTGCCGCAGGTGGACGAGATGATGCGCCGCATGGGCATCACGGATGAGGACCTTGACAATATCTCCAATGAAATGATGGGCGCCTTCGGCGGCGCGGAAAACCTCGAAGGTCTGACCGACGCCGACGATCCGGACGCCGATAACGAGGACGGCAAGACCGCCACATTCCCGTTCCTGAGCCGCTTTTTCGGCGGAAATCCCGCTGCGAACGACGCACAAAATGGCAACGAGGCCGAGCAGACGCAGAGCCCGCGCAGCAACAAGAAGGTCGAAAAGGGGAGCAAGCACAAATTCCTCGACTCCTACTGCATCAATCTCTCCCAGCGCGCACGCGACGGCAAGCTCGACGCGGTCGTCGGCCGCGAGGAGGAGATCGAGCGCGTCATCCAAATCTTGAACCGCCGCCAGAAGAACAACCCCTGCCTGATCGGTGAGCCGGGCGTCGGCAAGACGGCCATTGCCGAGGGCCTCGCCCAGCGCATCGTCGCGGGTGACGTGCCCTTCAAGCTCAGAAGCAAGGAGGTTTATCTTCTTGACCTCACCGCGCTCGTCGCGGGCACGCAGTTCCGCGGCCAGTTTGAGAGCCGCATGAAGGGCCTCATCGAGGAAATCCGCAAGATGGGCAACGTCATCCTTGTCATCGACGAGGTGCACAACATCGTCGGCGCGGGCGACGCCGAGGGCAGCATGAACGCCGCCAACATCTTGAAGCCTGCGCTCTCCCGAGGCGAAATTCAGGTCATCGGCGCGACGACCTTTACCGAGTACCGCAAGCACATCGAAAAGGATACCGCACTTGAGCGTCGTTTCCAGCCGGTCACGGTCAATGAGCCGAACATGGAGGATACGCTCAAAATCTTGAAGGGCATCGCCCACTACTACGAGCAGTTCCACGGTGTCAAAATTCCCGAGGGCATTCTGCGTCAGGCAGTGCTGCTATCCGAGCGCTACATCACCGACCGTTTCTTGCCCGACAAGGCCATCGACCTCATCGACGAGGCATGCTCGGATCTGAACCTGCACGACAAGAACATCAACCGCCGCATGGAGTTGCGCCGCGAGATCGAGGATTACGACAAGGAGCGCGAGCTGTTGCAGGGCGCAGAAGAACCCGACTTCGAGCGGCTGGCCGAGCTCAAGAGCCTTACCATCAAGGCGCAGACCGAGCTCGACGAGCTTTGCGCGCAGGGTGACCCGCAGCTCACGATGGACAACCTCGCCCGCGTGATCGAGCTCTGGACGAAGATTCCCGCCTCGCGTATCCGTGAAGACGAGTTCCGCCGTCTGAGCGAGCTTGACAAGCGCTTAAAAGAGCACATCGTTGGTCAGGACGAGGCTGTCGAGGCTGTCGCTGCGGCTATCCGCCGCAACCGCGTGGGCATTTCGCCCAAGCACAAGCCGGTGAGCTTCATCTTTGTCGGCCCCACGGGCGTCGGCAAGACCGAGCTTGTCAAGCAGCTGGCGCAGGACCTCTTCAACTCGCCCGATGCGCTGATCCGCCTCGACATGTCCGAGTTTATGGAAAAGCACTCGGTCTCCCGCATCGTCGGCTCGCCCCCGGGCTATGTCGGCTATGATGAAGCCGGCCAGCTGACCGAAAAGATTCGCCGCAAGCCCTACGCCGTCATCCTTTTCGACGAGATTGAAAAGGCGCACCCTGACGTGATGAATGTCCTGCTGCAAATTCTCGACGACGGCGAGATCACTGACTCCCACGGCCGCAAGGTCAATTTTGAAAACACCGTCATCGTGATGACATCCAACGCGGGCAGCGAGCGCAAGGAGGGCACCGTCGGCTTCGGCCACACGGTGAACGAGCAGAACCGCGACCGCGCTATGAAGGCGCTCGGCGAGTTCCTGCGCCCCGAATTCCTGAACCGTGTGGACGAGGTCATCTGCTTCAACCGCCTTGACGAGAAGAACTTCGCCGGCATCGCCCACATCATGCTCGATGAGCTGCAAAAGAGCCTTGAGGACAAGGGCCTGCACTTTACGTGGGACGAGGATGTTGAGGACTACCTCGTCAAGAAGTCCTACTCCGCGACCTACGGCGCGCGCAATCTGCGCCGCACCATTCAGAAAGAGCTCGAAGACGTCATGGCCGCGCAGATCATCGATTCCTACGAGCATCCCGTTACGCAGATCCGTGCGTCGATGGAGGACGGCAAGCTCGTTGTGCGCAGCATGTGACCAGGAAAGGGGAGGGAAGACCATGTTCCATCTGTTCCGCAAGGACATTGAAAAGCACTGCGCCTACTGCAAGAGCGGATCTGTCATCAGCGAAGGGCAGGTCATCTGTTCCCGCCGCGGCGTGGTCGATTCCGCTGACCACTGCCGTCACTTTTGCTATGATCCGCTCAAGCGTGTGCCGCCGAGACCCGCCACACTGCGCGATCAGTATACCTCCGAGGATTTTTCCCTGTAAGGCCGGGCAGCGCCCCGAACAATAAAGAAAGAAGGCCGATTCCCATGAACATTTCTCAGGTTTACGCAGTCTATTTCAGCGCCACCGGCAACACCAGAAAGGTGACCACCACGCTTGCAAATGCCCTTGCCGTCAGCTTCGACGTGCCGCTCGAGGTGCGCGATTTCACGCTGCCCGCCGCGCGCGAGGAAGCGTATGAGTTTGCCGTGGGCGACCTTGTCGTATTCGGTATGCCAACCTACGCGGGCAAGCTTCCAAATAAGCTGCTCGACTTTGTGAAGTCCGGCTTTCACGGAAACGGCGCGCTGGCTGTACCGGTCGTGACGTTCGGCAACCGCAGCTTCGACAATTCGCTTGCCGAGCTCTGCGCCTGCCTGGAAGCGGACGGCTTCCATACCATCGGCGCGGGCGCGTTTGCCTGCCGTCACGCTTTTACCGACGCGCTTGCCAACGGCAGACCCGATTCCGACGATATGGCGGAGCTTGCAAAGCTCGGCTCCGCGGTCGTGGGCCGCATCGTGCGGATGACCGAGTATCCCGCGCCCGTCACGGTCGACGGTGACGCCGACGCGCCGTATTACCGCCCGCTGGGCCTCGATGGCGAACCGAAGGTGTTTCTGAAGGCGAAGCCCAAGACCGACCTCGATAAGTGTATCCACTGCGGTGTGTGCGCCTCACTCTGCCCGATGGGCTCGATCAATCCCGATGATGTCACCGAGGTCGTGGGCGTGTGCATCAAATGCCACTCCTGCGTGCGCAACTGCCCGATGGGTGCGAAGTATTTCGATGATCCCGCGTTCCTCTCGCACCGCGCGATGCTCGAACGCGACTACACGCGCAGAGCGGAGGACAAGATCTTCACGGCGTAAGAAAGTACATAAAAAGGCTCTGTTTGGGAATCCCAAACGGAGCTTTTTTCATTCCTGAATGACGGAACGTTGCTGCCTAACAAACAAGATTTGGGAAGGGCGGGAAGCGGGGACAGCCACGCACGCATATGCTATGGAGAAAGCACCAATTTGGGGAGGGATCTTATGAAACCGGTGTACTTTTTCCTCGGCGCAAACAGCGAAGAGGGCTTTTTCTCGCTCTATGACCAGCTTTTGGGCGGTCGGCTCGACGATCTGATGATTCTGAAAGGCGGCCCGGGCTGCGGCAAGTCGACCTTCATGCGCCGCGTGGGCGCGGCGATGGAGCGCGCGGGCGAGCGCGTCGTGTACATCAACTGCTCGGGCGACCCCGATTCACTCGACGCTGCGATCTTTCTGGACCGTAACGCCGCCATTGTCGATGGCACCAGCCCGCACGTGCTCGAGCCGACCTATGCGGTCGCGAGCGAACGCTATGTCGATCTGACACGCTTCTACGATGTGGACGCGGCTAAGGTACGCCGCGCGGAGATCGTCGCGCTGAGCGACGAATATCGCGCACACTACCGCAGCGCCTATCGCATCCTGCGCGCGATGGGCGAGGTGGAGAGCGAGCGCCGCGTGGCAATGCACGCGCAGATGGATTTTTCGAAGCTCCGCCGCCGCACCGACGGCATTCTCGCACGCGAGCTGCGCGGCGAGGGAGGCGGCAGCGGGCGCGTCGACCGCGCGTTTTTGGGCGGTGTGACGCATCGGGGCGAGATTTGCCGGTTCGACACCGTCGAAGCCCTCTGCCCGCGCATCTATGCCATCATCGACAGTGCGGGGCTGGGAAACGAAATGCTTGAGACCGTCGTGCAGGCGGCACAGGCGAAGCATTTCGACATCATCGCCTGCCCGAATCCAGACCGGCCGCGGGAGCTCCATCACGTATTGATCCCGGAAAAAGGGCTGGCGTTTATCACAACGAACGCGCGCAACCCGTACGGCGGGAAGCCCTACCGCCGCCTGCGTCTCGACGCGATGGCGGAGGAGAAGCTCACGCGCGCGCAGAAGGCGAAGCTGCGCTTCACGCGCCGCGTGGAAGCGTCGCTCTTAGACGAGGCAGTGAGCGCGCTGTCGAATGCCAAGAAGGCGCACGACGCGCTGGAATCCGCATATCATCCCTGCGTGGATTTCGAGGGGGGCACTGCGCTCGCAGAGAAAGAAATTAAAAGACTATTAAAGCAATAGCGCTTTACAGATTCTTGCTGCCTGAAGGCAGCAATGGGATTCCCTGCGCCGCGCAGGGAATGCGGGAAAGGGGGCCATTCTCTCACGTGAGAGAATGGCCCCCTTGGACCCCCAAGAGAACGCAAGGGGCGCTGCCCCTTGACCCCGCCATTGCGGGTTTGCAGCTTGAAGGGCTGCACGCGCTGCGCAATCGGGTGCGGTGTACATGGCTTCGCCATGAATCCCTGCGAGTCGTAACAACTCTCAACCGCGCCTTACTATCGTGAGGCGCGAGTGACGTTTGCTTGGCGGCAGACTGCCTGCCGAATGCGGCATTGCTTCGCTCGCCGCATTGATGAGACTGGCGGTAAACGGAAATTAGTCAGCACTCCTACAAGATCAGCAGAGCGGCAGCGGATAATAGAAGCAGAGGCAAATCGTATAGTAAAACCAATGGCGGCGAGCGTTAGCAATGCCGCCACGCAGGCACTTTCACTCCGGAGGCATGAAAGTTGTTCGAGCTCCAGATTGCCAATCAAAGCCTTTCTCTTGGGGGTCAAAGGGGGATATTCTCTTTCCGTGGAAAGAGAATATCCCCCTTAATCGTCCCCCTGCACGGTGCAGGGAAAACCCCGCCCTTTCGGGCGGCCTTGATTCATTGTGCCATATCGGCACGAAAATAAACCGTCCGCTCTGGCAGCGATAAAATGAGCGTATACTCACCGCTTTTCTCCCCTGCAGCATCGGTGTATTCCGTGACGCCGACAAGCGCCGTACCAGTCTCGCTATCCAGCGTAAGATCATAGAGGACGTCGTTCGCATCGTGCTGGGTGAGGGTGTATGTGCCGCTTTGCGTGCTGCCGTCTGAATCCGTGAGCGTCAGCGTGCCGTCCTGCGCGGAGCAGGTGAGGGCGGGGAGGTCGAGCGACTGCCCCTCGCTGTCGATGGCGTTTGCGTATGTCCAGTCGTGGCCCTCGATGGTCAGGCCATCGTTCGTTTTGCCGCAGCCGACAAGTAGAAAAATGAGCAGCAGCGGTAATAAAACTTTAATCTTGCCCGTCATGTGTTTTTCCTTTCCACCTCTTGATTTTCGGCGCGAGCAGCACACCAATCCCCACGGCAAAGAGCAGCAGCGCGCCCCAAAACAGATAAGTGGGCAATTTGCTGACGGTATAGATGTACGTTGTGGTATCAGCGTAACCGATAATCGCGTTGGGCGGAACCGGTTCCTCTGGAATGAATGGCTCGGCAGTAAAATGCTGCACCGCGCACCAAATGAGTGTTGGTACGCTGATAGCCAGCAGAACCCATGCACTGATGCGCAGGGCCTTTGCGCGCTTGACATGTGCCTTTTCTGACATGTCTGACGCGCTCGACGGGGAAGCAGCACCCTCCGGCGTGCCGGTCAACTCTGCGAGCGGAACGCCGAAAAAGCCCGAGAGTGCGAAGAGATTCGCCGTGCTCGGCAGCGACGAGCCGTCCTCCCACTTCGTCACGGCCTGCCGCGAGACCTCGAGTGCCTGCGCCAGCGCCTCCTGTGACAGCCCACGCTCCTTGCGCAGTGCGCGGATGCGCGCGCCGAGTTCGTTGTCCATGATCGTGCCTCCTTTGCCTTGATGGCGCTATCGTAGCAGTTTTTGGCGCAAAAGTCCACCAAGTATTCCGCTACTATCGGTAGCGAAACGGAAAAAGCCGCCCGAATGGGCGGCTTTTCGCGCGTATTTACTTCTTGCGGCAACTCAGCTCGCCGTTTTCGGCGTCGAGCACGAGCGTGCTGCCCGCGGCGAGGTCGCCGCGCAAAATCTCCTTGGCGATCAGCGTCTCCGCTGCGCTCTGGAGGTAGCGCTTGAGCGGACGCGCGCCGTAGATCGGGTCGAAGCCGCGCTCGATGATGAGGCTCTTGGCCGCATCCGTGACTTCGAGCCTCAGCGTCTTGTCGGCAAGACGCTTCTTGAGACCTTCCATCAGGATGTCGATGATGCCGCTGAGGTTCTCCTTCGTGAGCGGCTTGAACATGATGATCTCGTCAAGACGGTTCAGGAATTCCGGACGGAACGCGCGGCGCAGCTCGCCCATGACGGCGGCGCGGGCGCTCTCGGAAATGCTGCCGTCCGGCTGGATGCCGTCGAGCAGCTCGGAAGAGCCGAGGTTCGAGGTCAGGATGATGATCGTGTTCTTAAAGTCCACCGTGCGGCCCTGCGAATCGGTGATGCGGCCGTCGTCGAGAATTTGCAGCAGGATGTTGAACACATCCGGGTGCGCCTTTTCGACCTCGTCGAACAGCACCACACTGTACGGCTTGCGGCGCACGGCCTCAGTGAGCTGGCCGCCCTCGTCATAGCCGACGTATCCCGGAGGGGCACCAATGAGACGCGAGACGGAGAATTTCTCCATGTACTCGGTCATGTCGATGCGCACGAGGTTGTGTTCATCGTCGAACAGGCAGTCGGCGAGGGACTTTGCAAGCTCCGTCTTGCCGACGCCCGTGGGACCGAGGAAGAGGAAGCTGCCGATCGGGCGGTTCGGGTCCGCGATGCCCGCGCGCGAGCGCTGGATGGCCTCGGTCACGAGGCGCACGGCCTCGTCCTGACCGACGACGCGCTTGTGAATGATCTCGTCGAGGCGCAGCAGCTTTTCGCGCTCACCCTCCATCAGACGGCTGACGGGGATGCCCGTCCACTTGCCGACGATATCGGCGATCTCGTTTTCAGTCACGGTGTCGTGCACCATGGAGCTGTCGCCCGTGTGCTTTTCGGCCGCGGCCTCGGCGTCCTTGAGCTGCTTTTCGAGGGCGGGGAGATCGGAGTACTTGAGCTTTGCGGCCTTTTCGTACTCAAGGTTCGCCTGCGCGCGTTCGATCTCGCCGTGCATCTGCTCGATCTGGCTCTTGAGCTGCTTCACGCTGTCCACGCCGCTCTTTTCCGCTTCCCAGCGGGACTTCATGGCGTTGAACTGTTCCTTTTCATCGGCAAGCTCTTTCTTGAGCTCCTCGAGACGGTCGCGGGAGAGCTGGTCGTCCTCTTTCTTGAGGGCCATCTCTTCGATCTCCTGCTGCATGATCTTGCGGCGCAGATCGTCGAGCTCTGCGGGCATCGAGTCGATCTCCGTGCGGATCATCGCGCAGGCCTCATCGACGAGGTCGATGGCCTTGTCGGGCAGGAAACGGTCGGTGATATAGCGGTCGGAGAGCGTCGCGGCGGCGACAAGCGCGTTGTCGTGGATGCGAACGCCGTGATAGATCTCATAGCGCTCCTTCAGGCCGCGCAGGATGGAAATGGTGTCCTCGACCGTCGGCTCGTTGACCATGACGGGCTGGAAGCGGCGCTCGAGGGCGGCGTCCTTTTCGATATACTGGCGGTACTCGTCGAGCGTGGTCGCGCCGATGCAGTGCAGCTCGCCGCGAGCCAGCATCGGCTTTAAGAGGTTGCCGGCATCCATGCTGCCCTCGGTCTTGCCCGCGCCGACGATGGTGTGCAGCTCATCAATGAAGAGGATGATCTTGCCGTCGGACTTCTTGACCTCGTTCAAAACGGCCTTTAAGCGCTCTTCAAACTCGCCGCGGTATTTCGCGCCCGCGATCAGCGCGCCCATGTCGAGCGAGAAGATCGTGCGGTCCTTGAGCCCTTCGGGCACATCGCCGCGCACGATACGCTGGGCAAGGCCCTCGGCGATGGCCGTCTTGCCGACGCCCGGCTCGCCGATGAG
>ENA-UOJM01000717-UOJM01000717.1-human-gut-metagenome-genome-assembly--contig:-P116-NODE-717-length-39550-cov-30.823066_pt1 | contig 39550 bp, 40 predicted proteins | sample MGYA00242349_ERZ723896 | MGnify/ENA metagenome assembly ERZ723896 | reverse complement strand
TTTTGCACACCGCATTACCTTGAAATTTCTACTTGACTTTTCTTAGCAGGTCTTTCTGTAAAGTAATTTTATCTTACACAAATTGATTTTTCTCGGCATCGTAGGTGTAGCCGATGCCTGCAAGCGATGTTTCGATGCTCTCGCGCGCAACGTCCAGATCATCGCACAGCGAATCGACAGAATCGTAAAAATCGCGCAGCTTCATATTCACGGCGCTCAGCAGCATCGCCGGATCTTTCGGTAACGCCGCCATCAGCCGAGCTTGCTCAGGATGAGATCATCCACCACCGCGAGCGCGTCGTCGACCTTGCTGACTTCGGTGCCGCCGCCCATGGCAGAGTCGGGCTTGCCGCCGCCCTTGCCGCCGCAGATAGGCGCGATGGCCTTGATGATGTCGCCGGCCTTGACGCCGCTTGCGACCGCATCCTTGCCGCAGACCGCCAGCAGCGTGACCTTGCCTTCGTTGACGGAGGCGAGCACGCCGACGATCTTGGGCTCCTTGTCGCGCAGGAAGTCGCCGAGCTTGCGCAGGGCATTCGCGTCCATGCCGTCGCGCTGGGCGGTGACGAGCTTGAGACTCTTGACCTCCTTGGCGGACGTGAGGAAGGTACGTGCCTCGCCGAGCGAGGCCTGCTCCTTGAACTTTTCAAGCTGGCTCTTGATCTCCTTCATCTCGCTCAGCATGCCGCCGATGCGGCTTTCGAGCTCGTTCGACGTGGTCTTCAAGAGCTGGGCCGCGCGCAGGAGCTTCTCCTGGCCGCTTCTAAGCTCTTCGAGCGTCTGTTTGCCGGTGATAGCCTCGATGCGGCGCACGCCGGAGGCAACGCTGCCCTCGCTCTTGATGCGGAAGAGGCCGACCTTGGCGGTGTTGTCAAGGTGCGTACCGCCGCAGAACTCCATAGACACATCGCCCATCTCGACCACGCGGACAACGTCGCCGTACTTTTCGCCAAACATGGCGACAGCGCCCTTCTTCTTCGCTTCCTCGATGGGCAGCACCTCGGTCACAACGGGGATGCCGCGCAGGATCGCGTCGTTGACGAAGGTATCGACCGCGAGCAGCTGCTCGGGCGTGATGGACTCAAAGTGCGTGAAGTCGAAGCGCAGACGGTCGGGCTCAACAAGAGAACCGGCCTGATGCACGTGATCGCCGAGCACCGCCTTGAGCGCGGCGTCGAGCAGATGCGTCGCGGTGTGGCCGCGGCGGATGGCCATGCGGCGTTCCACATCAATGGATGCCGTCACGGTGTCGCCGAGCTGGAAGCTGCCGTGGATGACCTTACCGGTGTGCATGAACTTGCCGCCCTTGTTCTTCTGGACGTCCGTGACCTCAAACACGGCCTCGCCGCAGCGGATGACGCCCGTATCGCCGATCTGGCCGCCCATTTCGGCATAGAACGGAGTCTTGTCGAGCACGATGATGCCCTCCACGCCGCTCATCATAGCCTCGGCCTGCTCACCCTCGACCACCAGCGCGACGACCTTCGCATCGTCGACGGAATCGTGGTCGTAGCCGACAAATTCCGTGGACGGAATGTCCTTGCCGAACTCAACGCCCGCCCAGCCGAGGTCACCGAGCGCCTTGCGCGCCTCGCGGGCGCGGGTCTTCTGCTCCTGCATCTCGTGGTCAAAGGCCTTGCGGTCGAGCGTCATGCCCTCGTCCTCGACCATTTCGATCGTCAGGTCGATGGGGAACCCATAGGTGTCGTAGAGCTTGAATGCGTCCGCGCCGGAGAAGACGGTCTCCCCCTTCTCCTTGTGGGCGTTCAGAAGCTCAGTGAAGATCTTCATGCCGCCGTCGATGGTCTTGGCAAAGTTCTCCTCCTCGGTGCGGATGACCTTGGTGATATAGGCCTGACGCTCGCGCAGCTCGGGATAATGGCCTTCGTTCTCGTGCACGACCGTATCCACGACCTCATAGAGGAACGGACGGTTGACGCCAAGCAGCTTGCCGTGGCGGGCGGCTCTTCTCAGCAGGCGGCGCAGCACGTAGCCGCGGCCCTCATTGCTGGGCAGCACGCCGTCGCAGATCATAAAGGAAGCCGAGCGGATGTGGTCGGTGATGACGCGCAGGGACACGTCTTTCTCGCAGCTCTGGCCGTAGCTCGCGCCGGTGATCTCCGTGACCTTGTTCGTGATGTTCATGACCGTGTCGACGTCGAACAGCGAATCGACATCCTGGCACACAACGGCCAAGCGCTCAAGACCCATGCCGGTGTCGATGTTCTTCTGCTTGAGCTCGGTGTAGTGGTCGTGGCCGTCGTTGTCGAACTGGGAGAAGACGACGTTCCAGACCTCCATATAGCGGTCGCAGTCACAGCCGACGGTGCAGCCGGGCTTGCCGCAGCCGTACTTTTCGCCGCGGTCGTAGTAAATTTCAGAGCAGGGGCCGCACGGACCGGAGCCGTGCTCCCAGAAGTTGTCCTCCTTGCCGAACTTGAAGATGCGGTCCTCGGGGATGCCGATCTCCTCATGCCAGATGCGGAACGCCTCGTCGTCGGCGGGTGTGGTCTCGTTGCCGGCGAAAACAGAGGGATACAGGCGGTTCGGGTCGAGGCCGACCCACTCGGGGCTCGTCAGGAATTCCCACGCCCAGTGGATGGCCTCGGTCTTGAAATAGTCGCCGAACGAGAAGTTGCCGAGCATTTCAAAGTACGTGCCGTGGCGCGCGGTGTGGCCGATGTTCTCGATGTCGCCGGTGCGGATGCACTTCTGACAGGTGGTCACGCGGTGGCGCGGGGGCCCCTGCTCGCCGGTGAAGAACGGCTTCATCGGCGCCATACCGGAGTTGATGAGCAGCAGCGACGCGTCGTTCTGCGGGATCAGGGAAAAGCTGGGCAGGCGCAGATGGCCTTTCGTCTCAAAAAAGTGCAGGAACATTTCCCGCAGCTCATTGAGACCGTAATACTTGGGCTGAGACATGGTTGGTTTCTCCTTTTATTGTAAAATTTACTGTTGTTCGTTCTGTGTTTTCAGATAAGCGCTCAATTCCGCGAGCTCACGGTCGAGATTTTTATAGAACTGCGTGACGTGCCATCCGTCGCAGAGCGCGTGGTTGATGAAAAGTGACATCGGCAGCATCATGCGGCCGTTTTCCTCGCGGTATTTTCCCCAGGCGAAGCGCGGATTGCTGTCGTCTGCGCCGCCGGCGGGCTCTTTGATCTGCGTGTAGTAGAGCCACGGCACACAGGAGACGAAGAAATTCGCCAGCACGTCGCCATCCTCGGTCAGCGTACCGCGCTCGAGCGTCTCCTTCTGCCGCCGCTTGCCCTCGGCGACAAACTTTTCGTAAGACGACAGATCGTCCTCAAGCAGGCAGTAGACGTAAACGCCCGTGCCGTCGGGCTTCATCACGGTATACGACGGGTCACAGTGATCATACTCAACGACCTGACCGTCGGGCAGCAATCTCCGCCGCAGCTCGGGCACGGCGTTCGCCGCGCGCATCACCGCATAGAGATAGCTGAGGAAAAACGGACGGCCGTTAAGCGAAGCAAGAAGATCCGTAATATCCACCGGAACCGTGATGCCCGCCCACGGGTCGGTCATCGTGCGGAAGTATTCAAACTGGCCGCCGCGCGGGTCCTTCGTCATGTCGATGATTTTTCTTGTCATCTGCTCACTTCCCTCTCACGTCCAGTCCGATGAGGTTCATCTCCGTATCGAACGCGATGCGGAACACCACGGACTTTTTGTCGTATTTTGCGCCGATGACGGCGATGGCATGCGGCTCGTCCGCGTCTGTCACGCCCGTCACCATCGAATCCTTGACCTTTTTGAAGCTGCCGCGCCCCTCGGTCGCGGCGTCCATCATCTCTTCAATGGCATCGGCGCTCGTCTGCTCGCGCACTTCCTCGCGCAGCGCGTCGTAGACCTCTTCATATTCGCCCTTCGTCAGCTGCGACATGACGACAAGTCCCGCGCTCGAGACCTTGTCCTCGTCCATGCCGTCGGGCAACTCGTTTCCGCGGCAGCCGGCCAAAATCACCAGCAGCACCGCAGCCAATGCGAAAAGCCACACTTTTTTGCGCATATCTATCCCTTTCCAAAAAAATAAAGCCCCCGTCCCTACACATAGGGGCGAAGACTTGACACTTCACGGTACCACCCTAATTATCTTTCCGCTTGAGGGAAAGCATCTTAGCCGTCCGGTAACGGGGACGAGGCGTTCCGCTCCTCGCGGACGGCTCCAAAGCGGCTGCTTCGCACCGGTGGCCGAGGGCTTGCACCATTCCCCTCTCGCTTCAGGCTCGTCTGCAAAGCTGACTTTTTCATCGCGTTTTACTTGCGTTATTATATCTCAAATTCAGCTTTTGTCAAGCATCCCTTGCCTTTGGGCAGAAAATGGCATATACTGCTTTTGTTTGAATGATGAAGGGAGAATCGCTATGAACCGTTCCCGCTCCGGCTATGTCTATATCGTCCTCTGTGCCGTCATTTTCAGCACGATGGAGGTCATGCTCAAAACCGTGCACGGCGTGTTTGCGCCCATGCAGATCACGTGTCTGCGCTTTCTCGTCGGCGGCATTCTGCTCATCCCGTTCGCCTCGCGCTCGATGAAGAAGAAAAACGCCTCGCTCTCGCGAAAGGACATCGGCTTTTTCGCGCTTTCGGGCTTTCTGTGCGTCGTCATCGCGATGTCGCTCTACCAGATGTCCGTGACCTATACGCGCGCGTCAGTCGTGGCGGTCATCTTCTCCTGCAATCCGATCTTCGTCACGGTGTTCGCCCATCTCTTCCTGCATGAGGACATTCATCGCAACCACATTATCGCGCTCATTTTGGAGCTCACGGCGGCGCTCATCATCATTGACCCCATTCATGCGACGCTCGATCCCACAGGCTCGGTGCTCGCCATTCTCTCCGCCGTGATGTTCGCACTCTACAGTGTGTTCGGCAAAAAGCGTACACCTCGCTTCGGCGGCATCGCTGTTACGTGCCTGAGCTTTCTCTTCGGCGCGGGCGAGCTCGTGTTCATTCTGCTCTTCGGCCGCACGGCGGCGGGCGCGTCGCTCTATGGCGCGGTGGGGCTGAACCTCTTTATCGACGTGCCGCTCTTTGAAAATATCCCTGCCTCGGCCATTCCGGCACTGCTGTACATCTGCTGCATCAACTCCGCGGCGGGCTTCGTCTGCCACATGATGGCGATGGAGAAAACGTCCGCGCAGGAGGCGTCACTCATTTTCTTCCTAAAGCCCATCTTGGCGCCGATCTTCGCGCTTCTTTTCCTCAAGGAGGAAATTCCGCTCAATATGATCGTCGGCATCGTCTGCTTCCTGATTGGATCGCTGTGCGCGATCCTGCCGGGGATCCTTGCTCAACGCAGGGCGTTGAAAGCGCAAAAATAAGTTTTTGCATTTTTCCCTGCGGCCGCGCAGGGGGAGCGATTAAGGGGGATATTCTCTTTCCTCGGAAAGAGAATATCCCCCTTTGCCCCCCAAGAGAAAGGGATTCTCATTGCAAGCGAGCAGCTCGAAGAGCTGCGGCGCTTGCCGAATCAGGTACCTGCCAAGTGGTGTTGCTATACGATTTGATTTGCTTCTATCATCCGCTGCCGCTCTGCCCATCTTGTAGGAGTACAGACTAATTTCCGTCTACCGGAGCACTCCTCAATGCGGCGAGCGCAGCAATGCCGCATTCGGCAGGCAGTCTGCCGCCGTTCTAACGTCACACGCGCCTCACGATAGTAAGGCGCGTGTGCAACCGGTAACGACTCGCAGGGATTCATGGCGAAGCCATGTACACCGCACCCGATTGCGCAGCGCGTGCAGTTCTTCAACTGCCTAAATCTGGCAATGTCGGGGGTCGAGGGGTTCTCCCCTCGCGTTCTCTTGGGGGTCCAAGGGGGATTTTCTCTCACGTGAGAGAATATCCCCCTTTCCCCGTGCAGCGCCATCTGCGTTGCTTCCCTGCGGCACAAGTGCCGCAAAACGCTTTGCACCTGTGCGAAAAAGCAAATTTTTTTAAAAACTGAAACTTTTTCAATCTTTTTACGTCTAAAAAGATAATCCCCACCACCTTTTGGCGGTGCAGAGAGGAGAAGAGACCATGAAGAAGAAAAAGCGGATCGTGAGGATCATCCTATGGCTTGCAGCGCTCGCGGTGCTGTTCATATGGAGCTCGCCTGAGCAGAAGGTGGACCGCTTCGTGGCGAAAAATGCGGAAACTTTGGAAGCAGCGCTCTATGAGGACTTGTCTGGAGACTATTCGCAAGGTGCGGGCGTTCAGTATACCTGCTGGGGGCAGTACGGTGAGCATCCCATCGGCGAATTCAGTTTCGGCTCGTCGCTTCTGCACGGACGCCAGTATTACGGCTGCTACTATTCGCCCTACGATGAGCCGCGCGGCTTTCAGAGCGTGGAGGTCACGCTCGTGCCGGACGGCGAAAATTGCTGGACGTGGCGCGCCGAGGGCGACAACCGCGGTATGACGAAGAAAATTCAGGACAGATGGTACTATTTTGAGACGTGGTTATAAAAAGAAAAAGGCACTCTCTAAAAAAGAGGGTGTCTTTTTATGCGGTAAAACATGTCAGGCCGTCTGCAAGACCTCGCGCTTTTTCCAGCTTATGAAGCCGTAGAGGTCGTTGAGCAGGAAGATGGCGAAGTTGACCGCCACGGGGATGTAGACCGGATTTTCCATCGACGCCATGATCCATAGCACGATGAGCACGACGTCATTCGCCGCGTAGCCCACGGCATAGTAGGACGAGTGCAGCATCGTCAGCGCTGCGGCGAGAAAGCTCGTGATGATCGACACGGTGCTGAAAAAGAGATTCGGCGTATCGAGCAGTTTTAAGATGTAGTAGAACACCGCCGCAACGGCGACGGTGCTGGCGGCCAGCGCCGCGAGGTGTCTGCGCGCAAGCGTCTGGATCGCGACCTCGCTGCCGTTTTCCTTCGACGGGTTTTTGAGCCACGTGACCGTCGACCAGACGGCCATCGGCAGCGTCATGCCGAGGTAGGTGATCATCTCGCCCCAGTAGTGGAAGCGGAACGAGATCACGCCGTACAGAATGCTGAATACGATCATCAACACCTGTGACCACACGTTGCCCTTGGCCGCAAACACAAGCGATGTGACACCGACAAGCGCCGCCGTCATCGTGAGCGGATCGAGCTCAGGCGTTATCTGGTTTGCGATGAGCACGACGGCGAGCGAGGCGAGCCAGAGGCACCATTCGCGCCGTGTGAGTGATTTGATGGGGTTATTCATGGTTTTCTCCTTTCGAATCAAAGCATAAGTTCAATTCGAAAGGCGCTGCGGGTCAAGGATCGGGATGCGCCGCTGGTTCAAGATCATAGAAGCTGCTCCTGCATGAAATGATATCGAACGTATTCTACACGATGGCGCGTATGATGACAAGAGAAATCTTTTGCGCGGCAGCAACAACTAAAATTCAACCGTTGGTTGAAAAAGTTCTCAACCAATTTTACTGATGGTCGCTGTTTTTTCATGCTCTCCGGCGCTATACTGTGGACACGGAAAGAAACAGCGCCCTAAGCGGGGCGCGAAAGGAGAAGTGTATGGAAAATCATGTGGCAGATCAGATCCGCTTTTACCGCAGGCAGGAGGGCCTGACGCAGGAGCAGCTGGCCGAGGCGATGGGCGTCTCCGTTGCGGCGGTGAGCAAGTGGGAGCAGGGGCAGAGCCTTCCGGAGATCCCGATGCTGATGGAGCTCGCGGACTTTTTCGACCTGTCGGTCGACGCGCTTTTGGGCTATCGGCTGCGCTCGAACGACCGAAAGAGCGTCAGCGAGCGGCTGAAGGTCCTGCGCCGCGAGGACAGATATGACGAGGGCCTTGCCGAGGCGGAAAAGGCGCTGCAAAAGTTTCCGAACACCTTTACCGTCGTCTACGAGTGTGCCAAGCTCTTCGAGATGGCGGGCGGCACGCGGAAAGACAAGGCCTTGCAGCGCCGCGCGCTCGATTTACTGACGCACGCTATCCGTCTGCTGCCGCAGAACAGCGACCCGCAGGTGAGTGAAATGTCGCTTCGACTAGACATGGCGAACGTGCTGCTCGATATGGAGGACTGGGAACGCGCGCTCGCGCTCTTCAAGGAGAACAACGCCTGCGGGCTGCTCGACGACCAGATCGGCTGTCTGCTCGCGCTCGTCAAGGAGCGGCGCGAGGAGGGCGTACCCTATCTTTCAATGGCGCTGCTGCGCGCGGTGACGTCGCTCGTGCGTGTGTGCGACGGCTTTGCCAATGTGTTCGAAGCACGAAAGGACATGAAGTCGGCCATCGACATTTTGCAGTGGAAGCATTCGGTACTCTCAGGCCTCAGAAAAAAAGGCACGGTCAGCGAGCTCGACAAGATCAGCGCGGCCTCGCACGCGGCGCTCGCGCGGCTCTTGTACGACTGCCGCGATTTAGGCGGCGCGAACGACGAGCTGAAAACCGCCAAAGCACTGGGTGCAGCCTACGACGCCGCGCCCAGCCACAGCGCAAGAAATGTCCGCTTCTACGAGGGCGTCGAGCATGTGGGCATTTACAGCGACTTTGGCCGCAGCGCGATGGATGCGGCGCTTGATGCGTTCCTCGGAGATGACAGCACAGAGAAGTTGGAAGCGTTTTTCCGAAACGGTTAAAAAGGTCTCCGGGAAAAAGCAGCGCCTTTGGCGCTGCACGGGAAAGGGGGATATTCTCTCACGTGAGAGAATATCCCCCTTGGACCCCCAAGAGAACGCGAGGGGAGGACCCCTCGACCCCCGACATTGGCAGTTTGCAGCTTAAAGAGCTGCACGCGCTGCGCAATCGGGTGCGGCGTACATGGCTTCGCCATGAATCCCTGCGATTCGACACATCCAGCAACCGCGCCTTACTATCGTGAGGCGCGAGTGACGGTAGAACGGCGGCAGACTGCTTACCGAATGCGGCATTGCTTCGCTCGCCGCATTGTGGAGTGCTCCGTTAGACGGAAATTAGGCTGCACTACTACGAGACTGGCAGAGCAGCAGCGGATAGTAGGAGTAGGCCAAATCGTCTTGCAATGCTAAACGCGGCTTTGCCGCGCTATGGGCAGTGCAATCGGCAAGCTTTGCAGCTCTTCAATCTGTTCGCTTGCAATGGAAATTTTCTCTGGGAGGGTGTAAGGGAGGGGTATCTCTTTTTGAAAAAGAGATACCCCTCCCTTATCCGCACCCCTGCGCTTCGCAGGAAATGTGGTGTAGCACCTTCGGCGCTGCCTATCCCCCCCGTGCCCGAAAGGGCGCGAAAAAGCGTTTTAATCCTTTGCGCTCAAAGAAACCGCATGGCGCACAAAGCTCATCGGCGGCACATAGCGCGGCAGCTTCATCTTAAACACCGTCTGCGGTGTGCGCGGCTCGTAGAGCTCGAAGCCCTCGAGGTCGTGCATCACGGGCGCGGTCATCGTGAACGGTCGGCTGTTTGGGCCGACGAGCTCGATCTCGTCGCCCGCGGCAAACTTGTTGCGCAGCGACAGCGTCGCGTTGCCGTCCGCATCGCAGTCCGTCACGACGGCGCAGACCTGCCAGTCGCGGATGTAGCGCGAATTGTCGTAATACTGCCCGGGCTGGCCGTAGTAAAAGCCCGTCGAATAATGGCGGTGGCTCACATGCTCTACCTCATCGCGCCATACGGGGTCGACTTCCCTGCCCGCGGCGACGTCGTCGAGCACATGGCGGTATGCACCTGTGACGATGGCGGCGTAGTAGGCCGACTTCGCGCGCCCCTCGATCTTGATGCAGTCGATGCCCGCGTCCATGATATCGTCTAAATGGTCGATCATGCACATATCGCGCGAATTCATGATGTAGGTCCCCTTCTCATCCTCGAAGACGGGGAAATATTCGCCCGGACGTTTCTCCTCCATCAGCGCATACTGGTAGCGGCAGGGCTGGGCGCACTGGCCGCGGTTCGAGTCGCGGCCGGTCATGTAGTTTGAGAGAAGGCAGCGGCCCGAATAGCTCACGCACATCGCGCCGTGACAGAAGGTCTCTATCTCCAATTCCTCGGGAATTTTCGCGCGCATTTCGCGAATTTCCTGTAAAGATACTTCCCTTGCCAGTACTACGCGTTTCGCGCCTAAATCGTACCACGCGCGGGCGCACTCGTAGTTGGCGATAGACTGCTGGGTCGAGATGTGGCGCTCGCACTTCGGCGCGTACTTCCCCGCGAGCGTAAACGCGCCGAGGTCGGCCAAAATAAGCGCGTCGACACCTGCGTCGTTCAAACGCTCCAAGTGCTCGGGCAGGCGCGCGACCTCGTCGTTGCGCGGCATCGTATTCACCGTCACGTGGACGCGCACACCATGGTCGTGCGCGAACTTCACCGCTTTGGGAAGCTCCTCCGGCGTGAAGTTGCCCGCGAACGAGCGCATGCCGAAGCTCGTACCAGCCAAATACACTGCGTCCGCGCCGTAGAGCACGGCCATCTGCAATTTTTCCATATCGCCCGCCGGGGCGAGGATCTCGGGTTTTCTTCTCATCGTTGTCCTCTTTCAAAGCGGCAGCGTGGCATAAGCCACGCTGCCGCGTCATTTTATGTTAGCCTGCGTACTGGCTGGAGCTGACGAAGCTCGAGTGCTCCGCGTAGGTCTTGAAGAAGTGGTGCACGCCGTCCTTGCCGAGCGCGTAGAAGTAGTAGTTCGTCTGCGCCGGTTCGAGCGCCGCCTGGATGGAGGCGAGACCGGGGTTCGCGATGGGCGTGGGCGGCAAGCCCTCGTACATCGCGAGGTTGTAGGGCGTGTTGTAATTGAGGTCGCTGCTCGTGAGCGTGCCGGTGTAGTTGTCACCAAGGCCGTAAATGAGCGAGGCGTCGATCTGTAGCTTGTGATACGTCTCGCCGATGTTGTTGAGACGGTTATAGATGACCGACGCGATGTTCTCGCGGTCCGTGCCATCCGTCTCCTTTTCGATGAGCGAGGCGATGGTCAAGATCTGGTTGAGCGAATAGCCGGAGGCCTCGACCTTCTGCATGAGCTCATCGCTCATCTTTGTATTAAAGTTGTCGAGCAGTCTCGACAGCGCGTGCGTCGGGTCCTCGTCCACGAAGAACTCGTAGGTATCGGGGAAGAGATAACCCTCAAGGCGTGTCAGGTCGCCCTTCTTATTGTTGTCGATGAACGAATAGTTGAAGTCCGAGTTCATCGCCGCGTCGGTGAGCTTTTCCGCCGTGTTGACACCATACTTGTCCATCAGCGCGATGATCTGGCGGACATTATAGCCCTCGGGGATCGAAATTTTAACGGTATTCGCCGTGAGCGACGCGTTCTTGTTGCTCATGCGGTTGATGAGCGCGTCGTAGTCCATGTCGCTGTCGACGGCGTAGGTGCCGATGCCGATGCGGCTTTCCGCGTGGCGGAGCCTGCCGAACGCCTTGAAGAACCACTTGTACTTAATGAGCCCCTCGTCGTGGAGCTTCGTGGCGATGGTGTTCAGGTTGTCGTCGCGCGTGATCTCGATGGTCGTCTCGACCGGTGCCTTGTTGAAAGAGCACATGTCGTTCGCCAGCAGCCAGCCCACACCGGCGAGGATCGCCGACGTGATGAGCACGAACGCGAGCCACAGCGTAAAGCGGCGGCGCTGCCCTTTCTTCTTCAGTTTTTGCCGCTCGGCGCTGCTGCGCGTGGAGCGGTGCTGCGTGCGCTGCTCCGCTTCGCGGACGCTCTCGGCGTCCCAGCGGGCGGTTTGATCGTAGTTGTCCTCGTAGCTCATAGCTCCTCCTTGCTGATTTGAAATTCCCTCACCTTTTTCTATCGGTCAGGCTCACCTTTGCGCGCTCGCGCATAGGATAGGGCATGACAAGTGAGGTGAAACGAAAATGTGCAATAACAACAATAGCTGCGTGTGGCTGATCCTCATCATCATTCTGGTGCTGTTCGGCTGCGGCGGGTGCGGCAATGGCTGCGGTTGCGGCTGTGGCTGCAGCAACAACTGCGGCTGCGGCAACAGCAACGATTGCTGCTGCTAAGGCACTCTCCTCCTGTGAAGATGGGGCGCGTGAGCGTCCCCTTTTCACTTGTTTTTGATGTGGTCAAGCCTTCAAAAGTTCCGTCACGCGGCGGTAAATTTCCTCGTGTATGTCTTCGACCGTGCGCATCGCGCCGTCTTTCGAGCAGCCAATGCGCTGCCAAGAGCAGCGCTCGGCGACCTTTTTCGCATTCTCGCGGCACGCGCGCAGGTAAGCTTCGTCCTGCTCGTGGATGTCGGCCTTCGTGTTTGTCGCCTGTTCGCGCTCGCGCATCATCTTTTCGGTCAGCTCGGTCGGCACATCGAGATAAAAGACGAGCGACGGCTCGGGCAGGCCCAGAAGGCCGTATTCAAAGCCGAAAAGCCAGTCGAGATATTTCTCCCGCTCGCCGTCCGGCAGCTTGCCGGCCTGATGCACGGCGTTCGAGGTCGTGTAGCGGTCAGCGATCAGAAGTCCACCCGCCTCGTAATATTTGCCCCAGTCCTGCTTGTAGGACGCGTAGCGGTCGACGGAGTAAAACGTCGACGCCGCGTAGGCGTTCACATCGCTCGGGTGCGTACCGAACGCGCCGCCGAGGTACAGCTCGACGAGCGCGGCAGATTTTTCCCCATAGCGGGGAAAGTTGAGCTTGCGGCAGTCGATGCCCTCGCGCTGCAGCCGCTCGAAGAGCAGCTTGCTCTGCGTCGCCTTGCCGGAGCCGTCCGTGCCTTCAAATACGATCAGCTTGCCGCTCATTTGCGCTTCTCCCCCGAAACGTGGACAAGGAAGAGCGGCAGCTTCATCATACGGCCGATACGGGACGGATTTTTGATGAGGCGGTAGAACCATTCCAAATTATGCTTGCAGTAGAACTCCGGTGCGCGCTGCGCGACGCCCGCAAAAATATCCATCGAGCCGCCAAGGCCCATCAGCAGATGACAGCCCGTCGCCTCGCCATATTTCGCCATAAAGAGCTCCTGCTTGGGCGCGCCGAGGCACACGAGCGCCATGTCCGCGCCGCTCGCCTTGATCTCCGCGGCGATGGGGGCATCCTCCTTAAAATAGCCGTCGTGCGTGCCGGCAATCACAAGGCCGGGAAATCGGTTTTTGAGGTTTTCCGCCGCCTGCTCGGCAACACCCGGCTTCGCGCCGAGCAGGTAAACGCTCTTACCGAGCCTGGCGCAGCGCTCGATCATGCCCGTGCCGAATTCGATGCCGGGCACGCGGCCTCTGAGCGGCTGGTGCAGAATTTTCGCGCCGTACACGATGCCGATGCCATCCGGCAGCACAAGGTCCGCGCCGTTAACGGCAGCGTTCGCCGCGGCGTCCGCGCGGCAGGTCTCCACGATCTCGGGATTGGGCGTCACGACATAGTGCGCACCCTCGGAGCACAAAAGCTCTTCCCCGCGCGCAAGCGCCTCGTCCATCGTCACATTATCAAAGCCAACGCCTAAAATATTGATCCGCATGATAGTCTGTCCGTTTCTTTCACATTTTTATTAAAGCAGTTTATTATATCACTCTTTTTTGCCGCTTTCAACCGCTTTGGCGCTTTTCTCCGGCAGCTGCGAAAGGATGACCGCCGCAAGCATCAGCGCGCAGCCGAAATACTCGCGCAGGCTCATGCGCTCGTGCAGGACAATCGCGCCGCAGACAACGGCAAAAAACGACTCGAGGCTCAGCAGCAGCGACACGACCGTCGGGTCGCCGTCCTTCTGCGCGATGATCTGCAGCGTGTAGCCCACGCCGCTCGACACCACGCCGACATAGAGCAGATACGGGATGCAGGTCTTCACCGCCTCGAGCGTGGTGTGCTCGCCGAATGCAAGTGCGCCGATGGCTGAGAGCATGATGACCACTGCAAACTGCGCGCAGGACAGCGCAATGCCGTCCACCTGCTGCACAAAATAGTCCACAGCAAGGATCTGGGCGGTGAAAGCAAAGGCCGAGAGGAACACATACATATCACCGCTGCTGAACGAAAGCGTACTGCTGCCGTCAAAGCACAGGAAGTAAAGCCCCGCGACGGCGGCGATCACGCAGAGCCAGATGCTTTTCTTCGCCTTTTTGCCAAGCACCGTGCTGAACACCGGCACGAGCACAATGTAGAGCGCCGTGATAAAGCCCGCCTTGCCCGCGCTCGTCGTCCCCATGCCAAACTGCTGCAAGTTGATCGCAAGCGCCAGAAACGCGCCGCAGACAAGCCCTCCGCGCAGCAGCGCGCGCTTTTCCTCCGCGCTGTATTTTTCGCGCGGGTGGATGCGCTGCATGACGGCCAGCAGCACCAGCAATACCAGCACCGCGGGAATGGCGCGCAGCGCGTTGAAGCTGAAGCACCCAAGATGCGCCGCGCTGAGGCTCTGCGTGACAAATGCGCTGCCCCAGATCAGGGCCGTGATCAGCGGCAGCACCACCTGCCGGATTTTCGAACTTTTCATAGTTGCCTCCCGGATATCACACATGTTACAATGCAGAATAGCATATCAAAATACCGCATTTTTCGCAAGTATTCCGGCAGGAAAATTTGCACCGAACGGAGGCGTCCCATGCAGATCGACGACATGCTTCTGCTCCGCATAAACCGGCAGTATCTTTTTACCCCCGCGAAAGGCGAGCTCACCGTGCTGCGCGACCTCTGCGGCTTGCAGGCGCAGTTTTACGGCAACTGCCTGCATGCGCTGCGTCTCCGCTGCGGGAAAGCGCCGGATGAGGACATTCTGCGCACCTCTGCCGCAAAGACATGGACGCTGCGCGGCACGCTGCATCTGATCGCACAGAACGACCTGCCTTTCTTCCTCTACAATGGGCGCAGCCATTTTCTTCGTCCGTGCGACACGATGTCGGACGACGACCATCTCTCCGCCGCGCGCAAGCGCGAGTTGGCCGCGATCATTTTAGACGCCGCCCAAAAAGGCTGCGGCGGCCGCGAGGAGCTGCGCCTTCTCTGCCGCGAGCACGGCATGACCGCCGATGAAGAACAAAGCGCGTTCGATCCTTGGGGCGGGCTGCTCCGCGCGCTGTGCGAAAGCGGCGTGCTCTGCCACACCGCGCAGCAGAAAAAGGCCTTTCGCCCCTGCCCACCGTTCGATCCGATAACGCGGGACGATGCGCTGCGCGAGCTGCTGCACCGGTATCTGACACACTACGGTCCCGTAACAGTACAGGACGCCGCATACTTCTTCGGCCTTCCCCAGCGTGAGCTACTGCCGCTCATCGAATCTCTCTCCCCGCGCGAATTCGTCTGTGAAGGTAAAATATTTTACAGGCTTGATGATATTAACATTATCGGTGATTTATCCTGCTGTCGTTTTCTTGCGGGCTTTGACCCGCTGATGCTGGGCTATGAAAAGCGGGCAAATCCGTTTCTCCCTGAAGATGCACTACGCAGCGTGTTCACGCTATCCGGCATCGTGCGGCCTGCCATTCTGCTCGACGGGAAGATCGCCGGCGTTTGGAAACGCCGCGGGAAAGCTGTTGAATTGACATGGTTAATGCCTTTACAATCCTTGCAGCGCAAAAGAATCGAAGAGGAAGCTCTTCGGATTTTTGGGGATTCGGTCTCCAAACCAGTTTGGAGGGATTAAGTCGCGCCCGTTGGGCGCGAGGGGGATAGCAGCGCCCGCAGCGCTGCACGGATCAAAGGGGGGGATTCTCTTTCGCAAAAGAGAATCCCCCCTTTGGAACCCCCAGAGAAAGGCCTTGGATTGGCAGTCTCAGGCTTGAACAACTCTGATGTCTCCGAAGTGAAAGTGCCTCGTGCGCGGCGTTGCCGCATTAGTGTTGCTATACGATTTGACCTACTCCTACTATCCGCTGCCGCTCTGCCTATCTTGTAGAAGTGCGCAGTAATTTCCGTCTAACGGGGCACTACTCAATGCGGCGAGCGTCAGCAATGCCGCATTCGGTAGGCAGTCTGCCGCCAAGCAAACGTCACTCGCGCCTCACGATAGTAAGGCGCGGTTGAGAGCGGTAACGACTCGCAGGGATTCATGGCGAAGCCATGTACACCGCACCTACACTGCGCAGCGCGTGCAGCTCTTCGAGCCACAAACTGCCAATGTGCGGGGTCAAGGGGCAAGGCCCCTCGTCCCTTTCTCTTCGGGGGTGTAAGGGGGGATGTTCTCTTTCCGAGGAAAGAGAACATCCCCCCTTGTCGCATCCCCACACGGTGTGGGGCAATCACAACTTAGTAATATGTACCCCCGCCGTTTTTAGCATTAACTTTTTGGTGCCAACGGTATCAAACGCCACCTCAAGCAGCGCATCGCCGCCCATAGGGGTGACGGAGATGACCAGTCCGTCACCGAACGTCTTGTGGTGGATCTGGTCGCCGGAGGAAAGCTGAAGCAGCGGCGCGGAGGCGGCGGGCTTCTGCGCCGCGAGTTTTTGCGACGCCTGCGATTTTGGTCTGCGCTGCATGACGCTGTCGTAGCGCGCCGCGCCCTGACCGTAGCTACCGTAGCCGCGCGTAGAATACGAACTCCCCTCGTCAAAGCTCGTGTCGCCAAAGCCGGACGCGCCCTGCGCCTGACGGCCGACCCAGTCGGCATTCTCCGACGGGACCTCCTCCAAAAAACGCGAGGGTTCACTGACGCTCGTGCGGCCAAACAGCATGCGCTGGCGCGTGCAGGTCATCGTCAGGCGCTCCTTTGCACGCGTCATCGCGACATAGCACAGTCTGCGCTCCTCTTCGACCTCTTCATCGTTGTAGCGCACGCGCTCGCCGGGGAAGATGCCCTCCTCCACGCCGGCGACATACACACATGGGAACTCAAGACCCTTTGCGCTGTGCATCGTCATCATCGTCACGCAGTTGTCGCTCGTCGCGCTGTCGAGGTCGGTGTAGAGTGCGATCTCGTTCAAAAAGCCCGAGAGCGTCGCATCCTCCGGATCGTTTTCGAGGAACGAAACGATGTTCGACTTGAGCTCCTGCACGTTTTCAAGCCGCCCACGGCTCTCCACGTCGCCCTTTTCCTGCAGCGTGCGTACGTAGCTCGTCTGCTCGCAGACCGCGTCATAGAACTCCGCGAGCTCCATCGTGCCCGCCATCTCGCGCAGCGCGGCGATGAGCTGGGCGAAGCGCTCGAGCTTGCCCGCCGCGCTCTTTAGCACGGCGTACTCCCCTGCGTGCTGCAAAACGGCCATCATCGGCACGCCCTGCTCGCTCGCGAGATCCTGCACGCGCTCGATCGTCGTATTGCCGATGCCGCGCGGCGGATTGTTGATAATGCGGCGAAGCCTCAAGTCATCGCTCGGGTTGTTGATGACCGCGAGGTACGCGAGCATGTCCTTGACCTCCGCGCGTTCGAAGAACTTTGTCCCGCCGACGACCTGATACGGCACGCCGTTGCGCTTGAACGCGTATTCGAGCGCGTTCGACTGCGCGTTCATGCGGTACAAAATGGCATTTTCCTTCCAGTTCCGCCCGCGGTTGTAGTCCATCATAATGCTGCTGACGACAAAGTTCGCCTCGTCCTGCTCGTTGAAGACGGTCTTGATGAGCACCCTATCGCCCGCACCCGCATCGGTCCAGAGGGTCTTGCCCTTGCGGCCCGTGTTATTCTTAATGACCGCATTCGCCGCGTCGAGGATGTTCTGCGTCGAGCGGTAGTTCTGCTCCAAGCGGATCGTGCGGCAGCCCTTGTACTCCTTTTCAAAATTCAGGATGTTTGTGATATCCGCACCGCGGAACTTGTAGATGCTCTGGTCATCGTCGCCGACGACGCAGATGTTTCCCTTCTCCCCCACGAGCTGCTTCATCAAAAGGTATTGCAGCCGGTTCGTGTCCTGATACTCGTCGATGAGCACATAGCGGAACTTGCGGCGGTAGTAGTCGCGCACCTCGCCCTCCTGCTGCAGCAGCGTGACCGCGTGGAGGATGATGTCGTCAAAGTCGAGCGCGTTCGCCTCGGCCAGACGGTGCACGTAGCGCGTATAGATCTTGGCGATTGCCTCTTTGCGCCAGTCGCCGCTGTCCTTCCAGCGGCGGGAGTAGTCCTGATGCGACTCCATCGCGTCCTTTGCGTTCGAGATGGCCGAAAGCACCTCGCGCGGCGTGAGCTTCTTCTCGTCGATGTTCAGTTCTTTCAAAATGTCCTTGATGACGCGCTTGGAGTCATCCGTGTCGTAGATCGTAAAGTCGCGCGAAAAGCCGAGGCGGTCGATATCGCGGCGCAGGATGCGCACGCAGGCGGAGTGGAACGTCATCGCCCAAACACTCTCCGCGCCCTGGATACCGAAGGCGGAGAGTCTCTCTCTCAGCTCGTTTGCCGCCTTGTTCGTGAATGTCACTGCCAGCACCGACCACGGCGCGGCGGGTTCAAGCGTGCAGAGATGCACCATGCGGCTGCGCTCGTCGCTCGTCGGATGCTCGGGATAGCTCTCCAAAAATGCAAGGTCGTCCTCCGTCGCCCACGCCGGCACATCCGCGCTGTCGCTCCCCCGCCCGTAGGTCAAAAGATTTGCGACGCGGTTGATGAGAACCGTCGTCTTGCCGCTGCCCGCGCCCGCGAGCAGCAGCAGCGCGCCCTCGGTCGTCAGCACGCCGCGGCGCTGTTCAGGGTTGAGTTTTGCAAAATCCCGCGCAATGGCCGCTTTTCTCGCAGCGGCATAGCGGGCGTTAAAATCGCTCATATTGTTTTCACCTTTCCTGATCTTTCCACATCTTACCCTTTTTTCGTGCTCCGGTCAACTCCGTTCGGCAAAAATCGACTTTTTGTTCGATTTTTTGTTGACAAGAACGTTTGTTCGATTTATAATCATACTCGAACAAAGATTCTATTTATCAGGAGGAATTTTCCATGGCTGCTTCCACATTTATTTTCGTTTTCATCGGCGTCAGCGTCGTCACCACCAAGGTGATGAACACGCTGCTCCTGCTCGACCAGCCCAAGCGCCGCAGAGCGAGATCCGCCCGCTGAGAACATGAACCTTCTCGACAAGCTCACGATCCTTTCCGACGCGGCAAAGTACGACGCCGCCTGCACCTCGAGCGGGGCCAGGCGCGGCTATCAGGAGGGCAAGATCGGCTGCACGTCCACGTCCGTCGCGGGCTGCTGCCACACGTTTTCGTCCGACGGCCGCTGCGTGACGCTCTTGAAGGTGCTGCTCTCGAACGACTGCTGCTACAACTGCAAGTACTGCGTCAACCGCTGCACGAACGACACACCGCGCGCGACGTTCGCGCCCGAAGAGCTTGCCGAGCTGACGATCGAATTCTACCGGCGCAATTATATTGAGGGGCTGTTCCTCTCCTCCGGCGTGCTGCGCTCGCCGGACTATACGACGGAGTTGATGATCCGCGCGCTGTCGATTTTGCGCAGCGAGTACCGCTTCAACGGCTACATCCACGCCAAGGCTATCCCCGGCACGTCGCCGGAGCTTGTCGAACAGCTCGGCTTTCTTTCAGACCGCCTGAGCGTGAACATCGAGCTGCCGAGCGAAGCGGGACTCAAGCTACTCGCCCCCAATAAAACAAAGCAGGCCATCCTGCGCCCAATGACGCAGATCCGCGACCGCGCAAAGCAGAGCAAGCAGGAGCTTGTCAAATACAAGCACGCACCGCGTTTCGCCCCCGCGGGGCAGAGCACACAGCTCATCGTCGGCGCGACAAAGGAAAGCGACCTGCACATTCTGAATCTCACGCAGGCGCTTTACGATTCCTATCGGTTAAAGCGCGTGTTCTACTCAGCCTATGTGCCGGTAGTCGAGAACACGCTTTTGCCCGCGCTCGACACCAAGCCGCCGCTGCTGCGCGAGCACCGGCTCTATCAGGCCGACTGGCTGCTGCGGTTTTACGGCTTTCGCGCAAACGAGCTGCTCGACGACAGCGCGCCGGACTTCAACCCCGACCTTGACCCCAAGTGCTGCTGGGCGCTGCGCCATCCCGAGTTCTTCCCCGTCGAGGTGAACCGCGCGGACTATGAAGCGCTGCTGCGCGTGCCGGGCATCGGCGTTGTGAGCGCCAAGCGCATTCTGGTCGCGCGCCGCTCGGGCGCGCTGCGCGCGGAGGACCTCAAAAAGCTCGGCGTCGTGATGAAGCGTGCGCAATACTTTCTCACCTGTGGCGGGCGCTATGCCTCGCCGCTCAAGCTGTCGCAGGAGGGCATTTTGCAAAACCTGATGGCCGTGGAGCGCCGCGCGCTCCCACAGGCCGAGGCACAGCAACTATCCCTTTTCGATCAGGTCGGCTAAGGAGGCCTCTATGGCATGGCGCGAGATCATCTATCAATACGACGGCAGCTTTGAAGGGCTCCTCTGCTGCGTGTTTGAAAGCTACACAAAAAAAGAACGCCCCACCGCGATTTTGCGCGATGGGGACGACGAGCCCTCCCTTTTTGAAATTCGCGCGGTCACGACGGACCGCGCCCACGCGCAGCGCATCTACCGCAGCCTCTACAAGCGAAGTCCGGAAGTCGGCTCCTTCCTGCGCCGCGCGTTTCTCACCTGCCTTCCCGACAAGGAGATGGCCATTTACCGCTTCATCGTCAAATTTTACCGCGAGGGCGCGCCGCTGCTCTCGCGCCTGAGCGACGACACCTATCTGCCGCTGCTCAAGGCCGTGCGGCAGCTTTCGGGTGAGGTCGAGCAATTCCGCGGCTTCACCCGCTTTTCCGACTTTGACGGCGTACTCGGCGCGGAGATCGAACCGAAAAACCGTGTGCTCCCTGTCCTGCGCCGCCACTTCTGCGAGCGCTATCACAACGAGACGTTTTTCCTCTACGACCGCACGCACCGCGAGGCGCTGCTCTATAGCGGCGGCGTGTCGCGCATCGTGCCGCTCAATCACTTTGAAATGGCGCAGCCGGACGAAGTCGAGGCGGGCTATCGCCGCCTCTGGCGCCGCTTTTACGACACCGTCGCCATCGAGGCGCGCAAAAATGAAAAGCTTCGCATGACGCACATGCCCAAGCGCTACTGGGGCATGATGACGGAGTTTCAGGACGAAAGCTACTTCAAAGCCCGTCCGAAAGAGACGCCCTCAGCTTCTCCAGCGCCCGGCGCTCCAGCCGCGATACCTGCACCTGCGACACGCCCAGAAGGCGCGCCGCCTGCTCCTGCGTCAGCCCCTTGAAAAAGCGCAGCAGGATCGTCATTTTCTCGCGCTCAGGGAGCTCGTCGATGGCCTCGCGCAGTGCGATGCGCTCGATGAGCGCATCCTCGGGCGACTCACCGCCCAGCATCCCTTCAAGCGTCAGGCCGTCGCCCGTTTCGCGCTGCAAGCTGTCCGGCGCAGCGACCGCCAGTTCACACTGCGCGATCTCCTCGGCATTGAATCCCGTCTCCTCCGAAAGCTCGGAGAGCGCCGGTTCGCGCCCGAGTGTATTTTTGAGCTTTTCGCACGCGGCGAAGATCGTCGCCGCCTGCTCACGCATGCTACGGCTCACCTTGATTGCGCCGTCATCGCGCAGAAAGCGTCGAATTTCGCCCGCGATCTTCGGCACAGCGTAGGTTGAAAACTGCGTGCCGAATGCAAAGTCAAATCCCTTTATTGCTTTGATGAATCCAAGGCATCCGAGCTGATAGAGGTCGTCCGGCTCCACGCCGCGGCCGTAATAGCGCCGCACGATGCTCCAGATGAGGCCGCTGTTCTCGCGCAGCATTTGCTCGCAGGCCTGCTCGTCGCCCTGCGCCGCGGCCTCGAGCAATTCCGGCGCGGCGTTCATCGGCGCGCCGTGCGCAGCGCGATCCTGCGCTTCATCGTCACGACCGTGCCCTTGCCGTTTTTCGAGCGCACAGCGAGCGAATCCATAAAGCTCTCCATGATCGTAAAGCCCATGCCGCTGCGCTCTTCACCGCCAGTCGTGTAGAGCGGCTCTCGCGCTTTTTCGACGTCCGCAATGCCGCACCCCCAGTCGCGCACGGTGATCTCAAGGAGATTTCCGTCGAAGATGCATGCGCGCAGCGCGATCTTGCCGATCTCCTGCGGATAGGCATGGACGATGGCGTTCGTCACCGCCTCGCTCACGGCGGTCTTGATGTCACCGAGCTCGTCGAGCGTCGGGTCGAGCTGCGCGGCAAACGCCGCGACCGCGGCGCGCGCCAGCCCTTCGTTGACGCTGCGGCTCGGAAATTCAATGGCTATGTAGTTATTCGGTTTTACTTTCATTGCTCTTTTCCCCCTCCTCAAGCGGTACGATGCGGAAAATTCCCGCGGCGGTAAACACTTTTTTCGCCTGCGGCGGAACGTTTTTGATCGCAGCGCTGCCGCCCATGGCGCGCATACGCTTGAGCGCGCGCATCACGACGGCGATGCCAGACGAATCCATAAAGCTCACACCCGAAAAATCCAGCGTCAGTTTGCTCGGCAGCGCCGCATCCAGCTCCCATTCGAGATTCCGCATCGCCTCCTTCGCCGCGTGATGGTCGAGCTCCCCGCGCAGCGTGAGCGTCAGTTCACGCCCTTCGCCCGATGAAATGACCTCCATTGCTCTCCCTCCGTTTCCTTCAAGCGTTTTCCCTTTCGTTTCTCAAAGTATAGCCTGCCCTCCTGCCGTTTTTTTGTCGAAGACCGCCGGTCTTTTGATTTTTCTTTGCCGCGCCTCCTTGACATCTGCGCTTCCGCCCCGTAAAATGAGGAAAACGATCAAAGGAGGATCTCCCATGCGAAGAAGCGACCGCGAGATCACCGATCTGAGTGAAATTCTCTCCATTATCAACGATTGTAAAGTGATCCATCTTGCCATGGTAGACGATGGAGAGCCGTATCTTCTGCCGCTGAATTTCGGCTACGCCTGTGAAGACGGTGCGTTCTCGTTCTTCTGCCACAGCGCCCGCGAAGGCCGTAAGCTCGACATTCTGCGCAAAAATCCGACCGTCGCCTTTGAAATGGACTGCCGCGGTGCGCTCGACGAGCACGATGTCGCCTGCCAGTGCGGATACTACTTCGCCTCCGTCACCGGCGTCGGCCATGTCGAATTTTTGGACGGTGAAGAAAAGCTCGCCGCGCTGACCGCCCTCATGCGCCACATGGCGGGCCGTGAAGATCAATTCACCGAGCAGCAAGCCCGCACAGTCGAGGTCTTTGCCGTTCGCGCCGACAAGCTCAGCGCCAAGGCAAAGGTGCCGCACAGTGCGCAGTAGTCATGGATAGCAAGCAAGTTTTCAAACCCAAAAGGACGTGTTGTACATGAAACGCTCTGAGCCCGTCGAACTGATGAATATGTGCGTGATCCTCCGCGGCAACAAGGTTTTGGCGCAGGATCGCACAGATCCCAACTGGCCAGGCGTTGCTTTTCCGGGCGGTCATGTTGAAAAGGGTGAATCCTTTACAGATGCCGTCATTCGTGAGGTTCAGGATGAGACAGGTCTGACGATCTCCTCTCCGCGCCTGTGCGGGATCAAGGACTGGTGCGAAGACGGCGTGCGTCATGTCGTGCTGCTCTATCGCGCGGAGCAGTTTACCGGAACGCTGCGCTCTTCCGACGAGGGCGAGGTCTGGTGGGCGGAGCTCGCAGGTCTCCCCTCGCTCGATCTTGCATCTTCCGACATGCTCGACCTTCTCCGCGTGTTTGAAGAAAATGATCTCAGCGAGCTGTTCTACCGCCAAGACGGTGAAGATTGGACTTACGAATTGAAATAGTCGCTAACAATGAAAAGCACCGCTGTGCAGATACCCTCTGCACAGCGGTGCTTTCTTTTCAGTTTTACAGCGCGCGTTCCATCGGCAGATACGCCGAATCGCCGTGCGGGAATTCCTCGCCCATCAGCGCAAAGCCGTTCTTTTCCCAGAACGCTTTGCTCTGCGGATTGCCCCTGTCGACCGCAAGGCGCACCTTGCGGAACCTCTCTCTCCGCAGTTCGTCCATCAGCTCGCCGATGAATGTCGAACCGAGGCCGTAGCCCTGCCGCTCCTTTTTCGACATGAAAAAACCGATGTAGGCGGTGTCATTTTTCGGATAACGCTCGATCAGGTCCAGCACGGCGACGAGCGTCTCCCCGTCGAAAAAGCCAAGATAATGCTTATCCTCCGCACATTTTTCCGGCGGCAGCGCCGTCATGTCCTCCAAAACGCTCTCCCTCGTCGCAAGCGGCGGATGGTAACGGTAGAACTGCTCGTTCTCCGCGCAGAGCGCTAAAATCTTGTCTACATCCCCCGCCGTCAGCGGCCGGACGGCGTATTTTTGTGAAAAATCCAGCTTCATTTCTCCGCCTTGCTGGCCGCGAGCACTTTCCAGTAATCCTTGTAGTTTGCCTGCAAAAGCTCGGGCGTGTTCAGGCCGTAGGGGCACTTCGACATGCAGTGGCCGCAGTGGCGGCAGTTTTCGATCTGGTGCATCTTCTGCTGCCATTCCTCGGTGAGCCACGCCGCTGCAGGGGCGCGACGCAGCATGAGCGACATGCGCGCACACTGGTTGATCTCGATGCCCGCGGGGCACGGCATGCAGTAGCCGCAGCCGCGGCAGAATTCGCCGCATAGCTCCTTGCGGTCACGCTCGATAGTCGCTTTGCGCTCATCCATCAGCTCAACGCCCTCGCGGATACACTGCAAAAACTGATCAAGCTCGCTCTCGCGCTGCACGCCCCAGATGGGCACGACGCCATCCTGCTGCGCCATCCACGCCGCCGCCGTGAAGCCGTCGCGGATCAGGCCGCCCGCCATGCCCTTCATGGCGATAAAGCCCATGTTTGTTTCGCGGCACTTTCTGACGAGCTCCATCTCCTGCTCGCCCGCGAGGTAGCTGAACGGAAACTGCAAGGTCTCGTAGAGGCCCGAGTCGATGGCCTCGTGCGCCACGGCGAGGCGGTGGTTCGTGATGGCGATGTGGCGGATCTTGCCCTGCTTCTTCGCCTCAAGCGCCGCATCGTAAAGGCCGTCCTCCCCGCCCGGCTTCGGGCAGAAGGCCGGGTTGTGGAACTGATAGAGATCGATATAATCGGTCTTGAGCGTGCGCAGGCTCGTTTCGAGATCCTTCCAGAATTCCTCCGCCGTCTGCGCGCCGGTCTTTGTCGCCAGCACGATTTTGTCGCGCATCGTCGAGAACGCCGCGCCGACCTTCTGCTCACTGTCAGAATAGGCGCGTGCCGTATCAAAAAAGTTGATGCCGCCGTCATACGCCTTGTGCAGCAGCTTCACCGCGTCCTGCTCGCTGATGCGCTGAATGGGCAGACAGCCAAACCCGTTTTTCTCAATGACCAGTCCCGTCTTGCCGAGTGTGATCCTGTTCATGAAAATCCCCCCTATTGTCATTTTTTACAGCATAGCAAAATCCTTTCTTTTTTTCAATCTTTTGTTTTTCCCTTGACAATTCTCTCCTGCCCGAATATTATGTAGATAATCTACTATGTAGGGAATCTATCTATTAGGGGGTGTTTTTCATGTCAATGGACAAAAGTCTGCTCGCGGGCAGCACAACGATGCTGGTGCTCAAGCTTCTCGATGGGCAGGACATGTACGGCTATCAGATGATCGAAGAGCTTGCCCGCCGCTCCGATCACGCCTTCGCGCTCAAGACCGGCACGCTCTATCCCCTGCTGCATTCGCTCGAAGAAAAGGAGCTGATCATTTCCTACGAAAAGGACGAGTATGCAGCGCGTCCGCGCCGCTACTACCATTTAGCGCGCAAGGGCCGCGCGCTGCTGCGCGAAAAGGAAGAGGAATGGACGGAATTTACCGCCGCGGTCGACCGCGTGCTGAGAGGAGGCGGCTGTCTTGGTTCTGCCTGAGACTTTCACACACTTTGCCCGCACCGCGGCTGAGCAGCTGCGATGGAAAGCGGCGCGTCCTCTCGTTGAAGACGAACTTCTGACCCACCTCTGTGACCAGCGTGACGCACTGATGGCAGGCGGCATGGACGAGGCCGCAGCCGCCGCGGAATCGCTGCGTTTGACAGGCGATCCCTATGAGATCGGCACGGCACTCGACCGTGTTCACCGTCCGAAAACACCAAAGCTTCTTTTTGCGCTCGCGGCACTCATCGCGCTTGCAGGGCTTGCGTTCACCGCGCTTGTAAGCTTTCGTGACTACGAATTGTCCTATTTTGCTGTGCATCAGAGCGTGGCGCTGCTGCCCGGTACGGCAGCGCTGCTCGCGGCGTATTTTCTTGATTTTACGCTGCTCGGGCGCTTCGCCCTGCCGCTTGCGCTTGTGTTCCACGCTGCGCTCGTACTGCTCAGCCTGCTGCCTCTCGGTGGGTTCTGGCTCTTCCGCTACACCTATGTTTCGACACATATCCTCCTGCGCGGTCTGCCGCCGTTGCTCCCGCTGATGTTCGCTGTGCTGCTCTACGCGCTGCGCGGGCGGCGCGGCTGGGGCGTCTTCGCCGCCTTCGTCTGCCTCGCGGTGCAGTGCATGTTCTGCCTACGCGTCCCGTGCCTGCTCGATCTGGGCTTTCTGTTTCTCTGTGACAGCGCGCTGCTGATCTTCTGCGCCCGCAATGGCTGGTTCGGCCTTGGCAAAAAGTTGGAGACGCTGCTCACCACCCTGCCGCTCGCCGCCGACATCGTGTGGGTCCTTGTTCTCGGTGCAAACTGGTTCGCGCGTCAGCTCGCCATTGTGCTTGATCCTCACTCCTACATTGACGGACACGGCTATCAAACTGTTGTACTGCGTGAACTGCTGCAAAATGCCAAATTTATCGGTCCGGGCGGCGTGGGACCGTACAGCGCACAGCACCTTGCCCGCTGGGAGGGCTTCGGCATGGTCGACTTACAGGCGCACGCGCTAACACTGCTCGTCCACCGCTGCGGCTGGCTGGCACTCATCGCACTCGTCACGCTGCTGACGGCGCTGCTTGTTCTCGCCTTCCGCCGCTGCCGCAGGCAGAAGAGTATGCTCGCCCGCCTCGTTTCCTATTCCGTGCTGCTGTCGTTCACCACGCAGGCGGCCGCCTATCTTTGCTGCGACCTCACGCTGATCCCCATCAGCAGCGGTGTAGCCTTCCCGTTTTTCACCTTTGGCATCAAGACGATCCTGCTCAACATGCTACAGCTCGGTTTTCTGCTCTCCACGCTGCGCGTCGGCAGCGTCGTACGCGACAAGGATGTTGCTGCTGGGCCGGTGCGGCCCAAGCGGCGCTTACGCGTGAGCTTTTCATGGGAAAGCGCCTAAAGTCCGCGCCGTGCGCGGAGAAATAGCAGCGCCGCCGGCGCTGCACCACATTCCCTGCGTACCCGCAGGGGAGCGAATAAGGGGGATATTCTCTTTCCTCGGAAAGAGAATATCCCCCTTTGACCCCCAAGAGAAAGGGTCTGATTGGCAGTCTCGGGCTTGAATGACTTTTATGCCTCCGGAATGGGAATGCCTGCGCGCGGCATTGCCGCGGTTGGTGTTGCTATACGATTTGACTCACTTCTATTATCCGCTGCCGCTCTCGAATCTAATCGCAGGTTCAGTGTAATCGCCTACTACCGATAGTGCGTATATTGCGGCGAGCGCAGCAAAGTCGCCCCGGCAGGCAGAAGCAAATTTGCACAAATCCCTAGTAGACGGAGATTGCGTAAGACTAACGAATCGCAGGCAAAGCGACAGCGAAGATAGAAGCAAACCAAGTCGTATAGCAACACCACCTGGCAGGCACCCGATTCGGCAAGCGCCGCAGCTCTTCAAGCTGCTCGCTTGCAATGTCAAAACCTTTCTCTTGGGGGATCAAAAGGGGGAGGTTCTCTTTTGTAAAAGAGAACCTCCCCCTTTATCCGTCCCCTGCGCGGCGCAGGGAACCAAATCCGTTTCCTAAAGGAAAGTAATTATTTCTTCATCGCCGCCGCGGAAGCATCGAGCTTCTCAATGAGCGCCTTGAGCTTTTCCGCATCAGCACGGGCGCCGCTCACGACCGCCTCCGGCGCTTTGGCGAGGAAGCCCTCGTTTTTCAGCTTGTTCTCGATGCCGGCGAGCTGCTTTTCGGCGTTTGCCTTCTCCTTGGCAATGCGTGCGAGCTCCTTTTCAAAGTCGACGAGTTCGGCAAGCGGCATGAAGATACGCGCGGCGTGGGTGTCGACCTCGACCTTGCCGTCGGCGTCGATGGCGGCATCGGCGGGCACGATCGTCACATCGCTGGCAGAGGCCAGACGCGTGAAGAACGGGATACCGGCGCTGAACGTATCGGCGTGCGCGGTGGCGACGGTGTAGTGCACCTTCTTCGACGGCGCAACGTTCATCTCGTTGCGGCGGGCACGGATGGCGGTGATGGCCTCGATGACGGTCTGCATCGCCTCTTCCTCGGCGGGGAAGCTGAACTTTTCGTTGTACTCCGGCCACTTGGAGAGCATCAGGAACTCGCCCTCGTGCGGAAGCGCCTGCCAGATCTCCTCCGTGATGAACGGCATGAACGGGTGCAGGAGCTTGAGCGTCTCGATGAGGACATAGCAGAGGACGTTCTGTGCGTTCTCGCGCGTGGTCTGATTCTCGCTGTTCAGGCGGTTCTTCGTCAGCTCGATGAACCAGTCGCAGTAGTTGTCCCAGATGAAGTCATAAATTTTTGCGGACGCGACGCCGAGCTCGAAGGCATCCATATTGTCCGTGACCTCGCGGATGAGCGTATTGAGCTTCGAGAGAATCCACTTGTCCTCGAGCTCGAGCTTTTTGGGCAGCTCCACGTGGTCGATCGTCAGGTTCATCATCACGAAGCGGCTCGCGTTCCAGATCTTGTTGCAGAAGTTGCGCATCGCCTCGCACTTTTCGACGTAGAAGCGCATGTCGTTGCCCGGGGAGTTGCCGGTGATGAGGTTGAAGCGCAGCGCGTCCGCGCCGTACTTCTCGGCCATCTCCAGCGGGTCGATGCCGTTGCCGAGCGACTTGGACATCTTGCGGCCCTTGTCGTCGCGGACGAGACCGTGGATGAAGACGGTCTTGAACGGCTCCTTCTTCATCTGCTCCATGCCGGAGAAGATCATGCGCGCGACCCAGAAGAAGATGATATCATAGCCTGTGACCATGACGGACGTGGGATACCAGTACTTGAGGTCGGGAGAATCGAGGTCGGGCCAGCCCATCGTGGAGAACGGCCAGAGCGCGGAGGAGAACCAGGTATCGAGCACGTCCTCTTCGCGCGTCAGGTGCTTGCAGCCGCACTTTTCGCATTCCGTCGGGTCTTCGCGCTTGACGTTGATATGGCCGCACTCGTCGCAGTACCACGCGGGAATCTGGTGACCCCACCACAGCTGGCGGGAAATGCACCAATCATGCACGTTCTCCATCCAGTTGATATAGGTCTTGGTGAAGCGCTCAGGCACGAACTTGATCGTGCCGTCGTTCACGACGCGGATGGCCTCCTTGGCAAGCGGCTCCATCTTGACGAACCACTGCGCGGAGATGAGGGGCTCGACGTCGTTGTGGCAGCGATAGCACGTGCCGACGTTGTGGGAGTAGGGCTCGGTCTTGATGAGGTAGCCCTGCTCCTCTAAGTCCTTGACGATGGCCTTGCGGCACTCATAGCGGTCCATGCCGTTGTACTTGCCGCCGTTTTCGTTGATCGTACCGTCGTCGGCGATGACGCGGATGACCTCGAGGTTGTGGCGAAGGCCGACCTCAAAGTCGTTGGGGTCGTGTGCAGGGGTCATCTTAACAGCGCCCGTGCCGAAGCCGATCTCGCAGTATTCGTCGCCCACGATGGGAATTTCGCGGTTCATAATGGGCAGGATGCAGGTCTTGCCGATCAGGTGCTTGAACTTCTCGTCCTCAGGGTTGACCGCAACGCCCGTATCGCCCATCATCGTCTCGGGACGGGTGGTGGCGACGACGATATCGCCGCTGCCGTCGGAGAGCGGGTAGCGGATATACCAGAGGTGGCCCGGCTTGTCGACATACTCGACCTCCGCGTCGGAGAGCGCCGTCAGGCAGTGCGGGCACCAGTTGATGATGCGGCTGCCCTTGTAGATCAGGCCCTTATCGTAGAGCTCGCAGAACGTCTCGCGCACGGCCTTGGAGCAGCCCTCGTCCATCGTGAAGCGGGAGCGGGACCAGTCACAGCTCGCGCCCATCTTCTTCTGCTGCTCGACGATGCGGTTGCCGTACTTTTCCTTCCACTGCCACACGCGCTGTAAAAACTTCTCGCGGCCGAGGTCGTAGCGCGTCAGGCCCTCCTTGGTGCGCAGCTCCTCTTCGACCTTGATCTGCGTGGCGATGCCCGCGTGGTCAGTGCCGGGGAGCCACAGGGCGGAGTAGCCCTGCATGCGCTTAAAGCGCGTCAGGATGTCCTGCAGCGTCGAGTCCATTGCATGGCCCATGTGCAGCTGGCCGGTGACGTTCGGCGGCGGCATGACGATGGAAAACGGCTTTTTGTCCGGGTCGGGCTCGGCCTTGAAGCAGTCGTGGTCCATCCACATCTGATAGATGCGGCCCTCGACCTGCTGGGGCTCATAGATCTTGGGTAATTCTTTCATTGGTTTTCTCCTATCTTTTGAACAATATTGCTCTTATTTGATATTTTCGACGAGCTTTCCCGTCTTTTCGGCAATAAACGCGCGGAAGTCTTCAACGCTCCCGCCGCGGATAGTTCTCTTGTCATACGCCTGCGTATGGTGCGAGGACAGGGCAAAGACAAAGTAGCGCGCCGTCTCGGCGACGGCCACGATCTGGGCATAGGAAAACCGGCTTTCCGTCACACCCGTTGCCGAAACGTAGCCGTCCTCTTCAAACGTGGCAACAGCGTGCTCCGTGCCCGGCAGCAGGCGCTTTCTCGCAAACCAGGCGTTGAGCCTGTCCTCGAAAAGGCTCACCAGAATGACCACCAGCAGCGCAAGCAGCGTCACGACGCCGCTCGCGCCGAGCGGTTCACCGCCTGCAACTGTGGCAAGAATCGTCAGGATACCGAGAACCAGCACAACTGCCGCAAAAATGTGTACGCGGCGGCTGCGCTTTTTGCGCACGGTTTTGCGCAGGCCCTTAGCCATGGCCGTCAGCGTTTCCATATTGTAGTCGGTCTCAAACTGTATGCCCATATTCGCTTCCTTTCATTAAAAAACGCCCTGAGCAGCTTTGACTGCTCAGGGCGATCAATGACCGTGGTACCACCTGGATTCCCGCATTGTGCGGACACTCATGCCTCTGTAACGGGAGTTCCCGTCCGGCTTACTCTCTTTTCAGCGCGGCAGCTCCAAGGCGACTTCCCCACATCCTGCACAAGGGCTTACACCGGCCGCCCTCTCTCTTCGCTTTCAGATGCGGATACTGCTCCTCTTCTTCGCATTTGTCACGCTGAATCATACCGTTTTTTGCGCCGCTTGTCAACTCATTTTGAGGATTTCCTTCTTCAGCCGCACGATGATCCGCTTCTCAAGGCGCGAGATATAGCTCTGCGAAATGCCCATCAGGTCGGCGACCTCCTTCTGCGTCTTTTCCTCCCGTCCGCCGAGGCCAAAGCGCAGCGTGATGATTGTTCTCTCCCTCGCGGTCAGCTTGTCGACCGCGTCCATCAGGAGTTGGCGGTCGACATCGTCCTCAATGGGCTTCAAGACAAGGTCCTCGTCGGTGCCGAGAATGTCGGAGAGCAGCAGCTCGTTTCCGTCCCAGTCGGTGTTGAGCGGCTCGTCAAAGCTGACCTCGGACTTCTGCGGCGCGGTCTTGCGCAGGTGCATGAGTATCTCATTTTCAATACAGCGCGAGGCGTAGGTCGCGAGCTTGATGTTCTTGTCGCTGCGGTACGTGTTCACTGCCTTGATGAGCCCGATCGTACCGATGGAGATGAGGTCTTCGATGTTGATGCCGGTATTTTCAAACCGGCGCGCGATGTAGGCGACAAGCCGCAGGTTGTGCTCAATGAGCGTGCCGCGCACGCTCTCGTCGCCTTCATCCATGCGCGCGATGAGCTCAGCTTCCTTCTCCCGCTCGAGCGGCGGCGGGAGCGTATCGCTGCCGCCGATGTAGAAAATTCCCCGCCGCGCGATGAGCCCCCAGTCGATGAGATAAAAGCGCAGTCTACGCCACAGCGTTTTGAGCAAGCTCTCCATGCTTTTCCCCCTTTTCGCATCCTTCGCACCACAGTCCCGCATATGCACCGCCGTCGCCGAGCGGGTGCTCCGCCAGGGCAACGGCACGCGAGCCGAGTTTGATTTCGTCAACCGTTATTGCTTCACAGCGCAGCAGCGGCAGCGTTCCATCCGCATTGCCCACGCTGCAATACGCAATATGCGGCAGCGTCGCGGTCTCTTCTTCGCTGATGAGGTCTCCCAGTGCGTGACGGTCGATGACCGGCACGCCGAGGCCCGTCACAGGGTCACAGAGCGTGTTGCCCGTGTCGCGCAGCAGCCGCACGCGGGCCGTTTTTCCTCGATAGGCGATGACCACATCCGCCGTCTCGCTCCCTGTCCGCGCCGCGCCGTAGCGGAACACGACGGAAAGCAGCAAATACGACGTCCCCGCCGCGATCAGGAAGACGCCCCACGGCAGGTCTGCTGTCACCACGCCGCGCGCAAGGCGCGCCATCGACCCCAGACTCTGCCCTAAGAGCATCACCACGCCAGCGAGGCCGCACGAGGCAAGGAAAAACAGCAGCGTCAGCTTGACCGCCCGCCCACTGCCGCGATACGCCGCCGCGCCCATCAAAGCGAGCCCAAGCAGCAACAAAACGACGCTTTTCGGCAAAAAGAGCTGCACTGCCGCATAAATACCGCCGACCGCCGCGCCGAGCAAAAGTCTTCTCCGCGCGACTGTCCGCCCTGCGACTCTCGCCGCGCCGAACAACAACAGATAGTCGACGAGAACGTTAAACGCGAAGACGCTTTCTATGTAGATGACCATGGCACACCTCCCCCTGATGGGTTCTCATTATAGCTGTGACCCACCTGAGAAAAGGGCGAAAAGCGCCGCTACGCTATCTTTTGTCCCAAAGGGCAGAATTGCCGCGCATGGCGCTGCATCGTTTCCCTGCGCCGCGCAGGGGAGCGTGTCAAAGGGGGCCATTCTCTTTCACAAAAGAGAATGGCCCCCTTTTGATCCCCCAAGAGAAAGGACGAGGGGCCTTCCCCCTCGACCCCGCACATTGGCAGCTTTTATCTTGAAGAGCTGCACGCGCTGCGCAATCGGGTGCGGTGTACATGGCTTCGCCATGAACACCTACTATTCGTTACCAGTCGCAACCGCGCCTTACTATCGTGAGGTGCGTGTGATGTTACATTGGGCGGCAGACTGCTTGCCGAATGCGGCATTGCTGCGCTCGCCGCATTGTGGAGACTGGCGGTAGACGGAAATTAGGCTGCACTCCTACAAGATAGGCAGAGCGGCAGTGGATGATAGAAGCAGAGGCAAATCGTATAGCAACTTCAAACGCGGCGACGCCGCGCGCAGGCATTCGCATTCCGGAGGCAAAAAGGGCATTCTATCCCGAGACTGCCAATCAAAAGCCTTTCTCTTGGGGTTCCAAAGGGGATATTCTCTTTTGCGAAAGAGAATATCCCCTTTGATCCGTCCCCCTGCGCGGTGCAGGGAATAATGTGCAGCGCTATCGCGCTGTATTTTATAAATACGGAATAACCATCGATGCAACGAGCGATAAGATCATCACCGCGACCAGCAGGATCGCGACGGCTCTCGTCTTCTTATTCATGGGGTTCCTCCCTTTCTACGATTTTCTTGATGCCCTTTTCCGCCTTGGCGCGCGGCAGCATCACCTCGCGGCCGCAGCGCGTGCATTTGAGCTTGATGTCCATGCCCACGCGCGTCACGAGCCAGAGCTTTTCGCCGCAGGGATGCGGCTTCTTCATTTCGACAATATCGTTCAACCTCAGGTCCATGTGCTCACCCCTTGATCGCTTCCCAGTACTGCGCGGCGGCGCGCTCGACCTTGTTGTCGCCGTAGTGGTAGTACTGCACGTTTTTGAGCTCGTCGGGCAGATACTGCTGCTTCACCCAGTGGTTCGGGTAGGCGTGCGGGTACTTGTAGTTCTGCCCCTGCGCGCCGCCGGTCGAATCGGCGTGGACATTCTGGAGGCAGCGCGGGAAATTGCCGCTCTTGCCCGCCTTCACATCCGCCCAAGCAGCGCCGATGCCCTCGATCACGCTGTTGGACTTCGGTGCGGTGGCGAGCAGCACCGCCGCCTGCGCCAGCGGCAGCTGCGCTTCGGGAAGGCCGAGCTGCATCGCGGTGTCGACGCAGGCCTTGACGATGGCGATAGCCTGCGGATAGGCCATGCCGACGTCCTCGCTCGCCGAGCAGAGTAACCTCCTGCATGGCGTGACCAGATCGCCCGCCTCTAAAAATCTTGCGAGGTAGTGGAGCGCCGCGTCGGGGTCGCTGCCGCGCAGCGACTTCATCAGCGCGCTCGCACAGTCGTACATCGCGTCACCGCCCTTGTCGTAGCGCATGGCACTGCGCTGTGCGACCTGTAAGGCGTCTTCACTTTTCAGCAAAAGTTCGCCGTTCGTGACGTCCGCCGCCTCGTATAAAAGCTCGCACGCGCTCACGGCCTTGCGCACATCGCCGCCGCACTGCTGCGCGATGACGCGCGGCACGTCGTCCTCCCAGGAAAGCGGCAGCTCGCTGCGCGCTTTCAGGATACCAAGCGCGCGCTCGACCGCGGGGATGGTCTCCTCCGCGCTGACGTTTTTGAATTCAAACACTGTCGAGCGGGATAAAAGCGCGCCGTAAACATAGAAATACGGATTCTCCGTCGTCGACGCAATCAGCATGATAGAGCCGTTTTCCATGAATTCGAGCAGGCTCTGCTGCTGCTTTTTGTTGAAATACTGAATTTCGTCGAGGTAGAGCAGAATGCCGCCCGGTGCCATCATCGTACCGACATCGGAGATGATGCTCTTGACATCCTGAAGGCTCGCGGTCGTCGCATTCAGGCGATACAGTGTCTTGTTCGTGCGGTTTGCGATGATGTTGGCGATGGTCGTCTTTCCCGTGCCGGACGGGCCGTAGAAGATCATATTCGCGCTTGAGCCGGACTCGATGAGCCGGCGCAGCAGCGCGCCCTTTCCGAGCAAGTGCTTCTGACCCACGACCTCGTCGAGCGTCAGCGGGCGGATCTCATCCGCCAAAGGTCTCTTTTCACTCATATCAGTTGTTCCTGCTGCATTTTTCCGCGTCGATGGCCAGCACGACCATCAGCGCGCCCAGCGCGTCCTGCGGGTCGGCAACATCGATGACGTAGGTGTCTGTCCAGTGAAAAAGCTCTTTCGTGATCGTCGCGACGCAGCCGCGCGAGGCGCTGTCGATCGTGTAGTCCCACTCCATGAAGCTGCCGTTCACTTCCCAGTCGCTGCACTCAAGTGTAAAGCGCGGGGTAAAGAACGTGAACTCCTTGCAGATGCAGCCATAGTACTGCTCGCCGATGTAAAGCTCGAACTTGGGTAAAAACGTCAGCACGCGCTGCTGCACGGTGCCGATGTGCTCGCCCGCGGCGTTCAGAATATGCAGGCAATGCCCCCAGGCAAGCTTGCCCTCGACCGTAAAGACGGTGTTGCCGTCCTCGTCGTAGATATCGTAGCTGTCGAACCACGAAAAAAAGCGCTGCTTGAATAGTAGCCGCATCGCACAAGCCTCCTTTTTCACAATGGAATAATTATAGCACGTTTTTTCTTCACTGCACAGACTTTTTCTGTCGATTTTTCCGTGTCTCTGTGCTATACTGTCGGCAGTATTGATGAAACGCAGGAGGTTTCGCCATGAAATCCAAAGCCGCCGTCCGCCGCATCGTGGAGGAGCTGAAGGTCCTCTACCCCAACGCGCGCTGCTCGCTCGAATATAAAAAGGACTACGAGCTTCTGTTCGCCGTGCGCCTTTCCGCCCAGTGCACCGACGCGCGCGTGAACATGGTCACGCCGTCGCTCTATCAGAAGTTCCCGACGCTTGAGGCCTTCGCGAACGCGACGTATGAAGAGGTCGGCGACGCGATCCGCTCCTGCGGATTTTACAACACGAAGTCGAAGGACATCGTCGAGTGCGCGAAGATCCTGCTCGAAAAGTACGGCGGCAAGGTCCCCGGCACGATGGAGGAGCTCACAGCCCTCCCCGGCATCGGGCGCAAAACGGCGAACCTGATCCTCGGTGACGTCTACGGCCAGCCCGCCTACGTGTGCGACACGCACTGCATCCGCATCACAGGACGCCTCGGCCTGACGGACGGCAGCAAGGACCCGCTGAGCGTCGAAAAGCAGCTGCGCGCCATCCTGCCGCCAGAGGAGTCGAATGACTTCTGCCACCGGCTGGTGCTGTTCGGCCGCGACCGCTGCACCGCCCGCAAAGCCAACTGCGACGGCTGCCCGCTGAGAAAAGACTGCGACTACGGCAAGGCGCAGAAATAATATCTTCCCAAAAGCGGCTTTGCCGCTTTTGGGAGAAGGCCGCGCTGCGCTCCATGCCTCGCCGCCAATATGGCAGCTCGACACACGCTCCGCGAGAGGTGTTTTCACCACGTACACGCCGCGGCGAAAAACGATCTGATTTTATTTCGTGCCTGCGGGCACGAAACTCTGCGAGGCTTTCCCCAATAGGAGAAAGGTTCCGCACAGCATCGCTGTGCGGAACCTTTCTCGTTTTTCTTTCAGTTGTTGAATTCGTTGGGCAGGATGTACTTTGTCGTGCTCGTTGCGTAGCCGTTGCCGCGCTTGATGGTCATGTAGATCGTCTTTTCGCCGCCCTCAAGCTGCACGTAGCAGACGCCGTCCTCGTCGAACTTGTCCGTGACGTCGAGCTTCTGGTCGAGGTAGTAGACCATGACCGTGCCGTCCTCGCGCTCCTCGACCTCGGGCTCGTTGAGTTGCTCGAAGAGCTCCTCCTCCGTCAGCGCCCGCTCCGTGCCGTCGTCTTCGATGGCAATGCCACCGCCGCCCATTTCGTGCTCGGTGCCGTCCTTGTCCGGATAGCGCAGGGTGTAGCTTCCCTCGTTTACCGTCAGCGTTGCGTCCGTCATCTCACCGTTGAGCCAGAGCTGCACCGTGCGCTGAATGCCGCCGAGATCCGAGGCATAGGCAACGCTGCCAAGCGCCAACACGAGGGCGGCGGCGAGGCCAAGGGTCGCCGCGCGGCGCAGCGCGGGCCGTTTCGTTTTCTGTTCTGTCATCTTCATTACCTCCGTCAAGGTGTCCGGGGAGGCGTGCAGCGGCGTGAACGCGCGTTGGAATTTCTCTTTTTCTGTCATTGCCTTACTCCTCCAAAATCGTTCTGAGCTTTGCTCTTGCGCGAAAAAGTCTTGTGCTGACGGTCTTTTCGGGAATGCCGAGCATCGACGCGGCCTATGCCGTTGTATACCCCTCGTAATAGAAGAGCAGCAGCGGCACGCGGTATTTTTTGTCGAGCGCCATCACGGCTTTGAAGAGCTCGCCGTCCCGCGGCTGCTCGAAGGACAATGTCTCGGCGTAGTCGTCGATGTCCTCGTGCCGGCGCCGCGGTGAGCGGAAGAGCATCTTGCAGCGATTGACGGTGACGCGGATGAGCCAGTTTTTCAAATGGGCGTCCGACTCGAACGCCTTGTCCGTTTTGTACAGCTCTATCAATACGTCCTGTGTCACATCGTTGGCGTCGTCCGGGTTTTTGAGCCAGCCGTAGGCCACGCGAAAGACCGTGTCCATGTACTTTTCTGCATTTTGGGCAAATGCTTCGTTTGAAAACATATATGTTTCTCTCCTCAAAGGCCTTACACCATACATGTGCGCGGGCAGCGCGTTTTCTTTCACGGATTCGGAAAATTTTTCAAAAAATTTCGCCGCTGCGGCGGCACAACTGCCGCGTCCCTCTCATATACTGCCTTGAAAGACAGGAAACGGAGGCACAGCTATGGATCACAGCACGCAGCAGCTCATCGACAAGTTCAAGCGCAATCCTGCCATAGCGCAGTCGCTCCTGCAATCGGGCGACGGGCAAAGGCTCATGCAGATGCTCACCTCTCAGGATGGCGGCGCGGCGCTCAATCACGCGGCGCAGAATGCCGCGGCGGGCAACACGAAAGAGTTGGCCACAATGCTCTCGAACCTGATGAAAAGTCCCGAGGGCATGGCCATTATGAACCGCATCAACGACAGCGCAAAAAAATAAAAACCGCGGGAGGGCGTCACGATGAGCGAGTGGGAGGAAAAACTGAATACCCTGCTCTCCGATCCGGACGCCATGGCGCAGGTGATGAACATGGCGCAAAATCTGTCGCAGCAGATGGGGCAGTCCGGCGGCAGTGCGCCGCCTCCCCCGCCCGCGGGCGGTGCGGCCGGTCCTGCGCCGTCTGCTCCCACGCCGCCACCGCCGCAGGGCAATCCGATGGGTGATCTTTCGTCGCTGCTCGGCGGCATTGACCCCGGCATGATCGCCAAGCTGCTGCCCGTGCTCTCGCAGCTCAATCGGCCCGAGAGCGGCGAGACCGCCGCGTTTTTGCGCGCGCTGCGCCCATTTTTGAAGCCGGAGCGGCAGGACAAGGTCGAGCGCGCGGCACAGCTCGCGCGCTTCATCCACCTGGGGAAGACGCTGCTCCTCAGCGAAGGGGGGCCGCGCAATGTATAACCGCTATCTGCGCAACGACGACGGCGTCTACACCCGCATGCCGATGCAGGACGCGCCGCGCGGCGAACCGCCGCGTGATAACAGACCGCCTCCCCCGCCGCCCTCCGGCGGAAACGCACCGCCGCCAAGGCCGCCGCAGGGGGACGCTCCCCCTCCGCCGCCGATCAGTCAGGAGGCGTCGCAGTTTTTCTCGCGCATCCTCGACAAATTACCGCTCAAGGGCGTGGACACGGCGGACATTTTGCTGCTGCTCATTCTCTTTTTTCTCTTTGAGGAAAAGGCGGACGACGAGCTTTTAGTCGCGCTGGGGCTGCTGCTCATTTTATGACATATTTTGACAAAAAGGCCGTCCGAAGAACAATTGAAGTGACCCCGAAAAGTTAGACAAATATTTATAGAGAAAATTGTTCAAGCAGCTGAAAGGGCTTGCTGTCTGTGAATTGCAGGCGGCAAGCCCTTTAGCTTTGCCTTGATCCTGCGGTTGTTGTAGTAATCTAGATATTCGATCAGTTCCAGTTTGAAGTGTTCCATGGAGCGGAACTCCTGCAAATACAGCAGCTCACTTTTGAGCAGCCCGAAGAAATTTTCTATCACAGCATTGTCCAGACAGTTTCCCTTGCGGCTCATGCTCTGGCGAACACCTTTCTCCCGGAGCATCTGTTGGTATTGTTTGTGTTGGTACTGCCAGCCCTGGTCAGAATGGAGAATCAGGTTTGTTCCGGCCGGGATCTTTGCAAACGCCTCGTCCAGCATGGTGGTTACCATGCTGAGTACAGGACGATCCGATATGGTGTAACTGACCAGATCGCTGCTGCACAGATCAAGGATGGGAGAGAGATAGAGCTTCTCTCCAAACAAACTGAACTCTGTCACATCGGTGACCCACTTCTGGTTCGGCTTTTCGGCGCGGAAGTCCCGGTTTAACAGATTTGGCGCAATTTTGCCCACTTCTCCCTTATAAGAGCGATACTTCTTCATCCTGACACGGCAAACTAAGCCCAACTCTTTCATAAGCCGCTGGACAGTCTTGTGGTTCACAGAGAATTTACGCTTGCGAAGTTCTGCCGTGATCCGGCGATAGCCGTATCTTCCTTTGTTTTCATGGTAGATGGCCGTGATCTCCGCTTTCACAGCTTTATACTTATCTGCACTGTTCATCCGCTTCAGATGATAGTAGAAAGTGGCACGGGGCAGTTGAGCGATTGAGAGCAGTATCTCCAGAGAATGTTTGTGCCTCAGCTTTTGAACTACCAGCGTTTTTTGCG